>Ga0172379_10003951_pt1 | contig 22731 bp, 22 predicted proteins | sample GrowelOW334metaG_FD_119756 | JGI IMG/M metagenome (GOLD analysis project Ga0172379, IMG submission 119756) | Groundwater microbial communities from an aquifer near a municipal landfill in Southern Ontario, Canada - Groundwater well OW334 metaG | ecosystem: Environmental > Aquatic > Deep... | reverse complement strand
CCATGCCCCCGATTATTACAATCATTATCGCTCTGAAGACATTATTGTCGAAGAAGCTGATTTTGATGGTCAGCCACAAGATCCTATGTTTTATTATCAATATTGCTGGGCTCTGGTCGCACCAATGGGCAGTGGTGGTGGCACCCGCAATAAATTCCTCGAAGCCATGGCCTGTCGACTGCCAATTATTACCACTCCGGAAGGTATGGGTGGAATTAAAATTGAAAATTTTAAACAATCTATTATTTGTGACTACGATCAAATCGCTAAAAATACTATTGATTTATTGAAGGATAGTAAAAAAAGAATTCTGATGGGGGAGGAAGCTAATAAACTTATTCGCAGTAAATATTCCTATCAAAGCAGTGTCAATGGTCTAAACCAAATTTATCAAGAGATTACCAAAAAATAAAATGGATTTATCAGTCATAATTTTAAATTACAACTCTGCCGATTATCTAAAAAAATGTCTCGAAAGCATTACTAAATCAGATATTGATAATTATAAATATGAGGTAATTATTGTTGACAATAATTCCACCGACGACAGCATAAAATTATCAAAGTCTATCCATTCACCTAATTTTAAATATCTCGAATTAAAAACTAATCAGGGTTTTGCTCACGGCAATAATCAGGGTTTAAAAGAAATAAACCCAAAAATCAGACTCGTTCTTTTTCTAAACCCCGACACTATTGTTCAAAAAGACACTTTCAAAAAAATGATCGAATTTTTTAATCAAAACAAAAATATCGACGCTGCCACTTGCCAAATCAATTTAGCTCTCACCGGGAAAATGCAACCAGAATGCCATCGTGGTTTTCCTACCCCTTGGAATTCTCTGTGTTATTTTACAGGTCTGTCAAAATTATTTCCCCATTCAAAAATATTCTCCGGCTATTTTATGGGCAATTTAGACAAAACTGTTCCACATAAAATTGATGCCTGTGTCGGCGCTTTTCTAATGGTCAAAAAAGAAGTCGGCGACAAAATCAAATGGTGGAATGAAAAATATTTTTTCTATGGTGAAGATCTTGATTTTTGTTATCAATTAAAACAAAATAATTTTAATTTATATTTTAATCCAAATTGTAAAATAACCCATTTTCAGGGAGTTTCTTCTGGTTTAATTAACAAAAGCAAACATCTTTCCAAAGCCTCACGACAAACTAAAATCAAAGTTGCTAAAGCCAGCACTCAAGCCATGAGAATTTTTTATCAAGAAAATTTATTTTCCCATTATTCAATTTTCACCAAATTTTTAGTCATGTCCGGCATTCAATTACTAGAACTCAAAAGAGTCTTCAAAGCCAAATATTTATGAAACAACATATTGTTATCGATGCTCGTCTCTACGGATCTAAACACACTGGCATTGGCCGTTACACTAAAAATCTTCTCAAAGCCTTAACTGAATTGTCCGATTTTAAAAAATATAAATTCACCTTAATTATTTACACAAATTTAGAAAACGAAATCAAAAAAGATTTAGGCGACAATTTTAATTATGTCACCACTAATATCCAACATTACTCTCTAAATGAACAGCTTTTTTTACCTTTTTTAATTTATAAATTAAATCCCGATTTGGTCCACTTTACCCATTTTAATAAACCGATTCTTTATTTCAAAAAATCAGTCGTCACCATTCATGATTTAATCAAACATTTTTCTAAAGGCAAAGACACCACCACTAAAAACCAATTTTTATACCAAATAAAATATTTTTTTTATCTAATTTTAATTCGCATCACTATTACTCAAAATCAAATAATTGTCCCCAGTAACTACTGGCGTGATTTTTTAATCAAAAAATATCATTTAAAAGATTTTCGAATCATTACTACTTATGAAGCTGTCGATCCAACTTTCTTAACCAATACTAAAAACGAAATCATTATTAAAAACCCCAAAAACTATTTGGTTTATACCGGCAATCTTTATCCTCATAAAAACATTATTATTGTTTTAAAAGCCCTTCAAAAACTACCAGACATCAAATTAAAAATTATTTGTGCTCGTGATTTTTTTAGCGAAAAATTATCAAAACAAATTAATCATCTAAAACTTAAAAAACAAGTTGAATTTCTCGGTTATCTCGACGACAAACAATTTAAAGAAGTTTATAAACAAGCCTTAGCTTTAATTCATCCGTCTTTAATGGAAGGTTTCAGCCTTACTGGTCTTGAAGCCATGGCTCTAAATTGCCCTGTAATTTCTTCAAATGCAAGCTGTCTCCCTGAAATTTATGGCGATTCTGTTCTTTATTTCGACCCAAATAATTCCGATGAATTAGTCCAAAAAATTAATCAATTAAAAAACAATTTGGAGCTACGTCAAAAATTAATTAATCTCGGACATCAGCAAATCAAAAAATATTCTTGGAATAAAACCGCCAAAAAAACCATGGCCGTTTATGAAAAATTATTATGCGAAACGAAGTGAAGTCCGCCTCTGGTGGAAAAAAGCCAAAAATTGCTCTGTTCTATGATTGGTTAAATCAATGGGGTGGAGCCGAAAAAGTTTTACTTGACTTAATTAAACTTTATCCTGAAGCTCCAATTTATACACTTGTCCACGATCCAAAAAAAACTAAATGGCTTCCAAAAAATACTAAAATTATTGCCTCATTTATAAACAATCTTCCATTTTCAAAAAACAATCCAATTTTTTACACTCCATTATATTCAATTGCTCTCGAACAATTTGATTTTTCTCAATACGACATCATTATTTCTACTACCCAAGTCTGCGGTCACTGTTTTATAACTCAACCAAAAACTCTTTACGTTTGCTATTTCCATAATATTAATCGTTACGTTTATCAAACTCCGCCCCAATTCCAAATTTTAAAACCGCTTCTAAATCAATATAAAAAAATAGATTTTGTTTATGGTCAACGACCTAACTATTTGTTTTGTAATTCAAAAACAGTTCAAAAGAGAATTAAAAATGCCTACAAAAGAGAAGCAAAAATAATTTATCCTGGCATCGACACTTCTTTTTTTATTCCTTCAAAAATAAATCCAACTGAAAAATATTTTTTAATTGTTTCCCGTCTAGTTTCCCATAAAAAAATCGATCTAGCCATTAAAGCCTGTCATAGATTGAATCAAAAATTATACATTGTCGGCACCGGCCGCGATAAAAATAAATTAATTAATCTAATCGATTCCATAAATGATTCAAATATAAAATTATTAGGAAAGGTTGATAATAATAAATTATTAAATCTTTATCAAAATTGTCAGGCTTTAATTTGCCCTCAGTTAGAAGATTTTGGTCTAACTCCACTCGAAGCCCAAGCTTGTGGTAAACCAATTATTGCCTATAATAAGGGAGGTTTAACTGAAACTATAAATTTAAAAACCGGAATATTTTTTAAAAATCAAACCGTAAAAAGTATTATTCATGCCATCAAAAAATTTAATCCCAAAGATTTTTCGCCATCTGATTGTATTTCTAATGCTGCCAAATTTTCTATCCAAAATTTTATGCTAAACTTTAAAAAAGAAATTAACCTCTTATGGCAGAATCATCAATAAAACACTATATTTTTATTCTTTGCGGTGGAACCGGTCCCCGTCTTTGGCCTCTATCTCGAAAAAGCAAGCCTAAACAATTTCTCTCTTTTTTTAATAAAAAATCGATTTTAGAACAGACGATTAAAAGATCTCAACGTATTGCCGATAATAAAAATATTTACATCGTTTCTGGAAATGATTATATCGATCGAATCCTTAAAATTGCCAAAGACTTTAATTTAACTAAAAACATAATTATTGAACCAGAAAAGAAAAATACCGCTCTGGCTATTCTTTTTGCCACTATCAAAATTAAACAAATAGACCCTAATGCTATCATTAGCACTTTTCCTTCTGATCACTACATTAAAAACACCGCTCGTTTAAAACAAACTCTCAATAAAGCTAAAACAATCGCTAATATTACTGACACCATTGTCACTATTGGTATTAAACCCACCAAACCAGATTCATCATATGGCTATATTTGCCCCAACCAAAAAATAGACGATTACTACAATGTCTCCAAATTCATCGAAAAACCAAATCTTAAAAAAGCCGAAAAATTAATTGAAAAAAAATCTTACTGGAATTCAGGTATTTATACTTTTTCCGTTTCCACTTTGCTTTCTGAATTTGAAAAATTACAACCAGATTATTTTAACATAGCCATGGATTTAGAAAAAAATTTAGACTATCCAAAAAAAATAGAACAAATATATAAACAATCTCCAAATTTATCCATTGATAAAGCTATCTCCGAAAAAACATCAAAAATAACTATGGTTCCAGCAACTTTCGATTGGAATGATATTGGCGAATGGCATACTATTTTCAAAAGTTTACCCAAAAAAAAAGATAACAATGCTATTATTGACTCTAAAACTCAATTTTTAAGTACTAACTCCCAAAATTGTTTGATTTCTGGTCAAGATAAAAAATTAATCGGATTAGTTGGTGTGAATAATTTAGCTATAATTGACACTCCCGACGCTCTTTTAATTTGTAATTTAGACTCTAGTTATAACGTTCGAGATTTAGTAAGCTTGATGGTGAAAAGTAAAAAATACAAAAAATACTTTTTAAATGAAAAATGAAAAAAATATTATTCAAAATATTCAAAAGAACAATTGATTTTATTAGTTCATTATTTCTTCTCATTTTATTTTCCCCAATTATATTAATTACAATGATATTAATTAAAATCAGCTCTCCAGGTCCAATTTTCTTTAGACAAAAAAGAGTCGGTAAAAACAATCACCAATTTTGGATGTACAAATTCCGTTCCATGTATACTGGTGATAATGATAAAAGACTAAGAGAAAATTACCCTGAACTTTGGAAAAAATATAAAGACGGTGGTTGGAAATTAGAAATGTCCCAAGATCCTCGTATCACCCCAATCGGTAAAAAAATTAGATCTCTCACTATCGACGAATTTCCTCAACTAATTAATGTACTAAAAGGGGATATGAGTTTGGTTGGACCCAGAGCCTATCGAGAAGAAGAACTTCAAGAACAAGAAAAAAAATATCCTAAAACCAAAAAATATATTGATATTATTAGATCCGCTAAACCAGGCATTACCGGTGTTTGGCAAACTAGTGGTCGAAATGATATTTCTTTCGAACAACGAGCCAAAATGGATGCCGAATATATTAAAAAACAATCATTTTTTGATGAAATACTTATAATTTTAAAAACTCCAACATCTATGTTGTCTCGTTGGTAATTTTAAGTTAAACTTTAATATGGAACAGTCAACACCAAACACGCCTCCAATTATTTCCACCACACCACCAGTCATTTCATCAATCAAACATTCCATGTCTCCAACCAAAATTAAGCCTGAGTCTGATTCCAAAAAAATAATTAAAAAAAGAATTCTTTCGGTTCTTTACGTCCTTTTGATTATTTTTTCTGTTTTGGCGGTATTATTTTTCTTTTTAATTTTTGTTCCTGGACAAAAAATATATGCTCAAATTGGAAAAATTAAAGAATCTGTTCCTGTATTTAAACAAGCTATTAACGATAAAGATTTAATTAAAGTTAAAGAAACTTTAATTACCATTAAAACTCAAACTGCTTCTATTGAATCCAGTTATAAAAAATTCTTCTGGACTAAAAATTTACCTATTATCGGAAATTATTACAAAGATGGTCAACAAGTTTTAATTATTGCCAAAGAAGGAATTGAAACAGGGGAGATTTTAACTCAAGCTATTGAACCATATAAAGATTTTTTAGGTGTTAAAGGTGGTTCTGTAAATAGTGAACAAACTACTGCAGATCGCATTACCTTTTTAACTCAGTCAGTCGAAGGATTAATTCCATATTTAGACCAAATCGAAACTAAAATTACCACTATGCAAAACGCCGCCGACAAAATCGACGCTTCTCGTTATCCAGAAGAATTCAAAGGTTATATTATAAAATCCAATATTACCAAGCTTCAAGAAACAATTAATGAAACTCATAAATTAGTTAAAGAAGATAAACCAATAATTTCCAAGATATCATGGCTTTTAGGCAAAGACAGCCCCAGAAAATATCTATTAGTTTTTCAAAACGATGCTGAACTCAGACCAAGTGGAGGTTTTTGGACTGCCTACAGTACTTTAATTGTTAAGGACGGTAAAGTAACCCCTGGTACTGCCAGTAATATTTATGATCTTGACGATAAGCTAAACAGTAAAGTTTCAGCCCCAAGATTAATTAAGTCATATCACATAAATGTACCTTACCTTACTCTTCGTGACAGTAATCTTTCACCTGACTTTCCAGCCGATGCTCAAATATTTTTAGAACAATATATTAAAGCTATGGGCGGTAAAGATAAATTCGATGCTGTAATTGCTATTGATACTAAGTTATTAGTCGATATGGTTGGAATCTTAGGAAAATTAGACACCAGAGTTGGAACTTTTACCACCAATCCCGACAAAAGATGCGATGGCTGTCCTTCTATAATTTACGAATTAGAATGGATTTCAGGACGACCAAGAAATTATATTGAAAAAAATCGAAAAGATTTTTTAAACCCTTTAATGTCATCATTACTAGCAAATTTAATGGGAGCAGAAAAATCAAAAATGGGATCAATAATAGAAGCTGGCCTAAAAAATATTAATGAAAAACATATTATGTTTTATTTTCCAGACGAAGAAATGCAAAAAATTGGAAACTTAGCCAATATTACTGGAAAAATAATTGACGTTGACAAAAGTGTTGATTATATTCATTTAAATGATGCTAATTTCGCCAGTGCTAAAAGTAATATCTTTATTACTCAAAAAATTAAACACGATATTACTATTAAAAATGGAGTAGCTGAACACAAAATTTCCGTAACTTACGATAATCCAAGCGCTGCATCAAACTGTAATTTAGAAAAAGGCGATCTGTGCTTAAATGCCGCTCAATATCGTGACTTATTCAGATTTTACGTTCCAATCGGTTCTAAACTTATTAAAATGACTGGTTCAGAAGTTGAGGTGGAGCCTTATGAAGAATTAAATAAATTAGTTTTTGAAGGTTTTTATGGCAACAAATATGCCTTAAATGCCAAATCAAATCTTAAAACTTCAGTGCAATATACATCAGGGGCTACCATCGGATCAACCTATACTCTAGTACTTCAAAAACAACCAGGAACAAAACCAATTGAATATGGATTAACTATAAACGGTGAAGAACAGCCAACTTTTCAATGGGCGGCCGATAAAACCATCAAATTTTCTCTATAATGGATAAATACCAAAACACAATTGGTATTGTTATTAATAAAAAAACAATCAAAGAAACTGATTTATTAATAACACTTTTAACCCCAAGGAATGGAAAAATCGTTGCACTAGCTAAAGGTGCTAAAAATATCAAAAGCAGTCGTTTAAGTTCTCTTCAACTCGGCAACATCATTAAAGCCCAACTTTACCAAAAAAATGACTTTCTTTGGTTGTCCGAATCTCAAACTATCACTCCATTTTTGCAAGGTGAAAAAAATCTCACCCAATTAAATTTATTATTTTATTTTTTGGAAATTTTAAATCGTCTCATCGCTGAAAATCAACAAATTGAAAATATTTATAAAATTTCCCAAGAAATTATCGATGCCATCAACCAAAATCAACTTAACCGCTACATTAAAAATGAAATTATTTTTTTAGAAGCTCTCGGCTTTGGTGTCCCTGACGAAATTAATCTATATTTTCAAAAAAAAGATTACAAAACAACTCAACAATTAATCAAAGGCTTCTTTGAATCCATTATCGAAAAACCATTAGAAAGCAATAAGCTTTTTAAGTAATCTCAGGTTATAATATTCCATGGCAGAAAAAAATCAAACTGAACTCGTTAGTAAGATCGTTAGTCTTTGTAAAAGACGTGGAATTATTTTTCAAAACTCAGAAATCTATGGCGGTGTCCAAGGTTTTTATGACTATGGTCCTATTGGTTCTTTAATGAAACTAAATTGGAAAAACCTTTGGTGGAATGATAACGTCATTAAACGCCGCGATGTTGTCGGTATTGATGGTTCAATAATAACTCATCCAACTGTTTGGCAAGCTTCTGGCCATGTCAAAAATTTTGCCGATATTATGGTTGAATGTAAATCTTGTCACAAAAGATTTCGTCCTGACCTTCTCGATGATCCATCAAAATGTCCAGAATGTGATGGTCAATTTACTAAAGGTCGTAAATATAATATTTTATTTGAGACCGAAATTGGTGTCATCGAAGGTGAAAAACAACACGCTTATTTAAGAGGTGAAGCATGTCAAACTATTTATCTCGATTTTAAAAATATTGTCGATTCTTGTCGTGTCAAAATTCCTTTTGGTATTGCTCAAATCGGAAAAGCTTTCCGAAATGAAATCACTCCAAAAAATTTTCTTTATCGTACTCGCGAATTTGAGCAATGGGATATTCAATATTTTGTCCATCCAACCGAAATGGATAAATGGTTCGAATATTGGAAAAAAAATCGCATGACTTGGTATCAAAAATTATTCAATAATCCAGAAAATCTTCGCTTTCGTCAACATGAGAAAGACGAATTGGTTTTTTATGCCAAAAAAGCATTTGATATTGAATATAATACCCCTTGGGGTTGGGCAGAAATGGAAGGAATTCATTGGCGTTCTGATTATGATTTAACTCAACATTCTAAATTCAGTGGCCAAGATCTTTCGTATTTAGATCCAATCACTCACGAAAAATATTTACCACATATCACCGAAACTTCTGGTGGTGTCGACCGTAGTTTCTTTTTCATACTTCTCGATGCTTACCGTGAAGAAAAAAATGAATCAAGTGAAATTCGCACTGTTTTAAAAATAAATCCAAAAATTTCTGCCTATAAAATGGCAATTCTTCCACTTGCCGCCAATAAACCAGAACTGATCAAAAAAGCTGAAGATATTTTTCAAAAATTAAATGAAAAATATTCAGTTGATTGGGATGATAGTAGTAATATTGGTAAAAAATATCGCCGTCAAGACGAAATTGGTACTCCTTGGTGTTTAGTTGTTGATTATCAAACTCTCGAAGACAATACTGTCAGTATCCGCGACAGAGATACTATGAAGCAAATAAGAATTAAAACTGATGAAGTTGACAATTGGTTGGAAAAACAGTTAAATAAATAATATGAAGAAATCAATAATAATTTTTATTTCAATTAGTGTTATCATTTTAGTCTCATTAATTTTATTTTTTACGTTAGGTAAAAAAAATACTTCTAATACTAAAATCACCACTAAAAATACTACTCCAGTCACTAAAAAAATTGAATTATCCGCCGATGAAAAACCCTACATTAGCCTTATTCCCAGTTCTGAAGGCCATAATTTAATTTTTAAAGTTAAAGACATTCCGACTAAATTTACCACCGCCGAATATGAGTTAATCTACACTGCTAAAGATGAAAATATAGAAATCGAAAAAGGAGTCAGCGGTACAATTGAGTTATCCGGAGGTGTTTTTGAAAAAGACCTATTATTAGGCACTGCCAGCTGCACCAACGGTTGTAAATATAAATACGATGAAGGTGTCACTGGAGGAATCCTCACCCTTACTCTAAAAACAAATAATAAAGAATACTTCTCTTACGAAACGCCATTCGTTCTAACAAATTCCACCGATATTAATAAAGAAAAAAAATTAACTCTAATTGAAGAAAATTTTATTATCAATGGCACTGTCACTTCTAAAAGTGATTATTTCATCGCTCTTAAAAATTTACAATCCCTTTATTCCGTCTTCTCCAGTGGTAATGGTAAAGGCAAAATCACTTCAATTGAGCCAGCCACTGTTATTAAAACTGACTTAACCTCAATAACTGGTGATTACACTATTACTCAATAATGGAATTTCACACTCCCGTTCTATTAAGTGAAACCATTGATCTTCTTGATGTCCAAAAAAATAAAATTTATATTGATGGTACCCTCGGTCATGGTGGACACACTCTAGAAATTCTCAAAAAAGGTGGCATCGTTTATGGTATCGATCAAGATCCAAAAAATTTAGAAATCGCCATCAATCGAATCAAAGAAGCAGGATTTGAAAAACAATTTTTTCCAATTCACAATAATTTTAATCAATTAGAAAATATTATTAATAAAAAGATTAAACAAAAGATCGACGGTATAGTAATTGATCTCGGTATCAGTCAAAATCAACAAACAGATCAAGACAGGGGGTTTTCATTTAATGACGAAAACTCTCTCGATATGAGATTAGATCCAGAAAATCAGGAATTAACCGCCGAAGAAATTATTAACACCTACAACTACGACGAACTTTTTGAAATATTTAGTAAATATGCCCAAGAGGTTTATAGTAAGCCATTAATTTTAAAAATAATTCGCGAGCGTCAAAAATCACCAATAAAAACTGCCACAAGACTGGCAAATATTATTAGAGACTTTTACAAAGAACGCCATTTAAAATCTAAAATCGACCCCAGTACTAAAATATTTTTAAGTCTCAGAATTGTCGTCAACGATGAATTTAATAATTTAAAAAATATTCTTATCCAAAGTTTAAAAATAGTCGCCTCAAATGGTAATGTCTGTATAATTTCTTTTAATTCCGGTGAAGATCGAATTGTTAAACAATTTATCAGGAAATATGCTGATCAAAAAACTATTATCGAAAATAAAAAATCTATTAAAACCTCTTTTCAAGAAATAAAGAAAAACCCTTTATCTCGCTCAGCCACCTTAAGATCGTATAGAATAGTATAAGATGCTAAACAAACCATTTTTTTTACTCATCTTTTTTTTGATCATCATTCAAGTCGTCTTTTCATTTTATTATTCCAGTGAAATTATTAATCAAAATAATCTAATCAATCAAAATCAAGTTACTCTTCAATCTTTTAAAATTGAAAATCAAGAATTAGAGGAAAAATTAGCCATCCTTTCTTCTTTAACCAAAATTGAAGCCACTGCCAGTCAAAAAAAATATATAAATTTGAAAGAAACTATTAATCTCAAAAATTAAAGTGCAAAATTCAAGGTCTAAAATATTATCTATCGCTCTCACTTTTTGTTTTATAATCGTTTCTTTCCGTTTTTTTTATTGGCAAGTTTTAAAAGCCCCAGAATTAAAAGAGAAAGCTAAAAACCAAACTTATAAACTTGAAAAAATATTACCTGAACGTGGAAAAATATATTCTTCTGATAATTTTCCCTTAGTTTTAAATCAAACTACTTATCAACTTTCTCTTTATAAACCAAATTTTAAAGAAGATTTTGATAAAATTTTAGATCAAATTGAACAAGCTTATCCAAATTTCAAAACTGAAAATATTGAATCAATCGACAAATTTAAAAATAACCCAAATCAAAAATGGATAACTTTTAACTCTGCCTTAAATGAAAAACAAAAAAAAATATTAGATATACCTGGGATTGAATTTCAAAAAATAGAGAAAAGATTTTATCCAGAAAATTCTATGGCCAGAGATATTCTTGGAACCATCGGTAGAGATTTTAGTGGTACCCAAATTGGATATGGAGGTCTCGAAGCTTTTTATCAAAAACAATTACAAGGAAAGATTGGTTTTATTTGGGGTCCTCAAGACGCTACTGGAAAAACTATTCTAAATAAAAAGAGCTGGAGCTCAGATGCAGCTAATGGTAGGAATATTTTTACTAATATCAATCGCAGTGCTCAATTTTATGTTGAAAAACTTCTCCAAGAAGGCATTGATAAATTTTCCGCTGATTCTGGATCAATTACTATCATTGAACCAAAAACTGGAGCAATTTTAGCTATGGCTTCACTAACTGCCACCAGTTCCGCCACTCCCAGTTCTATTAGAAATCCCGCCATTTCCGATCTTTTTGAACCAGGATCTATATTTAAACCTCTAATCGTTTCCATGGCTCTCGACACCAAAACTATTGACACTAATTATATTTGCACAAAATGCAACCAATCCCATATTATTGGTAAATATAATATTAGTAATTGGGATAGTGAATTTCATGCTGATTCTAGTCTTCAAGATATTATTAAAAACTCCGATAATATTGGTATGAGCTATATTATTGCCAAACTCGGTAAGGAAAATTTCTTAAATTATTATCAAAAACTCGGACTCACCCAAAAAACTGGAATTGATCTTCAGGGTGAAGCTAAGCCAACCATGAAAACCGAATGGCCAGAAATTGATTTAGCCACTGCCTCTTTTGGACAAGGAATTGTCGTCACTCAAATCGGCATGCTTCAAGCCTTTAATACTATTGCCAACGACGGTATTTTAGTTAAACCAAAAATCGTCAATTATTTTACTGAAAACGATAAAATTATTAAAAATAAAAATCAAAAAGAATTCCAAGTTTTTAATCAACAAACAATTAAAGATATTAAATCAATATTAAAATACTCAGTCGAAAATGGTGTTGTTACCAAAATGAAACCAGAAAATCTTGAAGTTTGTGCCAAAAGCGGCACCGCACAAGTAGCTATTGGTGGTAGTTATGAAAATAATTCTTCCACTATCGCCTCATACATTGGATTTTCTCCCTGTTATAATCCCAAATTTACCATGATTGTCACCATTAATAATCCAAAAACTTCACCGTGGGGATCGAGTACCGCTGCTCCAATTTGGTATGAGTTAGCATCAAAATTAAACGATTTGTTATAATTGAATACTTTCAATGGTTCAAAAATTAAAAAACGTCCTTCTCCATCTACCAAAAAGTTTTTTTTACAATTTAAAGTACGGTTTTCCAAGTAAAAAATTAACTCTAATTGGTATCACTGGAACAGACGGTAAAACTACTACTTGCACCCTAGTCAATGAAATATTAAAACAATCTGGTCTAAAAACTGGGTTAATCACTACTATTGGTGCAAAAATTGGCGATAAAGAAATAGATACTGGTTTTCACACCACCACTCCAGATCCATCTATTCTCCAAAAAATTTTTACCGATATGGTAAAGGCTGGAATAACCCATGTTGTCTGCGAAGTTACCTCACATGCTCTTGATCAATACCGTTTTTGGGGTTGTAATTTTGAAGTTTCTGGTATCACCAATACCTCACACGAACATCTCGATTATCATAAAAATATAGAATCTTATATTGGAACTAAAGCTAAGCTTTTTTCAATTTCTAAAAGTGCTGTTTTAAATAAAGACGATCAATCTTTCGACATAATTAAAAAACAAATCAAAATCCCTTTTAAAACATTTAGTATTAAAAAAACTTCAGATTATCAAGCCCAAAAAATTAAATTAGATTCAAATTCATTAAGTTTTCATGTTAATGGTCAAAAATTTACCACCGACAGTAATTATGAATATCAGGTTTATAACATTCTGTTGGCCACTGCAATTTGTTATAAATTAGAAATAAATTCAGAAATAATTCAACGAGTAATAAAACATTTTCCAGAAACAAAAGGTCGTCGAGAAGAAATCCAAAATGACCTTAAATTTAAAACAATCATTGATTTTGCTCACACTCCATTTGCTCTTGAATCATCACTTTCTTCACTTAACAAAACTAATCAAGGAAATACTATCGTTATTTTTGGAGCCACTGGTGGACGAGACCAAAGTAAACGCCCAATAATGGGTGAAATTGTTTCTAAGTTAGCCAACATCGCCTTAATCACTTCGGATGATACTAGAAACGAAAAAATAGAAAATATTAATAAACAAATAATAAGTGGTATTGATCCAAAAAAATCAGAACTAATTGATTATCAAGAAATTAAAAATAAAAAGCAAATTCAAAAAGTACTCGAATTATCCAATAAAAAATTTATATATTTTAATATTCCCAATCGTCAAGACGCCTTTAATTTAGCCATAAAATTAGCTCAACCAAACGATGTTGTTATTGCCTGTGGTAAGGGCCATGAAACCACTATTCTCCATGGACACACTGAATATCCCTGGTCGGAAGCAGAAGCTTTTAGAACTGCCTTCAGACTTCGAAAAACAAAATAATATGACTCAGTTTAATTTAAAAAATACCAATAATATTGATCAAAATTATAAAAATGGTCTCCTTCCTCAAAGAAACGACAAAAATTTATTTTATTCTCAATCCAGCAGCCGTTCTAATTTAAAAAACTTCAACTTAAATTCAGAAAATCGCCGAATTTTAAGAAAAACAGATGACTTTAGTTTTGAGAAAATGCTTTTAAAAGATTTTAATTATAACGTCAAAGTTCAAAAAGAAATCTCTACTTGGATAAAAACACTTGATTGGAATTTTCCAATAAGTTCAATTAAAAATGTTTTCAAAAATCATATTTTTAATTATATATATATATGGAAAGATAAACAAAAAAATATCATTGCTTACTCTCTTTGTTATTTCTCAAAAGATATTAGCCATATCGCCTACGTTTTTTACAACCCAAAATTAACCCATGAAAATTTACCTATCCGCTTAGTTTTACAAGTCATTATCGACAGCCAAAAATTAGGTCTAAAATATTGTTATCTCGGTCGCTTTTCTCAAGATATTGGTTTTTACAAAAGAAATATGCCAGGTTTTGAATATTTTGAAAACAATCAATGGCTTCCATATAAAAATTTGTTTAAAATTTAATTATGCATATTCATATTTTAGGAATCGCCGGAACTATGACTGCCTCATTAGCCATCGCCCTAAAAAAAGAAGGGCACGTTATTACTGGTTCAGATCAAGAAAAAATTTATCCACCTATTAGTACTATTCTCAAAAAAGCCAACATCAAAATCAATTCTTCAAAAATTAATTCGACTATAGATTTAGCCATAATTGGTTCATCTTTTTCTAATTTTCAAAAAACCAAAGAAGAGCTTGAGCAAATAAAAAAATTAAATATCAAATATATTTCCGCCAGTGAGTTTATTGCCCAAAATTTAAGCAAAGAAGACTCTATCTTAATTGCCGGAACCTACGGTAAAACCACTATTTCCTCTCTTGTCTCTTGGATTTTTGATCAGGCCAATTTAAACCCCAATTATATGTTCGGCGGAAAAGCACTTAATCATTTTCCCTCAGTTAATATCTCCCCATCAAATTGGTCTATTATCGAAGCCGATGAATCAATTCATGGTCTCGACACTCAAGCCAAATTTTTATATTACCCAGTCAAATTTTTATTACTAACTAGTGCTGATTGGGAACACAAAGATTCTTATTCCACCGAAATTGAAAATTTTAATGCCTTTAAAAAATTAATTTTAAATGTTCCCACTGATGGAATTTTATTTATAAATTCCCAAGGATATCAAACAAAAGAACTAAGTCTTTATTCAAAATCAAAAATAATTACCTATAATTCACCAACTTCTGATTATTTTATAAAAAATATAAAAATCAAAAAAAATTTTTCCATTTTAGACATCAAAACTCCTAGAAATATTATCCAAATCAAAACTAAATTAATTGGCCAATTCAACTTTGAAAACATTTTAGCCGCCATCACTATTGTTGATAGTTTAAATATTCCCCAAACTAAAATTAAACAAGCCATTTCAAAATTTAAAGGTATTAATCGTCGAATTGAAAAAATTTATGATCATGGAAATATTATTATATTTGATGATTTTGCCCAATCTTCCAATAGAATAAAATCAACTATTGCTGCTATAAAATTTCATTATCCAAAAAATAATATCAAAATTTTATACCAACCTCACGCTTCCTTTATTCAACACAAGAAAAGCCTAAAAGAATTTAAAAACGTTTTTGATTCAGTTTCTGAAGTCGTCTTGTCTAAATTAAGTTTTAATCATAAAGTTGAAAAAAATAATCGTGTCACTGCCAAAGATTTTAAAGAGGTGGTTGGTAATAAATTAATATATCTTCCCATCGATAAAGATATTTGTTCTTTTTATAAAAAAAATCTCAAAAGTGGCGATATTTTAATTAATATGAGCTCTGGCGGTTTTAGTGGAAATAAAATTGTAAAATCTATTATTAATTCTTTAAAATAATCTATGTCCAGATATATCATTAATGGTGGTAAACCACTTAAAGGTGAAGTTTCTATTAGAGGTGCCAAAAATGCCAGTTTTAAACAAATTATCGCTTCCATGTTAACCGATAAAACAGTTCAATTAAATAATGTTCCAAAAATTTCAGATGTCAAAATAACCACCAGTATCGCCAAAAGTTTAGGTTGTCAAATAAACCAAATAGGGGATCACAGTCTAGAATTAAAAACTTCTAAAATAACTAATTCAACAGTGCCCAATGGTACTGGTGAAAAATCTAGAACCTCATTTATATTTGTCGCCCCATTACTCACCAGAACTGGAACTGCCATTGTTCCTACTCCAGGCGGCGATAAATTAGGTAATAGACCATTAGACCGTCTTTTTGATTGTTTTTCAAAAATGAATATTCATTTTTCTGAAACTGAAAATAATATTACATTTAACACCGACAAAATTATCGGCACTCATTATACTTTTACAAAACCTTCTCATACCGTCACCGAAGTAATCCTTATGACTGCCACTCTCGCTAACGGCGAAACCATCATCGACAACGCTGCTCTTGAACCAGAAATCGATGACTTAATCTTAATGCTAAATCAGATGGGAGCTAATATTCAAAGAGATCTAAAAAATAATAAAAGAATAATTATTCAAGGTGTATCTAAATTAAAAGGAACTGAACATGATGTAATTTGCGATCGAAATGAAATAGTCACTTTCGCTTGTGCCGCTTTAGCTACTAAAGGGTCAGTCTCTATTTTTAGAGTCAAACCAAAAGTTGTTCAAACATTTTTAGAAATTATTGAAAAAATGGGGGCTAAAATTAAAACTGGTAATGATGAAATTTATGTTGAATGGGTTAAGCCTTTGACCAATATTGATATTGAAACTGGACCAGAACCAGAATTTATGACCGATTGGCAGGCTATTTTTTCTGTTCTATTAACTCAAACCGTTGGTTGTAGTTCTATTATCGAAAAGGTCTATCCTAGCCGATTTCAACACATTGAAAATCTTAAAAAAATGGGAGTTAAGGTTAATTTTTTCAATCCAGAAATAAATAATCCGAACGAATATTATCAATTTAATAAAGAAAGTGATCGTCCTGAATATTTTCATGGTGTTAAAATTTATGGCCCTACCAAATTAAAACCATCTAATTTTGTTATTAAAGATCTTCGAGCTGGAGCCTCAGCTACAATTGCTGCTCTAACCGCATCTGGTAAATCAACTATTGATGGAGTCGAGTATATTGAGAGGGGATATGAAAAATTAGCTGAGCGTCTTTGGTCTCTAGGTGCTAATATAGAATATATAAAAACATAATTTATGATTCATCTATATCTAGGACTACTTCTCTTTTCTTTTTTAATCACCAGTATTTTAGTTATACCTTTCATTAACCTTCTCTATAAATTTAAATTTCAACGACAAACTCAAAAAACCACTGACTTCCAAAACAAAAGAACTACCATATTCGACAAATTTCACAATCTAAAATCAGGGACACCTGTTGGTGGCGGATTATTGATTATCGCCACTGTTTCCATTCTTTTTATATTACTTTTTCCAATTCTTAAATTTTCTCGAATCTTTATTTCATCCAATTACACTATCACCCATGAAATCGCTATTCTATTTTTTACTTTCATTAGTTTTGGTATGCTCGGTCTTTATGACGACGTACACAAATTTTTCGGATTCAAAAATACTGGATTCTTCGGCCTAAAAATGATCCATAAATTAATTTTACAAATAATAATTTCATTAATCATTTCCTTTATGATTTATTTTCAATTAAAAATTGATTTTATTTATCTACCGTTTTTTGGCGCTATTAATTTAGGATTTTTCTTTATCCCTATTTCCGTCATTTTTATCACTGGCTTTGCTAATTTCTTTAATATTACTGATGGCTTAGACGGTTTATCTGGCGGACTTTTAATGTTTGCTCTTTTTGCGTTTTGGATTTTAGCCAGCACTTCAATGGATACTGTTCTCTCTTCATTTTTAGCTCTCTGGATCGGTTCTCTAATAGCATTTCTTTATTTTAATGTTTATCCAGCCAGAATCTGGCTCGGCGATGTTGGGTCACTCTCTTTCGGTGCCACTTTTGCTGTAATTGCTTTACTTTTAGGAAAAGTCGTTCCTTTAATTATAGTAGGAGCTCCATTCATTATTGAAGGTTTATCCAGTGCTATTCAACTATTCAGTAAAAAATATTTTCATAAAAAAGTTTTTCCCGCTGCTCCAATTCACCTTACTTTCCAAAACATGGGTTGGGAAGAGCCAAAAATCGTTTTCAGGGCTTGGCTAGCCGGAATTATATTAGCAGTATTTGGACTATGGTTAGGACTAAATTAGAACTACAACAAGAGATAGAGAAATATATCGGCTTACCTTATAGTAAGAATATCCTTAAAGACGACAAAATAATCAAAGAACAATTTCTTGGAGGTAAAGGCAATTGTCGACAAATAGCTACAGAAACTATCCGACTTGCCCAAAAACAAAAAATAGATTTAATTCAATTAAATAACCAAGAATTTTATAATTTTCAAAAAAAGAACCATATCGGTATTGATTGTTCTGGCCTTGCCTGTCAATTATTAAATTTTTATTTTAATTCAGAATTAAATCCTCGCCAAACTTCCGCCAACATATTGACCTCCACTCCAATTTCAAAAGAAATAAAACCAAATGAAATTAAAACAGGAGATTTGATCCGACAAAAAAACGGTCATCATGTCTTATTTATCATCGACAAACAAGGCAACACCATTAATTATGTCGACAGTTCATTTTCCGGCAGGGGAGTAAGATATGGAACTGCCGACCTCACCAATAAATCATTTATCCACCAAGGCTTCTTTCGATTAATTTAAAATAAAAATCAAAATCTATTTTTCCTCGATTAATTCTCGATATTTTAGTGGAGTCAAAGATAAAATCTCTACCTCAGTCCCACATTCAGGACATTCAATAATATCTCCCACCATTGTGGCTTCTATTAATTCAATTTCTGTTTCACAATCTGGACAAATAACTTTTTCGTTCATGTTTTATTAAAATTAATAACTAGTATAATTAAACTATTATATGGCAAATACACCTTTAATTAAATTAGAAAATGTTTATCTAAAAAGAGAAGACTTAAACGAAACCGGCTCAGCTAAAGATCGAGCCATGATTTTTCAAATCGAAAATTTAAAAAAACAGGGTTTTAAAACTGCTGTCATTTCCAGCACTGGCAATGCCGCCATTTCCGCCGCCTATTTTTGCCACCTTAATCAAATTGACCTAACAATTTTTGTTTCCCCTAAAATCAATAAAACTAAATTTGATTTACTCAAAAAGGATGGTGGTCAAATTTTTATTACCGATCAACCAATTAGTGAATCCATAAAATTTTCCAAAAAAAATCACTCCTATCTTCTTCGTCAATCCACCGACCCCAGTGCCCTAATTGGTTACCAAGAAATTGGCAAAGAATTAATGAATAAACTACCCCAAATTACAAGTATTTTTGTTCCAGTTGGCAGTGGTACAACCCTTCTAGGAATTTCTCAAACATTGACATCATCAGTTAAAATCTATGCCACTCAACCAGCCAGTAATTGTCCTTTATCAAAATTTTTTGATTCAAATTATCAACCAGAAACAGAAAATATCACCGATGCACTTTCCGCTAAATATCTTCCTTTAAAATCTCAAATAATTTCTACCATTAAAAACAGTGGTGGCACTGGTCTGGTCGTTCAAAATAATGAAATTTTAGAAGCCCAAAAAATACTAGAATCAAATAAAATAAAAACATCTCTAGAAGGTGCTTTAGCTTTTGCTGGCTTTAAAAAAGCCACTAAAAATAATCTAAATATAGGCAGTTATCCAGTAGTGATTCTAACCGGATGCCAAAGATAAATCTAGAAACCACTATTAATAAATCGCCTTATATTTTCTTTTTTTTAGTCGTCGATAAATTTTTAGATATCGAAATCCCTCAATTAACAAAATTCGAAAAAATTTATCTTTCCGACTATCCCTCAATTAAAGAAAAAAACAGCGGCAAATTACTATCAAACCCAAAAGTTATTGACTACATTTTAAAAAAATCTCAAAAGACTAAACTCATTCCTGCCATAATTCCTTTTAAACCATCCGCTAAAATTGATTTTTTGTGTCAAAAATATAATTGGATAAATATTAGTAATCCTAGCCCTATTAATCGTTTTTTAGAAGACAAAATTAAATTTGCCAAACTTAGTCAAAAATACAAATTACCAACCATTCCTTTTTCCATTGATAATTTTTCTCAAAAAAATTTTTTAAAATATCAAAAACTTTATAATAAAAAATTAGTTCTTCAAACCCACTTTGGTTGGGCTGGTAATAGCACATTTTCAGCCGAATCTTGGAATGAAATTAAAGATAAAATTTCTTCTGATGTTATTGTAAAATACAGCCCCTTTATTAAATCTTCTTATTCCTTATTAAATAATTGTTGTCTTACTAAATTTGGTCTAATTCAAAGTCCACCTGCTCTTCAATACACTGGAATTTATCCCTATACAAAAAATCCCTTCACTACTGTCGGTCGGCAATGGCCATCTTTTGCTCCCTTAAAAATAACCAATGAAATTAATAAAATAACTGAAAATTTCAGTAAAATTTTGAAAGAAATCGGTTATAAAGGTTTTTTTGGTCTCGATTTTTTAATTTATAAAAATAAAGTTTTTTTATTAGAATGTAACCCTCGTCTAACCGCATCCTTTGGTTTTTATACAAAAATAGAACAAAAACAAAATATCACTCCTCTTTTCTATTTTCATATTGTTGAATTCTTAAAAACTAATTATCAAATTAACCTAAAACAAGAGCAATCAAGATTCAATAATAAAAAAATTATCGGTTCTGAGTTAACCACAAAAGATAAAAATAATCACACTCATCAAAAACTAAATTTTGATTACCCTTTATCAAAAACCACCAATCCTATCTCTATTTCCCAAAAAATTAAATGAAAGAAACTAAATCTCCTCTTCTATTTTTGGTTTTTAGTTTAGTTTTTATTGGACTTATTTTTATTTCTATTTCATCATTAAGTGAAGCCAGCTCCTCAATTGGAGATAAATTCTTTTATATAAAAAAACAAGGATTTTGGCTTGTTTTAGGAATAATTTCTTTTTATATAACTTCAAAAATCAATATTAAAACTATTAAAAAATTTTCTTTTGCCCTTTATGCAATTTCCATTTTCGGTTTAATACTGGTTTTAATTCCAAGCCTAGGAAATGAAGCTCTTGGTGCCAGACGTTGGTTGAATTTAGGTTTTACCAGCATCCAGCCTTCAGAAATTTTAAAATTAACTTCAATCATTTATTTTTCTTTTCTTTTTTCCAAAAAAGAAAACCTTAATATAAAAAACCTGATTTTTTACCTTGGTCTTCCTTTTATATTAATAATTGTAGAGCCAAATTTAAGCACCGCTATTTTAATTTCAGCCATAGTTAGTTCCATTTATTATCTTTCCGGAGGAGATATTGTTCCTTTATTTAGTATTTTTTGCATTATTTTAATAATCAGTATTCCATTAATTTTTTTATCACCATATCGATCAGCCAGACTAAAAACTTTTTTAGAACCACAACAAAATCAAGAAACTTCATCGTACCACAGCAATCAAATCATTCTAACCCTTTCTTCTGGAGGTTTTTTTGGTAAAGGCTTCGCTAATTCGGATCAAAAATATAAATTCCTTCCAAAAATTTCCACCGATTCAATTCTTGCTGTTATTGGTGAAGAAATTGGTTTTATAGGAATTTTTGCAGTTTTATTGGTTTATCTTTCCTTAATAAATTATCTTTTAAGATTTTCTCAAACTATAGATGATCCATTTCAAAGTTTAATAGTATCAGGAAGCGCTTGTTGGATTGCCTATCAAAGCTTGATTAATATTTCCGCCATTACTGCTCTCATTCCATTAACTGGCGTCACTCTCCCATTTATTTCCTATGGCGGATCCTCCCTTATTACTCTTTTTATTGTTATTGGTCTAATCAGAAACATCGAAAAAAACCAAAAAATGTTGCTATACTCAAAGAGTGAACACAGTAAAAAAGACGATAATAATCACCGGAACACACTTAACTCCAGCGCTAGAACTCATTCGCCAATTGAAAATTGATAACAAAATTGATTGGCAAATAAATTATATTGGTCGAAAAAATAATTCCAGTGTCGGTAATAACCCCTCAATTGAATCTAAAATTATCCCAAAAATAGGCATAAATTTTTATTCCATTAATTGTGGCAAATTGGATCGTCGTTGGCTTCTAAATACCATAAAAGGTCTTCCTCAAACCACCAGTTCATTATTTAAATCTTTAAGATTAATTAAAAAAATAAAACCGGATATTATTGTTTCCTTTGGAGGCTATGTTTCTGTTCCAGTAATTATTAGTAGTTTTTTAAAAAAAATACCATCTATTACTCATGAACAAACCCTAACCAATAGTTTAACCACAAAAATTAATAGTCTTTTTGTCAACAAAGTAGCTCTTTCTTTTAATAATAAAAATCAAAAAGAAAATCTTCCCAAAAACAAAATAATTATTACCGGAAATCTATTAAGACAAGAAATTTTTCATCCACAAATTTCAAAAATAGGCGACAATCTCAAAAAAATAAAAGTTCCTATTATTTATATTACCGCCGGCAATCAAGGTTCCCACACTAT
>Ga0172379_10003950_pt1 | contig 22732 bp, 24 predicted proteins | sample GrowelOW334metaG_FD_119756 | JGI IMG/M metagenome (GOLD analysis project Ga0172379, IMG submission 119756) | Groundwater microbial communities from an aquifer near a municipal landfill in Southern Ontario, Canada - Groundwater well OW334 metaG | ecosystem: Environmental > Aquatic > Deep... | reverse complement strand
CGCTGCTCGGTGCGTAGGCCACGACATAATATCTGCAATCCGATGCGAGGCGACTTGCGCAACACGAGTAGGCCATAGGTTGCGAGCACGCGGTTCTCGCCGGTGAGTGGCACCATGTCTGCGATGGTAGCGAGGCCGACCATATCGAGCAGCCACTTCTCCCATCCTTCCGGAATTTTTTCGCGCAAGCTCAGCTCGATAGTTAGTGTCGCGCACACAAGTTTCCACGCGACGCCAGCGCCGCAGAGCTCATGAAATGGATATGTCTCATCTGCTCGTGCGTGCGGATTTACAATCGCGAATGCGTCTGGCAACACTTCTCCAGCTAGGTGATGATCGGTAATGATAACGTCCATGCAGAGTTCTTTCGCGCGCGCAATCGGCTCGAAATCTGTGATTCCGGAGTCGACGGTGACGATGAGTTTCACCCCTCCTTTTGCGAGCGTCTCTATGCCGCCGATGTTCATCCCGTACCCTTCTTCGTGGCGATGCGGAATATAATTTTCAAAATCAGCTCCAGCTTTTTTCAAGAAGTCATGGAGTAATACGCCGCCAGGGATTCCGTCGCAATCGTAGTCGCTCCACACAGCAATTTTTTCGTTTGCAAGTATCGCGTCAGCGAGTCGCCTCGCTGCCTTTGGCATGTCTGTCATCAAGAGTGGGTCGTGCAAGTGGAGGTCGTATGATGGATTGAGAAATTGCTCGGCGGCTTCTTTCGTGATGATGCCGCGGCGTGCAAGTAACGCCGCGGTCAGGTCATCGTGCTCTGCCAGCTCGGCGCGGAGCGTCTCATCAAGCTGGTTGTGGAGCTGGAACATGTGTGGCTGATTGTATCAGGAATCAAGTAATGTATCCTATGGGCATGAATGACACTTCCCTATCGGTCAGTGCGAGTTGTATATTCTGCAAAATCGTCGCTGGCGAGATACCGGCGCACAAGGTATACGAAGATGAGCGCCATCTCGCCTTCCTCGACATCCGCCCGCTATCGGCCGGGCACACTCTCATAATTCCAAAAGCGCATGAGCGATGGGTTTGGGATGTCGCGGATCTGGGTTCGTATTTTGAGGTCGCACGAAAAATCGCGAAAGCATTACAAAAAATATCCGGCACAGACGAAATCCATATGAAAGTTGTCGGCGAAGAAATTCCTCACGCACACATTTGGGTATACCCTGCCCCCGACAAAGCTAGGGGTGGCGAAGACGCATTTGAAACGAATGCCGCGAACATTCGCGATGCTATTGAAAGCTAGCCGAGGGCGGTGATGCCGATGAGGGTGTCATCGACGAGGAAGTTGAGCATGGCGCCGCCACCGGTCGAGACGAATGAAAACTTCGAAAGAAGACCGAGCCTCTCGATAGCTGCGATAGTGTCGCCACCACCGACAATTGAGTGCGCACCTGATGCTGCGACTGAGTGCGCGAACGCATCGGTGCCAACAGTAAACCCCTCTTCATACTTTCCTAGCGGACCGTTCCATAGGATTGTCTTAGCTTTTCGTGCGAGCGAATCTAGAAGTGCGTTCGTGCCGGCTCCCTGATCGAGAATCATGTCGTGCTCTATTACAGAGTCGATAGGCAGTACGAGTTTTGGATTAACAAGAAGTCTTCTGATCGCTTTTTGATTGTCTTCTGGCGACACAAGCGATCCCCCCACGTCTTTCCCGGACGCTTTCAAAAAGTCATCGGCTAGCGCACCTCCTACGAATACATGATTATATGTCTTCAAAAGTTCTATAAGGACTGCCTCCTTTGTGCTGAACTTCGCACCGCCGATGATGGCGAGTGATGGGCTTTTTGGAGATCGCGCCTTACGGAGCTCACGGATTTCTTCTTCAAGTAGGAGTCCTGCATATGAAGGTAGGAGTTTCGGCACGCCAACAATCGACGAGTGCGCACGATGACAGGTATCGAAAGAGTCTTGGACGAACACGTCGGCGAGTGCGGCGAGCTCGCGCGCGAACGCCGGATCATTCATCTTCTCGCCACGGTCACGGCGCAAGTTCTCGAGCACGAGCACATGCCCAGGGAGCAGGTTGCGTACGGCATTTCGAGTGCGCGGCCCGATAGTCTCGCCGAAGAACGAAACGCGCGGCAAGAGATTCCCGAGCGCCTTAGCAACTGGCGCGAGCGTCTCTGTCCCATGCTCGCCTATGTGGCTTATGAGAATAACGCGTGCGCCGCGCTCAGCGAGGAATTTGATAGTCGGGAGCGCGCGTCTCAAGCGATAGTCATTGGCCACCTCCCCGTTTGCAATAGGCACATTCAGCGCCGTGCGCACCAGCACAGGTATTTTTTCAAGCACTGGTATTCCGCGGATTGTCCGCATAGTCACGAGAGCTCCTTAACTATTGTTGCAAACGATTGCTCGTCTACCGAAGCGTGACCAATCAGGAAGCCATCGACACCTGTCTCTATCGCGAGCGAGCGTACGCCCCCCGGCTCGACTGATCCGCCATAGAGCACAATCGCGTGCAGCGAGTTCCTGCCAGGCAAGAGCACGGAGAGTATTTTCCGGATATAGAGAACCATCTCGGACAGGTCATCCGGTCGAATGGCACTCTCTGCCGTTTTTCCAATAGCCCAGAGTGGCTCATATGCGATGACGATCTTAACTCGTTCTTTCGTGGTAAGTGTGGCAAATGCTGTCGTTATCTGTTCACGCACGAACGCGAGGTATCTGCCCTCTCGGTCCCGTTCTTGTTCCCCTATGCACAGTATAGGGGTCAGATTGCATGCGATTGCATGCGAGAGCTTCTCTGTGATTATAGGGTCGGTATCGCCCAGCGCCCGTCTCTCAGAGTGGCCGATGAGAGCATAAGAAACGCCCAGTGATGAATACATCTGAGCAGTCACTTCCCCAGTTTTTGCACCACCGGTCGTCACGGATATGTCTTGCGCGGCAAAAGCAGCCGGTGATTTGTTGCCCAGAGCCAGAGCACCTATGAATGGCGCTGGTGGTGCGAGTACGACAGTATTCTTAGTTGCACGCGAGAGTTTCGCGCTTATTGCGAAGAGTTTCCTGGCCCGCTCTAGGTTTTCGACATACGCTTTCCAATTCGCAACAATAAGCATATGTCATATGGTATCACGCGCGGCTAGGGACTAATCGCGTATGTTCCTGGTACGAATGCCCATGCCCCGCCTGGGCCTGAGGAAAAGTTTGCGCTTATGAGGCCTGTATCGTATGTGACGTTCGTATAATTAGCCAAGGTAATCTTGTATGCAGTAACCTCTTTCAGTGAAACGCTATTGGCTAGTGGTATAAGTCCGTGTGCCGCATAAGCGACCAGTGCGGAGGCGCTGTTACCTAGGTCTATCGCAGCGATGCTTCCGCCGTTTTCCGCACTTCTATTCTGGGAAATTAGGAATATAAATGAGCCTGGAGTTCCGGAGTCTTGGAATGTCGCTGTGTTTTTTACAGATATGATGCTGCTGTTTATTGTGTCTGACGGGTTGTCGGCGATAATAGCTACATTTTGATCCCCTAGGCTTTCTGAAATTTTCACCACAGCAGAGTTTTTGATGGTGATGTTGCCTGTGACCCATATATGACCATTCACTGTCACATTTGCGCTATTGCTGATCTGCAGGTTGCATGGGATCTTCACTGGGCCGAGGGTTATGTTTCCAGAAGAGATAGCATATGAACCACCAGAACATGTGGCGATCCCGCCAGCTTCTGCGACAGCTTCCCATTGGTTTATCTGGTCGTCTGAAATAGGCAATGGCACGCTAGCTTGGTCTGGGCTATCTGGGTGTGATGTCCCGTGTACTGTCGTGTCTATCTTGGTGACGTAGTATGCGTCTTTGTCGATTATGGTTGTCTTGTCGTCTCTCCCGATAGTGTGCGCGTAGACAGAGCTAGTCGCATGTATGCCGTATACGCGCCCGTCTTCACCAGAGGAGACTACGTCGCCATAAATATGGTTCGCACTGCTCCCGATGATTGGGCCATCTGAGAACACGTTGCCAGTTATAGATGATGAGTTGTACAGTGAGAACCCTCCTGCTCCCGCTTGGACGCCATAATGAAACGCGACTACCGAATTATTGATAGCAACATTCGTGCGTATGGTCTTTCTAGCTCTCGGGTTCACGCTGTCTGGCACGAATCCAGTAGCTGTTATTTGTCTGGTAGACGCGTCAATTGTCGATATTGTTACAGTGAATGCGCCTGGTGAGATCGTAGTATCAGATTCCCCAGAGTATGAGCCGTCTTGATTTAGCTGATAGACAGCTTTGTCGACGCCAGCCTCTGCTAGTGCGAGTGCCTGGGTGTTTTCTGTGGAGTATGTCGCATTTCGTGCAGATGTAGTTACGAAGCTTAAATAAGATGTAGCTACGGTGAAAAAGATGCCTAGGAATACGATGGATAGGACGAGCACGTATCCTCGGCTTGGAATATGGGTGAATGTATTGTGCATAGTCATGTAGGATTAGTGATTACGCAGCCTGATCTGGACATTCCTGTGATCAGAGAGAATGCCCTGCTTCGTGGTCGCCTGTACATGCACATACGCAGTGACGGTGCTAACGAACGTGAAATCGACAGAGTCGTAAGAGAAGGTTAGCTCATGCATCGTTGAGCTTAGTTTCTTCGTACCAGATGCACGTGCGCTCGACTGGTCTGCTTCCAATATGCGATACGAATCGGTGCCTGTCGTATAGAATGCCGCATAATCGTGCTTACCTGAGATTACATTTCCCGAGTCGTCTATAGAGGGTATCTCGAGTACGAGCACTGTTGGTGAAGATGAATAAGTCGCACTCGAGAAGTCATGCGTCTGCAGCACAGCATCAGCTGGTATTGCGAGTGACTCCAACTCGCGTATAAGCATGGTCGCCGATCCAGATGATTGCGTGAGCGCCTGCTGGTATGCCGAGATGGCGGTGAAGTTATAGACCAGAATACTCACCACAATCATCATCACGACACTCAGCGCGACTACGATTACAGTCTCGATCAGAGTGAAGCCATGCTTGGTATCTATGTAGTGTGTGCTCATGGAAGTCCGCCTGTCTGCGTGATAAGTGTTGACAGCGACACTGTGCTTGATGCAGTGAAGCCGGAATTCTGCCATAGTACATTAACTGTTACCTGCTTCGTCTTATCATTATAGTCGCTCACTGAGAGTGAGGCGGTCGCTATGGGAAGCGTATCCAAAAGGCTATCAGTGAAAGTGCCACTTGAAGGCAAGTTGTCATATCCACTCGCGCGCAAGCTCTCTATCTCGCCCTGGGCAATCGAGAGTGCGATTCCCTGGTTCTGCGCCGCTCGCGCTAGCGAGCCGCCACGTATGACTGCTTGAAGGAGGACCAGCATGATACCGATGATGAATATCGAGATTATAATCTCAATGAGCGAAAATCCGCGGTAGGCGCGCATATCAGAATGCGGACGAGAGCGAATAAATAGGCGAGATAATCGCAACTGCGAATACTCCGACTCCTGCGCCGATTACGAGCATGAGCACTGGTTCGATTACAGTGGACATGTCTTTGGTCTTCTCAGCGACATCTGCCTCATAGAACACCGCAACTTGCTTGAGCATGTCTGTGACGTTGCCGGTCTCCTCGCCTACCGCGAGCATGTCGCTCATAAGTAGTGGATATAGATTCGTGTGTTTGGCGAACGATGTAGAGAGCGCCTCCCCTTTCCGTACGTGGGTCTCTGCTTCTTCGATTACACTAGCAAACATGTTCGTGCCGATTACTTCTCGCGTTATTGAGAGAGCCTCAAGCACTGGCACACCAGAGCCTAGGAGTGATGAGAGCGTGCGTGCCGCACGCGCAGCATAGGTCTCTCGTATCAGCTCATTCACTACAGGCAGATGGAGTGAGACTTTAAGTATGATACTACCTCCTATTTTCGAACGTATGAATGCTGTGCCGCCTACGATCATTGCCACCATCATTGCAAGCACCAATACAGCATTCCCAACCAAGAAGTTCGAGATGGCGACAATGGCGCGCGTTGCAAGTGGCACCTGCACACCAAGCTGAGTAAATGTGCTGGTCAACGTAGGCACCACATATATGAGCATAAGAACGCCGACGATAAAGACTGCGGTGATGACTATTGCCGGGTAGATCATGGCGCCGCGTATCTTGCGCATTAGCTCATCAGAGCGCTCCATCTGCTCCCCCACTGCCGTGAGCGATCCGGCAAGCGAGCCTGATTCTTCGCCGGCCTTCGCCATCGCAATGAATAACGCAGAGAATACTCTCGGATACATCGCCAGAGCCTCGTTGAATGACGACCCTTTCCGGATCGATTCGGAGAGGCCGATAGCAATCGCCTTGAGATACTTGTTATTCGATTGTCTCTCAGTTACTGAGAGTGCGCGCGAGAGCGGTAGGCCTGCGCCTAGCATAGCAGAGAGATTTTTCGCCAATCGACCCACTTCACTGTGCTTAACTCCTGTACCAAACGAGATGAAGAGCCATGCGGGTAGAGTGAATCTTTTGCCTACCTCTGCCAAGCTGATAACCGCACCGTCTTCTTTCTGTATCAGGTCATACACTGCGAATCGCGACGCAGCTTCGATGACGCGTGTCTCGTCTGTCGCCGCACCTTCCTTTCGTATCGTGACGCGGAATTTCATTTGTAATAATCGTACCATGTAAAACAGAACCCCCGCGCAGTTTTCGTAGAAAACTGCGCGGGGGTTCTCCCTTTTTCTCATTACCAAAACAAAAACGGCGCAGGAAATAAATCCTGCGCCGCCTACTTCTCACCACCAACCTTTTTATTTCGGCACGAACTGCAGAGAGTGATCAATGGCAGTTTGTCCCCATTCCGTTTCGCCGTGCAGGACAATCTTCATGTTGCCCAGATGTTCGTCCGTCTGCCTCAACAGAACATCTAAGCAGTAATCCCCATTGAGACACCCTGCTCTGATGCGTTTTATCTTGAAATATTCGCGAGTGTCACTTTCGTCTATCACGAACCCTCCGCCACAGATTGCCGGCGTTTTCCTGCACGGCTCTATCTTCGCCTTGTTCGCCGAGACATGCGACAGATCGACAGTCGAAATGGGTTTGTCATCCTCGCGCACGGACAACAAAAAGACAACTGCAGAAATGCCTGCTAACACGGCGACAAGGTACGCTAATTTAATCTTCATGGGGTGACCTCCTTGGTCGATGGTTGGTATTGGTGAATTGATTTGTACTACTAATCTGTCACCAGCATATACCAGTCTCGTGAATCTGTCAAGTGTTTTGTATACAAACCGGCTATCTATTGTATAAATATGGCGTATTTGCTTGGTATTTCGCCCTAGTCCATAGAGCCTGCTATTGTCAAAGACGTGCCTACCTGCCTTGTGGGGCTGGGATACCCAGATCTTTGCAGATCTTTCGCGTCAGATAGGGATCAATTTCTGTGTGGCGCGGGACTGTACTGATGAAATCATTTTCTGGATTCCAGAATACCGAATGCTTTGACCCTTCGCGCATAAACTCACACCCGTTTTTCTTCAAATGACGCACGAAGTCCGCGCGCTTCATACGGGAAGCTATGCGCAGACGAATCGCTCGCGGATAAGCGAACTGTTACGAGCTTTTGCGCGCTTGGTAAGCTCACGTCGTGTCATGAGGAACTCTGAAAGCGCGTCAGCCAAGTTCTCTTTCGCTTCCTTTTTCGAAACCCCCTGTGTGTTCACACCGGGAATTTCTTCGAGCCAGGCCACATAGCCAGCACGTACTTTTTTATAAATGGCTGTGTACATACACGTCAGTATATCACAGAGTGTTTATTCGGTCACTGCGCGGAGGACTTCTTCGAGGCTGGTGATGCCGCGGGCGGCTTTGTAGAGGCCGTCTTGGAACATTGTGAGCATGCCTTCTTTCTTGGCTTGTGCCTCTAGAGCATCGGTGGTGCTCGACTTGAGTATGGTCTCTCGGATGGCTGGAGAGACGGAGAGCACTTCATGGATACCTATACGGCTCTTGTATCCGTCCTCGCTATCCGGGGTTGGTACCGGGCGGTAGAATTGGAGGTCATTTATCGTGGATCCTTCCTTGATCAGCTTCTCTTCTTGAAGTGCTTTGAACGCAAGGTCGAAATCGGCTGATCCGGCGACTTTTGCGCGAGTAGTAGGATCGAGAGCATAAGTCTCTTTACTGTCGCATAGCTTGCGCACAAGGCGCTGGCCTATTATGACGCGGAGAGTAGATACGAGCAGGAATGGCTCTACGCCCATATCGATAAGGCGAGGTATCGCGCCTGCGGCACTGTTGGTGTGGATGGTTGAGAGCACGAGGTGGCCGGTGAGCGCTGCATTGATCGCGAGTGATGCAGTCTCGCTGTCGCGGATTTCGCCTACCATGATTATGTCTGGGTCCTGGCGCACGAGCGAGCGCAGACCCGATGCGAAAGTGAAGCCGATCTGCGGGTTCACTTGTGTCTGATTGACGCGCTTCATCTGGTATTCAATCGGGTCTTCGACTGTAGAGATGTTTACATCTGGCTGATTGAGAATGTCGAGCATCGTGTAGAGCGTCGTCGTCTTACCTGAGCCAGTCGGGCCGGATATGAGAATGATGCCGGTCGTCTGCTTGAGTGCGTTGTGGATGCGCTCAGTATTCTCGCCGTGGAAGCCGAGCGACTCGAGAGTGAACCCTTCGCCAGTCTCGCGCAAAAGGCGCATCACTATCTTCTCCCCGAAGAATGTAGGAAGAATCGAAACGCGGAACGAGACACGGTCGGCCTCTGTTTCCATCTTGAAACGGCCGTCCTGAGGCAGGCGCTTCTCGTCGAGTTTCAGGTTGGAGAGCACCTTGATGCGTGCGACTATTCCAGCGGCCGCGGCTTTCGGGAGCGTCATTGCGTCGTGGAGTATTCCATCGATGCGATATCGGACGAGCACTTGCCCCTCCATTGGCTCGATGTGTATGTCTGACGCGCCCTGCACAATAGCGTGCTTCAGGAGCGTATCTACGATGCGCACGATTGGCAGATCCTCGGCCATCTTTTTTAATTCGTCACCGGAGAGATCCTTATTGCCCTCAGCAAGAAGGCTTATTTTCCCTGCCTCAGTCGAAATTATGTCTCCGAATTCGTCTTTGAGTGATTTCTGATATTGGAGTAGCGCGTTTCGGATGCTCTCGGTGTCGGTAAGTCGTGGCAATATTTTAAGCTGGGTCTTCTTGCCAATCGCCTCGATAGAAGCCAGGTCGTCGACATCGAGCATGGCCACTTCCAGTGAGTTTTCTGCTCTCTTGAAGGCGATTATGTTGTGTGTGCGAGCGATTGGTTCTGGAATGAGCGAGAGGACGTCAGTCGGAATCCTGTGCTCTTTCAAATTTATAAACGGGATGCCTAGCACGTAGGCTTGTATGCGCCGCAAAGCGTCTTCTGTGAGCGAACCGCGCGAGACAAGCGTGTCGCCGAGCGATTGTCCACGACTCTCTGCGTCGAGTGCAGCATCATCAATTTCTTTCTTCGCGACTAGCCCGGAGTCGGTTATAAATTCTTTCAGCTCCCCTTCTGAAACATGCATATAGAAATAGTATAGCGCGCGTAAGTATAGTCATCGCGCACTTTGCACACATTACGCATTGGTTGGTTGACGTCGCGCGACCTTGCTGGTATATTTTCGTTATCCGAATGTCCGTTCCGCGGACATTTTTGTTAGACTACGAAAGTAGCAGAGGATATTAGCAAAGACATACACATTCCATATGATTGACCTCAAAACCATCAACGCAGTGCTCGGAGAGTTCGAAGATCGCGGGATCAGCCGTGCGACTATGATCGATGCCATCGAGAATGCCATGGCGACAGCGTATAAGCGTGAATATGGCAAGCGCGGGCAGGTAGTGCGTGCCAAGCTAGATCTCAATTCTGGCACTATAGCCTTCGAGCAGGTGAAGACTGCTGTAGACGATACGATCGTCCGCTTCCCAACCGATGGTGAAGAAGCTCCAGAGGAGCACCAGCACGCACACACACACGCTTTCCACGCTGAAGAAGAGGAGCTCGCTGATGGCGAATTGCCACGCTTCGACTCGGAGAAGCACATTCTTCTAGCTAATGCGAAGCTCATAAAGCGCGGTGTAGAGGCTGGCGAAGAGATCGTCTTCCCTCTCGAGCCACAGGACGACTTCGGTCGCATAGCGGCGCAGACAGCCAAGCAAGTGGTAATCCAGAAGGTGCGCGAGGCAGAGAAGCTCTCGATGATGGAGGAGTTTGGCGAGAAGAAGGGCGAGATCGTGAGCGGAATCGTACAGCGCATAGAGCGCGGGGCGATATTCGTCGACCTGGGCCGTACGACAGGAATTATCCCATACGAGGAGCAGATACCTGGCGAGCGATACCGAATGGGCGAGCGCATCCAAGCGTATCTCTACGCAGTCGATGAGGGATTCCGTGGCGTATACCTGCGCCTATCCCGTGCACACCCCAAGTTCGTCGTGAAGCTCTTCGAGATGGAGGCTCCGGAGCTCGCGTCTGGTGCTATCGAGATCAAGGCGCTCGCACGTGAGCCTGGTAGCCGCACGAAGATTGCACTTTCTTCTATTGATCCGCATGTAGACCCAGTCGGCTCGCTCGTGGGCCAGCGTGGCGTGCGCGTATCGACCGTGATGGGTGCGCTCGGTGGCGAGCGTATAGACATCATCGAATGGAATGACGATGCTAAGGAGTTTGTGAAGGAAGCGCTTTCTCCAGCGACACCGATTGAGGTCGTGCTTGACGAGGCAGATCATCGCGCCACGGTCACAGTCGCGGAAGACGAACAGTCGCTCGCTATTGGCCGCGGCGGCCAGAATGTGCGCCTAGCCGCTAAGCTCACGGGATGGAATATAGACATCATTTCTGCCGGGGGTTCTGAAATTGCAGAATCAAATGGTGAGTCCGTCGCAATCATAGCTCCTGAGGAAGACCCTGCCGAGGAGGCTGGCGTGATGCCGACCGAAAGTTTCGACATAATCACTGAGGACATTCACCAAGTCACGGAGCTTCCTGCAGAAGAGGAATCTGCAGAGCTTCCTGCTAGCGACGAGACTGTCGCAGATGCTGCAGAGAATCGCGACAAAGCAAAAGACGAATAATATATACTTACCGTATGAACCTACTACACGATATCGACTCGGGCACGAAGGAGAAGATGAATGTAATCATTGAGATTCCGAAAGGGTCTCACAACAAGTACGAAATCGACAAGAAAACTGGCCTTATTAAGCTCGATCGCGTGATGCATTCGGCGCAGGACTATCCTTTCGACTACGGCTTCGTGCCGCAGACGCTCTGGGACGATGGGGACGCTCTCGATGTGGTCGTGCTAACGACGCACCCGCTTGTGCCAGGACTCCTAGTAGAAGTCCGCCCGATTGGCATCATGCCGATGGTTGATGGTGGCGAAGCGGATGAAAAGATTATAGCCGTTGCTTCAGGCGACCCACGCTATGATCATGTAAAGGATATTGCAGATGCGAACCAGCATGTATTGAAAGAAATATCGCATTTCTTCTTGACGTATAAGCAAATTCAGAAGAAAGAGGTATCCGTTGGCGAATTCGACAATCGTGCAGCCGCTGAAGCAGCTTTCGAGCGCTCACGTAAGATGTACGACGAATCAAAGTCAAAATAGCTATGGAAAACGAGCCTCTTCTCCCGCCAGGAGTTCCATCCGCCAAAGCGCAGTCGTGGGGCACGCTTATTTCGATTGTCGTCATAGTGCTTATGATAGTCATCGGTGCGTTCTATGCCTGGGGCAACAGAATCGCACAGAATGAGTCGTTCGACGCTTCCGCCACAGTACAGTGATGTTTTATTCACCAAGCTTATAGTCTCTATGAAATACACAAACCCGCGCGCTTCAATGATGGTCCCGATGGTAATCGAGAAGAGCCAGTTTGGCGAGCGTGCCTATGACATCTACTCGCGCCTCTTGAAAGAGCGCATCATATTCCTCGGCGGGCCGATTGATGACGATGTAGCAAATCTCGTCATCGCACAGCTCCTATTCCTCGAGAGCGAAGATCCGAAGAAGGACATTTCGCTCTACATCAACTCCCCTGGCGGCTCGGTTACCGCGACCCTCGCGATGGTCGATACTATGAACCATGTGAAGCCGAATGTTTCGACTGTGTGTGTCGGATTGGCGGCTTCTGGCGGGGCTATCCTGCTTTCAGCAGGCGAAAAAGGTAAGCGCTTCGCTCTACCGAACGCCGAGATCATGATCCATCAGCCGAGTGGCGGTGCCGAGGGCCAGGCGACCGATATCGAGATAACGGCGAAGCAGATCCTCAAGCTTCGCGCCGTCTTGAATAAGATTCTTGCGAAGAATACAGGACAAACGGTCGCTAAAATCGAGAAGGACGTCGAGCGTGACTTCTTCATGACATCAGACGAAGCCAAGAAATACGGCATCGTAGACAAGGTGTTTAACTAGAAAAAGTAGTAAAACAGAAAAGGCGGGTCGCGATTCTTCGCGACCCGCCTTTATGTTGGCGAAATGAGAAAAAGATTAACTGGAGAGGCAGGAGATTGCATTAAATGGTAATCCTCTGTCGAAGTAGACGACGGCGTTTGTCCATACACCAAGAGTATCTATACGAAGAGCAACGGACTCAACTTCTCCATCACGCGTAGCAATTCGTCCGACATCCCCTATATTCCATTGCGGGATGTGCAATTCTAGCGCCACGAACCTCATAGCGAGCGCTGTCCAGAAGTGGCCAAGTTTTTGTTTTGGCAGGACGCCGTCTCCAGTCGCAACCCATTCAGCTGGGGAGATATTCAGGCGGGCTACTCCGCCTATAAACTGGGGGCCTATCTTCCTTGCGGCGTATATTGGTTTCTCTTCCCCAGCAGAGAACGCATAGATCCCATGAGGATTTGCCTCGGGGATCCAGCATAGATCAGTTATTTCTGGGAATACCAAAACGATAGCCGCTATCGCCTTTCTTGTTGCAATTTCGTCTTTGTACATGGCCTTGCCCTCCTATTTTTCTGTTTTTCGGCAAATGCCGTAGTCAATGTTCAATTTCTGTAGAAACGCTACCAGTAAATACAAATTATGCAAGGCGCACGGTACTAACTCTAGGTGAAAACAAGAATGGCACACCCTCGACATGTCGAGGGTGTGCCATTGTGGCGACAAGCAAAGATTAGGCTTCCTTGCCGGAGATATCTACGATAGCCGCGTCCACGGGAACGTCGTTCCTGAACTCGACTGCGATGAGATCTTTCTCGGCAGCGGTTTCTAGGAGGACCCGTTCACAATGGTATCTACCATCAGGGAATCTACCGATAGTGCAAATCTCTTTGTGGAGCAAATCTTTCCTCGGAATTCCTAGTTGTGCCTCGGCACATTGCCGGGCTAGCTCTAGCCAGAAGTAGCCCCACTTCTGGTGGCGGTTTATTCCATCGGGCATGTCGGACCACTCTTTGGGGGATACTCCCATACGTGCTACGCCACCAACGAATTCATCGGCAATCTTCCGTGCGACAAACACAGGGCCTGTGTGCACGCTGGTGAAGAACGAGTAGAGACCGTAGTAGTCGGGCCCTGTAACTTTCAAGAAATTCTGCGCTGCAGGAAAAACTGAGGTAATCACGGACCATGCTTTGTCCAAGTCGATTCTGTCAATCGTGTGATTAATTGCGTCTGCCTGACGTTGCAGGACTTGTACTTGGGCGTACAGGGATTTGCGAGAATCTCCGAGGTGCTTCCTGATGGCTTTCTCCACCCCTTGAGTTGTCAGATCGTCGCCCCCCTTGATGGTTACCACGCATCCAGGTAGAAATGTCTCATGATGTATAGCCAATCGTGAGATGATTCCGTTGAAAGATGCGTCAATCGTATACTCAGCCAGCCATGAGTCTTCAGTTACCAGCTCGGTGAAGAATTTCCCGAGCGGAGTTTCTGTCAGGCCACTCTCGAAGAATTGCTTCAATGTTAAAGCTTGATTTCTGTTTGTTATGCCCGTGCATAGCATGTCCCTTCCTCCATGTGATTGTTTTTTCGGCAAATGCCGCAGTCAAAGGTCTAATTTCTGAAGAAACGCTACCACTATGTGTGATTCATGTAAAGGGCGTGCCGGCAGAGCCTGCACGCCCTGTTTATGCTAAAGTCCCACCATATGTCGCTCAAAATCATATTGATACTGCTGGCGCTTTCGGGCATCGGGGGTATTGTGCTCGGCTACGTGCTCCGTGTGCTCATAGGTCTCGCGAGTCGCGGCTCAGTTGAGCTCGACACCAAGCATAAACTGCTTCATGCCAAGGAGCAGGCCGCCAAGATACTCGCCGATGCGGAGTTTCGTAGTGCAGTCATCGAGACAGAACGCCTTGCTCTAGTCGAAGAGCGTGAAGAGAAAGTATCGATTCGTGAAGAACGTCTCGCGGTGCGTGAAGAGTTTATAGACTCCCGCCAGCGCGACCTCGATGATAAGGAGGCTGAGGTGCGTGCCCGCGAGCAAGAAGCATCCCGAGTGCGCAATGAGGCAGAGAATCTCGCAGCGCGACGCACGAAAGAGCTTGCAAATGTCGCTAACCTATCAGAGAGCAAGGCGCGTGAAGAGCTTTTCGCCGAGGTTGAGCGCGTACACGAGGAGGCGATTCTGTCGCGTCTACAGAAGCTCGCGGCTCATGGACGCGAGCGCCTAGAAGATAAGGCACGCGACATTCTAACTGCAGTCATACATCGCATGGGTAACGCTGTTAATGCCGATGTGATGTCTCTCTCGGTCACCATCCCGTCAGAAGAGATGAAGGGCAAGATAATTGGCAAAGAAGGGCGCAACATCAAGGCGTTTGAACGCGCCACAGGCGTCGACGTCATCATCGACGACGTGCCAGACCGCATAACACTCTCATCGTTTGATCCGCTTCGCCGCGCTATCGCGAAGATTGCACTTGAGAAACTCGTCGCAGATGGCCGTATCCAACCGGCCAAGATCGAGGAAACAGTCGAGAAGACGCGCGCAGAAGTCACAGATCTCATTCAGCAGAAGGGAGAGTCTGCAGCTTATGAGGCCGGTGTCGTAGGGCTCGATCCGAAGCTCATCACGCTTCTGGGCCGTCTCCATTTCCGCACCAGCTTCGGGCAGAATATCCTCCAGCACTCGGTCGAGATGGCGCATATTGCTGGCATGCTCGCTACAGAGCTTGGCGCAGATCAGAACACCGCTCGCGCCGGTGCCCTGCTACATGACATAGGCAAAGCAGTCGATCACGAAGTTCAGGGCACGCATGTCGAGATCGGTCGTCGCATCCTCGAGAAATATGGCGTCGATAAGCGCGTAATACAGGCCATGCAGTCGCACCATGATGAATATCCGTATGAAACTCTCGAATCAATCATCGTGCAGGTGACAGACGCCATCTCGAGCAGTCGCCCTGGAGCGCGTCGCGATACGGTAGATAGATACTTGGAGCGCTTGGGTGATTTGGAGCGCTTGGCGGCCACTTTTGAGGGCGTAGAGAAGGTCTACGCCATCGCGGCCGGCCGCGAGATACGCGTCTTCGTGAATCCTGGGAAAGTGTCTGACATCGCGATGCACAAGCTCGCGCGCGATATCGCTACACGTATACAAGGAGAATTGAAATATCCGGGCGAGATCAAGGTCAACATCATCCGCGAAAACCGCGTCGTCGAATTTGCACGCTAAGCAAAGCTTCCTTCCGGCGTTCGTTCGGAAGAATGAAATAAGAATTTCTTCTTCACTCACTCGCTTGGCAGTAGCAAACAGAAACCGCACCCCTTTTACAGGATGCGGCCAGAGAGACTCACTGAAAGAACATGTCTTTATGCAACCGCCTGTTGGAGGGCGCGACGATGTCGTTCCAGAAGGTCGGGCATCATCGGGACTTCTTCCCGATTGAATACTCCTACCTTCATGGGCTGGCTAGGATCACCGCTTTCGTAGGCGACCTTCGCCCGCGTGTCGAGTTTATCCTCCGACACGTGAGCGACGAAGAAGTTAGGGTAATACACCCCGCTTTCACTCCTGGCTTTCAAAAGAAGCCGCAATTCCCCCGGAAGAAGCTGAATTCCAGTTTCCTCCTTCGTCTCGCGGATGGCAGCGGCGATGATGTCCGCATCGTCACTCTCGACCGACCCGCCAGGCAACTTCCAAAGCGGGTCGTGTTTTGACTCGTCCTTCACGAGTAGGACTCGCGAAGGAGAAACAATACATGTCATAACCGACCCTAGTTTTGAACAGAGTTTTTGTGTGCACATGTGGCACCTCCTTCTTTTTTGGTTGAATTTTTGATGACCAATTCTTTCTGCGTGTTATTATACGCGATACCTATTGTTTGTCAAGTAGTTTCGCACTATCCACCTAGGCTTGGCAAGGGCTATTGCGGAATGTGGCGCATTTCCTATACTTTATGGCATACCCGCCGACGCCTCGCGATCGCGGGATTAGCAACTAGCAGATTCTCATGAACAAAGCAGATATTGTCGACAAGGTGCACGGCGTCCTCGGCTCCACGAAGGCCGATGCTGAGCGCGCAGTCGAGACAGTCATCGACTCGATCGTGTCCGGCCTCAAGAGCGGAGACGAGGTTTCGATCGCTGGTCTCGGTATCTTCGCGACGAAGGCGCGCCCTGCGCGCCAGGGTCGCAACCCTCGCACAGGCGAGACGATTCATATCGCAGCTTCTCGCACAGCGAAGTTCCGCGCCGCAAAAGCGTTGAAAGACGCAGTTAAATAGCCAGTTTTTGTGCAGAAAACAGACACGGCGCCAAAGGCGCCGTGTCTGTTTTCATTTTGTGCGGGATACCGGAATCGGACCGGTGCTATCAGTTTGGAAAACTGATGTTCTACCATTAAACTAATCCCGCCTGATGCGAGAATACCATTTTTGGGTTAGCGTATACAAATGCCGCGCATCACTCCACGTCTTGGCTTTATCTCTGCACTTATAGTCGGCTTCCCTATTAGTATTTTCTTGATTGAACATACGACAGCGCAGACCGTCCCACGGAATGCACCACTAACCACTTTATCGACTATTTCCATAGTGTCAGTACCCGAATCGCTTCATGTAGATGAGCAGCCACAGGCCAGCACAACTAGCCAAGAGATCGTTGTTGTTGAGAAGGCAAGTCATCCCACTCCCGGTACAATTCCTGCAAAAGTGGCGACACCTTCACTCTCGCAACAAGTTGCATCTGTTGTGCAAGAGTCAGTACCTACTCCTGCATCTCCGCCTCTGCCGTCATTTGATGCTACTGCTGGAGTATTGCGCGCAGCACTTGTGAACATCCTATGCTACGCGCCTGCAGGTAGCGGCATTCACTCCACTTCTGGTAGCGGGGTGTTCATCGACTCTAAGGGCATCATTCTAACCAATGCTCATGTCGCGCAGTATTTCCTTCTCGCTGATCGTGACGTTTCTTGCACTATTCGCTCTGGGAGCCCGGCGGTTGATAGGTACAAAGCCGCGCTTATACATATCTCCCCTACATGGATTCATGCAAATTCGACAGAGATTACGAAAACCTTGTCGAAAGGCACTGGCGAATATGATTTCGCTCTCTTGGCGATTACATCAAGTGCGACACGTGCAGCGCTTCCGTCTTCCTTCCCTTCTATACCGCTAGCGCAGACATCGCCTCTAACAGGAGCACCAGTAGTCATAGCTTCTTTTGGGGCGCAATTTCTCTCTACTAGTCAGATACAGTCTGGCCTATCCCCCACTATAGTCTTTGGCTCCATAAAGGACGTGTTCACATTTGGGACGGACACCATAGATGTGTTTGCTCTTGGGGGCACAGCGGCGGCGCAGGAGGGCTCTTCGGGCGGCGGTGTCGCCGATGCAGAAGGATCGCTCACGGGCACGATTACGACCAGTACAATCACAGGCACGACAGACACTCGCTCTCTAAGTGCCATTACTGCTTCCTATATTCGCTCTGAGTATGCACGAGAGACAGGGGGTTCGCTCCAGGAGCTACTTTCTAAGCCCACCTCGGTGTCTGTCGAGGAATTCGAGAAGGAAATACCAGCATTGGAATCTCAAATAACGGCCAATATCCTATAGGAACCTTGTTTTGTCTTCGTTCAGTCGGGGCGCCGAGAATCGAACTCGGTCTATCTGCTCCCAAAGCAGACGTACTACCGGTATACTACGCCCCGAATGGAGGAAACATGCCGCAAGTCTGCTTGCGTGGCATGTTCTCCGGAATGAGGGTGCGTATCCGTGCAAGTAACGGATACGACCCGGTAAGAGTAGCGTACCACGACTATACAATTTGTGGCAGATACCTCACTTTTGCCATGCCATCTCTCCGCCGAAGCCACACGAGGCACCCGTCTACTTGCCACTCCCCCTCCCATTGTTTCTCAAGGACATACCACTCTCCTGTCCGGGCAACCCTCCGTATCTTCGCCTCGTGTAGGTTTAGCGACGGATCATACTCGTCACTGGTATTCCCTTCCATTAGGAATTCATCGACGAGATTCGTCTTCACTTCAACGAAATGAAGCGTATCTTCCCTCTCTGCGATTACATCTAGCTCGCCAGTCTTCCGTGCGATGTTGCGGTCGCGGATGCTGAACCCGTGTCTCTTCAGGTACTCAGCAGCGACACTTTCCCCCAGAGCACCCACCTCTTTTCTAGTCTTAGAAGAAATATCCACGGCTTTTAGAAATAGGGCTTATTTGCTGTGTATTTTCTAGGACCACGCAGTTTTTAGTATAACAGACGCGCGTCCTTTATCCCCAGTGTTAACACCTTTGTCCACAGTTTTGAACGTCGAAATTGTGCGGGAGGAGAACCGCGATTACGCTTTCGATTCTCCATACCCAAGCCTGTCCTAGTTCCACTCGTCTAGTGCGGGTAGGGAGAATCGAACTCCCATCATCTGATTGGCAACCAGATGTTCTACCATTGAACCATACCCGCTCACTCGGATATATTCTCATAATATTCTTTCTTGAGCAATTCTTCTGGAAGGAGCCTTATCCATCCCAGCATCTTCTGTTTGAAATATGTGCTTGAGACGGTGACAGTGCAGACACCCCACCCAAGGCGCCTTGTAGCATGGCGACCAGATATTACAACGCTTTTGGTGAAATTTTCCCATGGCAACCCGCTCGTTTTCGACCAATAGGCACGGGTGGTTTTTTCTTCATGGTCTTGATATATGAGCACATAGGCCTTAATTTTCTCTATAGGTATACAGCAGGACTTGGTAAGGAATTCCACATAGAATCTGACCATCTTGGCATCGCTGTTGGTGAATTTCACGCCTTCTTTAGGATTTTTCGTACCTTCTCCCCAGTAGAGCATAATCCCTGAAATAAACAGTGGATCATATTTGAGCCGTTCGAACTCATCTCCAGCTTCTTTACGGGCGGCTTCATATGCTCTTGCAAGGTGCTGGCCGCGCGTTTTGTTCAAATTCATGAGACGAGCCGTATTCTCACGCTTAGCTGAATCGGCGAGGCGTTTCCGAATTGCTCCAGACCAATTCTCTCCACCAAACCAATCAGAAAGTGTGCTCCTGGGTATACAGAGCATCTGATGTATTTCTTTGTAGCTCTTTCCTGACCTCCTCAGCTCTACGGCAGTTTCCTTGTCTTTTCGCATCCTACAATTATACCAGACGTCGGTTCGGAAACGGGTGCAGGGCACATCCTCGCTTCACTAGTAGTGTGCCCCGACCAAGACCGCGATTACGCCTAGCTTCGCTCGTGTGTGCCCCGACCAAGAATCGAACTTGGACCTACAGTTCCGAAGACTGTTGTGATATCCGTTTCACCATCGGGGCGTATATTCATACTACACCAAGTGCCCTCGTGGTACGATTCTCCTATGTTGCATCGTATACCACACGAGGTGAGGAGTGTGAGCGCGTGTCTACGGGAGGCAGGATTCGAATCCTACCTAGTTGGCGGCTGTGTTCGCGATCTGATTCTCAATAAGGTTCCGAAGGATTGGGATGTCACCACGAACGCGACCCCAGAGCAGATACAGGCCGTATTTCCTGATTCTTTTTACGAAAACGACTATGGCACTGTGGGCGTGAAGACAGGCAGCGAGGACTCTCGTATCGCTATTGTCGAGGTTACCCCCTATCGTACCGAGTCAGAATATTCTGACAAGCGTCGGCCAGACAAAGTGGAGTTCGGCTCTTCCCTGCTAGAAGATCTCGCGCGTCGCGACTTCACGATCAACGCGATTGCGCTCAATGATGAGAATGGGCAGATAGTTGATCCATATGACGGCCAAAAGGACATAAAGGACAGACTTATCCGTGCAGTGGGTGCAGCGACCGATCGGTTCAATGAGGACGCTCTACGCATGCTGCGCGCCATACGGTTTATAGCTGAGCTCGATTTCGGAATAGATGGTGCCGCTGCGGTAGCAATAAGCGAAAATAGCGAGCATTTAAGCCACGTTTCACGTGAAAGAGTACGAGATGAGTTTGTGAAGATATTAAACTCTAGCCAGCCTATGAAGGCGCTTGTGCTCGCTTGGCAACTTGGAGTGCTTAAACACATATCTCCTGACCTAGTCCGCGGCGTGGGTGTCAATCAGAATCAGGCGCACAGTTTCGATGTCTTTGAGCATCTGTTGCGGGCTGTACAGCATGCTGCTGACAAGAAATGGAGTCTTGAATTGCGTCTTGCTGCGCTTTTTCACGATGTAGCCAAACCAGAGACGCGCCGTTGGTTAGAAGAAAGGAAGGAATGGTCATTCCACGGGCACGAGGTAGCTGGTTCACGTGTAACTAGAAAAGCTCTAGAGGATCTACACTTTCCACGTGAAACTATAGAGAGGGTGATTAAATTGGTCAGATGGCACATGTTCTTCTCAGATCCTGAGCAAATCACGCTATCGGCGGTGCGAAGGATGATAACTAACGTAGGGAAGGAGAATATCTGGGACTTGCTTAACTTGCGTATCTGCGACCGTGTAGGGACTGGGAGGCCAAAGGAACAGCCGTTTCGGTTCCGCAAATACAAGGCCATGGTGGACCAGGCCCTCAGAGACCCAATATCAGTTAAGATGCTCAAAACTGACGGTGTGCACCTAATGGAGACGTTCCACGTGAACCCTGGACCGAAAATAGGGCACGTCCTGAACGCTCTCCTAGAAGAAGTTCTTGATGACGCCAATTTGAATACGCAGGAGTATCTCGATAAAAGGGCGGGCGAATTACTGAAAATGCCGGAAGATGAGTTAAGAAAGCTCGGAGAAGAAGGGAAGAAGCGTCGTGAATCTGCAGAAGATGAGGAAATAAAGCATATAATGGAGAAACACCACGTCTCCTAAGTATGTTCTCAAATTCTAAGGTCCGACCTTAGAATTTATAGTTTCGCGTGCAACAAAAAACCGCCCGTGGTGGTCAGAAGCAAAAATGAGCAGGGCGTTTTGATGGTGCTTCCAACCCGAGATAAGGGGCGGTTTTTAATATGTGAGCGCTTCCAATAGGAACACGGGCTGAGGTAAAATCGCGAATCGTCGCGAACGTTAGCCGGTACCCTGGCGGGCGCAATGATGTGAAAGAGCTAAGAAAAGAACAGTCTTTGGCAGAACCCTTTGCCGAAGCAATAAACCCTGCCTCTAAACTAGAGGATAGCGCACTAAAGGACAGTGTAAAGGACACCCCCTGTGGATAACTTGTCCTTTAGGATAGTGTAATAGAAACAGGGCAGTGGTCGCTCCCGTAAATGTCGGCATGTATGTCTGCTTTCCTGATGCGCTTCAGTAACTCTTGAACGACGAAGAAATAATCAAGTCGCCAGCCGACGTTCCTGTCTCTGGCACGAGTGATGGTGTCCCAGAATGTGTATGCTTCTTTCGTGTTTGGATGAAAATGACGGAAGGAATCGACATAGCCGGTGCTCTCAACTTCGTCAATCCATGCTCGCTCTTCTGGAAGAAAGCCTGTAGAATCCTCATTTTCCTTCGGTCGGGCCAGGTCTATTTCCTCGTGGGCAGTGTTCACATCGCCGCAGAAAATGACAGGCTTCTGTTTGCGCAGTTTCTCTGTGAACGATAGAAAGGCATCATAGAAACGCATTTTATAGTCGAGTCGCTCGGGGCCCTGTCCGCCATTAGGGAAGTAGGCATTGATGAGCCAGAAGTCTTCATATTCTGCGCCAATAATGCGTCCTTCCTGGTCGAACTCTTTTATACCCATGCCGTAGATGACTTTCAGAGGCTCGATTTTGGAATAAAGCGCGACGCCACTGTAGCCCTTCCTGACTTGCGATGATGAGAAGAAAGCAGAGTAGCCAGCAGGGGAGAGGAACTGTTCGGTGAGCTGGTCGGGCGAGGCCTTAGTCTCTTGCAGGCAAAAGATATCTGACTTAGTACCTTTCAAGAAAGATTCCCAATAGCTATCTTTCGCAAGCGACCTCAACCCGTTCACGTTCCACGAGACGATTTTCATATAAGTATTGTATACCCTGTCTTCGCCAAAAGATTGAAAAGAGAGTGCGTTCCGGGCCACTAAGGCCAAGTCTTTACCCTCTCTTTTCAATCTTTTGGCTCAGACGCGATTCTTGCCGTGGAATTTTTTGTGGATCTCGCGTAGGTGCGAGTCGGTGATGTGGGTGTATATCTGTGTGGTGTTAATCGAGGCGTGGCCTAGTAGCTGCTGCACGGAGCGGATGTCGGCACCATTGCTGAGAAGGTCAGTGGCGAAGGCGTGGCGGAGCGTGTGTGGTGTGACGACGCTGGTGATGCCAGCGCGAGCGACATATGCCTTCAGGTGCCGCTGGATGTCGCGCGGGGTGATGCGGTGCGG
>Ga0172379_10003949_pt1 | contig 22742 bp, 14 predicted proteins | sample GrowelOW334metaG_FD_119756 | JGI IMG/M metagenome (GOLD analysis project Ga0172379, IMG submission 119756) | Groundwater microbial communities from an aquifer near a municipal landfill in Southern Ontario, Canada - Groundwater well OW334 metaG | ecosystem: Environmental > Aquatic > Deep... | reverse complement strand
TGGCGACCGATGTATACGGGTTCATGAAAGAGGGTAATGATATCAAAGTCCGGCTGAGAGTGGTGGGACAATACTGTGTGGGCGTGTATGATTATGCCGTGCCGGATTCATTGGCTTTGAACGGCAACAAGCAGATGTATCAGTTCAACACCCGGGATATCTCGGTTGTGCGTTGTGATGTGGAAACCGCCAAGAATGCGCTGAAACTGATCAGGGTGGTACCAAATCCATATTACGGAAACTCTGCCTATGAATTTACACAACTCGACAACATAGTTAAGATTACCAACCTGCCGAAAACCTGCACGGTATCGATCTACTCACTCAATGGCAACCTGGTCCGCCGTTTTACAAAAGATGCTGAAGTCACCTGGCTGGACTGGGACCTGAAAAACCAATACGGCATTCCGATCGCCAGCGGTGCATACATTATTCACATTAACGCACCGGGAATCGGCGAAAGAATTGTTAAATTTTTCGGTGCCTTGAGGCCACAGGATCTGCATTCGCTGTAATGTAGAGACGTGCCACGGCATATCTCTACACAGGATTCGGCACGATGAATTAATTAACAAGCTTCAGCATAGCCACATATCCGCCACCAGGCGCCATTTTGATCTTGATGATGTCGCCCTGTTTTACCGTACTTTCTTTCCTGGCGTAGTCCTCGGCATATTGGTCAGCATTGATACCATCCACAAATTCAAGCAGGGTATAACTTCCGGCTGGCAGAAAATCCAGCTTGACATCCAGCTCCCGAGGTGTCCAGTCGGTTATTGCGCCAATGAACCAGTTTGTTCCTTTCTGACGTGCAACTGCAACATAATCACCGACTTTACCGGCCAAAGGTATTGTTTCATCCCATACGGAAGGAACGGCTGATAAAAATTCCATGCACCCTCTTTCGCGGTAGTAAGCCGATGCAGCATCAGCGAGCATCTGCAGCGGGCTTTCAAAAACTACGTAAAGGCCCAACTGATGACAGCGGGTCCCCTGGCTCATCGGCCTGAAAAAATCAGCCCTGAAGTTGATTTCTTCAGAATTCCGCATGGCACCGGGCGTATAATCCATCGGACCGGCAAACATCCTGATAAAGGGCAGGGTACAATCATGATCGGGGGTGATATCTGTACTCCACTTATTATTCTCCAGGCCTTTAACCCCCTCCCGGGTAAGCATGTTAGGATAGGTCCGTTCAAGTCCGCAAGGTTTGTAAGCGCCATGGAAATCCACCAGCAGATGCCTTTCAGCGGCAGCTTTTGCCACTTTCCAGTAATAATTGACCATCGCCTGATCATCGCGCTGCATGAAATCCACCTTGATTCCTTTTACACCCCAGGTCCTGAACTGGTCCAATACCTTGTCGAGATCCTTATCGAGGGCATTCCACAAACACCAGAGGATGACATCAACACCTTTGCCTTGAGCATACTTACACAGCTCAGGAACATTTACCAGCGGATTCATTTCAAACAGATTGGACGGCTTGGACCATCCCTCATCCAAAATAATGTACTCCAGGCCAAATTCGGCCGCGAAATCAATATAGTAGCGGTAAGTCTCGTTATTCACACCTGAACGGAACGGTACACCTTTATTATTATTGGCATTCCACCAATCCCAGGCCACCTTTCCCGGCTTGATCCATGAAGTTTCGATCAGGCGGCATGGAGAGGCCAAACGGTAAACGATATCGTTGCCGATGATATCCTTATCCTCGGAGGAAAAGGCAACAACCCTCCATGGGAAAAACCGGTTTCCGCGGGTTTTGGCAATAAAATCGGCAACTTCCACCGGCCTGATATTCCGGTCCCGGATTAATTTCTCAGTTAGTACAAAATGCGGAAACTTGACCTTCAACGAATTGCCATTGGTACCATAAACATACAACCCCGGATAATCTTCCAGGTCAGATTCAGTGATCAGGATCTTGATGCCATCCTTACGGTCGACCATAAGTGGAGTGGAAGAAAGGGTATCGGGGCCGATCTCTGAAAGTTTCAGGTACTGGTAGGATCTCTCACTATGCGTAAACATCGAGACATCTGTCGGGATAAAAAGATTCTCATCTGCAGGGAAAGAAAAACCCGACTGTTCCGATTTTACGATCAGATCGCCTTCGATATCGGTTTTCAAGCGATAAGCCACACCATCATCATAGGCTCTTACGATCAGGCGAAAAGGATCCCTGAAAAGAATTTCCATTTCCGAAAAATGATCCGGAATTTGCTTGCGCTTCTGAGGCACTGTCGGGGTGATCACTTCGTCGACTGTCCGGTTGTTGACGGTCCTGACCTTAGGCGCTGTTCCGAAAACCTTGCCATCACCGGTTTCCATACCAATGGGCCCCAACGTCGCCATCTCCTTATCGAGATAATAACACTTAGCCGTGATACCGGCCTTCTTATCCACCGTCACCACCACTTTAGCCTTTCCCCCCGGTGAAACTACCATATACTCCTGCGCTGCAACCACACTAAACCATAACACACACACTCCAAAAATCGCTACTACTCTCTTCATAATCTTTATCTTAACAATCTTAACCCTCTTAACTCTCTTAACTCTCTTAACTATTCTTTACGTTTCTTAACGTCCTCCCGTCTCATAGCGACTGCATCCAGATAAAATCCAGCCCCACCGGACCCGGTTGATCTCCTACCGGCCTGATGGTTAAGACATGGATCCCCTCGGTCAGTTCAAGGCTCTCGGAAGAAATGTTCCTCGCAACACTTCGGAAGGGTGTTGACACATCGACCTGTTCATTACCGTTGAATCTGATCACCTTTTTATCCAGGCTGATTTCCATTTTCCCCCCACCGGCTGTTCGTGCTACGGTCATATTAATACGGAATTTACCTGTTTTCGATGCAGGCAGCAGAATAGTCAGAGATTCCGATTTGGATTGAGGTTTCCAGAGGACCATCTGTTTGGCCGACCAGACAGGATCTTTCACCAACTCAATATTCGCAGGTTTTGAGAGAAGGCTTTCAACCTGATAGAAGATCGAATTCGAAGATGCGCCGGCGGGTGCGGGCCACCAATCGGCAGGAAGTTCCAGTTGCCTTACATCTGCTTTGCTGATTGAAAGATGATCATCGTGTGCACCGGGAACCGCATAGGTATAAATCGTACGTGCATAGGAGAAATGGTCCACCTGGCGGTGACTGTTTAATTCCATAAAAAAATCAAAACTCTTGTCGAACGGGATATTATCCAAAATGTGCCACCTGTAATTCGTTATAAATCCACGGTTTGCCGGACCGTCATTCCTGGGCTGGCCGCAATAACCATAATCGAAAAGTTCTTCCGACGACCAGGCATAATTATAATAATCCTCTGATCCCGTACCAATAAATGAAGGGTTAAGGTTATCATCGATGAAAATCTTTTCATCGCCCTCACCCCACCAGTTTCCAGCAGATGAGGGAACCGAAGTCGGGTTCAGGAGGAAACAAGCTGCCCCAACCATCCGGCCTTTACCCCTGATCATCAGGTATGGAATATCTTTCACCTGGCGGGGATCAGCCAGCAGTTCATGATCGACCCGCCAACGGGCCCTGAAGTGCATACTTGTTCCCTCTTTCCATTCATAGGGCTCGGTCACCACTTTCGTTACCAGTGTTACCTCCTGGTCGCCCATATTTTCCATAATTACCTGGACTGAATCCCTAAAAGGCATGAAATACCTGCTGATCATCCTTCCATCTTCCAGAACCGTAAACGGAAGGGATTCATAAGGATTAATGCCCGGTGCGGCCCCGAAGAAATCCCCTACCGGTGATTGGACCTGTCCCCAGGGAGAACCGTCGAAGCGGATTTCCAAAATTGTCTGTCGCAAAGCATTATCAATATTTTGAGCGGATACAAAACAAGCCAGACGATTGATACCGGCACTGCCGATAACGGATTTAACCACCTTTTTTTCACCTGGTTTCAACCACACGGTTTCGTAAGACGCGTTAAAAAGAACGGTATCCAGATACTTGAAAGGCTCTGCCAGTATCGCGGCCGCATGGTTCAGTTCCTTAATATTTTTATCAATATCCTTGACAGCAAACGTTTTAACCCGAGTTCCTTCGTCATATAATCTCAATTGAACATGATAAAAATGCAATTGTGAAAGGTCCCCTTTCCAAACCATTTTGCAGCCCTTTGCAAAGGGAACGGGATAATAGGATGCCATATTCTGATTGATGCTTCCGGTCCATTCCGCTTTCTCCTTTTCTTTCAGGAAAGCTTCATAGGTATGCAGAAAAAAAGGCTCCGCCGGTCCATTGTACACCGGCTCCTTATCCTGGTCCAGCCAGACCATCAAATCACCGGCTATCTGAGCTGTCCAAAGCCTGACAACAGCTCCCGGCCCTTTTACGTCACAGATGAGGTACTCTCCAACTCCTTTGGAATCCGGCTTTTTTATAACCTTCAAAAATCCCGGTATCGGTTCACCACCAAATCCATCGTCGTTGGCAAACCAACCCTGCTGATCGGGACTAACGGTTCTCCGGTCGTATGAAGAATACTGAACGGATTTATATCCGGGATTCGGATATTCTGCAAGTTTTTTCAGATCAGTGAGTTCCCTGATCAGAGATTCGGTGGTAACTTCCTGTCCCTGCACTAATTGGAAAGTAATCAGTATGACAGCAAAAATTAATGATTTAAGTATTGTTCTCATCGCTTTCTGTTTTGTAAATTCGCCGGCCTGGGCGAGCCGTGAAATTAAGACTTTTCGCCATATTCGATTAATAAACTGCTAATAAACAGAAATATGAAACACCATCTAAAAGCCGGATTACCCTTCTTCCTACTGGCTTTAATCCTGGTACTGAACCCCAACGGAGTATCAGGTCAGGAAAAAAAACCTGCAGAAAGCAAACCCGAGTTTCAAATGACTATTCTCAAACAGATCCCGGCAACCTCTGTGAAGAGTCAGGCTTCCACCTCCACTTGCTGGTGCTTTGCCACGACTTCGATGCTGGAAAGCGAACTTATGCGTCTTGGGAAAGGGGAAGTCGGCCTTTCGGAAATGTTTACCGTTAACAATGTTTACGCTGAAAAAGCCAGTCAATATGTGAAATTCCATGGAACCTGCAATTTCGCTGAAGGCGGGGCACAGCACGACGTGATGAATTCAATCAAAAAATCCGGGATCGTCCCGAGGGATATCTATACGGGATTGAATTATGGGGAAACCACCCACAGGCATGGTGAACTCGTGACCGCACTGACCGGGATTGTTCAGACTATCATTAAAAATCCCAATGGCAAGATCAGCCCGGTATGGCTTAAGGGACTGAACGGAGTTCTGGATGCCTATCTTGGTGAAAAACCTGTCTCTTTTTCCTACAACGGAAAGATGGTAACACCCAAAGAATTTGCCCATGAATTGGGCATCAACCCCGATGACTATATCGAGTTTTCATCTTATACCCATCACCCTTTCTATGAAAAATTTGTGCTTGAGGTACCCGATAACTGGGCACAGCAGGCAATGTTTAATGTCCCGGTTGATGAGCTGATGCAGATCATTGATTACTCGTTGAATACAGGCATTTCCATTTCGTGGGGCGCTGATATCTCCAACCTTGGATTTGCCGACGGATATGGACGTATCATGATTGACGGGGCGGATTTCAAGAATCCGGAAGCAGCGGAAAAGCAGGTCGGTCAGGCCGATCGGCAATATATGTTTGATTCCTGGCAGCTGACGGATGACCATGCCATGCACCTCACCGGTATTGCCCAGGATCAGTATGGCAATAAATATTATCTGGAAAAGAACTCCTGGGGCGAAGGCGGAAAATATAAAGGATACTCCTACCTGTCAGTTCCGTTCATGAGGCTGCGCACGATGTCGATCATGCTGCACAAGGATGGTGTACCGCCTCAGATTGCCAAGAAGATAGGGTTAAAATAAAAATCATCATGTCATGAAAAAAATATTAAATCTCAGATATCCGGGTATTTTGATCGCCGCTTTGGTGATGCTTGCCCCGCCGGTTGAGGCCAAAAAGAAGAAAGTTCCTGAATCACCTTATAAGTTCACCATCGATGTCGAATATCCAAGGACTGTAATAAAAAGCCAGGGATCATCGAGTACCTGCTGGTCTTATTCCACCACTTCATTTCTGGAAAGCGAAATACAACGCCTGGGGAATCCTCCTGTTGAACTATCGGTTATGTATACCGTTCGTAATGTGTACGTTGACAAAGCGGAACAATTTGTCAGGTGGAACGGAAAATGCGAATTCGGGCCCGGTGGCGCTGACCATGATGTCACCAATTCGATTAAAAAATACGGTATCGTACCCCTGGCTGTTTATGCCGGAAACGAGATTAAAGAAAACGGAGTGATACACAATGAGATGGATGGTGTTCTGCGTGCCTATGTCGATGGTATCGTCAGGAATCCGAACGGCAAGATCAGCACCGCCTGGAAATCCGGATTTGTAAATCTGGTTGATGCTTATCTAGGTGCGATCCCCGAAAACTTTGAATATAAGGGAACCTCCTATACTCCGGCAACTTTTACTGCCTCGTTAGGATTGAACCTGGATGATTATGTTGAAATATCTTCCTTTACTCATCATCCGTTTTATGAGCAGTTTGTGCTTGAAGTTCCCGACAACTGGGACCGCAGATCGGTTTATAATGTGCCGGTCGACGAATTGGACCAGATCGTGGAATATTCCCTGAAAAATGGCTATACGGTAGCCTGGGCTTCCGATCTGGAAAAAGGCTTCAATTTTGGTCTGGGCGTGGCCGTTGTCCCTCCCGAAAAATGGGACGGTAAAACTTATAAGCCGGGCATGGAGCCGGAAATTACCCAGGAAAGGCGTCAAACCGAATTTGAAAACTACCAGACCACCGATGATCACGGGATGCATCTGGTGGGGATAGCCCATGATCAGAATGGCGGCAAGTACTATTTTGAGAAAAACTCATGGGGTCCGGGCAACCAATATGGTGGTTACTCATACATATCATCGGCATACCTTAAGCTCAAGAGCACCTGCATCATGGTGAATAAGAAGGGAATACCCGATGAGATTAGAACTAAGTTGGGAATTTAGGGAGAAGGAAGAGACTTAGGGAGAAGGAGGAATGAGGAGATTCCAATGCAGAATACCGAATTCCGAAATCTTCAGATTCAAGTAATCATTAAGGAGGAATCGCTTTCTACCTTAATAATCCCTGAATCTGGAAACTCGGAATTCGGTATTCTGCATTGGAATCTCCTCATTCTTCCTTAAAATATAATCTCTACAGGGTTCCGAATTTATATACCGTCGTGTGTTTGTACCGCTGTCCCGGTTCCAAAAAGGTTGAGGGGAACGTCGGCTGGTTCGGGGAATCGGGGAAATGCTGAGTTTCGAGGCAGAATCCCCAGTGTTTGGTGTATTTTACATTCCCCTTACCGGTCAGGATTCCATCCAGGAAATTGCCTGAATAAAACTGAACACCCGGTTCGGTGGTATAAACTTCCATGACCCGGCCGCTCACCGGTTCGGCAACACGGACTACCTGGCGCAGCCGGGTTACACTGTCGGACAAAACAAAATTATGATCATAACCACCATTCACCTGGGCAATCCGCTCACCAATGGTATGAGCCTGGGTGAAATCCATCGGTGTACCCGCAACCGGCCTTAACTCGCCGGTCGGTATCAGGGTCGAATCCACTACGGTATAACGATCGGCAAGGATCTGCATTTCATGACCCAGAATATCCGTTTTAGCGTTTCCGGTAAGGTTGAAATACCCATGATGGGTGATATTTACGGGGCAGGCCTGATCAATCGTTCCGTCATAATCGACCCTGAGGCTGTTATCATTCATCAGTGTGTAAGAAACCGTTATCGTGAAATTTCCGGGATAACCTTCCTCCATGGATTTGCTGAAATAGCTGAGTTTAACGCCCTGACCCTCTGTATTTTCAAAAGGCTCACTGTCCCAGACTACCTTGTCGAAACCTTTCAGTCCGCCGTGTAAATGGTTCGGCCCGTTATTAATGGCCAAAACATAATCCTGTCCGTTCAGTGAAAATTTACCCTTTGCTACCCGGTTTCCGTAACGGCCGACTATAGCGCCAAGGTAACAGCAGTTGTTGATATAAGGGGCCTTCCAGTAAGATTCGGGGCGATCAAAACCAAGAACAATATCTTCAAATTTTCCCGATTTGTCAGGAGCCGTCAATTCCGTTACGATGGCCCCGTAATTGGTGATCTTTGCGGTCATCCCCCTGGAATTCATCAGCGTATAGAGAACAACTTCCTTCCCGTCGGTGAGCCCGACAATTTCCTTCTTAATTTTCATAGCGTCATTTGTTGATTTTTGCTGTTTCGGTTTGCATCCTGCAATCACCAGCATAGAAAGCCCGATGATCGATACCTGCAATACTAAAATCCTGATTTTCATAGCCTTGTTTTAAATTGGTCGACTTAAGCAAGTATAGTGTTTTTTGAACAATTAATGCCTAGCCGGTCTGATTTTATTCTATTTTTACCAGAGCATTCAGACTAATTACCAAACATGAAATGACAACCGAATTTTTGACAAAAGAGTGGGCCGCAAGATTTTCCGTCAGCGGTTCCCCGTTGCATTTTTATTTCTCACCCGGACGGGTTAACCTGATCGGCGAACATACTGATTATAACGGCGGATACGTATTCCCATGTGCCCTTAGTTTTGGAACCTACCTGGCTATACGAAAAATCGAAGAGCCGGTCATCCGCATGGCTACCACGAATTTTGATTTCCGGGCTGAGATTTCGATTGTATCTGAATATCAGAAGATTGGTGAAGAATGGGTCAATTACCCTCTCGGTGTAATCAGTGAGTTAACCAAACGCGGTGTGAAATTACCCGGATTCGAGATGCTGTTCTCCGGAAATATTCCCAACAAAAGCGGGTTGTCCTCTTCTGCTTCCATCGAATTGGTCACGGCGGTCGCCATCAATGATCTCCTTGATCTGGGCATTTCACGAATCGATCTCGTAAAAATCGGACGCGCCGCAGAAAACCATTTTGTCGGCGTCAACTGCGGCATCATGGATCAATTCGCCGTTGGAATGGGTAAAAAAGATCATGCCATATTTCTAAAATGCGACACATTGGATTATGAGCTGGTCCCGATCAAGCTCGAAGGATACAAACTGGTTATCGCAAATACCAATAAATCAAGAGGTCTTGCTGATTCAAAATACAATGAACGGGTTGCTGAGTGCCAGACTGCCGTCAAGATGTTGAGTGAAGGAAAACCCATATCGCTTCTCGCAGAAATGAACCTGAAAGAGTTTTCAAAATATCAGCACTTGATCACCGATCCGATCATTAAAAAGCGGGCCCGTCACGTAATCTCAGAGAACGACCGCACCTTCGAGGCTGTCGAGGTATTGAAGGCAGGCGATCTGGTCCGGTTCGGCCAGCTGATGAATGACTCTCACGATTCGCTCCGTGATGATTATGAAGTCACTGGAATCGAACTGGATACCCTTGTCGCCGAATCGCGAAAAATCCCCGGGGTAATTGGTTCACGCATGACCGGTGCCGGCTTCGGCGGCTGCACGGTTAGCCTGGTGAAAGACGGATCCATCGACCGGATGATCAAGGAAGTCGGAGCCTCTTACCATGCTAAAACCGGACTTACCGCCGATTTCTACGTGGCTGAAATCGGCAACGGGGCTCAGGAATATGCTAATATGATAATTTGCTAATATGCTAATTATTAACGCAATGCCATACGAAGATGTGTCATCCCCGCGTAGGCGGGGACCCCGTCACGCTGTACGAAATCTGCCAGCGGGGACCCCTTCCCTCTGCACGAAACTCTAACCATCTAACCTCCAACCCCATGCGTCAACCACTCACCTCCCCGTTGCACCTTGTGCCTTATCTCCTCCTCCTGGCTGTTATGGCAGGGGCTTGTAAAAACCAACCACAAAAAAAACCGATGGAAGAACAACCCAAACCAGCCGTTTATCAGCTGGGAACTTTTGGTTACGACCTGAATTTCCTGAATAAGCATCAGAAAACAGTTGTGTTAAAAAGGGACGGGTCAATGATCGCCATGATTCCCGGATACCAGGGCCGTGTAATGACATCGGCTGCGGCAGGAATGGAAGGGATGAGTTTTGGCTGGATCAATTATAAGCTGATTGAATCCGGTCAGAAAGTAGCCCATTTTAACAATTACGGAGGAGAGGAAAGGCTTTGGCTAGGACCGGAAGGCGGGCAGTTCAGCATATTCTTTGCACCCGGGGTACCCTTTGCATTCGAGAACTGGCAGGTTCCGGCACCGATTGATACCGATACCTTCAACCTGGTCGCAGCCAATGATACCATTGCTGTATTCTCCAAGGACATCCATCTTGTTAACTATAACAATGTCAGGTTCAACCTGAAAATAGACCGTACGGTTACCCTGCTCACCAGAAATCAGATTGAAACAAGAACCGGGATAAGCTTGCCTGAAGGGATTTTGCCGGTTGCCTATGAAACGGAAAATATACTGACCAATACGGGTAAACTGGCCTGGACCAAAGATGGCGGCTTATTGTCAATGTGGATGCTCGGACAATTGATCTCGTCACCCACCAATGTGGTCATGGCCCCGTTTATTGAAGGACCGGAAAGCAAACTTGGTCCCATTGTTAATGACAGTTATTTCGGAAAGGTTCCGGCCGACCGGCTGAAAATCCGCAACAACCTCATTCTCTTTAAGGCCGACGGTTTGCGGAGGGGAAAAATCGGTCTCTCCCCGCTGCGAGCCAAAAACTTTATCGGCAGTTATGATTACGGCCAGAAAGTGCTGACTCTCCTGTATTATAATAAGCCGGAAAAGCATGATGGATATGTAAATTCCATGTGGGAAATACAGAAGAACCCGTTTAACGGAGATGTCCTCAATTCATATAATGATGGCCCGCTGGAGGATGGAAGTCAGATGGGGCCATTCTATGAGCTCGAGAATTCTTCATCCGCCGCCGCCCTGAAACCGGGCACCGACCTAAAGCATGTCAACCTTACGATTCACCTGACAGGTGATGAAACTGCACTGAACAGCATTCTGGTGGGTTTGTTCGGAATATCGGTGGAAGAACTCAAGCAAACATTCACAAAATAATTCCGGATTCCTGTGAAGACCAGTTTTGGAATCATTGATTATGTCATTTTCATTGGATACTGCTGTCTCATCATTTTTATGGGGTTGTTCGTTTCGCGGACACGAAAAGGAAAGAAAAAGACAGCCAAGGATTACTTTCTTGCGGATAAATCCCTGCCCTGGTGGGCTATCGGCTCCTCACTGATCGCTGCAAATATCTCGGCCGAACAATATATCGGCATGTCAGGTAGCAGCTATGCTATCGGCCTGGCTATTGCATCTTATGAATGGATAGCCGCATTGGGCCTCCTCGTTGTTGGTATATTTATTCTGCCGGTTTTCCTTAAAAAGGAAATCTATACCATGCCGCAATTCCTCCAGCTGCGGTTCGATAACCGGGTTCGCACCACTCTGGCAACATTCTGGCTCCTGGTGTATGTATTCGTGAACCTGACCTCCGTAATGTGGCTTGGTGCGCTTGCACTCAATACGATCATGGGTATCCCTGTCTTTTGGGGAATCATCGGACTTGCAGTTTTTGCAGCCGTCTATTCGATTTACGGAGGCTTAAAAGCGGTTGCGTGGACTGATGTTATCCAGGTCGTCTTTCTGATTGTGGGGGGCCTGTTGACATCCTTTCTTGCCCTGAGGTTGATCGGTGGAGGTGATGGCGCAATTGCAGGGTTTAACCATCTGATCAGCCAGGTGCCTGAAAAATTCCATATGATCATCGAAAAGGGTGACCTGATGATTCCCGATGGAAAAGGCGGAACCGTCGACGCCTGGACCATCCTTCCGGGATTAAGCGTGATTATCGGCGGTATGTGGGTGGCCAACATCGCGTATTGGGGATTCAATCAGTATATTATCCAACGCGGCCTCGCCGCAAAATCCATTGCCGAGGCCCAGTACGGGCTGATCTTTGCTGGTTTCCTGAAACTTTTGATACCCTTGATCGTGGTGATTCCGGGTATAGCAGCCTACCTGATTTCAAAGGATCCGGGCGCCTATGGACTGGAGAGTGCCGCCATCATTACGAAATCCGACCAGGCTTACCCCTGGCTGCTGCATAATATTGTGCCAGTCGGGGTTAAGGGGATTGCCTTTGCCGCTCTGGTTGCGGCAATTGTATCCTCCCTGGCTTCGATGCTGAATTCCACTTCTACCATTTTCACCATGGATATCTACCGTTCATGGTTTAAGGAACCAGTCAGCGAAACGAGGCTCGTCAGGGTTGGCAGGCTCACCAGCCTGATCGCCCTGGTTATTGCTGTTCTGGCTGCTAAACCACTTTTGGGAAGTCTCGATCAGGCCTTTCAGTTTATTCAGGAGTTTACCGGGTTTATCACACCGGGTGTTTGTGCCATTTTCCTTTTCGGTTTGTTCTGGAAGCGCACCACCCCGAATGCCGCGCTCTGGGGCGTTGGTCTCAGTATTCCGATCTCTTTTGCCTTCATGTTTTTTCTCCCTCAGGTTCCGTTCATGAACCGCTGGGGTTATGTATTCCTGATCCTGGCAGCAATCATGATCATTATGAGTCTCCTCGAATCAAAAACCGATCATCCCAAGGCAATCATCTTGGAAAAAGGAATTTTTAAAACCACCGGTTTATTCAAGTTCTGGGCCATCCTGTTAACAGGTATTCTGGCCGCTTTGTATTTGATCTTCTGGTAATTTAAAACCCAAAGGTTTTCAACAAGGTGGTTCCAACCGGGCGGCCTTTTTTTTTCATTCCGAAGTTTCTTATACCTTTGCGCGAACCTTTTTATTTTAAAGGTGATGTATATATATGATATTTAAGGACTTACTAAATACCGAACTGGCTTCACAACTGGATGGTGATACTACCGGCCTGGGTATACAGGATACGTTGAAATACCTGTCGTCACGGTTCCAGGGTGAGATCGCCTTTTCTACCAGCTTTGGTCAGGAGGATCAGGTGATCACCGACATGATATTCACAGCAGATCTCCCGATACTGGTTTTTACACTGGATACCGGCCGGCATTTCGAAGAGACATACAAGCTGATGAATCAGACCCTGGCAAAATATTCGAAAAAGATTAAAGTCTGCTTTCCAGATAAGGATCAGGTGGAAAAACTGATGACCCAGAAGGGGCCGTTCAGCTTTTACGAATCGGTGGAAAACCGTAAGGAGTGCTGTTATATCCGTAAAGTGGAGCCAATGCAGAAAATTCTCAGCCAGACTTCTTGCTGGATCACCGGCATACGGTCCGGCCAATCAGAGGGACGTCACTCGCTTCAACGGATCAGTTATGATGAATCCAATCAGGTGATAAAATATAATCCATTGATTGACTGGTCTATCGATCAGGTTAAAGAGTATCTCAAATTAAACCATGTACCGTACAACGTGTTGCATGACCGCGGTTTTCCAAGCATTGGTTGCGCTCCTTGTACACGTGCGGTTGCCGAAGGTGAAGATTTACGTGCCGGACGCTGGTGGTGGGAGAATAATTCATCAAAAGAATGCGGATTGCATCAGAATGAGCAGAAAGGACAATGATATGACACCCTACAGGATCAATCATCTGAGTGAACTGGAAAATGAATCCATCTTTATCATGAGGGAGGTTGCCGCTCAATTCGAGAATCCGGCGCTCCTTTTTTCAGGCGGCAAAGATTCCATTGTGATGGTTCATCTCGCCCGAAAAGCATTCTGGCCGCAGAGAATTCCTTTTACCCTGGCCCACATTGATACCGGACACAACTTTGAAGAAACACTGGTGTACCGGGATCAACTCGTTGAGAAATTGGGTGCCCGCCTGGTTGTGGGATCAGTACAAAGCAGTATCGATGAGGGTCGTGCCGCGGAAGAATCAGGGTTCAATGCGAGCCGCAATGTTCTGCAAACAGTTACCCTCCTGGATACTATCGAGAAATACAAGTTTGATGTGGCCATCGGAGGCGGACGGCGGGATGAAGAAAAAGCCCGTGCCAAGGAGAGGTTTTTCTCCCATCGTGATGAATTCGGTCAGTGGGATCCGAAGAACCAGCGTCCGGAGCTATGGAATATCTTTAACGGGAAAAAGCATTCAGGTGAGCATTTTCGAGTTTTCCCGCTGTCGAACTGGACAGAGATGGATGTATGGCAATACATTTATCAGGAAAACATTGAAATGCCCAGCCTTTACTTTACCCACCGCAGAAAAGCCTTTTACCGCGATGGGGTTTGGCTGGCCTGGGCTCCGTTCATGAAACTCAAACCCAATGAAACAGTTATTGAGGATGATTTCCGGTGCCGCACCATAGGCGACATTACCTGTACCGGTCTTTCCCTCTCCAAAGCGGATTCACTGATCGATATCATTCGTGAAATTGCTGCTACGCGCGTCACCGAGCGCGGTGGACGATTCGACGACCGCCGTTCCGAAGCCGCCATGGAGGATCGAAAGCGCGAAGGCTACTTTTAACCCACCCGATACCCAACATCCGACACCCGATACCCGTTACCCGATACCTGATACCCTCTTCACATGTTTGAAAACGATTTTAGTTCTGAAGCGTACCTGGATATGCAACTCTTGCGGTTCACTACCGCCGGCAGCGTGGATGATGGTAAATCCACCCTCATCGGCCGGCTGTTGTATGACAGTAAGTCCATCTTTCAGGACCAGCTGGAAGCGATAGAACGCGACTCTATCCGCCGCGGTAACGAGCAGATCAACCTGGCTCTGCTGACCGACGGACTCCGCGCCGAGCGTGAGCAGGGGATCACTATAGACGTTGCCTACCGGTATTTCGCCACTCCACTGCGCAAGTTCATCATCGCCGACACCCCCGGACATATTCAGTATACCCGTAATATGGTGACCGGTGCATCCACCGCCAACCTGGCCATCGTCCTGATCGATGCCAGAAACGGTGTTTATGAGCAAACCATCCGCCATTCCTATATCGCCCATCTGCTGCAAATTCCACACCTGATCATCTGCGTGAACAAGATGGATCTGGTGCAGTATTCCGAAGCCCGGTTCAATGAGATACGGGAAGATTTTCTGGCCATGTCGGCCAAGTTATCCATTCCCGACATCCGCTTCATGCCCATCAGCGCCCTCAATGGCGACAATGTGGTCCATCCGTCGGAAAACATGACCTGGTTTACCGGCCCCACCCTGCTTCATCTTCTGGAAACCATCGACATAACATCCGACCTTAACCGGGTGGTTCCCAGATTCCCGGTGCAATATGTCATCCGTCCCATATCAGACGAATTCCATGATTACCGGGGTTATGCTGGTCGCGTTGCCGGAGGTTCCTTCTCTGCCGGTGATGAGGTGGTCATACTGCCGGGACTGAAAGAAACAACCATTGAATCCATTGATCTGTTCGAAAACAGCATACGCACCGCCCAAGTTTCGGAATCCGTTACCATCAGGCTTACTGATGATTTAGATATCAGCCGGGGTGACATGATTGTTAAGAAAGGCAGCCTGCCTTCGATTTCACAGGACCTGGATATCATGATTTGCTGGTTCCACGAGAAGCCGCTTAACCCATCCGGGAAATATATCATCCGTCATACCTCACGCGAGGCCCGCTGCCTGATCCGTGAGATCGAATACAAAATGGATATCAGCAGCCTCGAGCAAAACAGGTCCGATCTCAGGATTGGAATGAACGATATCGGAAGAATCAGGATTAGAACAACCCAGCCGCTATTCTATGATTCCTATTTTATGAATCGTATCACCGGAAGCCTTGTTCTCATTGATGAAGGCAGCAACCAAACCGTCGCTGCCGGAATGATTATTTAACCAGCCCAAGCATGGAAAACAACAAGTATTTCTTCGTCTGCCGGAATTGCGGGAATAGAATCGAAGGATTCGGCGAATGGTTTGAACACGGGCAGAAATGCCCAACCTGCCAGGGGAAATGGGTCGATGTCAAATACACCAATGATTATCTCAAACTGCCTGATCTGATCAACAGTCATGCCGGCAATCCTGACTCCCTATTCTACTATTTCGATTACCTGCCGATCCTCGACCGAAATAACATCATTACTGAAGGCGAAGGGGTCATTCCGGTTGACCGGTGGAAATTTCTGGAAGATTTTGCATCAAAACATTACGGCCTCGACCTGACCGTCCTCGCTTACCGGAACGATAAAAATCCGGGGACCGGAACCTTCAAGGATGTTGCAGCCGCTGTGGCTGCGTCCGTTCTAAAGGAAAATGGCATCAAGGAATACTGCGTGGCCAGCACGGGTAATATTGCCAGTGCTTTTGCCCATTATCTTGCTTTAGCCGGGATTTCCCTGTCTGTTTTTATACCGGAGGATGCCCTTAAAGCCAATGAAGCCGGTGTCGGTTGTTACGGGCAGAAAGTTTACCGCGTTAACGGTGATTATTCCCTGGCTAAAAAGTTATGCGCCGAATTCTCAATCAAGCATAAAATACACATGTCGGGCGGTAATATCGATCCCGCCAGGGTGGAGGCCAAAAAGACCCAGGTTTTTGAATGGCTCCGCCAGCTTGGTTATATTCCGGATGTTTATATTCAGGCGTTGGCGGGTGGCACTGGTCCGATTGCGATTCACAAGGGACTGGAGGATATCCGGCATCTGCGCCTGTTCAAAAAAGAACCCCGGTATGTGCTGATTCAGGCCAGCGGGTGCAATCCCATGACAATGGCCTGGGAACAGGCAAAAAACGAAGGTTTTACCGAAGGTTGGGAGAAACGCTTTCCGATCCTCGACCACCCCGGCACAAAAATTCCCACGCTGGCCAACGGAAATCCCCAGACCTACCCCATCCTGGCACCGATGGTAAAATCCACCGGAGGGGAATTCCTGACTTTTAACGAAACTGAATATGTATCGGTTGCACGTTTGATTGCCTATGAATCGTCGGTCAGGATCGGGCCTGCCGCTGCCATTGCTGTGGGTGGGTTTTTTGAATCCCTGAAAGCAGGTGTTTTACGTAACGGGGAAAGAGTAATGATAAATATCGGTGAAGGTGTTCAGCGTGCTCCCGAGTTGTTTGAACAGATGATATTCACTACTGACCGGGTAAGTACAGTCCACGAATGTAATCCCACCGACCGCAACTCTTACCGCGACCAGCTCTACCGCCCTTTCCTTCCGTTTCAAATGTAACATCGGCAGAAGTGTCATCCCCGCGAAGGCGGGGACCGCTTCACGCTAACGAGGTGTAATTACAACTTCACCACCTTCTTCACCCCACCAAACTGTCCTTCTCTGAAGAACCTGATAAAATAAACGCCTTTCATCCAGCTGCCCGTATCGATTGTGACGATTCCTGAACTTGTATGATCGAGTTCCCTGACCACCTCACCGAGGGAATTCAGGACCTCAATCCGGTCGGCAGAGCCGGTCATTTCGATCATTAGCAGTTCGGCAAACGGATTTGGGTAAGTACGAATCCGGCTCAACCATTCCTGATTGTCAACTGAAGAATAAAAGCTGACCGTAACGGTATAGTCAACGGTAAATCCATCTTCGGCCTCAATGGTATAGATGACAGGTATGGAAAAATTATTAGGTGTTACACCGCTGTTTTGTTCAACCAGACCAACAAAAGCCTTGGCCAACGGGGAAAGAGTGAAAAATCCAACCAGGGCATTTAAGGGGGTACCCACCGGGACACTTATTGAGATGTCAGTACCTACAATCTGCCCGATTGATGGAGGTGTCAGTGCACTAAAACCATACGCCAGCACAAGGTTCAAATGACTTGCCTGTGTGACCATTACCATGGATGTACTCGGTGCCGACAGGTTTCCGTTTGCATCCACCGCAATGGCCCGGTAATCACCGGGCAAAAGCTGATAGGTGCTGACGGGAGTATTGACAAAAGCTGATATTACAAGAGCCCGCTGAGCTTTTAACGCCCCGACAGCAGCATCAAGCTGCTGCTTGGTGCCTACCGGCATACCTTCCTGAATCAAATAAACAAACCCGCTGTTGTCGGAACTCCTGACGTTGACAAACCGGGTCCGGGCATTTGAAATCGTCTGAGCCTGAACATAAACATCCGGAGCCAGCACATCAATGATGGAAACCGAGTTGATGCCTCTTAATGACAAATTTCCGGCAGCATCGGATGCATAGGTGTAATAGATTCCCTGTTCCATCGAATAGGTGGAGATCCTGATCTCGGTATTAGCCTCGGTAACCAGTTCCGAACGTCCAAGTCCGCTGATAACCGATTGCTCAATATCAATTAATGAAGCCTGCGGGGCATCACTTCTGATAATATAAACTTTTCCGGTGGGTTCATTGGTCTGCAGCACTGCGTATTGACCGGATGCATTAGCAACCATTTGCAGGGGGTTGGTTACAATCGGGGGATAAATATCCGAAACGATAATAACGGTAACCATATAATCCACCGCTGTACCGTCCTCTGCTATAACATGGTAGATAACAGGCTCGAAGTAATCATTGACACTGACACCCGATACCTGTACTCCCTTACCGGGAACCACAACCGTTGATCCCGCCGAATTGACAAAAGCAGCCCGGAGGGCCTGGACCGGAGTCCCATACATCACGTCCAACAGGATAGTCCTTTCGATTTGATTAATAGTGCCAATACTGACCGGAGTTAAATCTTCAAATGCGAAATAAGATATCTCCTTCGCATTACTTCCCGAATTCACCCGTACTGTAACCAGATATTCAATATATAAACCACTTTCCGATGTACACCGGTATACCAGGGTGTCAGTATAATCATTTACTGAAACATCGCTTACCTGGGCCCGGCCATCAATCGTGATCGCTGAAAACAAGGAATTTGTAAAAGTTGCCACCAATTGATCGATCCTGGTACCAAAAGGAACCATAGCCGTAATGGTATGGGCGCCTTGGTCAATCACTGCCCCAACCGGTGGATTCAATTGATCAAAACCAAAAGTCAGGATCTGGTTTCCATTTAAGGCGGGATTCTTCAGCACCGTAACCGCATAATTACGGGTGGTTTGATTTTCGGCTTTTACCGTATAAGTCCTTACTGAATTGAAATCATTAACCGTGACACCGGAGGCCTGTGGATCGTTTCCGATCCAAACCGTGGATCTTTCTGATGTTGTGAATGTTGCAACCAAATTCTGGCGGCTTATGCTAAACGGCACATAAACCAGGATGGTTTGGGCAGTTTCATCAATCACTCCGGCAACGGCTGTCGGAATATCGGGAAAGCCAAAACTGGTCATCCAATTACCGGTGTACAGGCCAACAATAACCCTTACGGTATAAATCTTTTCTGAATTGTCCTCGGCAACAATCGTGTATTGTAATGGCGTGGTAAAATCATTGTAGGTTATTCCGCTGATCTGGGTGGCGCCTCCCACTTTTGCATAGGCAAGAGGTGATAGTACAAACCTGGCAACCAGATGGGTAACATCGGTTTCGCCAGGTACATTTACCGTTATGGTATTCCCGAAGGAGTCGAAAATCCCGATGGCTTCACTCAATAAGCCATCAAAACGGAAATCGAGGATATTTTTCATGCTGCTGGCCGGGCCGCGCAGGATAGATACATGATACAATTCCCTGGTACCATTTTCAGCTTCGCACAAATAGGACACCGTATTGGTAAAGTTTTGAGCGGTTACTCCGCTTACCTGATAAACCGTTCCAACCAAAACCCTCGAATAGGGACTGCTGATAAAAGTCGGGATCAAACCGGTCACATCCTGAGTAAAAGGGACGGTCAAGGTAATGGTCTTTGCAGCCTCATTGATCACACCCACAATATCAGGCTCAAATTGTGCCTCAAAATTAAAGCTCAGGATTGATTTTTCACCCGATAAAGGCCCTTTCACAACCGTCACCACATAATTCCGGACGGCCCCGCTTTCAGCGATCACCTGATAGGTTACCGGATTGGTGAAATTGTTCGGGGTAACCCCGCTGACTTGTGCAACGGTCCCGATCCGAACTGATGAAAAAGGTGAATGGGAAAAGCTGGCAATCAGATTTGTCGATGGGGCCGAATAAGGAATAACTATGCTGATTGTACCGGCGTTTTCATCAATGGTTCCGACAGCAGGAACCGGAAACCCGGCAAAACGGAAATCGGTTATTTTTGCCTCGTTGCTGGGGGGGGAATTTGACACCGTGACCAGATAATTCTGTGTTGAATTATCCTGAGCCTTAACCGTGTATGTTTTCGGACTGGTAAAATTGTTCGCTGTAACACCCGAAATCTGTTCGGCTGACCCGATAAATACCGTCGCATACAACGACTGGGTAAAGGAGGCCACCAGGCTTGAACGGCTGGTACTGTATGGAACATTAACCTGAATGGTTTTCGCTGTTTCATTTATGGCACCGCTGACCGGAGGGACTAGTCCGTTAAATGCGAAAGTGAGCAGTTGCTTTTCCCTGCTTGGATCCACAACTACTGATATCGTATAAGCCGCCTCAGAATAATCCTCAGCGATAACACGATAGATCACCGGATTGGTAAAATTCTGAGGAGTCTCGCCGCTGACCTGAAAAAAACTCTGGACCTGAAGCCTTGACAGGGGAGAAACGGTAAAGGATCCCGCCAGGTAGGTGATGTCGGTACCGTATGGAACATGAATAATGACTGTTCCATTGGTTTGATTAATCACGCCGATCGCGGTATAATCAGGCAGAATGAACCTGAAATCCGTCAGAAGCTTATTGCTGGTGGCCGGCAAACGGCTGATGGTAACTATATAGATTTCAGCGGAACCGTCCTCGGCGCGACAAAAATAGCTGACCGGAAAGGTAAAATCATTGGCTGTAATTCCGCTGGTCTGAATCGTTGAATTTACGATCAGGGCGGCAGAACGGCTGCAAGTAAATGTAGCTACCAAACCGGTTATAACCTGTGAATTCGGAACCGACAGATTAATGGTTTTTGCCGTCTGATCAATGGTCCCGATAATATCTGGTTCGAACTGCGTTTCAAAATTGAAGGTCAGGATACTATTTGCCGTACCAAGTGCTGCCCTGCTGACTGTTACCGTATAGGCTTTAACTTCACCGTTTTCTGCCATTACCGAATAGATAACCGGTGAAGAAAAATTATGCCGGGTAGTGCCGCTGACCTGCACTGCTGTGCCAACTTTCACTGTTGATCCGGGCGAAGAAGTAAAACTTGCGGCCAGATTAGTATAGTCAGCCAGCCAGGGAACGGTAACCGCAATGGTCCCGGCACTTTCATCGATGATTCCGATAGCCTCTGCCGATAATCCTATAAACCGGAAATCGGTCATTTGCCTGGCCGTACTTATATCATTTTTAATAACCGTAACCACATAATTCTGTGAACTGCCATCTTCGGCGACCACGGTATAAATAACGTTTGTCGAAAAATTATTGGCTGTCATACCCGATATTTGGGCGATTCCGTCAATCCGGACCTGTGACAGGAAAGAATTTGAAAAAGTGGCAACAAGGCCGGTTACGGTTGTACTGTAAGGCACATGCAACATCACAGTATGCAAATTCTGGTCAATGACCCCCTCAACCGCCGGAACAAGACCCTGGAAAGAGAAAGCCTCTAAAACTTTTAATGACCTGGCCCGGTCCTTTACCACAGAAACCGAATAGGTACGTGTGGTGCCATCCTGCGCAATAATCTGGTATGTCACAGGACTTGTAAAATTATTTACGGTTTGTCCGCTGGTTTGCAGCAGTCCCCCGACGTAAGCCCTTGCCAGTGGTGAGAGAGTGAAATAAGCGGTAAGGCTGTTGACCGCCTGGCTGAAAGGCACATGAACGGTAATTGTTGATGAAACCTGATCTATTAACCCGATCGCATCCGGGTTGAGGTCATTAAACCGGAATTCTGACACCTGTTTACCCGAATTCAGCGTTGGCTCAAAGCCATTCGGACCGGCGTTCTCAAAGCTGGTAAACGTATTCGCAGTTACCAGGATGGAGGAAAATAAAAAAAGGACCGAGAGGATCGCTGCTAATTCTTTCAGGTGGAAAAAAGCGGATCTTTTCATGGTTCAAAATTGGTTAACACTATCAAATATAAGTATTTTTTCAACTGATGGATCAGATACCCGGCACTGCCAACCGGTCCTGCGCTTCATAACCATAAAGATATGGCACCGGCCCGTTAAAAAAAAAGCCCCGGAGAATTCCGGGGCTTTCCATATCGTACATGAGATTCTACTCTTTGATAAGCTTTTGAACTCCGATGAATTTATTGTCAAGATAATACCTGACGAAATAAATCCCTTTCATCCAGGAAGCCGTGGGAATCACTACAGTGGATTGTCCGGCATTTTGGATATCCTCCATGCCCTGTCCCAGTGCGTTTATCACCTGTATCCTGTCTGCAGGACGGGTCATCTCAATAGTCAAACGGTCAGCAACCGGATTCGGATAGGCTTTGATGCTGTTTAACCATTCGGTTTCTTCGATACCGGTGTTGAAGGTCACGGTCACGGTATAATCAAAGTAGGAGCCATCCTCTGCAAACACCCTATAAATCACAGGATTGGTAAAATCGTTCCGGGTCACATTTGACACTTGAAGTGTTGACCCCACATAGGCAGAAGCCTTATCTGAAATAGTAAAGGTTGCAACAAGCGCATTAATGGGTGTACCCACTTTTACCTTGACCGAGATATCTGTCCCGACAATCTGTCCGATGGC
>Ga0172379_10003948_pt1 | contig 22745 bp, 21 predicted proteins | sample GrowelOW334metaG_FD_119756 | JGI IMG/M metagenome (GOLD analysis project Ga0172379, IMG submission 119756) | Groundwater microbial communities from an aquifer near a municipal landfill in Southern Ontario, Canada - Groundwater well OW334 metaG | ecosystem: Environmental > Aquatic > Deep... | reverse complement strand
GACGAAGCAGTCGCAAGAACAGCGTGATAAGTAATATCGCCATCGTCAACAAAGTCATTCACGCCGGTAACCGTGATCGTCTGCGGAGTAGCCCAATTCACACTCGTAAACGTCAGTGAGGAGGCAGACACGGTGCCTTCAGCCGTGTTATCGGAGGTGACACCAATAGAAACGTCAGCGGTTGGCTGAGTGTCAAGAACAACGGTGAATGTGGCGGTACCGAGAAGCTCAGTTGTGTGACCAGAGATTCCGCCAACGGTGACGCCGGCGGTGTCATCGTCAGTCACATGGGCAGTGACGCTCGCCACTGCAAGACCGTTGTATCCCAAATCCGTTGAGGTCACGGCATGAGTAATAGTCGCATCTTCCGGACTCGTTTCATCTATCAAATCATTAATGGCAGTTACCGTTATCGTTTGAGGCGTATCCCAGTTAAGCGTTGTGAACGTCAAGGCCCCGCTCACGGAAACATCTGCGTTTCCGGTGGGAGTAACCACCACGTTCGCCGTTGGTAATTTGTCGAGGACGGCTGTATACGTGTCAGTCGCTCCACCCTCTGTAACGTCCGTTGAAAAACCGCTCTCCACAATAGTCACGCCAGGAACCGCTGCGCTAATTAACCAATTTGTATTTCGAGCACTATCAAAACAATCGTCAATACACGAGGCGACAGTAACGTTCGTGTTGGTATTATCCTGAACGTCCAATGAGGCCAATACCCGAGTTCCCTGCGGATCAATGTTCACCTGAGTAGTTGGTACAGAACTCCGAAGCGAGAGCCTGTTACCAACCGTACCCTGAAGCGTCAACGTATTTGAGATAGTCGTTGTAGAACTGGCGGCGAAGGTTAGAGTACGTGCAACAGTTACTGTTTTTGTAAGATTATAGAAGGTGGTGTTCCCGGTGATGCTTTGGTTTGTTCCGTTTAAAGTCACCGTTCCTGCACGCGGCGTGAAGGTTGCGCTATTCGACCAGTTTCCACCAACCGTTAGATTATAATTAAAAGCAGTAACATCGAGCGTGCCGGCAGTGATGGTCACCCCGCCGTTGACCACGGTATTCTGAGCAAGAGTTACGCCGTACCCCGAAGTTTTATTCACTATAAAATTTCCACCAAAAGGCTCAGACGTGGTAACGATTGACGAGGCCCAGCCCGTTGTAAAGGTGACAGACGCAGTTGATACCAAAGAACCATTATTCGTAAAGTTCGCACCAACTGAAATATCCGTTCCACCGAATGTCACGGTCTTTCCAGAACTAATCACAAGATCTTCCGGTGGATTATATGCTAACCCAACCTGCATATCAGTCGCATTGCTGAGATCATTCGTAGCCCCCGCAAAAGTTGCCCCGCGTTCTGCATGGAAAAATCCAGCCGTACTCATCGTGAAATTCCCGTTGTTTATAAACCTATGCGTACGAACATCGCCCGTTGTATTGAGCGTGCCAAGAGCGTCAATAGTGATAAGAGGAATGTTCGCAACGGAAGCGGCGATGGTTTGATTAGCGAGCACCGTAAAAGTCCCGCCGTTTTTAGCGATAATAACAGAGGCACCCGTGAGAACGTTAAAATTTCCCGTACTCACCGCATCATGGTAGTGAGTGATCTCTCCCGAGGCGTAGTTTGTATCGAACTCAAGCGTTCTGCCGGTGATATCAAACGTCCCTTGGTTGTCATAATTCGCGCCGATGTTTATCGTCGTGACGGCGGCATTGAGGGAAAGCACGGCACCGGATCCTACAGACAAGGCTCCAGCGGGAGAAAATTGCACACCCACCTGCATATTGCCGGTCGCGCTCGAAAGATTGTTTGTCGTTCCGTTAAAAGCGGCGCTTTGCATGGCGTGAAAAAAACCGGAGCCATTCGTAAAGCTTCCGTTGTTTATAAAGGCAATAAACAGCGTATCTCCAATTGTGGTCAGTGATGCCCCTGACTCAACCGTAACTGAAGTACCGCCGGCTATTGTGGCGGTCAACGTCGTTCCAGCTTTGATCGTCTTCACCGTAAGATTGTTCGTACTCATCGTTACTGCTGCGCTGGTATCTGTATTGAAATTTCCCGTTCCGGCTGTATAAGTAAACGTGGTCATACCATTGGTCGCGACCATCGTTTTTCCGGCACCGGCCATTGCTCCACCGGTCATTGAAAAATCTCCGTTCATGGACCACGTACCTGATGTTGGTGTATAGGCACCGGCCGTAAAAGCAAACGGGCCACTGATGGTAAGAGCAGACGTGCCACCTGCCCACGTGGCCGTAGTTGAACTCTCCGTAAATCCGCCGGAATTGATGGTAAATGTTGTTCCCTGTGTCACCGTTCCCGTATAGCCAGTAGCAAGCGTGATGCCACCAATTGAGGCCCCGAATCCGGCGTCAATAGTCGAGTTATTGTGAGCCGAGGCCGCGGAAGTTGCATCAAAAACGACGGTGTCACCCGCTCCCGGACAAGCGTCACCCACCCAGTTCACACAATCGCTCCAGTTGTCAGAGGTACCGCCACCATCCCAAGTAAAAGCAGTCGCGTGCGTCAAAGAAATGTTCAGAAGGAACACGAAGCACATGGCTATAAAGCCCGTTATCCCTAAGGAAAAAGGGATGTATTTTCGTTGAAAGAGTTTCATAGTGAAAACGTAGCCAAAGTATACTCCATAAACCTCACCCCAGCTTCTGTTTTTCCCAAAGCTCATGGAATCTCCCCCGTTTTTTATACAGCTCGTCGAATGTTCCGGATTCAATCAATTCGCCGTCCTCAAGCACCAGGATTCTGTCCATTTCCTTGATCGTTGTCAGTCTATGGGCGATCACCACCGCGGTGACGCTCCTGAAAAACGTGTGGAGCGAGTCCTGAATCTTCTCCTCGGACTCAAGATCAAGATGAGAAGTGGCTTCGTCCATGAAGAGTATCTCCGGCTCCTTGAAAATTGCGCGAGCGATCCCTACCCGCTGTCTCTCGCCCCCGGACAGCTTGATGCCCTTTTCACCGATCAAAGTCTCAACCCCGTCAGGAAGCTTGTCGAGGAAATCTGAAACGTGCGCGGTGTCGAGCGCTCGCTTAATCGCCTCTTTTTTCTTGGCGTGCTCGGCCTTAGCAATCGTAATGTTTTCTTTGAGCGAGAAATTGAACACCTCGGTCTCCTGGAGAACCACGGCGGCGCGTTTGTAATACGAGCTCTTCTTGATGTCGCGGAGCGAGATGCCGTCAATAAGAATCTTGCCCGTGTAATCCTCGTTCTCCTTCAGCAAGAGTTTGAACAGCGTTGATTTGCCTGCTCCCGAGAGACCGACGACGCCGATACGCTCACCCCGCTTGATCTCGAAAGACAGGCGATCAAGGACCCTGTGTCCGCCGTACGAGAAGGTCAGATTCTCGGCCGCGATCGTTTTCCAGTCTGCGGGAAACTCAACCTTGCCCGTTTCATCATCACTGCCAATGGGCACGGCCAGAATTTCCATCATGCGGGCAATGCCGTACTTGGCCACAATGAAATCCTGTGAGACTTCCGTCAGCTCATTCAGCGATTCGTTCACTCGATTAAAATAGCCATTGAACAAAAGGAGAAAGCCTACCTCAAAATGACCGCGAGTGATGCCGTTCACAATGAAAATAAATCCGCTCAGGCGCACCGCGTTGGCGTAAATGCCAAGGATCAAGCCTCTCAACTGATAATTGGAAATGCGCTGGCGGATTTTGTCATACAACTCTGTGGCGGATTTACTAATGATCTTTGATAACGGCTCTGTCATGCCAAGAACCTTGACGCTCCGAATGTTATTCAGCCCCTCAAAAAAGAGACCGCTCAGCACTTCTTCCTTGGCATTCACCTCCCGGGCTGCCCTGCTGGCCCGGCCAACAAGAAAGAAACCAAGGAAACCGAAGGTGATCATGAAGCCAAGGAAGCCAACAGCAATCATGCGGTCAAAGAGCGCCAAAATAATGACAATGCTGACAAAGTTGATACAAATTTCAATGAAGTTATTGAGCCAAATGCGCACCAGACGATCAACGGCCACTCCACCCCGCTCCAGCTTCTTTAATTTATTGCCGGCGTTTTCCTGCTCATGCCAAGAAGTATCCAAACGGAAGAGCTGTCTGATGACGGACAACTCCGCATCAAGCGTAGCCCGTTCAGAAATGCGGAAGCCCATCATCTTGGCCGAGTAATGGCTGAGGTAACGCCAAATAATGGCGGAGATCCAAATGCCCGCTATGACCCAGACGTGCGTCAGTGGTTCCCCCGGTTTCCAGGCGGCGAGGAAGCTTAAAATATTCGCCAAGCCAAACGGCGGGAAGAGCCAAGCAATATCGCCGGACGCTCGCAAAATTGAGACCAAGAAAAATCTCCCTTTGTACGGCCCCAAGAAAACAAAAAGATCCTTCACTAACTGGAGGTTTGAATAATTCTTCATCGAAAGATCAGTTTCCGCCTTTGAAGCCATGGGGACATTATAACGCACTTCATCCCAATGAAAGTTTGAGCATCTCCTCAGAGAATGCTTCAGCCGCCTCTGCCATCATCCGCCTAGCTTCATCCTCAGTACTGCCAACGGACGATAAATCAAGCTCAGGCATATAGGCAACAAAAGCGTCGCCTTCTCGAAAAATAATCATAACTAGAGAGACAGAAATATCTTGGCATTAACCCCGGCATCATTTAATATTTGAGAGAGCAACCCTACACCAATCTCTTTGTGCATTGGAACGGTAATTTTTCTCTTCGTCCGATCAGCGTGAACCAAGCGAACATGACTCCCACGTTGGCGCAAAACAGTATATCCCAACTTCTGCAGGCGCCTTACAATCTCCCTTCCGGAAAACCCGGCGAGCTCCGTCATACCCGGACAAGATGTAAACTTACGTTCGTGGCGTACTGCCGAACAGGCACCTTCGGTAACTCAGCCTCACAAAGTTCGATCGCCTCTCTGACATTTTTTAATGCCTCATCAACGGTTGATCCCTGGCTGTAACAACCTTCAAACGCCGGGCAAGTTACCCAATATCCCCCAGCTTCTTCCTCTTGCACTACTACAGGATAAAGACGTTCAGCATGACGAACCTGAGTTTTTCGAATGGCTGATTTCATATAAGGCCAGCGTATCACAGCCTGATAAAAGCTTCAAAAAAAGAAAAACCATCCGGTTAAGGATGATTTTTCCTGGAGCCGATTCCGGGACTTGAACCCGGGACCTCTACTTTACGAAAGTATTGCTCTACCAGCTGAGCTAAATCGGCCTTGCAGTGCCTTACAAAACCTTCTATAAATTTGTCATGGCTAGGAGGCCGGCGAGGCTCCGACGAGGCGTACTTCATGGTACGCCGAGGAGGAACGCAGCCGACGACAACGCCATGGCTAATTTTAGGAGGTTTTGACTGGAGCAGGAGACGGGATTCGAACCCGCGACCCTTTGCTTGGGAAGCAAATATTCTACCACTGAACTACTCCTGCAAAGCGGGAGTTTTATAACATATCCCCGCTGTTTTTCGCAAGTGTATAGCTTCTTGCGTCATAAAAATGAAGAGAGCCCGCACTCGTTGTGCAGGCTCTCACGCGATCCAAACCGGAAGGGCAAAGGACTGAGGATCTAAGGGCTAACGCGCCCAAGGATCTCAGGTCACAGTGCTGGGACTTGCGGAGACCGCAGCCGGGCAGTCGCCGCTCCACTGGCTGCTGAGCCAGTCGTAGTACACGTACCAGCCCTGGCCACTCCAGTCGAGGTAGTAGACGCACACCTCGTCGTTCACCGGGCTGCGGAAGCCCTCGCCCCAGAAGAAAATGGCGCCGGCCGTCTTCCAGCTCTCCGGGATAAATTCCGGATTCGCCTTGAGCGCATCTCGCTCATTCACGGAGGAGTGACCAGGCATGGCCTTCAGCTTCTTGTCCCACAGGACCTGGCCTGCGATACCGCCTTCGACCTCCTGGACGGGATTCACGTAGGGCGTGACAATGACTCCGTCACGGAGCAGGATCTGATCCTTGCCCGTCCCCTGCCAAGTGAAGATCACCGTGCCGGGCTTGACCACGTTCCACGTCCGCTCGGCCGTGCCGAACGGGAGTTGGGACGGGACGTCGTTGTAGACCTCGAGCGTGTGCTCGTCGATCTTTTTGAAGCGAAGCGGGGCCGGAACAGGTACGGGCGCGGGTCGCGATTCGGCGAGCTTGACCTCAAGGCGCGAATCGAAGTCGCCTTCGATGATCCGCTGGAGAGCGGACTCGAGCTTGTCCAAGTCGTACGGATACCCGCCCCTCAGACGTAGTTGCCGTTTGATCTCCACCAGTTTCCCGTCAACGCTCATGTATCGTTCGCCGTCGACAGCTTGGGCCGCCATGACAAACCTCCCTTTGTCTTGAAAACCGCCGAAATTGACAGCTTCAAAACCTGTTCATCCTTCATCAAAATCGACCATTTGTCAATAAGACCAGCCAAAATACTACCCCTCCTCACGTCGGGGTGGGAAGTCTCATCAGGGACGGATATGAACATCGCTGACGACTAGAGCACAAACACCCACGGCCGGGATGATTTGTGGCGCGAGGAGATGATCTGGTCGAGCGTGGACTTCTTGGCTGAGATTCCGCGCAGGTGGATCCAGGGGTCACCTTCGTGCTCGCCGGTTTCTATGACTTCGAGAATCCACAGGGCGTCGGGGCCAGAAATGACGTCTGAGATTTTGCCTGCTTCAAGGGAGAAGGCCGGCAAGAGCCACTCTTCTGCCTCGTTCTTGGAAATGTAGCCCAGGTCACCGTTGTTCACGCCGGTTTTGTCATCCGAGTACCTCTTGGCAGCGTCGCCAAAGGGCATACCGTCATCAATCATGCGCTTGCGCAATGTGACGAGCCTCGTTGTCGGCTTGTCCTGCATGACGCTTGATGCGAGTACCGCTTCGGCCACTTTGCGGGCGCGGGCCAGGTTGTCGTCTCCTCGACCAAATGAGACATCGAGTTCATGGCCAAGCGCGGTGACGGAGGCATCATAGACGGCACGATTAAGTGCAAGTTCGAAAGCGTCGTGCTTCGAAAGCGTCTGGTCACTGTCTCGGTACTCGTTCGTCAAACGAGCAACACGCGGATACCAAACCGGAATGCCGTCCACAATCCCGGCGGGCAGGATCATGACCTGGGCCAAAGCTGAAAAAACACCCTTCACGGGGTGCATAAACAAGACAAATCCGTGAAGCGCAACGTACGCGCCAAGGACAACAAGAACTACCCGCTTCATAGACCGCTCAGCTGATCAAACCGGCCGTGATCAAAAAAGTAATACAGCCAGCGGGCGGGATTGCTTATGCCTTCTAGGCTGTCCTTAGCGCCAAGCACCGCTCCGTTTGGCAAAGTGGCGGGCTTGCCCGTATCCACCACCAGCAACGTCTCACCAGGCTTAGCGAGTCCTTCTTTGGTTCTGGCCTGGCCCTCAAGATAATATTCACTCGACAAGCGGTCAATCAGATCAAGAAACTCTAACCGCTTGCCCTCAAGCCGGCTGTTCTCCCCCTCAAGCGTGGCAATATCATGTTCAATTTCTTTCTCACGCAAATATTCCCGCCCAAAGGCACCAACAAAGACGGCGGCCAAGAGGACGCTCGCCACCAGAAATACGCCCTTTTTCTTTCCGGAACGTTCGGCCATACGTTATGTATGATACCCCATCTCGCCGAGTATTTCACGCACCACTTGCCGGTCATCCCACGCAATTTTCTGTCCGCCGGCCACGGCCATCACCGGTTCCGAACCTTTGCCCGTAATCAACACGGCATCACCGGCCCTAGCGAGTGACAGCGCCTTGCGGATCGCTTCCCGCCGATCATCAACGAGGAATAAATTAGAGTTCTCGATCTTTCCCGCTTGTCTGGCGCCCTCGGCCACCGCTTCGATAATGGATCGGGGATCCTCATCATACGGATCCTCGTTCGTAACGATCACGATAGCCTCGTGCTCGGCCGACAGCTTGCCAATCAGTGGTCGGCGAGCAATATCGCGACCGCCACCAGCTGAACCATGCACGCCAATGATCCGCGAGGACTCCCCTACCGCCTCGAAAAGCGCCTGGAGCGCATAAGGTTCATAAGCGTAGTCAACGACCACCGCAAACGGCTGACCGCATTCGATCTTTTCAAAACGACCAGCGAGTGGTTTGAGTGTTCGCGCGGCGTCAAGCACTTTCTTGAGCGGGAAGCCAAGGGATTCGACTGTCGCGATCGCCGCGAGCGCGTTCTTCTGTTCGAACTCGGCGCGCAGTGGCAGTTGATCGACGGGGTGCACAATGTCGCCAACGCGAATCACTTTTTCTGCAAAGCTAAATGAGACATGCTTGTCAGCTGGAAAGCTGGCAAAATAGGCTGAGTGCTCATCATCGCCATTGACCACGATTGTTTTCGGCACCTCATGGCCCTCGAACTTCTTGTGCGGGCGCGCAGTCAAATGCTCGAACAGCTTGCCTTTGGCTTTCTTATAATTGTCGAAGCCTCCATGAGCCTCGATATGTTCAGGGGTCAAGTTCGTAAACACGGCCACGTCGTAATTTATTCCGAGGTGCCGGAATTGGTCGAGTCCTTGGCTAGACGTTTCAATCACGGCGTACACACACCGCTCCTTCACCATTTCGGCGAGTATCTTCTGCAAATAAAACCGCCCCGGCATGGTCATCTTCATTTTGTTCTCTATCTCTTTGCCGGCAATCGAAAATCCCGCGGTTGAGGTATAGCCCACCGTCTCACCCAGCTCCGTCAAAATCTGCGCAATGAAATTCACGGTCGAGGACTTACCGTTCGTTCCCGTGACGCCGATCACAATAAGCTTTTCCGATGGATGCCGATAAACAGCCTCAGCAAGTTTTGCGAGCGCGAAGTGATAGGCCTGAAGAAGGGGCTTGGGAACGAATTTCTTGAGTCGATGCAGCATATTAGAGCGTTGATCGTACCTCGAGACCGGGAATATTCTTGAAGTCTTTCGTATTCTTGGTGATCACCGGAACTTTTGAATATATCGCCGTAGCCGCAATGAGCATATCAAATTTGGCTTTTCCTCTCGTTCGCGCCAATCGCCCTCCAAGCATAGCAATCTCTGCGGATACCGGAATCACATGTGTAAAATTTAGTATCCTCGCAATTCCGTCTTCCTCCTCTTCAGACATCCCAGCAAAAGCAAAAAGTTCCATGATGGAAATAACCGAAACGAAACACGGCACCCCTGGCACAATACTTTTAAGAAGATCGGATTCTTTTCCATTTGCGATCCCAATTAAAATATTGGTATCGAACAACACTCCACCTACATCTTCCATAGGCGCGCACGGACTTTCGCGAGATCCTTCTCTGTGCGCGGATTATCCTTCCACATTCCGGCAATCGCAAGCAAACCCTTGTAAGATTGATCGACTTTTTTGGAGGAACCACGACGAATTCGACCGCGAATCTCACGGACCTGCCTCTCAGCCTCGACCTGGATTTTTTGAAGCTGTTTAAGCGTCATATATATTCACCTTAACATATTCGCTCAAAGCACTACAAGTTTCTCACTTCCTCTCTGAATTGCTCGCCCCGGTCAAACTCATTTTTGAACATATTGAAGCTGGCGGCGCCAGGAGAAAGAAGCACGATATCGCCGTTCTCGCCAAGCTTCCTAGCTTTCTGCACGGCCTCCTTCATGCTCCCGGCGTGATCTACGGGAACCTTGCCGGTGAGTCCTTTTTCAATAATATCTGAAGCATCACCCGGGAACAAAATAACTGCCTTACAGCCCTTAATAGCCTCAGCGATCATTTCATCAAAAGACAGATTTTTGTTCACTCCACCGGCAATCAAGATGGCGCGCTTATCCTTGCCATACACCTTGAGCGCAGCCACTACCGCGGTTGGCATAGTGGCCGCCGTGTCATTGATGTACATGATCTCATCCACCTCGCGGACAAGTTCCTGGCGGTCATCCACGCCCTTGAATTCCTTGAGCACTTTTTGAATGCCGGCCACCGGAACACCACGAAGCATAGATGCACAGACTGCCGACAACACGTTCTCAAGGTTATGCTCGCCCTGAAGTGCCACCTCAGCGTACGGCAAGACGAGTGTCTCCACACCATCCTTGCGGAAAATAATCGTGCCGTCCTTCACAAAACAACCGTTAGACTTTCCGTCATCGGTCTTAGAGAACCAGAAAAGTTTTCCTTTGACTCTTGGCTCCATCGCTCGGACAAGATCATGATCGCGGTTGAGCACGGTGTATTGATCCGGCGTCTGATACTCGAAAATAATTTCCTTGGATTTCTGGTAATCCTCATAGGTAGCGTACCGGTTCAAGTGATCCGGGAAAACATTCGTCAAAACGGCAATCGTTGGGCCTTTCTTCATCTCAGACAGTGCACCCGGCAAAGACTCGAGAAGCCACGACGAGAGTTCGAGTACAACGGGCGTTGATTTCTGGCTCGACAATAAGTCATCAAGGAACTCGAGCGGAGACACCTTAATGTTGCCGGCAATGATGGTTTCCGGATCAAGCGTTTTCACCATGGCACCGAGCAGAAGCGTAGTTGTCGTCTTGCCCTTGGTTCCAGTGACGGCAATAATCTCATGCGGATAGTAGCGCATGAATAAACTGACGTCAGATTCAATATGGATGTTTTGCGATTTTGCCTGCTGAACAAATTCAGATTCGCTTGGCACGCCGGGATTCTGCACCACGCAATCAACACCCGTAAAATCTTCTTTTCTATGCTCGCCCAACACAAACAACGGCTGATAAATGGTTTTGGTCTGGTACATTTCTTTGTACTTGTTAAACCATTCCATGACCAAATCCACGGACTCCTTAAGTTCCTTCTCATCTTTGAGATCCGTAATGACCGTCTGCGCTTCATGGCGCATGAGCCATTTGGCCGTGCCGAGTCCGCTACCCTGCTTATAACGGCCGAGCCCCATTACCGTAACGATTGCATCTTTAAAATTTGAGATCGATGATAGGTCCATAAGCATCAGACCCTGACGTGAGGAAGGGTCTTGAGGTTTGTTATTTATGCCTATTCTACATGATCCCCCTCGATTCTGGAATTACCAGGTGCTTAGTTCCTTCAAACAAGCCAAATTTTATGAGGGCGAGGCCAACCAAGACCCCAAGCTCAGCCACTGAAAGAACCGAGAATTGAAAGACCTGGCGCAAAACCGGAACCGCAACCGGCAGAATCACACAGACAATGCTCGCCAGAATGGCGATCAAGAAAAGAGGATTCCTATCCGCTCGCCCGGTGAAGGCGTGTCCCCGCAAATGCCGAATGACAAAGGCCGCTAGAATCGCATCGAGACAGAGCGACAAGAAGAGAAAAGTCCTGGCAGTTTCTGCTGATGAGCCATTTTGCGTGAGGATGAATTCAGTGGCAACGAGCGTGATAACGGACAACGAACCGACAACGGCCATGAATATGACGAGCTTGTGCGAAATGACGGCCTCATCTTTTTTTCTAGCGCCCGCGTGCATGATTCCGCGCTCGGCCGGCTCAAAGGCCAGCGCCATGGCCGGGAATCCGTCCGTAATCACGTTCATAAAGAGAATGTGGGCTGGCAAGAATGGCACAGGGAGCTTAAAAATCAAGGCCGAGGCAATGATCGCTACTTCGCTCAAACTAAACGTGAGCAGAAAAACCACCACTTTTCTAATGTTGTCATACAACACTCGCCCTTCCTTCATAGCAACGACGAGCGTAGCCACATTGTCATTCAAAAGCACCATGTCCGCTGACTCCTTAGCGGCGTCAGTCCCGCTCCCCATGGCCACGCCAATGTCCGCAGACTTGAGGGCCGGCGCGTCATTCACGCCATCACCCGTCATGGCCACCACATGCCCAATCTTTTGCAGGGCGCGCACAATTCTCACCTTGTCTTCGGGTAGTACTCGCGCAAAAACCGAGACATCTCGAACCCGCTCATACAGTTGCTCATCAGACATCTGCGCCAGTTCGTCATGGGAAATGACTGCTCCCTCGATGACCGAGAGTCCGAGCTGTTCTGCAATATGCGTAGCAGTGTCCTCATGATCGCCCGTGATCATGATGGTGCGCACGCCGGCCTTTAGCGCGTCGGCTACCACGTCCTTTGCCTCAGCACGCAATGGATCCCGAAGTCCGATAAAACCAACGGGGACAAGATTCCGGACATGGGTGTCATCGAGTTTCTTGCCGGACCATGGACGTTCGGCGATCATCAGTACGCGTAACCCTTGGCTCATTAGACGCTCGTGCGAGGCCCTGAGCTCGGCAAGTTGTTTGTCAGAAACGTCCAACCTCCGGAACAAAATATCCGGTGCGCCCCACGCCGACAACGTATCTCCTGCGGAATTCCGAGAAACAATTGCCGAGAATTTTCGCCTGGAATCAAAGGGCAGATCCTCAATAATATCCGTTCCCTCAACGTCGAGCTTGACGCCCTTTGCTTCAAGAAACTTTTTGACCGAGTGTTCAATCGGGGACGCTCGGCCATCATCTCGTTTAAGAAGCGTGGCGAGCGTTTGCAGACCGGCATTATCACCATCGAACATTTCGACTTTCATCTCGCCGGTCGTCAGCGTGCCGGTTTTGTCCATACACATGACCGTGACGGAACCAAGGGTTTCCGTGGCCACCATTCGGCGAATGAGCGCCCCGCGTTTAGCCATACGGTGCATGCCGTTCACAAAAATTACGGTAAGCGCGACCGTTAGCCCCTCCGGAACAGCCGCCACGGCGAGTGAAGAAGCGAGGGCGAGCATAGCCACCACCGGCATCCCCCGGTAAAGACCAAGACCAAAGATAACGAGCGCCACTAACGCGACAACAAGCGTCATCTGCCTAGAAAATTTACCCAGTTGTTTCATGAGCGGAGTCTCTGGCTCACCGGTTGTTTTGACCAGACTCGTGATTTTGCCAAACGCCGTGTCCTCCCCCACACTCGTCACAATCACTTGCGCTTTGCCTGCCACCGCCACCGTACCGGCAAAGACCATGGAATATTGCTCGCTGATAGGCGCGTCGAGTTTAGTCGGCTCAACACTTTTCTCCGTTGGCTCAGACTCCCCCGTGAGCGGAGCTTCATTGGTCATGAAATTGCTGGCCGAAATTATTCGAGCATCCGCCACGATTCTATCGCCACTCGTCAAATACATGACGTCGCCAGGAACAACTTCGCTGGCTGAAATGGTCATGATCGATCCATCTCTGCGAACAACCGCAGTCCGAGGCAATAATTTTGCCAGCGCAAACAATGCTCGGTCAGCCTTGAATTCTTGAAAAAATCCCAGCGTCACGTTCATGGCAACAATGAAAATGATCAAGACCGCATCCGCCAGCGCCCCCGTAAATACGCTCAACGCCACCGCGAGCGCCAGCACAACCATAAACGGACTGCCGAACTGGCGGAGGAAGATAGCCAATCCGCTCGCCGATCCCCGCCGTACGGACGAGGCTTGCCTCGTCCTGTTCGTCTCCACCTCCGCGCGCCCCGAACCAACCGACCGGATCACGTCCGCCGCTCTTAAATGGTGCCAAGGAAGCTGTTCGCCCATACTCCTTGTATTTTACCATTGGAATGGAAACGGTTGTATTGACGAAAATTGGCTTCGCCTGCTAACGTACGACGTTGCCAAGGATTTCCTTGTTCAACCGGAGGCTGTCTTGAGCACCATTCCGCTGTCCACGTGTTCTGTCACCACGCTCTCCGCGCTGTTCGGCCAAGCCGCCGAGCGGACGATCGGAAACATCGTCATTCCGCTGGCCCGGCAAGTGGATCCGACTGACACTGGCTGTTACGCAGTCATCTGGCGGATGACGGAGGCGTCCGCCCCGGAATTCGTTCCCGTGTGCGGGGTGGCTGTGGGCCACGTCACGCCGGACAAGTTCAAGAAGTACATCCGCTTCGCGCATGAGAAAGCCGGGCGTCTGAGCGAGTACCCCGACCACATCCTGAGCTTCGAAAGCTCAGACGAAGGCAATTCCCGTGTGGGTGATCCGTTGAACCCCAAGTACCCTGGAGCGGTGCGGATGGATCTGGACCGGATCATCATCTCCACCTCCGGCTTCGGCTGGAAGTTTGATGAGCTGGCCTGCCTCCTCATCGGACGCGAGCTCAATCTCCTGACCCAGACCCAGCTCAGCCGGGCAGTCAGCCTGAGCGACAACGATCACGCCTGGCGCTACTTCACGCACGCCGGCGTCCTTCCGCTCCCGTAGTCCCGCCAGGCCGAGCCGGTTCTCACACCCGCCGTCGTCAAAGTCCCTCTCGGCACGTCGGTCGCGACCGACGTGCCACGCTGAGGGCCCCGCGCTGAAAGACGCGGGTTTTTTAATTTCTACGAGATCAATCTATCTTAGAATTAACAAAATACTTTAAATAGATGATTTTCTTGACTATCGCTCCATAAACAAAGAATACGTTTTCCCAATCAAAACCCGTCCAATCTTTTGACTCAAATGTTTCATCTATGATTTTACCGAAGTCGGTAGTGTATTCGGTAGCGTGTAGTGATGTTTGATGCGCGCGGTTTTCAGCCCTGAGCTCACTCATAGTTTTTTCACGGGTATTTATTTGTTTGGCATAATGTACAAATGCTATTCTCGCTGGCTGATTCAATATTTTATTCATCCCAACCATAAAATTCGCTTCCCCCACATCTTTCATCCCCAGATGTGTCAATTGTTTCGTAATATGGTCTGCCCATGTGTCGTTATAGTGGCATTGCCCATCCTCACAGGGCACCGTTTTTTTGGATGGTTCTCCGATGATAGTTTCAAATATACTTCGTAATTGTGCAATTTTCATAAGAATATTATCATAAATGCTGTGTCGAAAACCGATTGTATACAAATACAAATCGACAACATTTTTACATTCCTCTTCACGATATTTGTCCACAAACGTGGCGTAAAAATCTCTAAAATGTATGCCCTCAATTAATTCAGTGTGAAAATAATCAATCGAATCAAAATCGATTTCCACCGCTCCGCCACTTTCATATTTCTTAATCAACGTTGCGACATTTACATGTTCTTCACTTGAAGCATCTAGTTGACTGGACAGCGAAAGATGCCGATATACGAGAGACAATTTAAATAGAAACTGATAACAAAAAATGAACAACCGGATTTCCGAAGATGGTGTCTTTACAAATCCATCTGACACTAGGATCAGTTGGGTCTCATCCAAAGTATGCGTGCCCTTCTTTTCGGTGGCAGGAATGACCCAAAAACTTTCCATTAAAAATGGACGATTTGGTTGGTACAATGCACCCTTTAGAATCATCTTTGTAAATTTCATAACCGCCCTGCTTCATCGCCTCCCCGTTAAGAAGTTTTCTGAGGTCACTGTAACATAAGCACCCTATCCACAGATAGCTCACTTCCCTTGGCTTAATCGCAACAAATACCATGCTTCCGGTGTATTCCTGCCCAAAATCAAAAAATCCCTCAACTTTCGTTAAAGGATTTTTTGGTGCGCCGGATGGGATTCGAACCCATGACCATAGGCTTAAAAGGCCTGTGCTCTACCAGCTGAGCTACCAGCGCATAGCTGTTTGTACGAGCAGTAGGCTATCAGCTTTTTAGGTTTTTGGGAAGGGCTGGAGGATTTGGAGAGCATATCAATACCTCGCACTATGCGCTACGTTTGACACCAATCTTCCAAACACCCTTTTCCAAGAACGCCTCAATGGTTTGACGGTTAGCCTTGTTGATCAAGTTTGAATGCGAAATTTTATTCTTTTTCCCATATTCCGCTAAAGTCTTAATCTCTGCCCCCTCTAGATACGCAAGTCTCTTATGGTAGCTATTCGTAAGTGCCTTTCCGACTATTTCTTCCATAACTCCCGTTTCGCTTTTGGCATCAAACTCCTTAAACGCCTCATAATACCGATCACGATCAATGAATTTGATATTGATCGGCACAAAACCTTCTCGAAGCAGAAGATAATTGCTGATCACTCGGCCAATACGACCATTACCATCAACAAACGGATGAATGTGTTCAAAGGTTAGATGAAGGCGAGCAATACGTTTGATAATATTTTCGTGGCTAGAGGCGTTATACTCAGCCAACATCTTTTCAAGTAGTCCAACAACTTCCTTGGGGTTAGGAGCGATATAGCTACCGACTCGAACAAATTCTTTCTCATTCCTAAAACGGCCAGCGATATCATCACGAATATTTAAGATCAGCATCTGATGAAGCGACAACATTACATCCAACGTCAATTCCTGCTCCTTTGCCTTATGGCCAATGTATGACACCACGCGCGCAAGATTCCTCGCCTCATGGATCTCCCGCTCCCCAACGTAACGATCCAAATCAATCTGCAAAAGAATCTTTTCCGTTTCCTCGAAACTAAGAGTGCTATTTTCAATAGCATTTGAGTTGTAAACCTGCTCTGCCACCTCTGCCTCAGAGATAAGCTTCAAAAGCGCGTCCTTACCGGTAGCTACCTGATAATACCGTTCGCGAAGTAGGCTAATCTTCTTGAACGTATTTAACGTTTTTGCCATATGCCTAAATCATAGCATACTTTCACGGTTTTGACAACATAACCGTGAATAACATTCTTTTTTCTGACTTTTTCACGGTTTTGATGCTAAAAGCGTGAAAATAACTAGACCATCCCAAAGCTCCCTTATACGTACTAGCAAATCTCCTTCCTGATCCTCCTGTGCTCCGGCACCGCTTTGGCCACCAGCGCCCAAAACTTGGCCGAGTGATTCATCTGGCCCAAATGGCACAGCTCATGGACAATAATGTAATCAACCGCTTCCGGCGAAAGATGAACGATTCGGTAATTAAAACTGAGCGTCCCCGAACTGGTACAACTCCCCCACCGCGTTGTCTGGTTCCTAATGGCAACTTTTGTGTATGAGAATTTATATACGTCATTAAAAAAAGCAAGCCGGGCATGAGCCAGCCGTAAAGCCTGCTCTTTCAGCCGAGCATAATCTGCTTTTGTCCCTCCGCTCAGCGGATTCACCGGCCGGCTTATAACGCGAGCAATGGCATCCTCAATCCACCCAACCTTTTCCAAAACCAAACGATTGATCAATCGGAGCGAGACCCTGCGCGGAGCAGTGACAGTACAACTGCCATCTTGGCCGATACGAATACGTATCCCGCGGGAGCGGGGGTTTCGTTTGAGGGTGAAGGGAGGGAGGGGCATAGCGATTATAGCCGTGCAGACGACCGATGAAATGATCACAATTTAGTGAGCCTCGCGGGTGCGTCCTTCTCAATAAGGGAATTCATCAAATCCATGGCCATTTCCTGCAATATCGGAAAAGTGAGATTAATAAGATTTTGTGGTTGCTTCCGCAGATCTTCGATTGACCTCTCATCAACATGAGCATGAGCCGTCATTTCACGAACACGTTCTATTAAGCCATATAATTGATTCCTCTCTGGCTGCGAGGTATTGAGATATGGTCCAAGCTTGTCCCGATAGCCTTCCAGTAACATTCTCCAAGATTCATTTTTTGGCAAGTCGTGTCCCCCTGACTTCGCGCGCTTTTGTGGGTTCAGATCTTTCTTTACAAAATGCCATTCAAATAATTTATACCCATAAAGCCAACGTTGATCTAACAAAATACCGGGATCAATAAGACGACGGTAATAAAATAAGTGGTGGCGAGTTTCTGGGCTCCAAAGCTTTAATGAAGCGGCGAGTATCCTTGGATCGAATGACATCGCCGGTTTCCTCATCCTAAGCACAACAGCAAAGTGACCACCACCTAAATATTCGCATAGGCCAAACGCAATCCCAAGAGAACCATTTATTCTGGGAATTGAAAAAGTTGTTTGAGTATGCAAAATGACCCCCGCTTCGATTGAATCGATCCACAACATGATATTCGCATCGACGCATTGTTGTGCTAATTTCTGATCATCTGTATGAATAATGAATCGAACGTGGCGTAGTCCACGCTCATCCGAAAAGAAAAGAATTTCTACTTTACTGTTTATAATTCCCGACATGGCGCTCAATCTGACGGAAGGCTCTCCCAGCTTGCCGTTATTTGAATCTAGCCAATCATAATCGCAAAAGATATCGCATGCCCACATATATAGTCTATTTTATTAACGATCGAGATCATCTACCAATAATCCTGAATTATGAACGTAGAAATAATGCAACCTTTACCATTATTCTTTCGTTGTTCCTTGCCACATCAGATTCCCAAACCCGCAGAATTTTCCATTGCATATTCCTTAAGGCTCTTACCGACCTCCTATCTCTTTTTATATTGCCCTCTATTTTCTCAACCCAATATTTTTTCGGCAATCTGCTTTTCTTGGCGTTGAATCCTCGGCCGTGCCAAAAGTCACCATCAATGAATACTGCGATCTTCTTGCGGGGAAGGGCGATATCGGGTTTTCCGGGAGCCCGGGCGTAATGTTTTTGAAAATAAATGCCCTCGCGGCGCAAATAGCGGAAAACCAAAAGCTCGGCCTTCGTATTCTTTGAACGAATCTTTGACATGATCTCGCTTCGTTTTGCTTCTGTAAACATGTCCATAAGCTCATTCTGCCAGACTGTGGAAAAGCTGCAACTTTCGGTTTCTATTCGGGTATAATTGAGATGCGGCGAAATTGAATTTTCAACAACAGTATGCCATCACTGACCAAAAAACAGAAAGAGATCTTTGATTTCGTGAAGCTGTATATCAATGACAACGGCATCTCCCCCACCATTGAAGAAACGCGCAAGAAGTTTGGGCTCAAAGCCGTTTCAACTGTCCACGAACATCTCCATACCCTCATAGAAAAGGGCTACTTGTCAAAGGATGACAATCTTGCGCGAAGCCTGTCGCCAAAGAGGGCTATTGCGTTTGTCATTGAAATCCCAATAGTTGGCAGGATTGCTGCCGGACAGCCGATTGAAGCAATCACCGACCACGGTGAGACTGTGGCGGTGGCCGGAAACAATATTACAGACCCAAAAAAGCACTACGCTCTCAAAGTAGTTGGCAATAGCATGATTGACGAGGGGATCTTTGACGGAGATATTGTCGTTATAAAAAAACAATCTACCGCCGAAAACGGGCAGACTGTCGTGGCCATCATTGATGACAATCAGGCAACTCTTAAAATGCTTTTTAGAGAGAAAAATAAGTTCAGGCTTCAGCCGGCTAACCAGACGCTATTGCCCATTTTCAGAAAGGAAGTTGAGATCCGCGGCGTGGTTGTGCAAGTTATCAGAAACATGGGGACTCAAACGTACAACCCGGCCGAGAAAGCAACCGTTCCCGGATTCAGGACAGTTGATCTCTTTGCGGGCGTAGGCGGAATCCGCATCGGCTTTGAGAGGGCCGGCTTTAAAACTGTATTTGCAAACGATTTTGATCAGCCGTGCAAAGTTACCTATGATCTTAACTTTAAAGATTCAAAGCTTGTAGTAGAGGACATTCGCAAGCTTGGCATAGATGATCTGCCGGATTTTGATTTTCTTCTTGGCGGATTTCCCTGCCAAGCGTTTTCGATCGCCGGGCATAGGCAGGGATTTGATGACAAAAAAGGACGCGGCAACCTCTTCTTTGACGTTGCCCGCATTATCGAGGAGCGAAGACCTGCGGGATTCTTATTAGAGAATGTCAAAAATCTCAAAAGCCATGATGAGGGGAAAACCTTCCGTATCATCTCAGAGATACTTGAAGATTTGGGATACCATGTGAAGGTAAAAGTGCTGAATAGCATGGAATATGGGAACGTTCCGCAAAATCGGGAGCGTATCTATATCGTGGGCTTCAAAAACAAGAGCTACACGGATAAATTTGAATTTCCCCAGCCCGTGAAGCTCACAAAAAAAGTTACCGATCTGCTTGAAAAGAACGTTCCGGAAAAATACTACTACAACGGCAAGCCGCTTTTTGCCAAACTCAAAAACTTCGTCAAAGAAATCGGCAAGGTATACCAATGGAGAAGACAGTACGTCCGCGAGAACAAAAAAAACGTCTGCCCAACTCTCACAGCCAACATGGGTATGGGCGGGCATAACGTTCCCATTATTAAGGATGAAAAAGGCATCAGAAAATTGACTCCGCTTGAATGCGCCCGCATCCAGGGGTTCCCCTCAAGCTACCGGCTCCCTGCGCTATCTGACTCCTCGCTCTACAAACAATTCGGCAACTCCGTGACCGTTACCGTGATAGAAGCCGTAGCCAAACAGATGATGAAGGCGATGCAGTAATTACCAAACTTTCACTTTTGATGCCATCGGTTTGATCTTCTTCTTGCGGATGATTTCTTTCTTGATAGAAAAACGAGGCCTACGACCCTTTTTTTGCTGGTCTTCAACAGTCTCATGCTCGTTGACCATGTGAAAGCGAATGAGTTTTGAGGGTATATGATAAATATCAAACATACCGTCAGTCGCGCCATCGCGGTAAAAATCTAAAAAATACAGATCGTCCCATTTTGATTTCGGGCCAAATGAGGTCAAGTCATCCATTACGCTGCACGCTTTAATCTGTTCCGCCCGGCGAGTTGTAGTATTAAATGTATCAAACGAAGTGTTCGATAGACCCCTGGCAGAGATGAAGCGAGACGAACTCGACCAAAGACAAAATGCCACCTCGGAAAGTCCTTCGGGAAAATTTGGCTCCCGAGACTTGTATTCTCTCATGGCGATCTTTAGGTTCTTCCATAAATCAAAAATCTTCTTCCATTGAATCCCATCAGCCTTCGAAAAGTCCATCACTTCCAACGAACACTTCTCACCAAAGACCGTAGTGTCTATTTTTCGAATTTTCATACTTGATTAAATGAATACCGAGGCTTAGAATTGCGGGCAAATCCTACACCTCAAACCAAAACCACGCCAACTCAACTGGCGTATTTGTTTGACTTTCTTGGAAAACTGCGCTTCAATACGCGCGCAAATGGGAGATCAAAATGGACCTTACCGCTTCCCCGCTCTTTTTCTCGTTCATGACGTTCTGTGCGGGATACGTGATGATTCGCAACGCCTCGTCATACGAAGGACGGCCTGATGCTTTTGAACGCTTCCTGGGCATGAACATGATCTGGCTCTCAGCGTGGTGGTTCAAGCTCTTCTTGATCGAGTGCGCCGAGACCGCAACGAACCCGTTCGTGTCCGCCAGTTGCACGGCCGGAAGCCAGATGGTTCTCATCTTCCTCGGAATCGGCGTACCAGTCTTCTTGGCCGTCTCCGCGCTCCACCTGCTCGCCTACCTCCGCGCGCGGTACAGAGATACGTGAGCACCGCCCCCTCACGAACAGACCTCGCTAAAAACCCCGCCGTGCCGGGGTTTTCGCCTTTTTTACGCTTTCATTTTGCCAGGTTCCGAACAACAGTATCCACTTCTATAACAGATACTTTCAATGGCCTGCTGAAATTCGGCGTAATTATTCTTCATGACCTTAGAAATAAGTGAAATTGTGGGTGTCTTAAATTGCATTGTGCATCTTTTGCACATTGCTTATTACATACGCAAGCTGTTGCATTTTCTGCAATAACTCGAAGTATGTACAAAATCTGCATTTACTGAAGACTTTACAGCTTTATCACGCTCACTACCCCTTCAGCTTATTCGCCTCAAAGCTCCATTCGGCAAGCTTGGCGCTGATGTCTTCCCCGTTTTCATTGACGGCAAAAAGCATGACGGGCTCTACTTTGCCAATGGCATAGGCAACGGAGACGAGACACTCTTTTGCGTCCCCGCGCTTCACGATGGCTTTGGCAACTTCGCGCGCTTTCATGGCGGCGCTTCTGTCCACCTTAGTCATGTCCTTACCGGACGTGGCGCCTCCACCGTGGGGAACGATTCCGCCGTAGGAATCAACCATGAGCTTTCGGCCAGTGAGGCCGGTATCCGCCGTAAAACCACCAAGGACGAATCTGCCCGTGGTGTTAATCAGAAACTCGATTTTGGGCGAGCGGAATTCAGCGGGGATGACGGGGTCAATCACGTACTCGATAATCGTTCGGCGAATCTCGTCCTGCAAGACCTCTTCAGCGTGCTGGCAACTCACGACCACGACCGTAACCAGACCGTCAACAATCGTCACTTGGGATTTGCCGTCAGGCTTGAGCCAAGCAACCTCGCCGGATTGTCTGAGGTCAGTCAATCGATCAGTCAGGGCTCGCGCAAACACCAAACCGCGAGGAAGGAATTCTGGCGTTTCGTTGGTGGCAAAGCCGTACATAATGCCTTGATCGCCAGCGCCACCAGTATCCACGCCCTGGGCAATATCCGGCGACTGCTGAGTAATGTGCGTGATGACTTTCAGCTCATCGTCATAGCCAATGTCTTTGTAGGTTTGCTTCGCTACAGCGGCGTAGTCAACTTTTGCCCTGGTAGTAATCTCCCCCGCAAGAACGAGCAGGCCGTGACTGCCCAAGGTCTCAACCGCAACACGACTAGACGGATCCTGCTCCGCACACGCCGAAAGAATGGCATCAGAAATTTGATCACACACCTTGTCAGGATGACCGGCGGTTACGCTTTCCACGGAATATGTCTTGGGGACGAACATAAAAAAGAAAACGCCAAACGGCGTTGATAAGAATTATCTTCCCCGTTAAAGGGCTGGAATTGACACCCTCTCCTTGCGGAAGGTTGTCGACGGGTCATTGGGCCAGTGCCCTCGCCGTGCTCTTGATACCTTGTTCAATTTTCTAAGAATTCATCGTGGGTTACCCACGGAAACGTGCTAATATTAGTGTAATCGACAGACGGAAGTCTGACACTAATTTTTTCACATTTCTATGGACAATCAACTCGGATACGAGGAACGAGTTAAG
>Ga0172379_10003947_pt1 | contig 22745 bp, 17 predicted proteins | sample GrowelOW334metaG_FD_119756 | JGI IMG/M metagenome (GOLD analysis project Ga0172379, IMG submission 119756) | Groundwater microbial communities from an aquifer near a municipal landfill in Southern Ontario, Canada - Groundwater well OW334 metaG | ecosystem: Environmental > Aquatic > Deep... | reverse complement strand
GCCCCGGCAACTTGCAGTACGTACCGATGCAAGCGGGTATGGGTCAGATGCCTCGACTGGCCAGCGACTTTGTGCCGATGGCGGGATATACGTTGCCGCACGACTTCGTCGCGCCCAATGGATTTGTTCTACCGCCGGGTCTCACGATGCCGGCCGGCGCGACAGTCCCGTTTGCCGATCCGGTGGTCATGCCGAACCAATCAACCACGCCAGGCGTCGTGGAAGTCAATCTGGATGCGCGCCTGGCTCTGGTCAATATCAACGGTGCCGTGGCGAATCTGATGACGTACAACGGCCATTATCCGGCACCGACGATCAAGGTCAGACGAGGTGACATTCTCAAGGTCCATTTCACCAACTCCCTTCCGGATACTGGACTTAACTTGCTTGGCCATCAGCGGGGCACCACCAATCTTCATACCCATGGCTTCCATGTCTCGCCTAGCGGTAATTCGGATAATCCGATGTTGCAAGTCAAGTCAGGCGCCTCATTCGACTATGTTTACGACTTGTCGCGCCACCCGGCGGGCAATCTCAACTATTACCATCCCCACAGCCATGGCGCGTCCGCGGAGCAGCTTTGGGGTGGTCTGGCCGGTGCCATCGAAGTCGCCGACGACGATAACGCTCTTGCCGGGTTCGAAACCCATACCTTGGTGCTCAAGGACATTAGCCTGAGTGGTTCCGCTGCGGCTCCCCACTCAGGGCTGACGGACTACATGCTGGGCAAGGAAGGCAACATCGTCATGGTTAATGGCCAGGTCAATCCGACGCTGGCCATGCAACCGGGACAGGTCCAGCGTTGGCGGATCCTCAATGCCAGCAACGCACGCTTCTACAAACTGAGTTTGGCCAACCATACGTTACAAATCATCGGTACGGATGGCGGTTTGCTGGACAAGCCGTATCCGGTAAGCACCATCCTTGTTTCACCGGGTGAGCGGCTGGATGTGCTGATCAAGGCGTCTTCGACCGCAGGAAGTTACAAGTTGGTGGCATTACCGTATTACCGTGGTGGCATGATGATGGGGAGCACACAGGTCGTGTTGATGACCACTGCCGTTTCGGGAGAGGCTCTATCCCAGGACATTCCCCAGACGATCGATCCGACCGCCGTCAGGCTTGTCGCCCCGGCAGACGTCACTAACAGGCGGCTGGTGTTAGGAATGGGCATGATGGGCGGGATGATGGGTGGTGGAATGTCGTCATTCGGAATGATGGGCGGCACCTTGTCCAATAGTATGTCAAGCACCTTCGCCACCATCAATGGGGTTCCGTTCACAGAAACGACCGCATACACCGTGAATTCGCGACTGAACACTCATGAGATCTGGGAAATCATCAATCAGAGCTTCATGGACCATCCGTTCCATCTACACGTTAATAGTGCCCAGGTGATGTCAGTAACGGGGGGCGACAGGAGCTATGCAGCGCTCTATACGACGGCTCCCGCCAGAAAGGATACGGTCATCGTTCCGAGTGGCGGCAGCGTCAGGCTGCTGGTCCCAATCGCCGACTTTGTTGGGGATACGGTTTTCCATTGCCACATCCTCGAGCATGAGGACCTCGGCATGATGGGGGTATGGAGCATCAAGTGAGGACAGCAGGTGCAAATTGGATCATCGCGGCCTGATGAAATTCTTCACTGGCAGGCTTGGCTCCAACATTTAGCACCAGAGGAGAAAACATTGTGCGTCGTTTGTTAGTGAAATCCATTCTCGTAGTATCGATCAGCCTCACCACAATCTTGTCCGGTTGCATGATGGTTCCGATGATGATCGGGTCGAACATGGGGAACACGACACACACGATTGTTGTGAGTGGATCGAGGTTTCCCGGTGACATCTTTCGCGACGCTGCGATCCGGGCTGGTGGGGTAGTCACGGTAAGTACGCAGGATTATGCGAAAGCAGAGTTCTCGGCAGCAGCCGTAAAGGTCGAGCTGCAAACGGTCAAGCCCGGTGAGTATCAATTATTTGGCAGCTCGAACGCCGGTTCCATGATGCCGATGAAGATCTTCAATGACGTCAGCGAGACAACGCAGAAAATTGCAGATCAACTCGCGGCAAATGACTTCACGATCCTCGGACATTTGAACCACCGGGGCATGTGAGCCGCCCTGATAGCAGCTGTGAGTGACCGCAGCCGGAGCAAGCAGTCGCCGTTTGGTGTGCAGCTAAGCGATCGCACCTCGCGGATGCTCATTACCCGCACTGCCACTGAGTCTGTTCCTGACAAAAATGTAATCGATCTTTTCGTGGGAAGTTGTTACACTCCGCACCGCAATGCGCAATTTGATCACCCTTATCCTGTCGATGTTTCTTTCGATGAACGCTGCTCATGCAGCAGTTGTCGGCATTTGCGACGCGTTGGAACAAGGGGCTGCACACGGAGTTGCGGCGGAACATCGCGCTCATTTCGGACACCACAGCCATCATGCCCAAGGCGCTGATGCCGCGTCCGACAAGGTTTCCGATGCCTCCGCAAAAACCGCCGGCGCCGATCAGAAAAGTCCGACGACAACCCCTTCAGACCACTCCCACGCCCACCCCTCGTTTTCTACTCTGCTGCCAGGCAGTGTGGTTGTTTCGGCCGTTTCCAAACGCGACGTGATGACCACGTCACTCTCCGACGTCTTCGTGTCGGCCCACCCGTCGCGCCTCGAACGTCCCCCCAGAGCGTCGCTCGCCTAGTTCGGCGGGACCGCCTCCACTTTTCCTTAAAGTAGTTTGTCGTACGTGAGCCCGGTCGCGGGTTTGCGTCGTATCCCGCCGAAATCCTGTTTGTTCAACTCTTGCGTTGAGGATTTCGATGTATCGACATGTGCCGAATTACCAGTTGACTGTCGCGCGCAGGGCGTTCGCGGCGGCAATTGTGCTGACCTGGGTCACCGGGCTGGCAAACACGCCTTGGGCTACCGCTGCGCCAACCGAATCCACTGAGAGGCCAGCCCCACAGCCCCTAACCCAGTCGGAACTCGGCGAACTCACGCTGCGTGACGCGCTCGCGCTCGCCTTGGCGCGCAACCCGGAACTGGCGGCGTTTTCCCAAGAGCTTCGCGCCACCGAGGGGGCTGTGCTACAAGCCGGGGTGCTACCGAATCCAATACTCGAAATCGGTCGCGACAACCTCAGCAACGTCCGCAAGACCGAGGCTGGAGACCGGACGACATCCCTCCAGCTCGGCCAACTGATCGAACTGGGCGGCAAGCGTGCAGCGCGGGTCCGTCTGGCGGAGACCGGTCGTGACCTGGCCAATTGGGACTATGAGACCAAGCGGATCGCCATACTGTCGCAAGTCGCCCAGCGCCTTGTCGATGTGCTCGCCTCCCAGAGCCGGAAATCCCTGGCGGAGGAGACCGTGACCCTCACCCAACAGGTTGCCGACGCAGCGGCGAAGCGTGTCCTGGCCGGCAAGGTGTCGCCGGTCGAGGAAACCAAGGCCCGCCTTGCGCTGGCATCGGCCGAGGTGGAATTCGAGCAGGCGAAACGCGAACTGATTTCCACCCGTCAGGCGCTCGGCGCACTCTGGGGCGAGCCCAACCCGCGATTCGACAAGGCGATCGGCGATCTAGCGCAAACCGTAACCCTGCCCGCTTACGAAAAACTTGCCGAGCGCGTGCGCAACAACCCGGAACTGGCGCGCTGGTCCACCGAGCTCGCCCGCCGCCAGGCGGGGGTCGAGGCGGAGCGGGCCAAGGCCGTGCCCGATATCACGCTGAGCGCCGGCACCACCCGTTTTTCGCAATTCGACGACCGCGCTTACATGGTTGGGATCAGTATTCCCATTCCTCTCTTCGACCGCAACCGTGGCGGCATCCTCGAGGCGAACCGACGTCTGGACAAGGCGAGCGACGAGCAGCGCGCGGTGGAAACCCGGCTGACCACCGAACTTGGGCAATCCTATCAGCGCCTTGCTGCGGTCGATAAGGAAATCCAAATCCTGCGCACGACCCTGTTACCGGGAGCCCAGGGAGCCTTCGATGCAGCCATCCAGGGCTACAAACTTGGCAAATTTGGCTTTCTCGATGTCCTGGATGCACAACGCACCTTGTTCCATGCGCGTTCCCAGAATCTGCGCGCCCTCACCGACTACCAGCGAGGTGTCATCGAGATCGAGCGGCTGATCGGCGGTCCATTGAATGCCCCGCTCGCTCCCTCCAGCCAAAAGGTGGTCCAGCAATGAACAAGGAATCGATGATGAAAAACAGAACGTTTTGGGTCACCGCCGGCATCCTCGCGGCAGGTGTGGTGTTGGGCGGGCTCATCTTGCTGGGCGCGAAGCCTGCGGTGACCGGCGACGCGCATGGGGGCAAGGCGCCAGCGCATGCCGAAGGGGAGAAGGGCCTCGGCGCGGAGGAGACCGTCAAGGGCTCGCATGGCGGCCGGCTGTTTTCGCAAGGAGACTTTGCGGTGGAAATCGCGATCTTCGAGCAGGGCGTGCCGCCGGAGTTTCGTGTCTATGCCTTGGAAAAGGGCAAACCCGTCGCCTCCGGCGAACTGAGCTTGCAACTCCAGCTTGAGCGACTGGGAGCCCAGCCAGAAACCATCGGGTTCAAACCAGAGAAGGAATTTCTGCGCAGCGATAGGACGATCCTCGAACCCCACTCCTTCAAGGTCACGCTGGCGGCCAACCACAAAGGCCAAGCCTATCGCTGGACCTACGAACAGGAAGAGGGCCGGGTGCGCATGGACGATGCCGCAGCGAAGAATGCCGGTATTGAGGTGCAGACAGCCGGGCCGATGAAAATCAGTTCCAAGCTAGAGCTTTCCGGCGAGATTCAGTTCAACCAGGACCGGCTCGCCCACGTGGTGCCACGGCTCGCCGGCGTGGTGGTGCGCTCAGCGAAAAATCTGGGCGACCAGGTGAAGAAAGGTGACGTGCTCGCGGTGCTGGAGAGCCAGAGTCTGGCGGACCTGAAGAGCGAGTTTCTGGCAACCAGCAAACGCCTGGAACTGGCGCGAACCACCTTTGAGCGTGAGAAACGCTTGTGGGAAGACAAAATCTCGGCCCAGCAGGATTATCTCGCCGCCCGCCAGGCGCTGAGCGAGGCGGAAATCGCCCACAACAGTGTGTCGCAGAAGCTGCTCGCGCTCGGGCTGTCCCGCGACGCCATGATGCGCGTAGGAACCGACGGGCTGACCCGTTACGAGATACATGCACCGCTCGACGGCATGGTGATCGAGAAGCACCTAGCGCTGGGCGAGGCGGTCAAGGAGGACGCGAGCATCTTCACCATCGCCGATCTCTCCACCGTCTGGGCGGAGATGACCGTCTATCCCAAGGATATCAACACGGTGAAGCTCGGCCAGAAGGTCGTCGTGCGGGCAGCCGCCCTCAATGCCGTCGCCACAGGACGAGTGGCCTATGTCGGCTCGTTGGTCGGTGAGCAGACGCGGTCGGCCAAAGCGCGCGTGACGCTGCCAAACCCCGATCACAATTGGCGGCCGGGACTGTTCGTCACCATGGAGCTGGACCAAAACGAACGAGAGGTGCCAGTGGCGGTGCCGGTGGGCGCAGTTCAAAGCGTTCGTGACTGGAAAGTGGTATTCGGCCGCTATGGCGAGTTCTTCGAACTGCGGCCATTGGAACTGGGCGTGAGCGACGGTAAATGGATCGAAGTGGTTAAGGGACTTCCCGCCGGGACTCGCTATGCAGCAACGGGCAGTTTCATTCTCAAGGCCGACCTAGGCAAGGCCGGCGCCAGCCACGATCACTAGCGGGAGACCCTCCATGAAACAAATCATCGCAGTCATACAGCCGCACATGCTGGACAAGGTTGAACATGCGCTGCACGCGCTACCCCACTTTCCCGGCTTCACCTTGCTGCGTGCCAAGGGCCACGGCCGTGGTCGCGCGCCGGGTCACGCCTTCCATGTCACCGAATGGGACCTGTTCGAACACGACAAGGTCGCGCTTCTAATTGTGAGTTCCGATGAGTTCGCCCCCGGGATCGTCAAAGCCATTGAGCAGAACGCCCATACCGGCAGATCGGGCGATGGCGTGATCGTGGTGACCGAGGCGACCGAAGTCGTTCGCATTGGCACCGGCGAACGCGGCGACGACGCTGTCTGATAGGAAAACGAGATGCTTGAAAGAATTTTACGGTTCGCAATCCACCAGCGCTGGCTAATCCTGATCGCCGTCGCCGCCATGGCAGCGCTGGGGATCTTCAACTACCAGCGCCTGCCCATCGATGCGGTCCCCGATATCACCAACGTCCAGGTGCAGATCAACACCGGGGCGCCCGGCTACTCCCCCCTGGAAGCGGAGCAACGCATCACTTTCCCGATCGAAACAGCCATGGCGGGCCTGCCCAACCTGGAGCAGACGCGCTCTCTGTCGCGCTATGGATTGTCGCAAGTGACGGTGATCTTCAAGGACGGCACTGACATCTACTTCGCACGGCAACTCGTCAATGAGCGCATCCAGGAGGTGCGCGACAAACTGCCTTCCGGTGTCGAGTCGGCGATGGGGCCCATCGCCACGGGGTTGGGCGAAATCTTCATGTGGACCGTCGAACCCAAGGACGGCGCGCGCAAGCCCGACGGTGGCGAATACACGCCGACGGACCTGCGCACCATCCAGGACTGGATTGTGCGGCCGCAACTGCGCAATATCCCCGGGGTCACCGAAATCAACACTATCGGTGGTTACGTCAAGCAGTTCCACGTCACGCCCGACCCGGCCAAGCTGATCGGCTACGGACTGTCCTTTCACGACATCCTGGAAGCGCTGGCGAAGAACAACGCCAACGTCGGCGCCGGCTACATCGAGAAGAGCGGCGAACAATATCTGGTTCGCGCTCCCGGACAGGTGACGACGCTGGATGAGATCGGCGACATCGTCATCCGCAGCGAGCACGGTGTACCGATCCGCGTCAAGGACGTGGCCGAGGTGATGCTGGGCAAGGAATTGCGAACCGGCGCCGCCACCGAAAACGGCAAGGAGGTGGTGCTGGGCACCGTGTTCATGCTCATGGGCGAGAACAGCCGCACCGTGTCGCAGCGGGTGGCGGCCAAACTCACCGAGGTGAACCGCTCGCTACCGTCAGGCGTCGAGGCCAAAACGGTGTATGACCGCACCAGGCTGGTCGAGCGCACCATTCAGACCGTCACCACTAACCTGCTGGAGGGGGCGGTGCTGGTGATCGTCGTACTCCTTGCCCTGCTTGGCAACTGGCGTGCCGCATTACTCACGGCAGCGGTCATACCGCTATCGATGCTGTTTCTCATTACCGGCATGGTGGAAAAGAAGGTCAGTGCCAATCTGATGAGCCTCGGGGCGCTGGACTTCGGCCTGATCGTGGATGGCGCGGTCATCATCGTCGAAAACTGTCTGCGCCGGATGGCTGCCGAGCAGCACCGACTGGGGCGCATCCTCGACAAGAGCGAACGCTTCCAGGCCGTCTACGAGGCGACCCGGGAGGTGTTCCGGCCGAGCCTGGTGAGCGTGATCGTGGTGGCGCTGGTGAACATTCCAATCTTCACGCTCACTGGGGTTGAAGGAAAGATGTTCCACCCCATGGCATTTACCGTCGTGGTCGCCTTGCTGGGCGCCCTGATCCTCTCCGTTACCTTTGTCCCTGCTGCTGTTGCGCTGTTTGTCACCGGCCGAATCGAGGAGCAGGAGAACCGGGCGATGCAATGGGTGCGCAAAGTGTACCGGACAGCCCTGGCATTCGTGCTGAGGAACAGCGCACCCACAATCGCCCTGGCGGTGGTCGCCATTGGATTGAGCGTGCTGCTTGCCACCCGCATGGGAGCCGAGTTCGTTCCCAGTCTGAACGAGGGCGACATCGCTTTGCACGCCTTGCGCATCCCCGGCACCAGCCTCACTCAGGCTATCGAGATGCAGCGGGTATTGGAAAAACGCATCAAGGCTTTCCCAGAGGTGGATTTGATCTTCTCGAAGATCGGTACTGCCGAGATCGCCACCGATCCGATGCCGCCATCCGTGTCAGACAACTTCGTGATGCTGAAGCCTCAATCCGAGTGGCCAGACCCGAAACGTCCCAGGGACGAACTGGTCAAGGCGATGCAGGAGGCGGTGGAACAGATTCCCGGCAACAATTACGAGTTCACCCAGCCGATCCAGATGCGTTTCAATGAACTGATTTCAGGCGTGCGCTCGGATGTCGCGGTAAAGATATTCGGCGACGATCTGAACAAACTGCTCGAATCAGGTGAGGATATTGCCAAAGTTCTGGAAAAGATTTCCGGCGCCGCGGACGTGAAGGTCGAGCAGATCACAGGTTTGCCGATGCTCACCGTGAAAATCGACCGGCAAAAGATATCCCGCTACGGACTGAACGTCGCCGATGTGCAGCAGGTGGTCGAGGTCGCGGTGGGTGGCAAGGAGGCCGGTCAGGTGTTTGAGGGCGACCGGCGTTTCGATCTGCTGGTGCGCTTGCCCGAGCACCTGCGCGAGGACATGGAGGCCATGAAGCGCCTGCCGGTGCGACTACCGGCCAGCGGCGAGGCCCGGCCCGCCTATGTGGCCCTGGGTGAACTGGCCCAGTTCGAGATAGCCCCCGGCCCCAACCAGGTGAGTCGCGAGAATGGCAAGCGTTTTGCGGTGGTGACCGCCAACGTACGTGGCCGCGATCTTGGCTCCTTCGTCGTGGAGGCGCGCGAACGCATCGCGAGTCAAGTCAAACTGCCGGAAGGCTACTGGCTTGCCTATGGCGGTACGTTCGAGCAACTTGCATCGGCCGCCGCCCGCTTACAGGTGGTGGTGCCGCTCTCCCTTGCGTTGATCTTCGGCCTGCTGTTCATGACCTTCGGTTCGGCCAAGGACGCCGCGCTAGTCTTCAGCGGTGTGCCACTGGCGCTCACCGGCGGAGTTGCGGCGCTGTGGCTGCGGGACATCCCGTTGTCGATTTCGGCCGGCATCGGCTTCATTACCCTCTCTGGCGTGGCAGTGCTCACGGGCTTGGTGATTGTTTCCTGCATCCGCGATTTGCGGGCGCAGGGGATGGGCATCGACGAGGCCATCACCGAAGGCGCGCTCACCCGATTACGACCCGTGCTGATGATCGCTCTGGTGGCGAGTCTCGGATTCCTTCCTATGGCGCTCAACACCGGTGCCGGTGCAGAGGTGCAGCGGCCGCTTGCCACCGTGGTCATTGGCGGGATCCTATCGGCCACGTTGCTGACGCTGCTGGTGTTGCCGGTGCTGTACCGCCTGTTTCACCGGGAGGCAGAGGTTCAACTCTGAGAACCTGAACTCAATGTGCCCACATGGCTACTGAAAAACTCAAACTCGATCTCGCACTCGTGCTGCCGGACATCCCGGACGAACAGGATGCTTGCGTCGAACGTCTCACCATGCTGCTTCGCGACCAGGGCATAGACCGTTCCCACATCGTACGCGACGGGACCACTGCGCAACTGTGCCTGCACTACGATCCGAAGCGCTTCGGCCTGACGGAAGTCCGCCAGCTCGCCGCCGCCGCTGGTGCATCGCTTGGCCGGCGCTTTGTGCATGAAAGCCTGCGCATCGATGGCATGGACTGCCCCACCTGCGCCACCGTGATCGAGCATGCCCTGCAACGCATGGACGGCGTGCTGGAAGCCTCGGTGAGCTACGCGGCGGAATGCCTGCGACTGGAATTCGACAGCGAAAAGACCTCACACCAGGAGGTGGTGCGCCGACTCGATGCACTGGGCTACCGCATTGTGGCGGAGGAAGGTGAAGCCGGCGGGTGGGCCGAGTACCAGGAACTGGCGTTGAGCCTAGCTGCCGGCGCGCTACTGCTGGCCGGCTGGCTCGTGTCTCTGGCCGGTGCGCCGAACACTGTGTCGCTTGGGCTGTACGCGACGGCGTGTACGTTCGGCGGATTCTTCACCCTGCGCGACGCGGTGCAGAGCCTGGGCGCGAAGCGCTTCGATATCGACACCCTGATGCTGGTCGCCGCGCTGGGTGCCGCGGCACTGGGCAAGTGGGCCGAGGCTGCGCTGCTGTTGTTCCTGTTCAGCCTCGGGCACGCGCTGGAGCATCTGGCCATGGATCGCGCGCGCCGCGCAATCGAGGCCCTGGCCGAGTTGGCGCCGAAAGTAGCCCTGGTGCGGCGCGACGGTGCCGAGATCGAAGTCACGGTGGACAAGCTGCTACGAGGCGACCATGTCATCGTCAAGCCCGGCCAGCGTCTGCCCGCCGACGGCCAGGTGGTAGAGGGCAACTCGGCGGTGGACCAGTCCCCGGTGACCGGTGAGTCGATACCGGTGGACAAGGGACCCGCCGACGCGGTGTTCGCCGGCACGGTCAACGGCGAGGGCGTGCTGGTCGTGGAAGTGACCAAGCTTGCCACCGAAAGTACGCTGGCGCGCATGGTAAAGCTGGTCTCCGAAGCCCAGACGCAGAAGTCACCAACCCAGCAGTTCGCCGACCGCTTCGAGCGCATCTTTGTGCCGACGGTGCTGATCGGCGTTGCCCTATTGATCGCTATACCGCCGCTCTTCGGCTTCCCTTTCGCCGAGTCCTTCTATCGCGCGATGGCGGTGCTGGTGGCGGCCTCGCCCTGCGCGCTCGCCATCGGCACCCCCGCTGCAGTCCTGTCAGCGGTGGCGCGCGCGGCCCGCGCCGGCGTGCTCATCAAGGGCGGCGCCCACCTGGAAAATCTCGGCCGGCTCACCGCCATCGCCTTCGACAAGACCGGCACGATCACCACAGGGCGACCGCACCTGACGGACATCGTGGCCTTTGACGTAGCCGAGAATGAACTCCTTGTGCTGGCGGCGGCAGTGGAGAGCCGCAGCGGCCATCCTCTGGCGCAGGCCGTCGTCACCGCCGCCCGGGAGCGCGCGCTGCGCTGGGAGGAACCGGCGGATACCGAGGCAGTCACCGGCAAGGGCGTGCGCGCGGTCCTCGGCGCCCGGCGCATCGAGATCGGAAACCTCAAGTTGTATGCGGGCGAGACGGTGAGCGCGGAAGCGGCGGCGCAGGTGGAACGGCTCGAGGAAACTGGCCGCACGACCATGCTGGTGCGAATGGACGGCCGCGACGCCGGCGTCCTCGGCCTCATGGACACGGCGCGTCCTGGTGTGGGCGAGATACTGACCCAATTGCGCGCGCTGGGCATCGTCAAGACCATCATGCTGACCGGCGACAACGAGCGTGTGGCACGCGCCGTGGCGCGGGAAGTGGGCCTTGAGGAAGTGCGGGCGAGTCTGTTGCCCGAGGACAAAGTGGCTGCGGTGGCCCAACTGGTCGAGCAGCATGGTCTGGTGGCCATGGTCGGCGACGGCGTCAACGACGCGCCCGCGCTCGCCCGCGCCACCGTGGGCATTGCGATGGGCGGGGCCGGCACCGACGTGGCACTGGAAACTGCGGATGTCGCCTTGATGGGTGATGATCTCGGCAAGCTGCCCTTCGCCATCGCGCTGAGCCGTGGGGCGCGAGCGGTCATCCGCCAGAATCTGCTGATCTCGCTCGGCGTGGTGGCATTGCTGATCCCGGCCACGCTGTTCGGCTGGGCCGGTATCGGTATTGCCGTGCTCATCCACGAGGGCTCTACGGTGGTCGTCGTGCTCAATGCGCCGCGATTGCTCACCTACCATGAGCGCTAGAAGCCGGCAGGCCCAGAGTGGCCAAGGTGGATGCCTGCCGCAAAGCCCGGCGCAACCCGAGGCTGTGCTTGTAAAGGCTTCCTTCAGACCAGTTTGTGTTTCGCCTGATTCCCCGTGCAATTTTGACAATTTCTGCAGGAGGTTTGCCATGAAACAAATTCTGTTGTTGAGCACGCTGATTGTTGCCTTATCCGCTTGCGGCACCCTGTCCGACTTGCCGCCGGGATACAGCCTCGATACGCAGGACGCTGAAGGTCTCGCGGTGGTGTCTTTGACATTGTCCGGCAAAGACCTCGGTCAAGTCTCCAGTTTTTCCTATCGCGTGAGAGAGGCGGCGAACGAGGCAACGGAGGACGCAAAGAGGCGTCCCTACTTTGATTCCGCACGACAGCATGCGAGATGGATACAGGACCAGGATGCCCAGGGCCCAGCAGTGAGCCGCAGGACGTTGATCGTCAAGGATCCGGCTTTGGCCGAACCGCTCGATGTCATCGAGTCCGGCCGGGCAATTGGGCGCGTTGCGACGTTGCGGTTGCCGGCGGGAGATTACGAACTCTACGACTGGACGTTGACGGTGCCCAATCAGTATGGCGGAAACGAATTCACTCCCAAACGGTCGGTCGGTTACCGTTTCAAGATTGCATCGGGACGTGCCAACTATCTCGGCAACGTGGACCTGCGTATGACGGAGCAGGAAACGTACAACGTCACTGTCGAAAACAAGGCGACACGAGATCTCGCCATTCTGGCGCAGAAGCTGCCTCCAGTGCGAGTTGACGACACCCTGTTCCAAGTTGGCAAGGTGCAGCCATGAGTCGATCGCCGGCCATCCTGATTGGCAAATGATTTCACATACGACATGAACTTCTCAATATCAAACCAACAACCCATCAATGATGAAAGGAAACATCATGAACAAGATTTGTCTGCTGAGCGCCACACTCCTAATTTCCGCCTGCTCAACGACCGGAACGATAAGTCCGCTCACGTCCGGCGCGCCGATCCATGGGACGGTGACACGTGGCCTGTTTGAACCGCACCAGATCGAAGTGATCCTGAGCGGCAAGAGCTATCGCGGTGAATGGCGCACCGAAGCGGCTCCAGAGCATTCTGACGCAAAATCTCTCGTACATAAGCGTCACGTCGGCAAGGTCCAGTCGGCCCTGCGTGCTGTTGATGGCGGCCAGTTGATCTGCTCGTGGCTCGTGCACAGCCAGGTCGGGGAAGGCTCTTGCATCGGTCCTGACAAGAGGGAATATGCACTGAAGGTGCAGTAGTAGCGACGTTGTCGATAAACCAATGGAACGGCTCGGTATCCAATGGCCCGCTCGTGACGAGGACAACAACAGGGCGCTTTTTGTACTGATGCATATCGATCTGGTTACCTCTATGCGTTAGCGTGTTAAGGAGGAGGCATGTGTAAATGGAATTACCTGAAATTCAACAGGTACGGAGATCCGAACCGAAATTGCCTGATGCCCGAAGACGGAACGATGGTCTGGGGATTTTGCGGAGAGGATCATCGGGTCTTGCTTTGCTACAAGAAGCCCGGCGATAACCTGGCTTGTATCACCCCGCACGGACTCGACGAAGACGCCTATATCATCGCATGGGCATCCGTCGCCGAAGTTCCTACTTGGCCTGACTTTAAGCAGTTCAAGCACTGTCGGACGCTCATGGCACCGGTAGGATCGCTAGAGTGGATCAAGTCGAAACTCACCACTTTAAAACGTACCTACCGCGAGAGCAGTCGGCCGAAATCGAAGGCCGAGACGAAGCGGCGGTTGGAAGAAATCAAATCATTCCAGGAACGGATTGATGCGATCAAACAGGACTTTGTGATGGAGAATGGTTATCACATGCCGCGAGTGCCAACACCAGGGCGAGGGCGGATTAGGTTCGCGATTCCGGTTCGCCATAACGGCCGAACGCCCAAGTAGCAAGTCGACACAGCAAGATTCTGTCGGTACTTGACGTGCTCGTCACAAGGCGGACTGACTGCGAATATTCTCGCCCAGGTGTTATTGGATATTGCTGCCTGGGCTGTCATGTGTTTCGCCCTAGGAACTCACTCCAACTGGTTTTCCTCAAGAGGACTTCCGCAAGGACTCGCAAGGTAAAGCGAGATTGAGTAAACTTGCGAGCGATAATTCAGTACTTGAAGGAAATTACCATGTGGAGTAACAGGAAGACGTGGGCACTGGCGCTTGTGGTTGGCTTGCCATTACAAGGCATGGCCGAAGAGTCGAAGAAGATTCAAGACAACTCGTTTCTACTGGAAGAGGCTTACAACCAGGAAGCGGGGGTTGTGCAACATATCCAGAACTTCATGTACACGAAGAAGTCGCAGGACTGGGTTTATACGTTTACCCAGGAATGGCCGTTCCCGGACGAGACACATCAGCTTTCCTATTCCATTCCTGTGGTGCGTATGACAGATCCCATAAATGCAAGCGGCGTAGGAGACATCGCGCTTAACTACCGCTATCAAGCTGTCATGAAGGACGATATTGCATTCTCTCCCCGGCTATCAGTCATTCTACCGACCGGTGACTACAAAAAGGGGCACGGAACTGGTGCCACTGGCCTCCAAGTCAATCTGCCAATGAGTTTGGAATTGTCCGACAAATTCGTTACCCACTGGAATCTCGGTGCTACGTACACTGCGCATAGCAGGGAGCCAGGTGGCACGAAGGCATCGACCACTGGACTAAATTATGGGGCGAGCCTCATCTATCTCTCAACGGAGAATTTCAATCTGATGCTGGAAGCTGCGGGAACTCGGTCAGAAGTAGTTCAGCCGGATGGAAGCAAGGTTCGCGAAAGAACTTTCTTCATTAATCCAGGGATTCGCTTCGCCAAAAACTATAGCTCGGGTCTTCAAATCGTTCCCGGGATTTCCATACCGATTGGCGTGGGACCGTCGTCGGGTGAGTATGGGATCCTGTTTTATCTGTCGCTCGAGCATCCATTCAAATAACTCCTCCTCAGCAACCATCTTGAGCAACTTGAGCTCCAGACAGCTTGGCGACGTGTAGATCTTCATAGCCACCGACGAACGGATCGTCGGTAGGCTGTGAACTCCGGACCGAACTTTGAGGACAGCGCTCGCTCCTCCGGTGAAATCTGAAACCGATTCATGTATGCGACAAATGCTGGCACGAGCAGCAACGCGAGTATGTGACCGAGAAAAGCCGCCCATCCAGTGAGTACAAGCAGGAGACCGAGGTACATGGGGTTTCGGCTCACAGCATAAATGCCCGTGGATACCACCTTTGACGTCGCAGCCGGCCTAGTTGGATTGACAGTGGTGTTGCCGCGCCGAAACGCCATCACGCCGGCTATCAACAACACAACTCCACTACAGACGAAGCCAGCCGCCACCGCAATTCGCCACGGCAGCTCAAAGGCGAGCAAGGGAAATTGTGCTGATGCATACCACATTGCCCCGACAACGATGATTGCTAACGCCACCGGGGGGACTTTTAGTTCAAGACTGAACATGACCTTGTCAATTTGGCACAACGTTGTAGTCTGGCTCAATGGCAAACGGAAAATCAGATCGGAGGATAGAATTGAACACGCGGTTCGCGGCGGGCTGACCACTTAGGCATGGTAGTGCGTGTTGATCTGTCACGACTAGTGGTTATGGCGGTGGTGAGTATCCGGAAAATGTGAATGGATATGGGTTAGCGGTTGGTGCCAGTGCAGATGGCGATGCTTGGTCCTTGGCTTTACTGCTATGTCGTGCTTGTGCTGGTGGTGATCGTCATGCGTGTGTACATGGTCGTGCCTGACCATCTTGTGGGAGTGCTCGTGTTCATGTCGCTCGGTCAGATGTAACCAGATACCGAGCGCCATCAAGATCCCAGCAATGACCAGCGTTGTGGTCATTTCCTCCCCCAACATCACTGCCAGCAGGGTACCGAAGAACGGCGCGACGGAGAAGTAAGCGCCTGTCCGTGCGGTACCGAGGTGGCGCAAGCCAATCACAAACAACGCGAGACTTATTCCATAGGCGAGCAGACCCACCATCATCGCCCCGGCCATGGTCGGCATAGAGGGCATGGAGGCACCCAGCAAGAAGGCGAAGACCAAATTGACGGTACCGGACACTAACCCTTTTGTTGCCGCGATCCAGGTAGCATCCGAATGCGAAATCTTGCGGGTCAGGTTGTTGTCGACGCCCCAGGCAAAACATGCTCCAAGGATCGACAATGTCGGCCACATTCCGGCGAATCCGGATTGTCCCGGCCAGCTCAGGACGACCGCACCTGCCACGATGGCAGCCATGCCGAGTGCAATGCGCCGGTCAACGTTCTCCTTGAATGCAAACCAAGCCAGCAACGCTGTAAAGACAGACTCGGCATTTAGCAACAGGGAGGCAGCTGACGCAGGCATTCCGGTCAACCCGATCATCAGCAAGACCGGGCCAATAATTCCGCCCGCGAGAATTGCTGCTGCAAACCAGATTACGTCGCTCCTCGAAAGGCGAACGGCTGGCGCACGGACGAGGCGGCGATAGAGGGTGAGTCCAATGCCGGAGCCCGTATATAACAAGCCTGCGAGCAACCACGGGCCGACATCAATGAGCAGCCATTTCGCCAACGGCGTCCCCGCACCGAACAACAGGGCGGCACCCAGTGCTGCCGGCACACCAGGTCTGCGCAGTCCCTCTCGCCAGTTAAGCACGTAGACTCATCAACGTACCGACACCATTCCCCACTCGGCAACACCCTCAGGCAAATGAATTGCGTCAAATCCCCTCTTTTTCAGAAGTTCGACCGCATCAACCGCCATCAGGCAATACGGGCCGCGACAGTAGGCAACAATAGTTTTCCCCTTAGGCAGTTCAGCCAGCCGGGATTTCAGCTCCTCGATTGGCATCGACTGCGCATAGGGAAGATGTGCTGCATCGTACTCGTCCGATGGCCGCACATCGAGGACAACGACATCGCCTGTCTTGGCCATCCTGACCAGTGAGTCACGATCCTGCGGCGTCAGTTCGCGTGGGTTGCTGGTCAACTGCGACAACGCCATTTTCAATTCGATCAGGCGATCCTCCGCCAGCGACCGGATCGACACCCAGAAGTCTGCCACCTCCCGGTTCGCGATCCGGTAAACGACGTTCTTGCCGTGCTTCTCCGTCTCCACGAGATGTGCCGCACGCAATTGGCGCAAATGGGCACTCGCCAATTTCATGCTGATGGATGTCTCGCGGGCCAGTGTCTCCACATTTTTTTCTCCCTGACAAAGCAGTTCGACAAGTTCCAGCCGCTTTGGGCTGCCAGCGGCTTTGCCGATGCGGGCGACCTGTTCGTAGAGCAAATCCTTGATGCGTCTTGAATTGTCCATGGGCGAAATCTAGGCGGCAAGCGGGATTCTGTCAATTCGCGGTGCTGGGTGCTGCAAATCCGCATTGACAAGCCTGTCCTACAGGTCAATAATAATCTAATAACTATTAGATTGTCCAACCTTGAAGGGGATGCAACATGAAACTGATTCTGTTATTCGCAGCGCTGTTCAGCTTTACATATGGCGCCGCCGCCAATCAAACGATTCCTGTCCCGGGTGCGACTGATGGCGCCGGACGCAAGGTACTGACCATCGTCAACAAGGACCCTCCCGGCGTCCGCTGCAACGGCAATATTCAGATCGCCGCCGAGATCGCCAACACCTTTCGCGTGCCGATCCAGATTCTCCCCGCCAGCTTGGTGCCGAATCTGCCGGCCCCCAGCGTGTTCTACGGCCAGGAGCTGATCGCCGCCGATGGCCGCGCTCACAACGGCCAATCCAGCTTCCAGATGGTCTCCGACGTACTGGAAATGGAAGGCGCGCCGAAGCAACCCAAGACCGGACTTATCTATCAGGACAAGGTGCGCAAGGAATTCGAAGCCCTGAAATCAACCATCAAGACTGGAGGCCAATGAAATGGCAAAGCATCTGTTTATTCTCAACGATCCCCCCTATGGCACCGAACGTAGCTACAACGCTGTGCGTCTTGCCCGTTCGCTGTTGAACGCCGAGGAAGAAGTGCGCCTGTTCCTGATGGGCGACGCGGCCGCTTGCGCCGCAGCCGGGCAGAAGGTACCGCAGGGTTACTACAACCTCGCGGACATGCTGACTACCGTGGTTCGTCGCAAGGGTGAAATCTCCGTTTGCGGCACCTGCATGGACGCACGCGGCATGGCCGACGAACGTCTGATCGACGGCGCCACGCGCGGCACCATGGACATCCTGACCGATTGGACCGAGTGGGCCGACAAGGTGCTCGTGTTCTGATGGCCAGGACCGCGTTGATTCTCGGTGCCGGCATCGGCGGCATCGTCGTCGCCGAAACCCTGCGCAAGCTTCTGCCGGCAGAGGATCGCATTGTTGTCGTCGAGCGCGAGCGCGACCATGTCTTCGCGCCCTCGCTGTTGTGGCACATGACGGGCGATAGCGATGCGGCGGCGTTCACGCGGCCACTCTCGGCGCTGTCGGCGAAAGGCATCGAGCTTGTGACGGGCGAAGTCACGCGCATCGATCCCGCCATTCGATCGGTGGAGGTCGGCGGCAAGACGCTGACAGGCGACGCCCTGATTGTGGCCCTCGGCGCGGACTATGCGCCGGAGATGGTGCCGGGGCTTGCCGAGGCCGGCCACAACCTCTATACGCTTGACGGGTCACGGGAAATCCGTGCCGCGCTGGACGCCTTCGAGGGCGGCCGGATCGTGGTGCTTACCGCCGCCCCGGCCTACAAATGCCCGGCGGCGCCTTACGAGGCGGCGATGTTGGTCGCTTCGTACTGCAAGAAGCGTCGCCTGCATAACGAGACGACCGTTTCCGTCTATGCCGCCGAGCCGGCGCCGATGATGGTCACTGGTCCCGTCGTTGGCGCTCAGGTCACCCGGATGCTGGAGATGAAGGGCGTTCCCTATTTTCCCACCCATCAGGTCACCAAGGTCGAAGCCGGCAGCCTGCACTTCGCCAACGGCGCCACGGCTGCCTTCGACCTGCTACTCTATGTGCCGCCGCACCGCGCACCGGCCGTGGTCAAGGCCGCGGGTCTCTGCGCCGAATCAGGCTGGATCGCCGTCGACCGCGAAACCATGGCAACGCAGATCCCGGGCGTCCATGCCATCGGCGACGTCACCTCGATACCGCTGAAGATGGGTCGGCCGCTGCCCAAGGCGGGCGTCTTCGCCCATGGTCAGGCCGAGGTGGTGGCAAAAAACATCGCCCTCGCTTGGACCGGCAAGGGCGAGGCGGCGCGCTTCGACGGCCACGGCATGTGTTTTCTCGAAATCGGCGGCGGCATGGCGGGCGTCGTCAGCGGCAACTTCTATGCCGAGCCGACACCGGACGTACGCATGCGCAGCCCGAATCCAATATGGCACCTGGGCAAGGTGCTCTACGAAAAATACTGGCTATGGCGCCAGCTCTAGTCAGGTGAGGGGCATATCATGAAATTTTCCCTGGTTGAATTTTCCATTGCCCGGCCGAAATGGGTACTTTTCGCGGCGGCGCTGCTGACCTTGCTGTTTCTCACCCAGTTTCCGAAAATCCGCACCGACACCAACCCGAAGCACATGCTGCCGGAGACCTCCGACGTGCGGGTCTGGAACGACAAGGTGGATCAGACCTTCGCACTTTACGAGGACACCATCGTCGTCGGTATCGAGAACGCCGCGGGCGTGCTCAACCTGGAGACGCTCGGGCGCATCGCCCGCATTACCGACGGCATTCTCGCGTTGGACGGTGTGGCGAGCCGTGACGTGAATGGTTTCACCACCATCACCAACGTCACCGCATCGGAGGGCACGCTGAATGTCGGACCACTGATGCGCGCCGCGCCGAAAACGGAGGCCGAAGTCGAGGCCTTGCGCAAGGCGCTGTTCGGAAATTCGCTGTTCATCGACCGCGTCATCTCGAAGGACGGCAAGACCACAGCGATCTACGTGCCACTGGAAAAGGGCGCCAACGGCGCCGAGATCGCCGACAGGATTCGCGAGATTGTCGCCAAAGAAAAGGGTCCAGAGCGCTATTACGTGGCTGGCGACCCGGTGGCGCGGGACACCTTCGGTGCCGAGATGTTCAAGCTGATGGCACTGTTTTCGCCAATCGCCGGCATGATCATGTTCGCCGCGATCCAGCTCATGTTCCGCAACCTCGCGCTCTCGGCGGCCATGATGGGCGTGTCGATGGTGGCCATCATCTGGAGCATCGGCCTCCTGATCGGCGTCGGCTTCCCGGTGCATATCATGAGTTCGATGGCGCCGGTGTTCCTAATGGCCATCGCCACCGACAGTATCCACATTTTCAACGAGTTCTATTTCCGATACCGCGAGAGCGGCGACAAGACCGCCGCCATCCGCGAAACCATGGCCGCCGTGAGCCGCCCGGTGCGCTTCACTGCGTTGGCAACGGCGGCCGGCTTCGCCGTGCTGCTGTTCATGAATATCGTGCCGGTGCAGGTCTTCGGCGGGCTGATCGCCTTCGGTACCGTGGTGCTGCGACTGCTGTCCTTCAGCTTCATTCCCGCCGTGCTGACCTTCGTCAAGGAAGACAAGTTGCGAAAGGCCGCTGGTGGCGAAGACGTGACAACGGATCCTCTGGCGCGAACGCTGGGGAGCATCGCCCGCCTCGGCGCCACCAGGCCATCGGCAACGCTCGCGGTCATGCTCGTCCTGGCAGCGGTTTCAGTCTGGGGCACGTCGAGGATCCACATCAACAACAATCTGGTGGCCTGGTTCAAGGCCGACAGCGAAATTCGCATCGCCGACAGTGCAATGAACCAGGCGCTGGGCGGCACCTCGCTGGGCTATCTGGTGGTGAGCGGGACGGAGGACGAGTTCATCAAGAAGCCCGAGTCGATGCGCTGGCTGGAAGGCTTGCAGCGCCATCTGGAAAAACTGCCGGTGGTGGGCAAGACCTTCTCCGTTGCCGACTACGTAAAGCGCATCAACCGGGTGCTCCATGACGACGACCCGAAGTTTGACGTGGTGCCCGATACCCAGGACACGGTCGGCCAGTACCTGTTCCTGTTCAGCATGTCGGCCAAGCCGGCCGACCTGAACAATGTCGTCGATCCGTCCTACCGCCAAGCAAACCTGTGGGTGCAGATGAAGACCTGGGACGCCGACGCCATGCGCCAGGTTATCGCCGCGAAGGACAGCTACCAGAAGACCCATCCCTTGCAGGTGAAGGCCGAACCCGCGGGCATCGCCTGGTTCAACCTGGTGTGGAACGACGAGGTGCTGGGCGACCTGGTGCTCGGCTTCAGCTTGGCACTGGTGGTGGTGCTGGTCATCCTGGCACTGGATTTCCGCTCGCTGAAATGGGCGCTCGTCGCCTATGTGCCACTGCTGCTGACGATCCTGATGATCTACGGCGTGGTCGGCTTCGTCGGCAAGGACTTCGACATGCCGCTGTCGGTGATGAGCACGCTGTCGCTGGGCATGGCGGTGGATTTCGCCATCCACTTCGTCAGCCGCTTCCGCCAGCGACGCATGGAAGTCGGCGCTGGCGAGACGGCGCAGGAAAGCCTCGCATGGACTGCGGCACGGCCGGGCAAGGGCATCATCCGCAACGCCGTGCTGTTCGCCGCCGCCTTCTCGGTAATGATGGCCGCGCCGCTGACGCCTTACGTCGCGGTGGGGGCCTTCATCGTTTCGATGATGCTGATCTCGGCCCTGCTCACCCTGCTATTGCTGCCGGCGCTGATCATGCTGTTCCGGCGCTGGTTACTTGATAACGGAGAACCAAAATGACATCCAGACTCTGGTGGTTGGTGGTGGCGGCCTGGTTGCCGCTGTCGGCGATGGCGCTTACGGGCGAGGAAGTGATGAAACAATCGCAGGCGGCCTTCCTTTATCCGGGCAAGGACTTCAAGGCCCGCGTCACCATGAAGCTGATTGGCAAGGACGGCGGCGAGCGGGTGCGCGAGCTGGTCATGTTGCGCAAGAACTTCGGCGCGGCGGGCGGCGAGCAGAAATACTTCATGGTCTTCTTCAAGCCGGCCGACGTGAAGGACATGAGCTTCATGACCTACAAGTATCCGGCGAAGGATGATGACCGTTGGATGTTCATCCCGGCGGTGAATATGGTCAAGCGCATTGCCGCGCAGGACAATCGTTCCAGCTTCGTCGGCTCGGATTTCACCTACGAGGACGTCTCGGGCCGCGACATCGAGGACGATACGCATGTCGTCGAGCGAGAGGAGAATATCGGCGGCCAAGACTGCTACGTGGTCAAGAGCACGCCGAAGAAGGGCGATGCCGATTTCGGTCACAAGCTCACCTGGGTAGCGAAGGCCAGTTTCCTGCCGCTCAAGGAAGACCAATTCGACCGCAAGGGAGCGGCCTACAAGGGGTTCACCGCCGATGAGGTGACCGTGATCAAGGGTCATCCCACGGTTATCCGGCGCACCATGAAGAATCAGCAGACCGGCCATCGCACCGAAGTGAGCTATGCCAGCACCGATTACGAAGTCGGCATCGAGGACAGCCTGTTCTCCGAGCGATTCCTGCGCCAGCCGCCGCGCAAGTGGCTTGAGTAATGCTCGCGCCAATCGCCCTTTCGGCAGCGCTGCTGCTGGCGCCGCTGATGGCGCGGGCCGACGTTTCTTTTTCCGGTTTCCTGCAGCAGGACACCGCCTTTGATACAACGGCTGCCAACCCTGACGGTCGCCACCAAAAATGGCTGGAGGAACGCGCCCAGCTCAAGCTGGACGCCAGCAATGGCCATTGGCGCCTCCTCGGCAAGGGCGATCTGGCCTGGGATCATCTCGGGCGTCAGGACCAATCCGAACTGCGCGAACTGTATGTCGATTACACCGCGAGCGACTGGGATACGCGCATCGGCCGGCAGATCATCACCTGGGGTCTGGGCGATCTGGTCTTCGTCAATGATGTCTTTCCCAAGGATCACGAAGCACTTTTCGCCGGCCGTCCGCTCGACTACCTGAAGCGCGGCGTCGATGCGGTCAAGATCGGCGCCTACCCGGAGTTCGCCAACTTCGAGCTGGTACTCGCGCCAAGCTTTCGCGAAAGCCGTATTCCGGATGCCCAACGATTCCATCTCTACGATCCGATGCCGGCGGTGACGAGTCGCGGAACCAACAAGCCCGGCCAGGGCGACGTCGGGTTGCGAGTCTACCGCGACATTGCCGGCTGGGATACTGCGCTTTACCTC
>Ga0172379_10003946_pt1 | contig 22748 bp, 12 predicted proteins | sample GrowelOW334metaG_FD_119756 | JGI IMG/M metagenome (GOLD analysis project Ga0172379, IMG submission 119756) | Groundwater microbial communities from an aquifer near a municipal landfill in Southern Ontario, Canada - Groundwater well OW334 metaG | ecosystem: Environmental > Aquatic > Deep... | reverse complement strand
TGTTGCCTGACCTGCCTCCAAAGGAGGAGAAATACTTTTGTGCCGAGGAAGGGACTCGAACCCTTAATGCCGTAAGGCGCTAGCTCCTAAGGCTAGTGTGTCTGCCAATTCCACCACCTCGGCGGAGGTATTACTTCTTTATGACTAAACCTATTTTATATTATCGTGAGTCATCCTTCGATGCGGCCTTCAAGAAAAAATGGCGGCCTTACTCAGGATGACCAACGCCTCTTTGTATTGCATTCTATTGACTAAGGTGAAAAAATCATTTCGCCAATTCTGGAGTCCCGACCTTGCGATGGAATTCTATGTCGGGACGACATCCCGCCTCGTTACATGCCCTTTGGCGGGGCACCACCTCGGCGGAGGTATTACTTCTTTATGACTAAACCTATTTTATATTTTCGCGAGTCATTCTTCGGTGCGACATTCAAGAAAATTTCAGCCTTACCCAGGATGACCAGCGTTCGTTTTTAATCCATGCCATTAGTTACAGCGAACAAATACTGCTGCCAATTCTGGAGTCCCGACCTTGCGATGGAATTCTATGTCGGGACGACATCCCGCCTCGCTACATGCCCTTTGGCGGGGCACCACCTCGGCGGAGGTATTGCTACTTTATTACATTACTAATGCTATTTTTTTGGCCATCCTTCGATGCGGCCTTCAAGAAAAAATGCCGGCCTTACTCAGGATGACTGGTGATCGCTTTTTAATTCATTTCAATGACCTAAGCGAACAAATTGTGATTATCCTTCGACTCGCACAGGTTGACTATCACCGTTCTTTATCGAATATACGAAAGGTTCATTTCTTCTCCAAAAACGAAATATTCACTTCTGCGGCTTGCGAAAAAGTTCCCTTTCTTCTTACATTAAAGCCCATGAATCTCCTTCGCATTGCCATTTTTTTCCCTCTCCTCCTCTTTGCTCAACATACTCCGTTGAGGCGGATTACGATCAACGATGGTCTCTCCCAGAATTATATCTACGCCATTCATCAGGACAGGAAAGGATTCCTCTGGTTCGGCACGAAGGATGGACTGAATCGATATGATGGATACTCGTTTCGCATCTTCCGTCATGATAACATCGATTCGACATCAATCTCCGATAATACCATAACATCTATTCATCAGGGAGAAGGGGATATCCTATGGATCGGGACAGCCGGCGGCGGTCTCCAAAAGTTCGATCCGAAACAGAGCAACTTCGCCCACTATGAGAACGATCCTCAGAATGTGAATTCGATCAGTCATAATCATTGCACGGTTATTCGGGTGATGAAGGATGGTAGAGTTCTGGCAGGGACTTCGGGGGGAGGATTGAACATGTTCGATCCGCGCAACGGTTTGTGGAAACAGTACAGAGCGGATTCGACGAACAACCGATCATTACACAGCGACAACATCGCCGATGTAACGGAAGATCTCAACGGAAACATTTGGGTCGCTGCCGAAGGAATCAGCATTATCGATCACCAGGGGAGGGTGACGCGAGTCGACCGTTCTTCCGCCGAAGGGAATGTCCTGAACAAAATCTCATCGCTTTTTTGTGATTCGCTCGGCCGTGTGTGGGTGAGTCACCGGACGGGAATAGATGTTTATACCGGTACGACAGTCCGGCGGGTGATCACTGCTACTCCTCAGAATAATTTTTATTGGTTTGGCCAGATCCGTTACGATGCACACGGGCAACTCTGGACAACCACTGCACATCATGTCATTCGGATTAATCCGGCAGCGATGAATGCGGAAATGATTGCTGAATTCACGGATGAACGAGTCTCCAATGGCTTTGCGGTAGACCGCTCGAATAATATCTGGGTCGGAACGGCCGGTTGGGGGATTATCATGTATAATCCCCGCACGGACAAGTTTGGGAAGCGGGAGGGGAATTTCCTTTTGGAAGCATTTGCCAAGGAATACTCTTTAATTAAGGTATTCACAAGAAAGAAGCAGAGAGAAAATGCATTTGATATGGTGATGCGGGGGAATGAATTCAAGATACCATTCCGCGATCGCCAATCAGGAGCCTTTATTCCTACAACGGACTCGTATGTGCTGCGCATTGACAGCAACAGATCAATTGATGAGTATGCACTTGTTCCGAAGAACACCATAGACAGGAAGTATCATGCACCGCAGTTCATTCTTCGGGACAGCAATCACACGATCTGGATTGTCAGGAACAGCGGATTAGTGAAATTCACCGGTCGGAATGAACTGTTCGAATATGAACAGTTATATCCCGACTCGATTGCCGGACGCAACACGTCCGGATATACGGATATCACCACAGCCTATGTAACACAAGACGGTGTGATGTGGTTTGGAACGCCGACGAACGGTTTGCTGGAGTATCACTCCGATACTCAGAAAAAACGATGGTACCGGCATGTTCCGTACGATACGACAGCGATCAGTCACAATCACGTCTTGTCTATATTAGAAGATCCAAACGAACCGAAACGGTATCTTTGGATAGGGACGGATGGCGGTGGATTGAACCGATTCGACCGAATGACGCAGACATTCGCCTCCATCACTGAACGGGAGAGATTTCCGAACAATACCGTGTATGGCATTCTTGCCGATAATGAACATCAGTTGTGGATCAGTACGAACAAAGGATTGGTGAAGTTCAATCCCCGCACCCGGTCGATGCGGACCTTTGATGTGCACGATGGACTGCAGAGTAATGAATTCAACAGAAAAGAATATTACAAAGCACCGGACGGGAAGATGTATTTCGGCGGGGTCAATGGTTATAATGCATTTTATCCTAACGACATTACGGTGAATTGGTCCACTCCCCATGTTGTGTTTACCGATTTCCGCCTTTTCAACAAATCAGTTTCATTTAAAACAGATTCTACCCGCCTGAGCTTGCCGATTGAATACGCGGAGAAGATCGTGCTGGATCATATGGACAATGTGATCACGTTCGAATTTGCTGCACTGGAGTATACCGCACCGTTGAAAAACCGGTTCAAATATTTCCTGGAAGGATTCGACAAAGGGTGGATCAACAACGGAACGTCGCGGACAGCGACATTCACGAACATCGATCCCGGTGAATATGTGTTCAAAGTGAAAGCTTCCAACAGCGACGGGATATGGAACGAACAAGAATCTTCCATCGTCTTAGTGATTCTTCCGCCGTTCTGGAAGACCTGGTGGTTCATTTCGATCATAGTGATTCTCTTCGTTTCGACCGGACCGATCATCTACTATCTGCGTGTGACAGAACTGAAAAAGGAACAGCTCCGGCAGCAGGAAATTTCGCAGCTGCTTATTGAAAGCCAGGAATCCGAACGGAAACGCATTGCGCAAGAAATGCACGACTCGTTGGGGCAGGAGTTGCTGGTGATAAAGAACAGAGCGATTATGGGATTAAAAACGGTCGGTGACGAAACAAAGGAAAAACGTCAGCTGGAACAGATTTCCGATGGAGCGACGAACATTCTAAAACTGGTCCGTACACTTTCTCATAATCTGCGACCTCCGGAACTGGACCGGTTGGGATTGACGGAAACGATTCGTTCCATGCTGGGGAATATCCGTGAGGTGTCCGGAAAAACGCTCCATGCAGAAGTGGATGAGATCGACGGATTGATCAACAAAGAGAACGAGATCAATCTGATCCGCATCCTGCAGGAAGCGTTGAGCAATATTGAGAAACATTCCGAAGCTTCGGAAATTTCTATTCTGCTCACGGTGGATCAGCAAATGATCATCTTGAAGATCCGAGATAACGGGAAGGGATATGTTCCGGGAAATGTGCGCCACGGCATAGGGCTTGCAGGAATGACCGAGCGAGTTCGTATATTGCAGGGTTCCCTTTCCATCGAATCCACCGAAGGTTCGGGAACAGTAGTTACTATTACCATTCCGATTCACAAACACGCATGAGTGAAAAGACCATACATACTCCGATTCTTCTTGCCGATGATCATCCGCTCATGCGAAGAGGATTGAAGGAAATGATTGAAGAAGAGGGAAGTTTCCGTATCGTTGCCGAAACGAACAATGGTGAAAGTGCGCTGCAATTGATCGAACAACATAAGCCGGAAATCGCGCTGCTGGATATCGACATGCCGAAATTAAATGGGTTGGAGGTAGCCGAAGCAGTACGAAAGAGAAAACTACCAGTCCGCATCATTATCTTAACGATGTATGATACGGAGAATATGTTTTCCCGTGCGATGGAGATCGGAGTGATGGGATATGTGCTGAAGGAGAGTGCGGCGACCGAAATTGTTGAAGCGTTGAAAAATGTCCGTGAAGGGAAGCACTATATCACTCCAACGCTATCAGGACATCTTGTCCGTCGGAATGTCCAGCCGGAATTTCGATCTGAAGAACAATTCGGTTTATCCCAATTAACCGCAGGAGAACGAAAAATCCTAAAACTGATTTCCCTTGAACAGTCCAGCAAAGAGATCGCCGAGGCAATGTTCATTTCTCCCCGTACTGTTGATACACACCGTAACAATATCTGCCAGAAGTTAAATCTCCACGGACCAAACGCCCTCTATAAATTCTCGTTGGATGTAAAACACCTGCTGTAATTCGAATACTTTAAAAAATCATTGAATCATTGCAACATTGCAACATTGAATCATTGAGTCATTGCAACATTGAATCATTGAGTCATTGCATCATTGAATCATTGTATCAATGCAACATTGTATCGATGAACCAATGAACCGATGAACCAATGAACCAATGAACCAATGAACCGATGAACCAATGAACCGATGAACCAATGAACCAATGAACCGATGAACCGATGAACCGAAGAATCGATGATCCAATGAACCGATGATTTAATTTCTCCAACCGATTTATCCTTTCATACGTACTGGTACGTAGAGATTTACGTACTACTGCGTATTCTTTCCCCGACCATTTTCTCCGTTATTACTTCAAATGTAATCTAAACAAACTGCCTGAAAGCATTGTACAGATGAAATTCATGATTGTTGATGATAATGCCGGCATGCGGGAAATGATTCGTGCTGTGGCATGCAAAGAGACTGATACCGTATTAGAATGTTCGGACGGCTTAGATGCCGTGTCTGCATTTTTGCAATTCTATCCTGATGTTGTGTTGATGGATATTGAAATGAAGGGGATGGACGGATTTACTGCATCCGAAGAGATTTTGAAAATGGATTCATCAACAAAGATCATCTTTATCACCAGTCATAATACCTCTGCGTTTCGATTAAAAGCAAAATCGTTAAGAGCGGGATTTGTAACGAAAGATAATTTATCTGAACTCAATCAATTACTCTAATATTAACCAATCGGGAGATCATCATGCGCATTCCATTACAATTTTTGGCACTGCAAAGAAGCGGTATGCTGTTGATAACAGCGGTTGTCTCAATTCTCCTCATCACGACAACGCTTACTGCACAAGACGGAACGATCGATAGCGTTTTTGGAGCAACGGGAACTCGGACAACGGCAATTGGATCAGCATGGGAACAAGCAAACAGTGTCGCACTTCAATCCGACGGCAAGATCGTTGTTGCAGGATATTCCGAGAATGGAGTTGATAAGGATTTTGCTGTCGTACGGTACAACAGTAATGGAACACTGGATGCTACTTTCAACGACAGCGGAAAAGTAACAACATCAATCAATACCGGAGACGATGAAGTAAGAGGTGTTGCTCTTCAATCCGACGGAAAAATTGTTGTGGCGGGTTATACCTATAATGGGGCCAATGAAGATTTTGCTGTTGTTCGGTATAACAGTGACGGCACGCTTGATACTTCATTTGACAGTGACGGTATTGTAACGACTGATTTCGGTTATAATTCCGAAGAGCCTTATAATATTGGAATTCAATCCGACGGCAAGATCGTTGTTGTTGGGTACATCTATGATGGTTTGAGCGGTGAATTTGCTATTGCTCGATATAATAATGACGGATCATTGGATACATCATTTAATGGCACTGGAAAGGTCATCAACGTCATTGCAGTGACCGGAGAAGAAGCAAAAGGAATTGCTTTTCAATCTGACGGAAAAATTGTTGTTGCCGGACATTCGGACGGAGATGTCGTTATCCTCCGGTACAATACCAACGGAACTCTTGATACATCGTTCAATTCGACAGGTAAGGTTGTCATCGATGTTGCTGCGGATTATGAGGAGGCTTATAATGTCGCACTCCAAACCGACGGCAAGATCGTTGTCGGAGGATATACCAATGTCGGCTCATATTATGATGTACTCCTCATTCGCGTGGATAGTACCGGAGCGATCGATCCGACGTTTGACGGCGACGGAATAGTATCCACGGACATCGGAACGCGAAATGAAGAAGCAAAAAGCATTGCTATCCAATCCGATGGAAAGATTGTTGTCGCAGGCTATTATGACAATGGAATAAACAGTATTGCTCTTGTTCTTCGGTACAACAGCAACGGAACGTTGGATAATACATTCGCGACGAACGGAATTGATACAACAAAGATTGGTAATGATTACAATTTATTTAATGATATCGATCTACTAATGGACGATAAGATTGTCGTCGTGGGATCGAGTTATAACGGAACAGATCACGATTTCGCTATCCGCCGATATAACAGCGATGGTACAGAAGATGGCACCTTCAATCAGGGAACCGGGAAAGTCATAACACCGGTGCTGAATGATTCATATGCAAATGCAATTGCTCTTCAAACCGACGGAAAGATTATTGCCGGCGGTGCAGCCTGGGACGGTGCACAAACATACTTTGCGGTAGCGCGTTACTCGAGCGGCGGAATATTAGATAAAACTTTTGGTACAGATGGGAAAGTAACAACGGCTGTTGGCTCCAGCAGCGACCAAGTGTACAGTATCGCACTTCAATCGGATGGAAAGATTATTGCTGCGGGAACTTCCAACAACGGATCGCAGAATGTATTTGCCGTTGTCCGTTATGACACCACGGGAGTACCTGACAATACGTTTGGATCAAATGGAATTGTGACAACGTCCATTGGTTCCTTCTATGCCACAGCGTATGGAGTAGCTGTTCAATCCGATGGAAAGATACTTCTTGCGGGAGACGCAAACAGCGAAATTGTTGTTGTTCGCTACAACAGTGATGGAACTTTAGATACGTCATTTGATTCAGACGGAATCGTTTCTACTCCGGTTGCCGGAACGTATGCAGAAGGAAAAGCTATTATACTTCAAACCGACGGGAAGATTGTTGTCGTAGGAAATACGGATGATGGAGCAAACTCCGATTTTGCAGTTGTTCGGTATAACAGCAATGGATCTTTGGACGCCACATTTAATTCGACCGGAAAAGCAAGCACTGCTTTCGGTTCAAATTTCGATCAGGCTTTTGCTGTTGCTGTTCAAACCGACGGGAAGATAGTCGTTGGCGGAAATTATTCCAATGGTACCAACAGTGATTTTGCCGTTGCACGGTACAACAGCAACGGAACATTGGATACTACATTTAGTTCAGACGGTAAGGCAACCACCGCCATTGGTTCAGGCGATGATGACGGGAAAAGTATCGTTCTTCAATCTGACGGAAAGATTGTCATTGTGGGGGATACAGACAATGGAGCAGATACGGATTTCGGTATCGTCCGTTTCAACAGCGATGGAACACTTGATAGTGATTTTGACGGTGATGGAATTGTCACAACGGCGATCGGTTCAAGTTACGACAGGGCATACGGTGTCGTTCTCCAAACTGACGATGACATTGTCGTTGCGGGATCGGCAAACAACGAGTCGACAAGCGACTTTGCTCTTGTCCGATATTTTAGTACGTCGATTCCTGTTATAACTCTTTCATACAGTTCAACTGAATTTTCAGAAGCGGTAGCAAATGACGGTTCCATTGATAATGCATCTCCAATTACCATTACGTTGTCCGGCGATACATTCACCGGAAGTACGAATGACAATTTTGTAACCGGCAGTAAAGTAACGGTAAGTAATCTTCCTGCAGGATTGACTGCAGTTGTAACACGAACGTCATCAACGATGCTGGAAATAACACTGACCGGCAATGCAGCAGCGCACGCGCTGGCAGATAGTGTTTCCAATCTTACGTTCACTTTCCAAAACACAGCATTTACCGGCGGCAATGCATCAAGCGTTATTAATTATGCGAAGAACGATCTTCACATTTCCTTTACAAGTCCTCAACCGGGAAATGCCCTGCAGTTTGACGGGATTAATGATGTTGTTCAAGTTCCATATTCTGCGAATTTCAATCCCGCAGTATTTACGTACGAAATATGGGCGCGTGTTGTTGGAGGTGAAGATACATACCGCACCCCTATGTCATCACGTGATTATGACGGCGGTGTTACCGTATACGGCGTACATTTTTACGCCGCAGGGAACAATAATAAATGGGAAGGTTGGATTGGAAAAGGGGTAACCGGTTGGAGTGTTATTACCGGAACGGATATCGTTGAAGGAGAATGGACACATTTAGCGCAAACGTACGATGGAACGACCCAACGGTTTTATGTGAATGGTGTTTTGCAGGGATCGGCAGTAGTGCCTTTCTTACAGAATACGAATAAAGATCTTACATTTGGTGTTACCTCTGACGGATTAACCTTTCATTTATATGGAAGCATTGATGAAGCGCGGATATGGAATGTTGTCCGTACCGAGCAAGAAATTCGGGAGAATATGCACCGCACAATCAATCCCGGCACGAGCAATCTTGTCGGCTATTGGCAATTCTCGGAAGGATCGGGAACGACGCTGAAAGAAACGAACGGTTATAACGGAACACTGTCTAATTTTGATTTTGACACAACCAGCGGCTGGGTAGCATCAACGATTCCAGCAGCCACAGGAACAAGTGCATCGGCAGCATCATTTACATCCGGAACAGCAAACCTTGGTGCAGTAACAGTCATTACCACCGAAGCATTCGACAGCACGGTCAATCTCACCGCAACAGAGCTCTTTGCAATTCCCAATACGCTTCCGACCGGATATGCATCAGTGATCAGCAATAAATACTACGTCGTGAATGTATTCAGCGATACGGGAACATTCACTGCAAATTTAAGAATCAACTTTGGAGAAAATTTCCTTGATTCGAGAGTTGATGCCAATCCTGCCGGAGTAAAATTGTTCAAACGCAATTCGAACAGCGCAGGCGCGTGGACCGAAGTGGGAGGAGCAATTAGCGCGAATGCAGCGACCGGCGATGTTACTTGGAGCGGTATTACTTCTTTCAGTCAGTTTGCCGCAGTGTATGAAGAAACTGCTTTGCCAGTTGAATTATTTTCACTCACAGCATCCGCAACATCGAATGGAGTGGAGCTGAATTGGAGTACAGCAACAGAGCAGAATAATTATGGGTTTGAGATTGAGAAGAGCAGAAGTCAGAAGTCAGAATTCAAAAGTCAGAACACAACAGAAACGTGGAGCAAGGCAGGATTTGTAGAAGGAAGTGGAACAACGAATTCACCGAAGCAATATTCATTTACCGACAAAAATCTTAATGCGGGGAAATATTCCTACCGCTTAAAACAAATTGATCGCGATGGAAAATATCAATACTCACAGGCAGTGGAAATTACGATCAGCGGCGCGCCGAAAGAGTTTGCATTGGAACAGAATTACCCGAATCCGTTTAATCCTTCGACAGTGATCAGTTATCAGTTGCCAGTAAACAGTCACATCGCACTGAAAGTGTATGATGTGATTGGGAGAGAAGTGGCAACATTAGTGAACGAAGTGAAAGAGGCGGGAAGCTATTCGGCAACGTTTGATGCATCACAGCTTTCCAGCGGAATATACTTCGCACGATTGCAAAGCGGAGATAAGGTGCAGTTGAAGAAAATGGTGCTGATGAAATAAATATGGCGTTCAAGAATGTTTTTTATGAACAGTCGAATGCGCCAGTCGTTCACTTGAGTGAAAAACATTTCTTTTGCCGGATATAGTACCAAAAATCATTTACCGCAATATTATTTATTTAGGAGAGTACCATGGATTTTGCAAAATATCTGTTGTTGCCATCGATCCGATGGATGATGCTATTATTGTGTTTATTCACCGGAAGCGCATCAGCCGATGCAACCGTTCCAACAATTACGTCGGTCACTCCGGCTAAGAATGCTTTGAATGTCGCTGATTCATCTTCAATTGCAATAACATTCAGTGAAGCAATGAACTCTACAACATTCATTGCCAACAGTACCATCATCGTAAGCGGATCGCAGACGGGACCACATACAGGCGTAATCGCATATAATAATGGAACATTCACTGCAACCTATAATCCAACAACTGATTTTACGCCGGGAGAAATTGTTACAGTAATAGCAACCATAGGATTACAAAGCAGTAATGCTGTTGCTCTTGCTAGTTCATATAGCTGGAACTTTACGGTGGATGTAAGTTCTGCCGGTACCTTTGCAGCAAAAATAGATTATCCAACGGGAGTAAATCCCTCTTATGTTATTCCTGCTGATTTGGATGGCGACGGAGATGTGGATTTGGCTTCCGCAAATTATGCGGGAAATACTATTTCTGTAGTAAAAAATAATGGCGATGGAACCTTTTCAACCAATGTTGATTATACGACAGGAAGCAGCAGTAATCCTATCTCAATTACTTCTTCCGATTTGGACGGCGATGGAGATATTGACCTGGCAGCAGCAAATAATACGAATAGCAAAGTTTCCGTTTTTATCAATAACGGGTCCGGGGTATATGCTGCAAAAGTTGACTATACCACAGGCACAAATCCCGGTTCGGTAACCACTGCAGATGCTGACGGTGATGGCGATATGGATTTGGTTGTAGCAAATTACTCCTCAGCGAATATTTCTGTTTTAATGAATAATGGTGATGGAACATTTGCCGCAAAAGTTGATTATTCCGCAGGAGCAGGCTCGTATTCGGTAATAACTGCTGATATGGATGGCGATGGCGATATGGATGCCGCAACAGCGAATGCCGATGCATCAACAATATCGATATTAATGAATAATGGAGATGGAACGTTTGCCGCGAAAGTTGACTATTCAACAGGAAGTAATCCTATAAATGTTACATCAACTGATGTCGATGGGGATGGAGATATCGATGTTGCAGTAGCAAATAATGGTCCTAGCACAATTTCTGTTTTCAAAAACAATGGAGATGGAACGTTTGCAGCCAAAGTTGATTATGCGGTAGGTTCCAATATTAATTTTATTTCCCCCGCCGATATTGACGGTGATAACGATATGGATGTTGCGGTGTTAAGTAATGCCAATCCGGGATATATATCGGTGTTGAAGAATAACAACGACGGAACCTTTACTGATAAAAGTGATTACAGAACAGGAGCAAGTCCTCAAGCAGCAGCATTTTCCGATTTGGATGGAGATGGAGATATAGATGTGGCGGTGGTAAATGGAAACGAGGCAAGTATTTCTGTATTGCTCAACGATACATCGTCAACGTCTCCGAACGGCAATTCGCTGGAACTCGGGGGAACAGGGTATGTATTGTCATCAACATCGTTAGGAAATTTTGGAACGGGCAATTTTACGCTCGAAGCGTGGGTTAAAACAACCAGTGTTATCAGCAAAGTTCTTTTTGGGAAAAGATTCTCCGCTAGCCATGGAAGCTTTTTTGTTTTTTCCTTGACGGCTGACGGCAGAATGGGTATGGAATTAGATGAAGATGAATTTGGAACGAATTATTCTGCAACGACAGGTGTTGGATCTGTTAATGACGGCAATTGGCATCACATTGCATTTACAAGGGATGGGACAACAATCACGTACTATATTGATGGAGTGCAGGACAGTCAGTATACCACAGATGGAATTGCAAATATCAACAATGGTACAGAGTTTAGTATTGGCACGCGATATGCCGATGGTTTTGGCTATGGTGGTTTTTTTATTGGATCGATAGAAGATGTACGGGTGTGGTCTGTTGCGCGGAGTTCAAGTGAAATTGCCAATAATAGAAACGTTCAGCTTTCGTCCGGATTATTTCGACTGGAAGCAAATTATTTATTTAATGAACAAACGGGATCAACAACAGTAGACACTGTCACTAGTGCCAACAACGGGACACTGTATGGAGATGCGCAATTTTCAATCGTAGTACTTCCGGTTGAACTCTCATCATTCAGTGTATCTCCAAAAAACAATTCGGTAGAATTGAAATGGAATACTGCTACAGAAGTAAATAATTATGGATTTGAAGTGGAAAGAACTGTTGTCAGTCATCAGTCATCAGTCATCAGTTGGAACAAGGTTGGTTTTGTCGAAGGTAACGGAACAACAAACGCACCGAAAGAATATTCTTTCTTGGATAAAAATCTTTCAACAGGGAATTATCTGTATCGCTTAAAACAGGTTGATCGTGACGGAAAATTCTCCTATTCACAAGAAGTTGAAGCAACAATTGCAAACGCGCCGAAAGAATTTACGCTCGAACAGAATTATCCCAATCCGTTCAATCCTTCTACAGTGATCAGCTATCAGTTACCAGTGAACGGTCATGTCACGTTGAAAGTGTATGACGTGATTGGAAGAGAAGTAGCAACATTAGTGAATGAAGTGAAAGAAGCGGGAAGGTATTCTGCGACATTCGATGCGTCGGTGCTTTCGTCTGGAATATATTTCGCAAAAATTCAGAGCAGCGATAACGTGCGGTTGAAAAAGATGATGTTGTTGAAATAAATACGTAAGAACGGAAAAAAATAAAATCCCGTCCGCGAGACGGGATTTTATTTTTTGGACTACAATATCCCTCGCAAACGATTTTATATTTATCATTGTTGCCCTGTGCAGCGCATCACATTTTGAATTTAGTGGACAGTTGTGACATTGTTTTCCAATTCTCCTTGAGTATATTATCCCTCCAAAAAAATATTTGCCTAACAATGTTTTAATGAAGGGATAGAATGAAAATAACCTCCACGTATATTTTGCTATTTGTATTTTCTTTTCTCCGGGCGCAGCAGGTGCAAACGCCAAATCCAATTATGTTTGTTACCCAAACACCTGTTTCCGGATTCAGTGCTGTTACCCAAACATTTAATAATCATAACACCGATGTACCGTCCGTGCCTCGCGGCGGGGATCTGATGATTCGGTACACAGATGGAACGCTGCGTAATTTAACGCGTGAAGCAGGATTTGGTGATTCCACCGTTATGCAAGGGAGCAAATCGATTGCTGTACGTCAGCCGAGCGTACATTGGAATGGAACGAAGGCATTGTTTAGCATGCTAGTGGGGGCGCCTGCAAAGGAGTTTGATTACACAGTATACTTCTGGCAAATGTATGAAGTGACCGGATTAGGCAAAGGCGAAAAAGCAATAATCACAAAAGTTGCAAATCAGCCTGTAAATTATAATAATATTTCACCTATTTATGGCAGTGACGGCAAAGTTATTTTTACCTCTGATATGCCGTTTAATAAAGCCGCACATCTGTATCCGCAGTTGGATGAGTATGAATCTGCAAAAGTAGTATCGGGATTGTGGAGTTTAGATCCTGCTTCCGGAAACGTGACGTTGTTGGAGCATTCACCCAGCGGTTCATTCTATCCGGTTATTGATTCGTACGGAAGAATTCTATTTACGAGATGGGATCATCTCCAGCGTGATCAACAAGCAGATGCTGATAGATATGCACCTGAATACCCTTTTGGCATGTTCAATTATTCCAGTGAAGCAGTTGATGCTGTCGCACTGAATACAACGGACGAAGTATTTCCTGAGCCCCGCGACACATCGAGTCATGATTACACGCCCGAATTTGCCTTACATCGCTTCAATCATTTCTTCCCATGGCAGCTTAATCAGGATGGTACGGAAGAAGAAACACTTAACCATGTTGGACGACATGAGTATGGAGGATCGTATACCGAGGGATCATACGTCAATGATCCAAATCTTTCCTACCTTATTCGTAAAAATTTTGTAAAGAATAAAGTCGTCATTATCGGCGACGGCGGACTTTTTCACATTAAAGAAGATCCCCTGAATCCCGGTGTATATTATGGCGTTAATGCACACGAATTTGGCAGAGAAACTGCAGGGCAAATATTAAAGTTTACCGGTGCGCCTGACATTAAACCCGAAGAGATGGATGTTCTTGAAATTACGCATGAAGCAACATCTTCTTCGGCACAAGAAGGGCAAACTCCCGATCCGAATCACAGCGGACATTATCGAAATCCGGTACCGCTCTCGGACGGGAATTTAATTGTCAGTCATTCCACATCTCCGTTTATCGACAAAACAACCTGGACGGGATCGACACCAAAAGTATTATATGATTTCAGATTGAAATCGATGAAATCTGTTATGATTGATGGAAAAAATTATTTTGCAGCCGATGTACCGCTTACGGACGGAATTGTCCGGTCGCTGAAATATTACACCGGTGAAAGCGACATTATTACACGAACCGATACATTATGGGAGCTGGATGCCGTAGAAGTGCGTTCACAAACTGTTCCGCCGTTAAAAACCGAGACACCGTTGGAATTGCCGGAACAGCAGGTATTTACCGAAGAGAACGTCGATGTTCAAAAATTGCGAGACTGGCTTAAAACAAATAATCTTGCACTGATGGTGAGCCGAAATGTTTCAACGCGCGATAGAAATGATGTGCAGCAGCCGTACAATCTACAAGTTCCCGGCGGTGTCCAAACAATCGGAACATCCGGCATTGTGTATGACGTACAACATATGCAGTTCTTTCAGGGTGATATGATTCGGGGGAGAGGCGGAGTGGAACATCCCGGCACAGGGCGTCGGGTTCTAGCACAAGTGATGCATGACCCCGCAGTAAAAAATCCTGCAAATCCAACTGGACCAAGCGGAAGTGTTAAAATAGGTCTCGATGGTTCAGTAGCATCATTTATTCCTGCGCATCGAGCAATGAGCTGGCAGATGACCGATCCGAATGGAAAAGGGGTCGTGCGCGAACGGTATTGGATAACGTTCCAGCCGGGAGAAATTCGCACATGCGCTTCATGCCATGGAATCAATGCTCAAGATCAGACCGGTGCAGGCGTTCCGCAAAATAAACCGGAGGCGTTGCGCGAACTTTTGAAATTCTGGAAGACTTCGTTAACGAGTGTTGAAGACAAAGGGCAAATTGCTGCATCGTTTGAGCTGCAACAGAATTTCCCGAATCCATTCAATCCTGCAACAACAATCAGCTTCACAATTCCTGTCTCAGGAATTACAACGTTGAAAGTGTATGACGCGATTGGAAGAGAAGTGGCAATATTGGTGAACGAAGTGAGAGATGCAGGATATCATTCTGCAGTGTTTAATGGAGAAAAACTTTCAAGCGGAATTTACTTTACGAAATTGCAGAGCAATGGTAAACAGGTTATGAAAAAAATGATGCTGTTGAAATAATTACTAAACAATAATTATAAGGGGAGCGTGATCAATATTTTGCCTTTCGCTGGTATGCACATTACAAATCAAATCACCCGCACATACGTTGGATCAAATACCTGTACCTGTATAAGAGAATCACTATTGTCATAATATCTCGTTAATCCCCCCTTGGCCCAATTGTAAGTTCATCAGAGTAATCAACAAGCCTTTACAGAAAGATAGCGCTATGGAAATAGTAAATATTCCGTTCGGTACTACGGATTGGACTAACATTGAACCAACAGAACATAAAGGGGAGACGGGAACAGCATACTGGCGGACTTGTAATTTTGGAAGCATTCGAATGCGCATTGTTGAGTACTCTGCGAACTTTCTAATGGATCACTGGTGTTTAAAAGGTCACATCTTCTACTGTCTAGAAGGGGAGTTTTGCGTAGAATTAAAAGACGGACGCATCTTCAATCTTACTCCGGGTGTCGGATATCAAGTTGCGGATAATGCAGAGGCTCATCGTCATTATACAACCGCTGTTGGAGCTAAAGTCTTTGTAGTAGACTAGCGGTGATGTTTAATTTTTTATTAAACCATAATTAAAAGGAAAGAATGTGATAGCATTAATAAAAACAATTTCTGAAGATCAGGCACAGGGTTTGGTTAATGATCAATACAATGCAAATAAATCCAAAACAGGATATGTGGCAAATTACGTTAAAGCTTTTAGTCTTCGACCTGAAGTCTATGATGCTTGGGAAAAACTTATTGGAACAATACGTCCCACAATGAGACTTCGTCTTTACGAATTGGCTACTTTTTCGTCGGCAATGGCGCTTCACTGTAATTATTGCATGCTTGCTCACGGAACCATGTTACGAAAAAATTTCTTCAGTTTGGATCAAATGGTGGCGATTGTAACAGATTTTCGTACTGCAGGTCTTCCCCCGGAAGAAGTTGCAATAATGTCTTTTGCACAGAAGGTAACTATGGAATCACATGAAATTAACGAGAATGATATTGAAGAATTGCATGGCTATGGATTTTCTGATCAAGAAATTCTTGATGTGATTCTTGCATGTGCAGCCCGCAATTTTTTTGCCAAGGTACTCAGCGCCACAGGCGCAAAACCCGATGATGTTTATTTAGAACTTGAACAGGAGCTTCGTCAACTGCTTATTGCCAGACTGTGATTCTTTAAAAAGGCATTCAACAAGTAATGTCTCTGATGGTGGTATTCTCGCTACGGGGCAGTACTGCTAAATTATTTTTTCACTTCTAACAATAATATGTAATACTGTTGCCTAGTTAAAGGATGTTTTATGAAATTTTATTTTTCTGCAATTATTTCACTATTGCTTTTATCCACAGCAGCTTCGTTTTCGCAAACTGTTATTAACAACATGTATGCAACAAATGGAACTGATGACACTACGGTTGTAGGTAAAAATACAATGTACATCGGTAGCTCATACACTTCTGTCCGGCGGCACACAGGGCCATGTGCCATTGCAAATATTTCAATAGGGTTTATAGATCCGAATGTTTCAAAAATCGCTAGGTCTGCGCGTGTCTTATCCGATGAGTATATGAAGCATCGAGGGAAAGAATCGTTTCAGCGTGAAGCGGTATTTCCTCATCTGTTCGAAAGAGAACGTTATCTGCTAATAAATGGTACTACAAAACAATCTCCATTTCATAATTCCATTAAACTTATTTACTCTATAGATACTGCGGTTGTATACAGTTTTAGCGACACGACACGATATACGCATACATTTACTACAGGCGGGAAACTTCTTATCCAAGTAATTGACAAAAGGGAAAATGGAAACTGGGTCAAAAATTACCGCGGCACCTATGCCTATGATGAAAACGGACGGGAGATATCTGAAGTAGCTGAGCAATGGAAGAACGGACAGTGGGAGTACTTTACCCGTTATACCAGAACATACCATGCAAATGGAAATAGACTTTCCTTTTTATCCGAACATTGGATTAATGGGCAATGGGAAAATTTAACTCGCTACACATACACATACAATGCCGAAGGCAAAATTCTATCGGATTTAGATGAGCATTGGACAAACGAACAATGGAATAAATTTGATCGTCTCAGCTACTCATATGATGACACCGCTGATGTTTTTTTATATGAACAGTGGGCAGATGGCCAACTTGAGTTTTCTTTCCGTTCTATTTATACTCACGATGAACGCGGGAAAATAATTTCTGTAGTTGATCAGGAATGGTTAATTGGTCAATGGATACATTCCGACCGCACCACATACGCTTATGATAACAACGGAAACGATATTTCATCGTTGCTGGAAGTATGGAAAAACGAGCAATGGGAAAATCTGGAACGTCGCATAATAACGTATGATGAACACGGAAATATAACATCGGATCTTCTTGAGCAGTGGGCGGCGCGGCAGCAGTGGGAAAGGTATACCCTTTTTACCTTTACGTACGATACCAATGGAAAACAAATTTCATTCCTCTATGAACGGTGGAAATCAGGAAAGTGGGAGAATAATTTTCGAAATTTTTCGATCTATGACGGGAAAGGGAACAAGCTTTCGCTTCTAACAGAACAATGGAAAAACGGACAATGGGAAAACCTACTCCGCTACACCGCTTTGTACGATGAGCATAACAATATCACATTTCAATCCGGCGAAGTTTGGTTGAACGGGTCGTGGGGACCCTCGTTTTATCCTTTGAATATTGCCGACAGCGCGGGAAACTATTTTACGTTCATCGGTTCTGCAATATTTCTTCACTATAAGCAAATTGTAGCGACAATAGTATCGAAAGACGATGAAGCACCGTTATCGTATCAATTGGACCAAAACTATCCTAATCCATTTAATCCTTCTACAGTGATCAGTTATCAGTTGCCAATAAACAATCACGTTACTTTAAAAGTGTATGATGCAATTGGCAGAGAAGTAGCAACGCTGGTGAATGAAGTGAAGGAAGCGGGAAATTATTCGGCAACATTTAATGCATCAAAACTGTCGAGCGGAATGTACTTTGCGCGGCTACAAAGCGGCCACAAAGTTCAATTGAAAAAAATGCTTCTGGTAAAATAATTGAGAATTCTGAAATAGTAATTATTCACGGTTATTTCGAGCGAATACACTCCCGAAGGGATGCCTTCACAAAGTGATCCTTTGGATCGGCAGAAGGGGCAAACGAGAAATCTTAGACTTTAATTTCGGCAAAAAACCGAGATTCCCCCAATGGGATCCTCCGAAGGAGTCCGTTGGACCTTTGGGCCGTTGGGGGGAATGACATCAATTTGGGATTTTTCAGAAACCTCTTATTCCTATTGCACAGAAATCCCGCAGCTCGACGGCGGGAATACTGAAGAAGTAATTCAGTCGATGCACTATCATTCCTGGGCGGATTCTCTTCCGCCCTTTTTGTTTTTGTATTCGTGATTATGTATTTTCCACCCATGAAAAAACAGACACAATTGTCATTTTTTTCTTTATGCTGCTTCATTTGTACTTCATTGGTATTTCCACAGGAAATCGGGTTTCCTTTAATTCGCAATTACTCTCCTCAGGAATACGACAATTCAGCTCAGGTCTGGGGAGCATTTCAGGACGAAAAAGGAGTGATGTATTTTGGAATGTCTGAAGGTGGCGGAATTGCTGAATATGATGGTGAACGGTGGAGGGTAATCGACGTTTCAACAACTGTCTTTCCTTTCGCGCAGGATACGAAAAAGAGGTTGTATGTCGGCGCAATAAACGATTTTGGTTTTCTCTCTGCCGACGAACGGGGTAAAAAAAGATTTGTTTCGCTCCGGCGTCTTATTCCCGCTCAAGATTTAAAATTCAAAGCTATCTGGTTCACGCTGGCGAACAACGATGATATCTATTTTATGTCGGTTGATGCTATTTTCAAATACACCTCCAATCCACAAGAACAGATAAAAACATATCTCCGGGGTGAAGGAGGAATATTTACCACAATATTCCGGCATGAGAAAAATATTTACGTAATGCAAAATGGACGTGGAATTTTACGGATTGGCAATGATTCCCTCGAACTCGTAACCGATTTTTATAAACATAAACCGCTGAGAAGTGTGCAATCGCTCTCTGCTGATTCACTCTTAATCGTGACGCGGAAACACGGTCTGTTCGTCCATCACATCCGCAACAACAATGTTAGTGCTTTCACGCTTCACGACACGGCATTTCTTAATAACAACACAATGTATGCTTCCTTGCTATTACCGGGGAAGAATTTCATTATGGGGAGCAGCGGGAAAGGTATACAGATGATTTCCCCGGATGGTACCGTACTTCAACAATGGAACATCTCCAATAATCTTCCGGTCAATTCCGTGTATCAGATATATAAATCGCCCGACGACCACCTGTGGTTTTCCACTGAAAATGGAATCACCCGCACCGAGACGTCAACAGCGTGGAGTTATTGGAACAAGGGTTCCGGTCTTGAAGGATCAGTGATGGATGTTCTCAGGTTTGACGGTAAATTATATATTGCAACATTTCGGGGAATCTATTTCATCAACAAGAATAATATTCCTGAACGGATCGCAGGAATTCCCGTAGCCCAATGCTGGAAGTTGTTTGTTTACACGACACCGGAAAAGAAAAAAATGTTACTGGCAGGGATTGCAGACGGCGTCTATCATATCGACGGTACAACAGCAACGCAGATTCGCTCTGCATCGCACGTGACTGCCTTTCTTGTCCCGTCAACAGATCCACGGCGGATTTTGATCAGTTCCAATCCTTCATTAATTTCGATGAAGTATCAGAAAGGGAAATGGGTTGATGAAGGTGTTGTTGAAGGAGTAAACGATAATCTTCAAGAGAGCGTGGAAGATAAGAACGGCGACCTTTGGATTTCCACGTACGTGCAGGGAATTATTCGTTTAACGCCGGACAGGAATAAACCTCTTACGCCGCAAAGTGTTCGTTATTATACTGAAAATGATGGATTACCCTCATTGCGTCAGGCAAACCCATGTTTTCTCGGCGATGATATTGTGTTTGGAACGGAAAAAGGATTGTATGTTCACAACACTATAACAAATCGTTTCGAATCGTACAAAAATGTCAATGATGTACTTTCTGAAGAGTACCAGGATATTTTTGTTATCAGAAAATTGAATGACGGAAAGATCGTTCTTCTCCCCTCATCGAATAAAGCTTATCGCGCAGGGTTTCTGAATCAAGACAACAATAGAAAATATTCATGGATCAATACACCATTCCGAAAACTTCCTCAAATGGAATTGGCTTGTACTTATCAAGATTCCAATGGAGTTGTTTGGTTCGGCGGATCGGAAGGACTGTACCGTTACAATCCAAACGTTGATACTAAAAACTATGACAGGGATTTTTTTACACTGATTCGCAAAGTATCTATCAAAGGGGATAGCGTTATCAATTTCGGCGAAAAGGGAAATACGGATACGATTGAATATACGTACAACGATGTTGCATTCGATTTTGCCGCTCCCTTTTTTGATGATGAATCGAAAACGGTTTTCAGCCGCCAACTGGTTGGCTACGATGAAACGTGGTCGGAGTGGTCTTTAAACTCTTCTGCGGTCTACACAAATCTGGACGAAGGTAACTATACATTCAAAGTGAAAGGAAAAAATCTTTACGGTAAAGAAAGCGTCGTTGCCGAGTATTCTTTGCGAATTCTTCCGCCGTGGCATCGTACACCGTGGGCGTATGTTTCCTATGTTGTGGTGCTTGGAATTGCTATTGGTTCTTTTGACCGGTGGAACAAGCGGCGGCTGAGAAGAAATTACGACAAAGAGCATGAAGCGGAGCAACTGCGGCAAAAACAGTTTTCCGGAATGCTCATCGACCGGCAGGAAAAAGAACGGCAGAGAATTTCCCGTGAAATGCACGATGGCATCGGGCAGGAGCTGCTGATCCTGAAGCACAATCTTCAATTGAAGTTGCGCGAGATGGGATTGGATGAAGACTTGAAACGGATGCTTGACGAGCAATCCGCCGCCGCGTCGAATATCATCACCGAGGTCCGCAATATCTCCCACGATCTTCGCCCGCCGGAACTCGACCGGCTCGGTTTGACCGAAACGATCAAATCGATCCTGAAGCGGATTCGCAATACGAAAAAAATTGAGATCCTCGGCGAGATCGATATGATTGACGGCTTTTTCCCGAAGAATTCGGAAATCAACATTGTGCGAATCATTCAGGAGGTGCTGAACAATATCCTGAAACATGCGGATGCAACGACAGCAACCATTCGATTGGTTCAAGAAAACAGTGCGGTCAACCTGACAATTTCTGATAACGGAAAAGGAATGGATGAGGATTCTGTGAACAGGGAGGGGTTGGGGATGAACGATATCAAAGAGCGTGTGCAGCTGCTGGAAGGGACAATGAATATCATCTCTTCTAAAGGAACGGGGACGACATTCAGTTTTCATTTCCGGGGGAAGGGAACAAATGTCTGAGAAGAAAACAACAAGGGTGTTTATCGCCGATGATCATGCAATAATGCGCAAAGGGCTCCGCGATTTAATCGCGGCGGAAAAAGAGTTCGAGGTTTGCGGCGAAGCGGGGAACGGGCTTGATGCTCTTCAGAAAATTGAAGAACTTCGTCCGGATGTAGTGCTGACCGATATCGATATGCCGCAAATGTCCGGCATTGAGATTGCGAAAGTGATACGCTCTAAAAAATTGAACTGCAAAGTGATCATTTTATCGATGCATAGTGACGAAAGTTTTTTCAGTGCGGCGATGGATGCGGGGGTGGTTGGATATGTTCTTAAAGATGGCGCTGTTTCAGATATTGTTAACGCCATAATTGCTGTTACAGAAGGCAAATATTACATAAGTCCTGCGCTTTCAACATTTACCATCGATCGAGCGCACAATATTACATCTACTAATGATGGTACTTCAGTACTATCATTGTTAACTCAGACTGAACGCAAAGTGCTACAACTTGTTAGTCAAAATAAATCTACAAAAGAGATTGCCGAGGAACTCTTCGTCAGCCACCGCACAATCGATTCACACCGCAGCAATATCTCCTCAAAATTAAATCTTCAGGGTCAAAACGCTCTTCTTCGATTTGCGCTTGAAAATAAGCATAAACTGTAATATTCAAACCTTTTGCCTTCCTGCTGAGCGTGTTTCAGCATCTTATAGACCCCGAGACTAGAACAGGTCTCAAAAATCCAAAATTGTCATTGCGAGGCGTTTTTTGCCGACGCAATCTGTGTAGGGAGTAAAAAAAAATCACGCACCTACCGCACCGATCGCTTCGTCACCCTATCAATGAATATGCGGGGGTTCCTCGCGATGACGCTTAAAAGTATTTTTGAGATAC
>Ga0172379_10003945_pt1 | contig 22752 bp, 23 predicted proteins | sample GrowelOW334metaG_FD_119756 | JGI IMG/M metagenome (GOLD analysis project Ga0172379, IMG submission 119756) | Groundwater microbial communities from an aquifer near a municipal landfill in Southern Ontario, Canada - Groundwater well OW334 metaG | ecosystem: Environmental > Aquatic > Deep... | reverse complement strand
TTTAAGACATCCATTTTAGTTTCCTAAAGATTATTTGCAGGCCGTCATTCCGCCGTCCATGGTCAATTCCGTGGCGTTAAAGCCCGCGGCACTCTCGGAAAGAAGAAAGAGAATTGTTTCCGCCACTTCTCCTTCCGTAAGGAATCTCCTCGTGGGTACCAGGTGCAACGCTTCCTCTCCGTGAGCCTCCAGGTAAGCCTTCCCCCGTCCCGCCCGAATATAGCCGGGGCGCAGGGTAACCGCAGTGATACCCTTTCTTCCCAGCTCAAGACCGAGATTTCTGTAAAGGGCCTCGGAAGCCAATTTCGCTGCGGCGTAGAACCCCTGGCCGGGGTTGGTTCTCCCGGCGGCGACGGAAGAGATGAAGACAAGTCGCCCCTTTCCCCGTTTCAGCATGATCCGCGCAACCTTTTTCAACAGCTCCGCCCGAAAGGAGACATTATCGTTGAAATATTGATAAACTCGCGCCTCAGCGGCGGCAGCCACGTAACCCTCAAAATCCCCCTGGGCAAAATCGACAACAAAATCTATCTCATCGCCCCCTTGGGCAAGGAGGGAGGTCAGGGAATCGCGATCGCCGAAGTCGAGATAAGCGGCGCCATATTTTCCCCCTAAAGGCGACAGACGGGCGTCGATCTTTTCCCTGCCTTCTTCGCTGCGGAAGGTCAGGAGGGGAAATATTCCCGCTGCCATCATGGCGGCGGCCAAGGTAAGGGCCAGATCGCAACTGCCGCCCAAAACAAGGGCTTTTTTACCTTGAAAATTAAGGATCATTTTTTGATTGTTCCCGTAACCATGGTTTTGCTTCCTTCGTACAGGCGGCAGACAATCCGGTCCGCAAGGACCTCCATGCTGAAGGGATATTCGCCGGGGGCCAGGAATTCCCGAAAACCGAAATTCTCCAGTTGACGGCAGGGGAAGTCCAAACCGAACCTTTCCGCCGCCTCGATAAAGGCATGAACGATCAGACTGCCAGGAACGACGGGATTCCCTGGAAAATGGTCGGCGTAGATCCCGTCGGCGGGGTCAAAGAAGATCGTCCCTGCGAACACATCCTTATTGCCGGGTGACGTTGAGGTCATTACTGGTTCTGCCCTTCCGTAACCGTCCGGATGGACTGGGAAGTAACCGCGCAGAGCCGGTCCAACTGGTCCGCCGTGATGGCAAGGGGCGGCATCAGGACGATAACATCGCCTAAGGGCCGAATGATCACGCCATGCTTCCGCGCCTCCTTGATCACCCGGTGGCCGATCCGCTCCCGGGGGGCGTAGGGGGCCTTAGTTTCCTTGTCCGCCACGAGCTCAATGCCTACCATAATCCCCCGCTGACGGACCTCACCCACATGGGGCAGGAAAGCGAAAGGTTCGAGCGCCCGGGTGAAACGGGAGATCTTTTCCTGAAGGCCGGCCAGGATTCCTTCCTTTTCAAAAAGCTCCATACTGGCGAGGGCAACGGCGCAGGCCAGGGGATTGCCGGTAAAGGTATGTCCATGGAAAAAGGTCTTGAACTCCTCGAATTTACCCAGAAACCCCTCATATACCTCTTCCGTTGCGAGGGTGGCGGCCAGGGGCAGGTATCCCCCGGCAATCCCTTTGGCAACGGCCATGATGTCCGGGGTGATGCCCTCCTGATCGCACGCAAACATCTTGCCGGTTTTGCCGAACCCAACGGCCACTTCATCGGCAATCATGAAGATCTTATGTTCCGTGCACAGCTCCCTCACCCTCTTCAGATAACCGGGGGGCTGGAGCAGGATGCCCGCGGCGCCTTGAACCAGGGGTTCGATGATAAAGGCGGCCGTCTCTGGGGCGTGCCTGATTATGGTCTCTTCCAGATTATGAAAACACTCGTAGTCGCAGCTTTGACGGTCTTTCCCGAAGGGACATCGGTAACAGTGGGGGGACTCCACCTGAATCGTGGGAAAGAGGAGCGGCTTGTAGGCGGCGTGGAAAAGATCGATCCCCCCCACGCTTACGGAGCCGATCGTGTCGCCGTGGTAGGCGTTTTTGAGGGTAATGAATTTGGTCTTCCGGGAGTCGCCCCGGTCGGCCTGCTGATGGTATTGAAAGGCCATCTTAACGGCGATCTCGACGGATGTCGAACCGTCGTCCGAATAGAAGACCCTGGTCAAACCCTTTGGGGCGATTTCAATCAGTTTTTTCGCGCACCGGATGGCGGGGATGCTGGAGAGGCCGAGAAGGGTGGAATGGGCGATCATGCCCAATTGTTCCATGAGGGCAGCATCCAACTCCTGCTTCCGGTGGCCGTGCACATTGGTCCAGAGGGAGGAAACGCCGTCAATATATTCATTACCGTAGGTGTCCCGAAGTAAACAACCTTCACCGGAGGCGATAACGAGAGGCGTTTCCCGGCCGTATTCCTGCATCTGAGTAAAGGGATGCCAGATATATTTCAGGTCATCCGCTTCCAACTGCCTGTTTGTTTCCATGTCAGTTTTCATCTTTGGCAAGGTTGCACTCCTTTATCATCTCCTTATCCATTACGGCGCTTCTTCCCCGCCGCAGCCCGGCAGTAAAACATTTCCTGTTCCGAAGGGATGGGCCGCTCTAACAAATAGGACGAACATTGTCAACCGCATTTTAAAATGAGGATGACAATATCTGCAAAGGGGTTTAACTATAAGAACGGCGCCGTTAGCGCCGTGCTCTGAAGAGCCTTGATCCTGTCACAACGAGGAGGTATGCGATCCCGGCGATGATGATGGTGGTTGCCCCGGCGGGAAGATCCGGTCCATAGCTTACCGCGAGGCCTGTCGTGGTAAAAAGAGCGGTCAGCAGTGTAGCGAGGGCCATCATGTGCCATAATCTTTTCGTCAGTTCACCGGCCACGGCGGCAGGCAGGGTGAGGAGGGCGATAACCATGACGATGCCGACGACGGTGACGAGCAGCACTACCGTCAGGGCTGTGAGGCAGAGGAGCAACAGGTAATAAAATTCGACGTGGACGCCTCTTAGGCGGGCGAATTCTTCATCGAAACACAGGGCAAGGAACTGGTTGTAGAAGAGCACGCCAACGATCACGACCAGGATATCAAGACCGGCGATCATCCAGAGGTCCTGGGGGGAAACCATGAGGATGCTTCCGAAGAGATAGCTCATGAGGTCTTCGTTGTAACCGGGGGTTTTGTATATAAAGAGGATTCCGGCGGCCATACCGACGGCCCAGAGGGAACCGATTACCGTATCTTCCCGCTGCCGTGCCCGCATACTCACCACACCGATGATCACCGCCGAGACGAGGGCGGCCAGGACCGCACCGTAGAGGGGATGAAACCACTCCCAGTGATAGACCGTCTGGCAATAGCGGGCGGCGCCGATGCCGCCCAGGACGGTATGGGCGATGCTTCCGGCAATATAGGTGATGCGCTTGGTGACGACATAGCTGCCGATGATCCCGCAGGCGACGCTCACAAGCAAACCCGTAAGGAGGGCGTATTGGAGAAAAGGATACCGTGGCAGATCTGCAAGAAAGGCACTCATTTCATCTCCTATCTCCTTTAAACACCGTGATCGTGCCGCACCATGCGGACATCCGATCCGTAGAGGGCGCTGATCACCTCCCCCGTAACGGCGGTCGTGGGATGCATCATCACCCGGCGATTGACGCAGATCACACTCTGCACATACTGGGAAACAAATCCCAGGTCGTGACTGACAACGACAACGGTGATGGTTTTGCTCATGTTGTTGAGGAGTTCAAAAAGCTCCGTTTCCACCGCCATGTCAACATTGGATGTCGGTTCGTCCAACAGGAGCAGCTCCGGTTCCGCGGTCAGGGCGCGGGCAATAAGCACCCGCTGGCGTTGCCCTCCGGACAAGGCCATAAAGGGACGATCCGTTGCCTTGTCCATCTCCAGCTTGGCCAGGGCCTCCAGGGCAATCGCCTTGTCGGCTTTCCCATAGGGACCGAAACGCACGCCGTTGCCGAGACGGCCCATGAGGACGACGTCTAAAACGGTCACGGGAAAGTTAGGGTCAAATTGGACATGTTGGGGCATATAGCCGATCCGGGGGCGCGCCTTTTCGGGGGGGTGTCCGAAGATCTCAATGGTTCCCCGGGAAGGTTTGAGAAGCCCCAGCATGAGCTTAAGCAGCGTCGTCTTCCCTCCGGCATTGGGACCGACAATGGAGATGAAGGTCCGTTCCTGAATCGTAAAACTTACATCATCCAGAACGGGCGCCCCGTCATAGGAAAAGGTGACATTCTGAAAGGAAACAAGGGTATTGTTCGTCATCTTTTTTAACGGAGCCCCCCCTCCACAGCGGCGGCGATGCTGTCAAGATTGGCCAGATAGTCCCTGGCCAGGGGATCGATGGGAACCACGACGCCCCCAATGGCCTTCGCCACTGCCTCGGCGCTTCTTGCCGAGAACTGCGGTTGTACAAACATGACCTTAACCCTGTCTTTCTTTGCCTGGTCGATGAGCTTGGCCAATTGCCTGGCCCCGGGCTCCTTGCCTTCGATTTCGATGGGGACCTGAATAAGCCCGTAGGCGTTGGCAAAGTATCCGAAGGATGGGTGAAAGACATACATTTTTCTCCCCTTGAACGGGGCGAGAGCACGGGAGATCCTGGCATCCACCCGATCCAGATCCGCATCGAAGGCACGCAGATTTGTCGCATATTCCTGTTTGTGGGCGGGGTCCAGTCGGTTCAGGGCTTCATAAATATTCCGGGCCTGGATCTTGACGAGCTTCGGCGCCATCCAGATATGGGGGTCCGGCGTTTTTTGGCCTGCCGTCGCAGGGGCATATGTTACGAGTCCCTCGGTGCTATGGGCTTTACCATGGCTGTCGCCATGGTCGTGATCATGGCCGGCGAGATAGCGGTAAGTGATTCCCTGCTGGGTCTCCACGATTATGAGTTGCTTATGGGACTGCCTGATTTTTCTTAAAACGCCCTTTTCCACTGGCACGCCAATGCTGAAAAAGGCCTTGGCCGTCGCGAGTTTTGCCATCTGTTTCGGCGTCGGCTCGTAGCTGTGAGGCGACTGCCCGGCCCCGATGAGAACCTCGACATCCACATAAGACCCGCCGATGCGTTCGAGAAAATAGGCCTGGGGAAGAATGCTAACAAATACGGGAATTTTGGGCTTTTCGCCTTGTCCCCAGGCCAGTTGTGAAAAAATCATTATGGGAACAAATAACATTAAAAAGACCAGATTTTTTTTAATATGCAACCCTCTTCCAAGCATAGAACCTTCATAATCCACTACATGATTGTTTCGTAAAAAAATCAGAAATTGTCGTTTTTCGTCATTCCGGTGAAAACCGGAATCCAGTTTCCTGTTCATGGTTCCCGGCTTCCGCCGGGGTGACGGGGTGTGAGACTTTTACGAGGTCTTCACTATGAGGCGTCCGCCTTCGCGCATTCAATGAAGAGTTCATCGCAATCCTCACAGCGTTTGACGGCGTGGTGTCGAGCAAAGCCTTCCCAGTGCTCCTTTTGCTTTGGTGTCAGGAGGCCTGTTCCGTTACAAAGGGGGCAGGCGCTCTCGAGGGCCGTCATGATCGCCGCCCGGATGAACTCCGAACGGTTGGGTATGTTTTTGATAACTTCTAACATGTCACCATTGACTTTGAAGGTGACTATTCCTTCCTTTTTTTTCATGGATACACTCCTGCGGTACGCTGCAATATATTACTAAGTAATACCGTCCGTGTCAAGTTTTCTTGATCGCTTTACGCTGCCAGTTCATAGGATCATGATAATTTTGCTGCAAGGAGGACGGAATTTAATGATCAATGACGACAGGAAACAGCTTTTTGCGAGAACGTCACTTTTGAGCGGTCTCGCTTTTCAATTGTCTCACCAAAAAACTATCCAGTTGGTTTACAAAGGCATGGCAGTCTTTTTTGCTGAACATTGATGGACCGCCCGTCATCATACCGCCGTCTCTCAGCTCATACAGCAGGTCGCGCAACGCCAGCCGGTCTTTGATGTTGTCCTCCGTATAGAGTTTGCCCCGATAGTCAAGGGCAAAGGCCCCCTTGGCAACCACCCGGTCGGCAAGGGGGATGTCGGCCGTAATCACCAAATCTCCCGGCTGTGCCAGTTCAACGATGCGGTCATCGGCAATATCGGGCCCTTCAGGAACGATGATGCTTGAAATAATGATGGAGGATTCATATTTCAACTTTTTGTTGGCCACAAAAACCAGGGGAACATGCAAGCGTATGGCGGCCCTGATCAGCAGCCCTTTGACCGCACTGGGAAATCCGTCCGCATCGACATATATCTTCACTTTTCAGGCATCCATAATTTCCTTCACTCTACCGACGATGCCGCTTTGCAGGCGCACCTTGATCCCGTGGGGGTGCGTGGGTGATTTCGTGAGAACATCCTTGACGATGCCTTCAGACAGTTTACCGCTGAGTTGGTCTTGCTTCTGGACGATCTTCACATGCAGTCCGGATTTAATGTTTGAGCGGTTATTTCCATTCATGAGTATGCCCTTGAAATTTTACATGAAAATCCCCCCATCCCACCTTTGCCAAAGGGGGGTAAGGGGGAATTTTCATGCTTCGTTGTGCCCGCTTCGGGCACGGGGGTTAGTCATCAACAATATCCCCCGTCATCGCCAGGAGTACCGAACCGACGGCCTGCTTGTGCTCCAACATCACCAGGCGGGCAATGCTGCCGGGACCGAACAGCAGTTCTCCCAGCCCGCCGGCATCCATTTCAAGAAGGACTGCCAAAACCCGGGGCCCGTGACGGTGGAGCATTGCCTCAACGTTCCGGTAAAAGCGCTCGGCTCCGTCGTTTGCCAGGAGAAGCAGCCGGGAGACGCGTACCCCCCGCGTCACACCGCTTTGCCTATCTGCCATTCGCAGGCCCCGCTCCTCAGACGCGAGTGTTCGTTCTGCACTCTCCAGGCCACGGATCAATTGTCCGGCACCGTCTGCTTTTCGCAAGGCCTCCGTCAGTTCGACATTCATCCTGGCCACGGGTACGTCAAGCTCGCTCTTCTGCCACAAAGGCTGCGTGTTAGCGGTCAGGCTGCGAAGTAGTTGCGGACCCCGCGGATCGGACTCGACCAGTTTTGGCAAACGCAACGCTTTATCTGCAAGATTATCTCCTCCCATGGTCATGCTTTCTCATTTCTGGGCCGAGTATAAGAAAGATTGAGACTATCCGTCAAGACAAAAAGATCTTACGTTCAGGCGAATATGGATAAAGATTTGCTTTCCCCGTTGACTAAGTGTATGAGGAAGAACTTGGTGAGTCCATATATCTGTCCTGTGCACCCCCGTAGTATCCGGGTTGACTCCTGCATTATCGCTACTGCACTCTCCTGAAACCAATAAATGATCGGATTAAAAAAGCAATGACATTCAAAGAATTACGCATCGACAAAAGAATTTTAAAGGCCATCACGGAAATGGGGTTCGAAACGCCGATGCCCGTCCAGGAAGAGGTAATTCCCTTTCTATTGCAGGAGACAAGGGACCTCGTCGCCCTGGCGCACACGGGAACAGGTAAGACGGCCGCGTTCGGCATCCCCATTATTCAAAAGGTCGATCAATTTTCATCGAAAACGCAGGCTCTGATCCTGGCCCCCACCCGGGAGCTTTGTATGCAGATCACCGATGATTTAAGCCACTTTGCCAGACATGTGGACGGCTTGAATATTGTGCCCATTTACGGCGGCGCCAGTATTTTGACCCAGATCAGGCAGATTGCCGCAGGCGCACAGATAGTTGTGGCCACCCCCGGCAGAATGCTTGATATGTTGAAGCGGCGAAAGGTTGATGTCTCCGCCATCAGTTGGCTGGTCCTGGATGAGGCGGATGAAATGCTGAACATGGGATTTAAGGAAGATTTGAACGCCATATTGTCCGGGACTCCAGCCAGTAAAAGGGTTTTGCTGTTTTCAGCGACCATGGCCAAGGAAATTGAAGGAATCGCCCAGAGTTATATGAAAAACCCCGTGGCGATTACAGTTGGCGCCAAAAATACGGGGGCGGAAAATGTTCACCATCAATACTATGTCGTCCATGCCAAGGACCGATATATTGCCTTGAAAAGGATTGCCGATTATTATCCCGATATATATGCGATCATTTTCTGCCGGACAAAAATTGAAACCCAGGAAATTGCCGATGCCCTCATCAAAGACGGCTATAACGCCGACTCCCTGCACGGCGATCTTTCTCAGCCCCAGCGGGACAGCGTCATGAACCGCTTCCGAAGCAGAAATTTGCAAATGCTCGTGGCAACCGATGTCGCGGCCAGAGGAATAGATGTGACGGATTTAACCCATATCATCAACTATAACCTCCCCGACGATATTGAATACTATACCCATCGGAGCGGACGCACGGGCAGGGCCGGCAAATCAGGCATTTCCATTGTTATTGTCAATTTGAAGGAAATTTTCAAGATCAGGCAGATTGAAAAACAGATAGGAAAGAAATTCGCAGCCGTAAAAATTCCTACGGGTGGTGAAGTCTGTGAAAAGCAACTCTATCACCTCGTCGACAAGATGAAGAACACCGAGATTCAGCATCAGGAAATCGAAGCCTTTTTACCGGCGATCTATGAACAACTGCAGGGAATCGGCAAGGAAGAAATAATCCAGCGCTTTGTTTCAGCCGAGTTTAACCGCTTTTTAAGCTATTACCGGGATGCCCCCGACATCAACGTTGAATTGAAGAAAAGAGAAAGCGGCTCCGGCGTCGCCCGTCTGTTTGTCAATATGGGGCTGATGGAGAGATTCACACCGAAAAGCATTAAAACATACCTCGTGGAAACGTCAAAAATAGCGGATCTTCGTATTATCAATGTGGATGTCATGAAGAGCTGCTCTTTCTTTGAAACGGATGCGGGGCAGGCAGCGCCTCTGATTGCGGCTTTTAAAAAAGTGGGTTTCAAGGGCCGCCGGGTTCATATCGAATATGCCGACCGAAAATATAACAAAGAAAAAGGAAATAAAGGATTTTCTAAATCCAGAGATTTCTCCTTCGCGAATAAGAAGAGAAAGAGATTCTAATCCGCTCTCATCATCATTCCATCTTGAACCAGATATACGTCGTCCCTGAGATAACCGCCTGATGGAGGTCATGGACGACATTCCTGAACAAGGCCAATCCCAGCCTGTCCAGCCCCGCTTCATCGGCGGCCATAAGATTGTCCGGCATCTTGATATCCTCCAGGTTAGCCAGACGCTTCCCATGAATCATCTCTACCCGCAGTTCTCCTTCGTAAAGATTAATCCGTAGCGCCAGGGCATTCTCTCCTTCCCCTCCCCCCGGACCGGTAATGTGGACAAAGATTTCCTCACAGGCCAACTGGAGGCGCTGGATCTGTTCCTGCGGGAGATCGAGCTTGTCGCCCACCCGGGAAATATGATCTGCCAAAACCGGCAGATTGTCCAGCCCGGCGGGGACGCTGGTCGTATAACCGCGCCTTTCCGTCAGGTAAAAGAGCAGGCTCAGGATAACCGCCGCCAGCCCTCCGGCGGCGACGCCGCTATTCAAAAATACACTCAGGGAAATGGGAAAAAGATCGGGAAAGAATCTCCCCGATTCCGCAGCTATGCCGACGCATAAGGAAATACCGAGGAGCAGGCCGGAACGATGGGTGATACCCCGGGAAAAAACCAGCTCCAGGCCCGACGGCAGCATCATGGCCGCCAGTCCCATAAGGAAGCCGCCGAAGACGGGGGAAGGCAGGTTGACCAGGGCCATGCTCATCTTCGGGGAAAAAGGCAGGGCAATAAGCATGATCGCACCGCAGACGCCGACGGTGCGGCTGGCCACGCCGGTGATTTTTTGCACGGAAATATTTTCCGAGTAGGTCTCGTTGGGTATGGTCCCCGCAAAACCGCTGATGACATTTCCCAGGGCATCGCCGTACATGGTTCCCTGGATGACGTTGTAATTGATGGGACGTGGTTCGCGATGGGACACTTTCTGTACGGCCATACTGTTGCCGATGGCCTGAACGCCATTGATGACGGTAAGGACGGCCAAGGCCCCGAATAATGGTAAATAATCGATATTCAGATCAAAGGTCAAGCCCGGCCAGGTGCCCGGGAATACCCCCAGCCAGGGGTGGGACAGGAGAGCGTGGAATTGAAACTGCCCCAGCATCCAGGCTGTACAGAGGCCGCCGGCCATGCCGATCATAGGGCACCAGAGCCTCAGGAATCTGTTGCCAAAGAGGGACAGCCCCAGCAGGATGACCACGGCAGCAAGCCCGGTAAGCAGGTTTTCCCAGGAATTATAGAAGACGCTCCCTTTTTCTCCCACCCACTCATGGATACTCACCGGCACCAGGCTGAGGACGACGAGGAGGAGGATCGCGCCGCCAACGGTGGGCGTGATAATATGACGTAAATGGCGCAGGAAATAAGCCATCAGAATCTCGATGGGAGCCACCAGGATGCTCAGTGTGGCCAGAAGGGGAAATCCGCCGGCTTTGACGGTTGCTACGCTGCCGGCCAGATAGGCGGCCGAACTGCCCATAAATAAAGTATAACCGGCGCCGAACCGGCCAAACCGCAAGACCTGGATCAGGGTAGTGATGCCGGAGGCGACCCCGGCGGCGCAAGAGGCAAAAAGAATGTGCTCCATGGGGGCGCCGGCGTGCCTGCCAATGATCACCGGCAGCAGCGAAATCTCACTGTAGATCAGCATCACATGCTGCATCCCCATAACGAGGGCCAGCCACAGGGGCGTTTTGTCATTAACTTCGTAAAGGAGATTGTTGGACTTGAGGCTCATGGAGGACAAACCGTCAACTAATATTTTTGTATACCGTATCACATGCCTGATGTGATGATAAGAAAAATGAATTCCCTCAAACACCTGGTAATCTCCGTTGATTACTTCAATAGCAGTCCCGCCGGTCTTGTCATTGTCCTTCCCGTCACGACTAAGGCCAAGGGCGTTCGTTCTCATGTGGCGATCGCGCCGCCGGAGGCCGGCCTTAAAGAACCCAGTTTCGTGAAGTGCGAAGACCTCCGATCCATCTCTACAGAACGTCTGGTCAGCCCTGGGGGGATTGTCAAAAGGGAAACAATGGAGGCAGTTGAAGATTGCCTCCGAATTCTCCTCGGTCTGTAATAATTTTACGTGACTGAAGCAAAACATCTATTGTTGAAAATGGGTTTTATCCATTCCTGGTCAAACCCGGGATCCAAAAGCTCTTGAAAAGACTGGATTCCCGGTTTTTCTGAGTATTTGATGATAACGGGTCGAAATATGCAGATATGGGAAGGCGATTTTTTAGGTGAATGAGGAGATCCACTGCTTCCTGAACTCAGTAAAACGTCACCTTTTGAGAAAATACTTGACTTCAAACAGGAATAAGTGATGTTGATCTCTCTGAGATCACGATACGGATGGTAAAATATCTTTGAATTCAAACTTTGTGAGAGGTTGGGAGGAGTCCATTTTCTCTCTCATAATCAACTTAAGATGATACGTTGTTGCTATAATTATTTGATTAAATACCGTTTGTAAAAGAAGAGAAATGAAGAACAATATTTTCAAAACATGGTTGCTCTTACCTCTTTTGTTGGGTTAGTTGGCGCTTATTTAATCGTTATGTAGCAATAAAAGGAGAAATAAAAATGGCATATTCGTGGCAATGTCCGTACTGTTCTCATCATGCAACAATTACTGATAATCATGATAAAATATATAGTTTTAGCTTTCTTCTAAATAACAAATATGGTCTTCAGTATGTTTATAGCAATGTAATCTCCTGTCCAAATCCTGAATGCAGAGAATACACACTAAACGTAGCATTATTTAATTCTAAAGAAGATAGACTGGGGAATAATAGTCCAGAAAATTATCCTAAAAAAACGTGGCAATTGATCCCTGCTGCTGAAATGAAAGTTTTTCCCAATTACATACCAAAACCAATTATTGCGGACTATGAAGAAGCCTGCCTTATTAGAGATCTGTCACCTAAGGCATCTGCTACTTTGGCACGTCGATGTCTGCAAGGTATGATTCGCGATTTCTGGGGGATTAAAAAGAAACGTCTGTTGGACGAAATCAATGCTTTGCAGGAAAAAACAGATGATATTACTTGGTCTGCCATCGATTCAGTAAGAAAAATTGGTAATATCGGTGCTCACATGGAAGAAGATATTAATCTAATCATTGATGTTGAGCCCAGAGAGGCACAACTTCTTATTGGCTTAATTGAAACTCTTATTAAAGAATGGTACATAGCAAAACATGACAAAGAACAAAGTATGGCTGCAATAATTACCTTAGCAGTTGAAAAAGATAATATAAAACAAAAAAAAGACTCATAACCAGCCGTTAGAGCCGACAAGTGGCTCAACTGGTCTTTATGCATAGAAGGAGAGCCTATGAATGAGATCATAGAAAACAACTACGCTCAGATGAAATCCTATATTGAGCGAAACAACTTTCCGTTCACTGAAAAAGAAGAAAAAGACTGTAAGCGCATGGATGTCCAGCATGGCAAGGCCAAGTGCGCAGTAAAGGTCTATACGACTGGAACCATCCAGCTACAAGGTGCTGAAAGCAAATTAAAACAATCTCTGGACGAAGCGAAAAACGCCGTCGAGAACGAAGAAGATATTGGTGAGGTCCTGCCGTTTGAGATCGAAAGATTTCCAGAGGTCTTAATGGAAAAGATTTCAGATATCGACCCTATAATTGTACGTTTTGTAGCAGAAGCAATCGTTTCACTCAAAGCCGGTTCAAATCTTGGCTGTGCATTCCTACTTGGTGGCGCGTCGGAAAAGGCTTTTCTTTTGTTGGTCGAGACCTACGCGAAAGCAATCCCAGATGAGATAATGCGGGGTCGTTTCATTGCTAGAACGGCGGGAAAGTTTATTTCAAAGGTATATGATGAATTCAAAAATTCATGGAAGAGTTCGCTTAACAAACCTACTGGATACGGCTGGACAAATGATCTTGAAATAAAGGTTGAGCAAATTTTTCAGTTCTGCCGTATTTGCCGCAATGAGGCTGGGCATCCACACTTGCCGCCAAATCTTGATAAAGGAGTCCTGCTCGCGAATATGGGGCAATTCGTCAAGTATGTTGAAGATCTCTACGCGCTAAAAGGTTTCTATGAACAGAATCAGGTGCAATTTTAGGCATAACGCTTGGGCTCAGGGACGCTTCGCTTCGCGGCGCGCCCCTGAGCCCAAGCGTTAATTTCAAAAACTGAGTAAAACATGACAGAACACAAATATCATTCATTGAGAACAGGTTCAAATCCCAATAAAGATGGTTTTGCTTTCTATGGTATAAAAGAATTGTTCCAACGATTATACTGGAATCTAAGTAAAGAAGGTTATTTTGACGAAAGCTTCGGTTTTAAGTGCATCAATGCTGGTAAAATCCCAGGAAAGGTTGCTGATGTCAACTTTGAAATAGTTCTAAATATCAGAAAGAAAAATTTATGGCCGATTGAAGAATGCATAGACGGTTATAACGAAGACGATTTCTTCGATATCATAGAATTTTTATACATACATGTTTCTAAGCCAATTGAGGGAAATTATCACGGTTGGAATGATTGTGGTATGCATTGGGAGACATTTAATAAGGCAGATGGGCAAAAAGAGTTTAGAGAAAAAATTAACAAAATTCTTGAATTGTATATAAATAAATATGAGCTTAGTGAAAAAGGCGAAATCCTTACTAAGCCTGATGCTGGTTTTGAGAAAATATTTGAAGCAGATATCCCTTCAAGTGATAAGAGTATAACAGAGAGAATAGATTCAGCCATTCATCAGTATCGGCGTTATGGATCAACAATAGATGAAAGAAGGCAAGCTGTAAGGAATTTAGCAGATGTTCTTGAATATTTGAGACCAAAAGTACAAAGCATTTTAACCAAACAAGACGAAAAAGATTTATTCAATTTAGCCAACAATTTTGGCATTCGCCATCATAATGAAAAGCAAAAAACAAATTACGATACAGCCCTTTGGTTAAGCTGGATGTTTTACTATTATTTAGCAACAATTCACGTTCTTCTTCGTAAAATTGGTTATGAAAAAATTAACCAATAAATACAGATGATCGCTTCTGCTCCGGCTGATTTTTTCGCTCCCGGCGACTCCGTCGCCGCGATTACTCTGTTTCGATTCGTAATCACCAGTTTTAACGATTGTTCCCCGTTGTTGACTCGTAGATGACAGCAACAACCGGTACTCTTCATTTTTTCCTTGCTCTTGTCTGCGCAGTATTGTTCGAAAGCTGCTTCATAAGCACATCGAGGCAAAGATCAACACCAGGGCGGCTCAAAATCCAACTCCGGAATGCTGGCGCTGCTTAACATGTTGATACTGAATGGCAATCAGCGACGAGCTTGTTATTCCATGCTTACGCAGCTCGCAGGGCTTCGACAATGTTCATGCGCGAGGCGCGGAAGGCGGGCAGCAATCCGCCGATGAGCCCCATGATGAGGGAAAATGACATGGCCTGCAGGACTATGGGCCCGGTGAGGGTGAATTTGAACGCCAACTCCGAAAAGGTCTGAAAGTTCACCGTAGAAACGGTGATGAACTGCATGAAGGAGGCAAAGAACAGGCCCATCACACCGCCGATGAAGCCCAGCAGCAGTGACTCCGCAAGAAACGCCAACATGATGTTCCGGCGGCGGAAACCCAGGGCCCTCATCGTTCCGATCTCCCCGATCCGGTTGGCGACGGCGGAATACATGGTGATCATGGCCCCGATGATGGCGCCGATGGAGAAGATGATGGTAAGCGACAGGCCAAGGATTCTCAGGAACTTGGCCATCATCTCCGACTGATCGAGATAATACCTCGTTTCCCGCTTGGCCTCGAGGGTCAGCCGCGGGTCTGCTTCGATTGCCCCTTTGGCCGCCGGAAATTCCGCGGGATTCTGCAATTTGAAAATAACCGATGAATAAACGGGACGCCGGAAGGCCTGCATCACCTGATCCACATCCCCCCATATCTCCGAACTGAATCCCGTATTACCCGCATCGAAAATGCCCACTACCGTCCAGCTCCTCATCCCCCAGTTCAGGGCTCCCTGGAGGCCGACCCCTTTGAATCCTTTGGCGATACTGTTTCCCACTATGATCTCCGATGATCCCATCCTGAACAGGCGGCCCGAGACCAGCTTCACCTGGGGCCGCAAGGGAATGGAATTCTCCTCCACCCCGCGGACCACGACGTTGGAATGGGCCGATGCCTTCTCATCGCCCTTTTTTTGAAGGGAAATGAGGACAACGACCTCCTTGGACAGGAGTCGTCGGCCATTCTGGTCAATTGCCACCTGAGGAAGCATTTCCACAATCGACGCCTGTTTACGCTCGATACTGCTCATGACCTCCGATGTGGAGCCCTTGCGGAACACTACGACATTGTCATAAGAACCCGTCTCCACGAGTGTCTTCTGTAGACCCTCGGCCATCATCAGGATGGCGGCGAAAACGAAGACAACGAGGGCCATGCCGGAAACCGTCAGAATCGTCGTCAATCTGCGCTGCCAGAGATTTCGCAGACTATATGACAGGGGAACAGCCATCAACCGATCCTCCGCAGACCATCGGCGATGCCGATGCGGATCGCCTGGCGGGTCGGAATGATCGCCGCCAGGCAACCGATGAGGATGGCGGCCAGAACATCAAGATAGAGTGTTTCTGTCGAGACAATAAAGATGGGGAAAAAGGTCTCGAGTGCATGACCAAAGGCCGCTGCCGCTGGAAACGTGAGGAGCATGCCGGTTAAGCAGCCGGTCAGGCTTATCACGAGGGATTCCCCAAAGATCAGGACCGTGATATCCCGGCCGTCGAATCCCATGGTTTTCATGATCGCATAATCGCCGATTCGTTCCCGGGTGGTCATGGCCATGGTATTAGCGACCACGGCCATGATAATGATAATGACGACGAAGGATACCATCTGGATAGCCGTGACGATGGCGCCGCTCATGGCGATAAATCCCTGATTAAAGGCCTTCTCTGTCTCCGTTAATGTCTCTGCCAGAGAGTTATTGAAGGTTTTGTCCACGGCCAGGGCCACATCCGCCGACAAATCCGGTCTGGTGACGGCGATCATATAGAATCCAACCTGATCGGCCCGCTGGGGTGACGCCTTTTTGATGGTTTCATTGAGGTAATCCCAATGGAAATAAAACTGGGTTTCATCCGTCGTATCATCCCTGCCTTTATAGATGCCCCGGAGGACAAAATCCCAGTTTCCCGGGTAGATGGTGCCTTTCAGGGTGACCCCATCGCCGATCTTCCAACCATACTTCGCCGCCAGCTTCCTGCCGGCCACAAAACCTTTCCGGTCGGCAAGGAACGCCTTTTTTTCTGCGGGACTGAGCACGAATTCCGGATAGATTTCGAGATATGTCTTTGGCTCCACGCAGAAATTGGGAAAGAAGTTTTTTTCGTCGATATACACGCCGCCGAACCAGTTGCCATAGGATACCGTTTTCACACCCTCGATCTGGCGGATTTTCTCATTATAGGAGAGGGGCAGCGTAAAAATGATAGAGATGGCGTTTCTGGTAACAAGGCGGGATGTCGAAGCAGCCTCGACACCGGCATACCAGGAGCTGATCACCGTCCGCAAGAGACCGAAGGCCAGAATAGCTACGGCGATGCCGAGGATTGTCAGGCCGCTGCGCAGCTTATTGTGGAAGGCATTTCTAAAGAGGATTTTGAGAATCATCATCGGTCAGGTATCCCTTATCCAGATGCCGGAGGATCTTGGCACGCTGGGCTGCCCGTGGGTCATGTGTCACCATGATGATGGTCTTCCCCATTTCCGAGTTGAGGCGTTCCATCATCGCCAGGATTTCCTCGGCCGATACGCGGTCGAGATCACCTGTAGGCTCATCGGCGACGAGGATGGTGGGATCGGTGACAATGGCGCGGGCAATGGCCACGCGCTGCTGCTCGCCGCCGGACAGCTCCTGGGGATAATGATCCATCCGGTGGTCCAGACCAACCATGCGCAAGGCCATCTCGGCATGCTCACGCCTTTCCCTTTTGGACAGCGACGTCAAATGAAGGGGCAGTTCCACATTCTCGATCGCCTTCAGGACCGGGATCAGATTGTAGAACTGAAAGATGAAACCGACGTGATTGGCCCGCCAATGGGCAAGCTCTGTTTCCGAAAGGGTGGTGATGTCCATATCACCCACCCGGATGCTCCCTTCATCTGCCTTGTCGATGCCGGCAAGGAGGTTCAGGAGGGTCGTTTTCCCGGAACCGGAGGGTCCCATGAGGGCCAGGAATTCCCCTGCGACGATGTCGAACGTAATATCGTATAAGACCGGGACGACGAGGCTTCCCCGATGATATGACTTGTAAAGATGTCTTATCTCTACGATGTTTTGCTTTTGTTCAGCCATATAATTCTTGAGAAGATTCGCCGGTCAGAGGGTTTGATGGTTTATATGAAAATCCCCCCCATCCCCCCTTTGCCAAAGGGGGGTTAGGGGGGATTTTCATGCTTCGTTGTGCTCGCCTTCGGGCATGGATGTAAGATGACATTCATCGCTCGGCAATCTTGATCCTCGCTCCATCCTTCAGTCCTTTCGACGGCTTTATGACCGCCCGGTCTCCCGGCTTGAGGCCTGAAACGACCTCCGTCATATCTCCCAGTTTTGAACCAACCTGGACGAGGGTTTCCTTGACTCGGTTCCCCTGCAGGAGAAAAACAAACGTCTTATTGCCCCTGCTGATCAAGGCGGATTGATTGACGGCAAGACGAGGCTTAAGCTCCTCGGGGGCGAGCCTCCGGGAAAGGAAGGAAACCTTGGCGCTCATGTCCGGCAGCATGCGGGGGTCCTTGTCGAGAAAGCGAACCTTGACCAGGACGGTGGCCTTGCTGCGGTCAACGGTTGGCACGATCGTATAGACTTCCCCCTGAAACCGCATGTTCGGGAGGGCATCAAGCTGGATATCACAGGGTTGGCCGACCCGGATGGAGGCAATGCTGGTTTCCGAAACATCAGCCTCGACTTGCAGGGATTTCATATCGGCAATCGTAACGACGGCGGCTTTCGCGTTGGCCGCAGAGCCCATGGGGGTGACGATGTCGCCAACATCAGCGTTTTTGGTCAAAACAACGGCATCGAAGGGAGCCCGGACCAGAGTATAGTCAAGACCCGCCTCGGTATTCTGCAAGGCGGCGATTCCGGCCTTAACGGTGGCCTCCGCCCCCTTTACCCCTTCAACGGCCCTTTTGTAGCGTGTAGCGGTCACATCATAATCGGACTTGGCAACGAAATTACTTTCAAACAGTTTTTTATAACGGGTATACTCCAGCAGGGCGATGTCCCTTTCCGCCTTGACCTGCTCAAGAGTGGCCCGAACCGTATTCAGATTGGCTGCCGCCTGGTCTCTGAATGCGGTCACATCCACATTTTCCATCCGGGCAATAACCTGCCCCTGCGTGACCTTGCTTCCTTCCTCCACCATCAACGCTACCAGGCGACCCGTCACCTTGGAGGCCACAGCGGCCTTCCGTTGGGCGACGATGTAGCCGCTGGCATTCAATATGGATATAGACTGAGAGGGGTAAACCTGGGAAATGGTCGTTACATCCACAGATGTGGCCGGGGCGATGATACCGCCGAAGTAAAGACCGGCTGTTACCAAAAGGAGCAGGGTAATCGCCGCAATGACAAGGGGCTTTTTTTTGTACCGGCTGGACTTAACGATTTTTTCCGACTTTTCGATCTTTAGTTTGGCGATATCTTCAGCAGGCATGACGGGCTCGTCGACATATATATATGCGTTTCCAAATCCAATATTATTTTTTGGGGTTCATCACAAGCGTTGCTGCCCCCCACTCCCGCTGTGCCAAAGAGGATGCTTGATCAAGGAACCGATTATCCTTTACGTGTTCGCCGCGACGGCGGCGGTCCCTCCATCCACTGCTTGATGCGGTTGGCGTCGGCGAAGCGGGTCTGTTTGCCCTGGGCATCGAGGAGTATGATCAACACAGGACGCTGGGCCACTTGGGCCTGCATCACCAGGCACCGGCCTGCCTCATCGATGAAGCCTGTTTTGGAGAGACCGATCTGCCAGCGAGAGCTCCGGACCAACCGATTTGTGTTATGGAATGCCAATGTGCGGCGGCCGAAATGTATCACTGCCTCGTCGCGGGTGGTGAATTCACGGATAAGAGGATAGTTGTAGGCAGCGTTCACCATGTCGGCCAAGTTCCGGGCGGAGGAGACGTTGCCGCAGGAGAGCCCGGTTGGATCGTTGAAGCGCGTCTCGGCAAGTCCCAGTGACTGGGCCTTGGCGTTCATGGCTTTGACGAAGGCATCGACACCGCCTGGATAAGTCCGTCCCAGAACATGGGCGGCGCGGTTCTCGGAAGCCATTAAGGCCAGCAGCAGCGCCTCTTCTCGAGTGAGCCTGGCGCCGACCGACAGGCGGGAGCGACTGTGGCGCAGGGTGTCCACGTCTTCAGGTTTGATGATGAGCGATTCCTTGAGGTCCATTTGGGCATCCAGGACTACCATGGCCGTCATGAGTTTGGTGATGGAGGCGATGGGAACGACCGCCGCCGCACGTTTCTGAATCAGGAATTCACCGGTCCGCTGATCCTCCACCAATACCGAAGCAGAGCGCAGCTCGAGACTCTGGGGCGCCCGGATGACTCCCACGGACGCATAGTTCTTATGGGCGGTCAGGGATTTCGATGTTTTTGCGAATCCCGTGGCCCCCGGAACCGCCATCATCACCACACACGAAATGATCACCAAAATCGCCCAGCCATATCTACGCGCCATGATCTCTCCTTAACCTGAAGATGCCGCGAAGCCTATACCTCGCGGTAATCATTGATAATACGATGCGCAGCCCCTCACGCTCCGTGCCGCGACCCATGAACTGGAGGACTTTGCGGTTTACACTCACTTTCGATTGTAATTATGCATAGTTTTCAGCATTCGTCAATAAACATCTTTAGGGGTGCAATTTTTCTTGACGGCAAATCGCTGGCCCTCTATAGTGATAAAAAACAATAGGTTTCTGCAATGCTGGTTCCGGAGGGCGTGATGGTCCCTTTTGCGGTCATAATAATGTTGGCGGTTGTTTTGCTTTGCGGGATTCTCTATGTTCTTTTGCGCGGGCTCCCTGGGGGGGGCAAAAAGCCGGCAAGAACCGGCGGCGCCCGGCCGTCAATCAAAGATATGTCTACCCAGGGCGATGATGACCGTGGGATCGATCATGCGTCCGTTCCTCCGTACGGCGATCCGGGAGACAGCGCCCAATCTCTTCAAGCCTTCCTCACAAAAGGCATGGCCCTGGTCCTTGCCGTTGAGGACCTGCCAACGGAAAACAGGGCGTCGTTGCTCAAACTCGACGACATCGGCGACGAGGTAAGACAAAAGGTTTTATCACATCTTGGGTCTCTTAAGAATTTTGACACCCTTCACAAACTACAGAGGATGGTAGGTGATCCTCAGGCGGCAATGGCCGAGCTTTCCCGGATGATAACCGGCGATCCGATGTTGACGGCCAAGATTCTCCGGGTGGCCAATTCACCCTATTACGGCATGGAGCAAAAACTCAATTCCATCAGCCACGCCATAATGATTATCGGTTTGGCTAATCTAAAGGGCATCATCTACAGCGAAGGCATCCTTAATGTCTTGAATGAAAAGAGTTTCCATCGCGATCCAACCATGCAGACCCTCTGGCAACACGCGAATTATACGGCCATCTGCGCCTCCTATCTGGGTTATCTCTTCAGGGATCTGAACCAGGGGACCCTCTTCACCCTGGGCATTCTTCACGACATCGGAAAATTTCTCATGATGAAACTACCGCCCCTCCCGCAGAATGATCTAGCTCCGGCCAGAACCTATTCTCCATCCTGGACGCTGGAAGAGGAGGAGGACATTTACGGGATCAATCACGCCCTCGTCGGGAGGCTGGCTCTACAGCACTGGGGGTTATCGGACTTGATGGTTGAGACTGTCAGCCTTCACCACATCCCAGGCTATCTTAACCGGGACGAGCTTGGGCTGGATCACGAAGCCTTGCAATATCTGCTCGTTCTTTTTCTCGCCAACCAAGCCGCTTGCCTGATCGCCGATGAGAGCAAAGGCGCTGACACAGGGGGGGACACTCACATCGAACACTTACATCCATCCTACCATGGTCTGATCGACCGGAAGAAACTCCAGCAACTGCTCATCGACCGATCCCTCCTGGGGCAGCTACGGGAGGCGGAGGCGATTGCAGGGGCCTCGATGTAGATCAGGAAGCAATAAATTAGGGCGTTTGCTCGCATACAGCATATGTTCAATAAAGCGGCAACACCGACCCTTTGAAGAAAAGGGCAAAAGCGCCGAGTCCGGCAAGGAGAGCCCCCAAGGCCAGATATTTATTCATCTTCAGGAAATTCGCGGCAAAAAGGATCAGGACGCACAAGCCAAAGGCCAGGCAAAAGGGACAGTAGGTATCATGGACGATCTGAAAGCGGACGAGGAGAATTTCCCCGCCCAGGGCGCCGGAAAGCATCATGGTCCGCAAATGACTGACCGGGATCGCGTAGCGGGAGACGGGCGGCAGGTTCAGCGCCAGGAGCACCGACATAAAGAGGACCCCGACATATTTTAGATCGACGCCCCAAAAAGTACCCCGCAGAGAGGAGCAGGAGGTGTCGCAGACCTCATAGAAGACCATCAGCCCGCCACCGATAATCGGAAAAATCAGATTGACTATTCTCAAGAGCTTGTCCCATCTCATCCGCTGAATCCCCAGCAATATGCCATTGTTAAAAAATCGCCTCCCATTACTGCAACTGCTTGAGGGCCTTGAGAATGTCCTGACCGCCGACAAATGCCTCCTTCTTACCCCCTTTGATAATGACGCAGGTCGGCGTGGAATTGATGCCCTCCTCCTTGATCAGTCCATTGTACCGGTTAAAGACGGTTTTAGGGTTAAAGACTGCGAAGGGTATCCCCTTGCTTTTGAAGATTTCTTCAAGCTGCTCTTTGGTCGTGATATGCGTGTTGGTCGCCGCCTCAAAGAGGATATTACGGACCTTGAAGGTGTGTTCCAAGTCGTTTTTTCCCCTCAGGGCGTAGAGGAAGTATTGGGCGTAAAGGGGGCTGTAACGGTGCAGGGGGACATCCACCATGGTCAGGGTGATCACCTTTCTCTTCAGCAGGTCCCGTAACACCGGTTCGACCGGCGGTTCCATAGCCCGGCAGGGAGGACAGAAATAGTCCGTGTACAACCGCACCTGGATCGCCCCCGCACCATAGGTCGGAAACGGGGAAGCCGGACCTTGGGCGTATAAACCGCCCGCAAAAAATAACCCAAAGATGGCAATGACGACAAGAACCTCCCAAATCATCTTCTTGCCTAGCAAATCCCTTGTCCACATTTTTATCTTCCCGTGCTCCTTTCCCTTTTTTTCAAAAACCAGGCATTCCATGCCCTGCGTCCATCCACAACAGTCCATGATAGTAGTTTGTATGTTTTTCATGTTTTCGGGCGGATCTGTTCGCGGGAGACACCGGGGGTTTTTTCCACGAGGGTCCGAATCTCGGGATCGTCGCCGAGCCAGTGACGGAGATTCCCCAAAACCGTGGCGGCGTAGGGACTCTTCCTGCCATCGGCAATCTGATAATTGACCCACAGGCCGTCCTTCGTGAAGGTCACCAGGCCGGCTTCCTCGAGAACCTTCAAGTGCTTGGAAACGGTGGGCTGGGCGATGCTCAGCAGCGCCTGGATCTCACATACGCACATCATCCGTGCTTGCAGG
>Ga0172379_10003944_pt1 | contig 22758 bp, 14 predicted proteins | sample GrowelOW334metaG_FD_119756 | JGI IMG/M metagenome (GOLD analysis project Ga0172379, IMG submission 119756) | Groundwater microbial communities from an aquifer near a municipal landfill in Southern Ontario, Canada - Groundwater well OW334 metaG | ecosystem: Environmental > Aquatic > Deep... | reverse complement strand
TGGCAGCAAATACAGGCACCAGCGCAGACACCAGCGCAGACCTCATCGGCTGGCGGGGCGTATGCGCCGCGCCTGGCCTGGCCTTGGGCCGAGTGCTCCGCCTGGACCAGAGCGTTGCCGAGGTACCTGAGCGGGGTGCCGGTGTGGATGCGGAGTTTGCGGCACTGGCAAGGGCGTTGAACCAGGTCCGGCTGGAACTCGGCCAGGCGGTCGGTGATGCACAGGAGCGCCGGGCCGGCGCCGAGAGCGAGATATTTGCCGCGCATCTCGCCCTGGCGGACGACCCCGAGCTCATCGCCGCCGCCGAGAGCGCCATTCTGCAAGGCCAGGGAGCGGGCTTCGCCTTTCGCAACGCCATCACCAGGCAATGCGAGATACTTCTGGGCCTGAACAACGCCTTGCTGGCCGAGCGCGTCGCCGACATGAAAGACCTGGAGCGCCGGGTACTGGCCGCGCTGGGGCACGCGGCCGGCAATGGCGACGCTTTCGCGGAATTCACCGATGCCAACGCTGCGGTGATCGTGGTTGCCGACGACCTGACGCCTTCCGAGCTCACCCGCCTGCCCCGCGACCAGGTGGTAGGCCTGGCCACCGCGCTGGGCGGCGCTACCAGCCACGTGGCCATCCTCGCCCGGGCCCTGGGAATACCGGCCCTGGTGGCAGTCGGCCCGCGTCTGCTGGGCCTCGAAACCGGTCGGGAAATCCTGCTCGACGCCAGCCGCGGCGTCCTGGAGCCGAATCCGCTGGCCGCACAACTGGCCGCGGCGCGCTGGCGCATTGCCGAGAAGCGGCGGCAGCGGGAGCAAATGTTGGAAAGCGCAAGCCTCCAGGCCCGGACCCTGGATGGCGTGGTGATCGAGGTGGCCGCCAATATCGTCGACGCCGCCGACGCCCGCGAGGCGGTGCGGCATGGGGCAGACGGGGTCGGACTGCTGCGCACCGAACTGCTCTTCAGCGAGCGCAGCGAGATGCCCAGTGCCGCGGAGCAGCAACAAGCCTGCCAGGCGGTACTGGAGGCCCTGGCCGGCCGCGCCGCGATCATCCGCACCCTGGACGTGGGCGGCGACAAGGAAGTCGCCTACCTGTCATTGCCGCACGAGGACAATCCGGCGCTCGGCCTGCGCGGAATCCGCGGCGGCTTTGCCCAGCCGGCGGTGCTCGACACCCAGTTGCGCGCCCTGCTGTCGCTCCAGCCCTTGTCGCTGGTGCGCATCCTGATCCCGATGGTCAGCGACGTCGAGGAGATCCTGCGGGTGCGCCGACGCATCGAGCAACTCGCCGGCGAAATGCAACTGGCCGAACGTCCGCAACTGGGCGTCATGATCGAAGTACCCGCGGCGGCCCTGCTGGCGGATCATCTGGCGCGCCATGTGGATTTCTTTTCCATCGGCACCAACGACCTGACCCAGTATGCGCTGGCCATGGACCGCTGCCATGCCGGCCTGGCGGCACGTCTCGACCCGATGCATCCGGCATTGTTGCGGCTGATTGCCATGACGGTGGCGGGTGCCAGCCAGCACGGTAAGTGGGTGGGAATGTGCGGCGGCATGGCGTCCGATCCGGAAGCTGTGCCGGTGCTGTTGGGCCTGGGGGTGACGGAATTGTCCGTCAGTCCGCCGTTGGTGCCCGAGATCAAGGCACGGCTGCGCCAGCTGTCGCAGGCGCAATGCCGCGCCGAGGTGCAAGCCCTGCTCCAGCTCGACTCCGCCGAGGCAGTGCGCGCCGCCGCGCGGCGGTGTTGGCCGCAAGACCAATCCGAATGACGCAGGCATTGACGACACTATTTAGCGCTCATGGCAGCGAAGGCCACCCGCTGATGATGAAACACGCGAAAAGCGGCATCAAGACCTGCCCCCTCCCCTTCAAGGGGAGGGCTGGGGTGGGGATGGGGCGGTACGGCAGTCTTAGCGGCATCTCGGTACCCCATCCCCCCTCCAACTCCCCCCTTGAAGGGGGGAGAGAAGAGTTGGCGGAGGTTTCGGCTAGGCAACTGAACGTCATGGCTAATCAGGATATTGTTTCACGTTAAAACGAGGAGAAACCCCGCATGACTCAAAGCAAGTTTGCCGGCATCCAGCAACTCGGGCGCGCCCTGATGCTGCCGATCGCCGTGCTGCCGGTGGCGGGACTGCTGTTGCGCCTGGGGCAAGCCGACCTGTTGGGAATACCGGTGATGGCCCAGGCAGGCGACGCCATCTTCAGCAACCTGGCGCTGATCTTCGCCATCGGCGTGGCGGTGGGATTCGCCAAGGACAGTAACGGTTCGGCCGGCCTGGCCGGCGCGATCGGCTACCTGGTGCTGACGGCGGTGCTGAAAGCCATCGACACCAAGATCAACATGGGCGTCCTGGCAGGCATCGCCGCGGGCTTGTCGGCCGGCCTGCTCTACAACCGCTACAAGGATATCGCCCTGCCGCCCTACCTGGCGTTCTTCGGCGGCAAACGCTTCGTCTCGATCGCCTCGGGCATCGCCATGCTGGCGGCGGGCGTGCTGCTCAGCTATGTCTGGCCGATGGCGCAGAACGGCATCGACGCGGTGGGACACTGGCTGATCGGCGCCGGCGAAATCGGCCTGTTCATGTACGGCGCGCTGAACCGCCTGTTGATCGTGACAGGCCTGCACCACATCCTCAACTCGCTGGTGTGGTTCGTCTTCGGCAGCTTCCCCGATCCGCTGGTGGCCGGCAAGGTCGCCAACGGCGATCTCAATCGCTTCTTTGCCGGTGACCCGAGCGCCGGCATGTTCATGAGCGGCTTCTTCCCGGTGATGATGTTCGGCCTGCCGGCGGCCTGTCTCGCCATGTATCGGGCCGCCCGCCCGGAGAACCGCGCGGCCGTCGGCGGCGTGCTGTTGTCGATGGCGCTGACGGCGATGCTCACCGGCGTCACCGAACCCATCGAGTTCACCTTCATGTTCCTGGCACCGATGCTGTATGCGATCCACGCGCTGCTGACCGGCGTGTCGATGGCGTTGATGCACGCCATGAACGTGCACCTCGGCTTTACCTTTTCCGCCGGCCTGTTCGACTACCTGCTGTCGTTCGGCAAGGGACGCAACGGGCTCCTGATGCTGCCGGTGGGCGCCGCCTATTTCGCCATCTATTACGGCTTGTTCACCTTCTTCATTCGCAAGTACGACTTGAAAACCCTGGGCCGGGAAGAGGCGTCGGCGCTCAATCCGCTGCCGAGCCAGAACGTCGGCAGCAAGGGCGGCGAGCGTGCCCGCGGCTTCATCGCCGCCCTGGGCGGTTCGGCCAACCTGAAATCGGTCGATGCCTGCACCACCCGTTTGCGCCTACAGGTGCAGGACAATGCCGGGATCGACGAAGCGGCGCTCAAGGCGCTGGGTGCGCGCGGCCTGATCAAGCCGGCGGCGGGCAGCGTGCAGGTGGTGCTCGGGCCGGAAGCCGACATCGTCGCGGATGAAATTCGTACCGTCCTGGGGCAACAGCAGGCTGCTCCGTCCGCAGCCCTCATCGGCGTCACAAGCGCTGTCACCTCCGCACCCGCCGCCAGCCTGTTGCTCGATCGCGCCGCCTGGATCGCCGCATTGGGCGGGCCGTCCAATGTAAGGCAGATCGAAGCGGTTGCCGGTACGCGCCTGCGTGTGGTGGTGGGGAATGCGGCGCGCATCGACGAAGAGGCACTCAAGTCGCTGGGCGCGCTCGCTCTACAAAATTTCTCTTCCGGATTGGTCCACGTGGTACTGGCGAAGGATGCCGGCGGCTACGCAACATTGCTTAACGCCGGATAAAATCGGTGACAAGGGGGAGTCCATGACGATTGGAAATTGGTACCAGCGTTGGTCTGGCTTGACTTTGGTGTTGCTGGCGCTGTGCCACTCCCCAGTTTCGGCTACCGGGTCCACGGCGGCGGCAAAGTTGGGCTTGCAGTGGGAAGTCGAGCGCACGGTGGTCGCGCCACCGGCCACGGAGCCCCGCTCGCGCGCCGTCCTGACCCTGACCAACCACGACAGCCGACCCTTGCCGGCGCAAGGCTGGGCGATCTATTTCAACACCATCGCCGGCGTCGTCCCCGGTCCCGCGCTGGAAGGCCAGGTCCGCTTCGAGCGGGTCGGCGGCAGCCTGTACCGGCTGCGCCCCGAGGCCGGTTTCCAGGAGCTCGCCAGCGGCCAGGCGGCGCGCATCGTCTTCCTCCACCCCGAGGTGATGATCAAGATCGACAAGGCGCCTCAAGGGCCTTATCTGGTGTTCGACCGGGCGCCCGAAACCGGGCTGGCGATCGCCGACTACCGCCTATTGATGCCGAGCCATCCGGAGCAACTCGACACCGGCCCGGCCGATGCCGTACCTTACACCACGCCGGAAACCATCTACCAGCGCAACGCGGCCATCGCCGAGCTGGCCGAAGATGCGCTGCCGCCGGTATTCCCGACGCCCAGCCAGTACCAACGGCGCATCGGCAGCCTGCGCTGGACGGCGCTGCCGGCGGTACTCGGCGCACCGGCATTGCGCAACGAAACGGCCTTCGCCAAGGCGCTGCTGCGGCCCTACTTTGGCGCCGCACCGGCAGCAGCCGGCGCGCCGGTACTGCGCCTGCTGGTCGAGCCGATCACCGGCCAGGACTCGCCCGAGGCCTACGCCCTGACGGTCGATCCCGTCGCCGGCATCACCCTGACCGGCAACACTGCCGCCGGCGTGGCACGCGGCCTCCAGTCGTTGCGCGACTTGCTGCCGGTGACGCCACGGCCAGACAAGGAGATCGTGCTGCCGGCGCTGACGCTGGTCGACGCGCCGCGCTTCGAATATCGCGGCGTGCAGATGGACGTGGCGCGCAATTTCCAGGACAAGGCGACGGTGCTGCGCATGCTCGACCTGATGGCCCGCTACAAACTCAACAAGCTGCATTTCCACCTGACCGACGACGAAGGCTGGCGCCTCGAAATCGCCGGCATCCCGGAACTGACGGCGGTCGGCGCGCGGCGCGGTCATACCCTGGACAGCGACAAGCATTTGCAGCCGGCCTACGGTTCCGGTCCCGATGTGGGCGACCCGCACGGCAGCGGCTATTACAGCCGGGCCGACTACATCGAGATTTTGAAATACGCCGCCGCGCGCCACATCGAGGTCATCCCCGAGATCGAGATGCCCGGCCATGCACGCGCCGCCGTCAAGGCTATGGAGAGCCGTGACCGCACGCTGACGCAGGCCGGCGGCAAGGAGGCGAGCCGCTACCTGCTCAGCGATCCGCGCGACCGGTCGGTGTTTCATTCGGCGCAGTCTTACACCGACAACGTGATCGACCCCGGCCTGCCGTCGACTTACACCTTCATCGCCAAAGTAGTGGCGGAAGTCGCCAAGATGCACCGCCAGGCCGGCGCGCCGCTCCGCACCCTCCACGTCGGCGGCGACGAACTGCCGCACGGAGCCTGGGAAAAGTCACCGGCCAGCCGGGCACTGATGCAGCGCCTCAAGCTCGCCGGCACGGCCGAGCTGTGGGACCACTTCTACAATCGCGTCGCTGCCATCCTGCACAAGCACGGATTGGTGGCGTCCGGCTGGGAGGAGCTGGGCGTGCGCAAGACGGCGCTGCGTGGCGAGACCCGGGTGGTCCCCAACCCGGAGTTCCTCCGCCGCGGGATCAGCGTGTATGTCTGGAACAACCTCGACGATGCCCAGGACCTGGCGCACCGCCTGGCCAACGCCGGCTACAAGACAGTGCTGGCGCCGGTCACCAACCTCTATTTCGACATGGCGCACAACAAGAATCCCGAGGAGCCCGGCCACAATTGGGGGCCCTACCTCGACCTCGACACGGTCTTCGATTTCATCCCGCTGGACATGACGCGCCGGTCCGTCACCGATGCGACGCCATTGCCCGGCCGGGAAGGCCTCACCGAGTATGGCCGCGGCAATGTGCGCGGCCTGGAGGGAACCCTGTTCTCCGAGACCCTGCGCGACCCGACACGCATCGACTACATGCTGTTGCCGCGCCTGCTGGGCCTGGCCGAGCGCGCCTGGGCGGCCGATCCGGCCTGGGTGGGCGAGACCGATCCTGCCAAGGCGAAGATCCTCCACGATGCCGCCTGGTCGGTCTTTGTCAATCAACTCGGCAAGCGCGTGTTGCCGCGCCTGGCCGCCGACCATGCCGACGTCAATTACCGCATCGCGCCGCCCGGCCTCAAACGTGTCGACGGCAAGGTGCTGGTCAATCATCAACTGCCGGGCTTGATTCTGCGCTACACCACGGATGGCAGCGAACCCGGCGCCGGCAGCGCGCTCGTCGCCGGGCCGATCGAGGCACGAGGCGTCATCCAGGTGGCCGCTTTCGATCGCAGCGGCCGGCGCGGCAGAGCGTCGCGCATCGACAACCCGTAGCCGCGGTATCGGCAACGAGGGTTCTTGGTTACAATTAATCCATTGTGTAACCGGAACTTTCCGTGACTGCGTTGAGAGCATCCTTGGCCAGTCGCCTGTCGTACCAGCCGCATCGGACCATGGCGCTCGTCGGCGCCGCCGCCTGCCTGCTCTGCTTATCCTGCCTGCCCTGCCGCGCCGCGCCGCTGCCGCCCCAGGCCGCTTCCCTGCAAGTGCTGCATTGGTGGACCTCGGCCAGCGAGCGCAAGGCGGCCAACGCCCTGGCCAGCCGCCTGGCCGATGAAAACGTTGCCTGGAAAGACGCGGCGATACCCGGCGGCGCCGGCCTTGGCGCCGGCAAGGTGCTGCGCGGCCGGGTGCTGGCGGGCGACGCGCCGGAGGTGACGCAAATCATCGGCACCTCGATCGCCGAATGGGCCGAAATGGGTTTGCTGCTGGAGATCGACGGCGTCGCGGCGACGGGCAACTGGGGCAATGTCTTGTTCCCGGCCGTATACAAGCTGGTCCGGCACCGCCAACACGTGGTGGCGGCACCGCTGGGCATCCATCGCGTCAATACCCTGTTCTACAACCGCAAGTTGTTTGCCCGCTTCAAGCTGGCGCCGCCCAGGACCTGGGCCGAGTTCGAGCGGGCGGCGCAGCGCTTCAAGGAAGCCGGCGTGCCGGCCCTGGCGCAGAGCCGCGAAGCCTGGCAGGTGGCCGCGCTATTCGAGAACCTGGCGCTGGTCGAAGGCGGGCCGGCGTTTCACCGCGACCTGTTCGTGCGGCAGAGCCAGCAGGCCGTCGCCGACAATCGCCTGCTCGCAGCGCTGGAACGCCTGCGCGCAATGAAGGCGTGGATGAGCCATCCCGTCGAGGAATTGCCCTGGACCGAGGTCGTGCAGCAACTGGCCAAGGGCGAGGCGGCGATGCTGGTGATGGGGGACTGGGCCAAGGGCGAGCTGGTGGCAGGCGGCATGGCGGTCGACGAGGCCTTCGGCTGCGGCGCCATGCCGGGGACCGGCAAGTATCATCTGTACAGCGTCGACACCCTGACCATGTTCGCCGGCGATTATTCGCACATGCCGGCCCAGGAAAAGCTGGCACGCCTGATGGTGACGCCGCCGGTGCAAGCCGAATACAACGCCATCAAGGGTTCCGTGCCGGTGCGGCGGGATGCCGATCCGGCACGGATGGACAGTTGCGCGCGCGCCTCGTGGTCGGCCTTTTCCCAGGATGCGGCGATGCTGGCGCCGAGCCTGGTGCACCGCATGGCGACCGACGAGGCGAGCAAGGATGCGATCATCGCCGAGATCCATCGTTATTTTGTCGACGACGCGGTCACGCCGCAGGAAGCGCAGCGCCGCCTGAGCGGGATCTTCCGGGCATTGCATGGCAAGAATGCGAAGAATTAACACAAGAACACCAAGGGACACCAAGACATGGCGCGCAAGATACTGATCGTCGATGACGACCAAAAGACCCGGGTGCTATTGAAGACCTATCTCGAAAAGAATCAATACGAAGTGCTGCTGGCGCACAACGGCGAAAGCTTCCTGGCGGAGTTCCAGCGCCACGTCGACGACTTGTCGCTGGTGATCCTCGACGTGATGCTGCCCGATACCGACGGCTTCGCCCTGTGCAAGGCGGTGCGCGGCCGCTCCAACGTGCCGATCATCATGCTCACCGCCAGTTCCGACGAGACCGATCGCGTCGTCGGACTGGAGCTGGGAGCCGACGACTATATCGCCAAGCCATACAGCCCGCGCGAACTGCTGGCGCGGATCAAGGCGATCCTGCGCCGCAGCGCCCTGGAGACTCAACCCGCGGCCCGTTACTACCGCTTCGTCGGCTTCAGCATGGATTTGCTGGAACGCAAGGTGGTCGACGGCGGCGGTAACGAACTGGCCCTGACCGGGCTGGATTTCCAGTTGCTCAAGTACTTCGTCGAACATCCCGGTGAGATTCTCGACCGCAACGTGTTATGCGAACAGACCCGGGGGCGCGATTCCGGCCCGTTCGACCGCTCGCTCGACGTCCAGATCAGCCGTCTGCGCCTGCGCCTCAACGACGACGGCAAGCAGCCGCAGTTGATCAAGACCGTGCGCGGCGCCGGCTACGTGTTTGCCGCCGACGTCAGTATCGCCAATGCCTGAAGCGGGACGCCTCTGGCGCTGGCTGCCGCAATCGCTGATCGGGCGGCTGGCGCTGGTGATGGTGGCCGGCGTACTGGTCACGCAACTCGCCGGCAACCTGATCTGGGCCGCCCAACTGCGCGCCAAGGCCGAAGTCGAAGCCCGCTCCGCGTCGCAATACCTGGGCCACAGCGCCGCCAGTTCGATCCGTTTCTTCCGCAGCCTGCCGCCCAGTTACCGCACCCTGCTGATCCAGCAGTTCCGCGAAATGGGCGGCACGCGCTTCTTCGTGAACCTCGGCGACAGCTACGTGCCGATCCGCAAAATCGGCCGCAATACGCTGGCCGAGACGGTCACCGCCACCGTGCTGGCGACGTTGAAAGCCGACCTGCCCTACCTGCCGGAGTTTCGCCTGGCCTTTGCCTGGCCGGACCAACTGATCGTCTCCGCCAACGGCGTGAAAATCACCGACCTGCCCGACAGCTGGGTCCAGCACATCCTGTTGATCAAGCCCGACCCGGCACCGGTGCTGGTGATCCAGACGGAACTGGAACCGGGCAACTGGCTCTACCTGGCGACGCTGATGCCCAATCCGTATTTCCTCGGCGGCAACGATCCCCTGTCCTTCGACCGGCTGATGTTGCAGGGGCTGTCGCTGGCGGTGGTGCTGCTGCTGTCGATCCTGGTGGTGCTGCGCTGGATCACGCGCCCGCTGGCGGCGCTCTCCGACGCCGCCGAAGCCTTCGGCACGGACGAGCGCATGCCCGAACTGCCCGAAACCGGCAGCAAGGAATTCATCAACACGGCGCGCGCCTTCAGCGCGATGCGCCAGCGCATCCAGCAGTACCTGGAAGACCGCGAGCGCCTCTTCATCTCGATTTCGCACGACCTGCGCACGCCGATCACCCGCCTCAAGCTGCGCTCCGAATTGCTCGACGACGAGGCGCTGCGCAACGAGTTCGAAGACGACCTGGACGAACTCGACATGATGGTCAAGGGCGCGCTGCAATGCGTCAAGGACAGCGACATCCACGAGAATCCGGCCGAGGTGAAGCTCGACAGCCTGATCGATCGGATGATCCGCGGCGCCCGGCTGGCCGGCCACCAGGTGACGTATGCCGAATCCGGGCTGACGGTGCGCGCCAAGCCGCTGGCCCTGAAGCGCGCCATCGGCAACCTGCTCGACAATGCGCTGTTCTATGGCGAGCGCGCCGAATTGAGCGTGTCTGCAGAAGCCGGCTGGATCGTCATCCAGGTCCGCGACCACGGCCCCGGCGTGCCGCCCGAAGCCCTGGCCAGCCTGTTCGACCCGCGCGTGCGCCTGGGCCACGGCCGCGCACGCAACAAGGGCGGCCTGGGGCTGGGACTGGGGATCGCCCGCAGCATCGTCGAGGCGCACGGCGGGCAACTGCGCCTGGAAAACCATCCCGAGGGCGGCTTGATCGCCACGATCCGGCTGCCGGCCTGAATCGCCCGTTATGCTATCAGGATGAATTGTAAGGTTTCGTGATCCTATCTTGCAATTCGTTGCCGGGAGCGAATTTCAGATAGTTTGCTGTCGCCGTTGATGTTAATGTTACGGCCGAGTGCCAATCGCGCCTGCAAACCCAACATCCTGCCAAAGCGACAGTTCATGACACATCTGCAAAATCGTTCCCGGGCGCTCGACGTCATGCGCGGCATGACGCTGGCGCTGATGATCGTGGTGAATATGTCGCTCGACGAAGCGCATTCCTACGCGCCGCTGCTGCATGCCGCCTGGCACGGCCTGACGCTGACCGACCTGGTCTTTCCCAGCTTCATGTTCGTCGTCGGCGCCGCCATGAGCTTCACGCTGAGCAGATATCAGGGCATGGGCAACGCCGCCCTGCTGAAGAAGATCCTCTCGCGCAGCGCCCTGATCTTCCTGTGCGGCTACCTGCTCTACTGGTTTCCGTTTTTCGAATTCGACAAGGCCGGCCAGTTGGCCCTGCTGCCCGTCGCCAACACGCGCATTCCCGGCGTGCTGCAACGCATCGCCCTGGGCTATGGCTGCGCCGCCCTGATCGTGCATTACTGGGGGCGGCGCGGCGCCATCGCCTTCGGCATCGTCGCCCTGCTCGGCTATTGGTGGGCGATGGCCAGCTTCGGCGACTACACCCTGGCCGGCAATGCCGGCCTCAAGCTCGACAAGCTGCTGCTGGGCGAATCCCACCTGTATCGCGGCGAAGGCGTCGCCTTCGATCCCGAGGGCATCTTGAGCACGCTGCCGGCCGTCGTGAACGTGCTGGCCGGCTACTACGCCGGGCGCTACCTCCAGGCACAGGGCCGCGACTACGAAGCCGTCGCGAAACTGATGCTGGCCGGCGCCACCTGTATCGTCGCCGCGCTATGCTGGGACAGTGCCTTTCCGATCAACAAGAAGCTATGGACCAGTTCCTATGTGTTGGTTACCATCGGCATCGATCTGGTCGTGCTGGCGGCGCTGATCCAGGTCATCGACCTGGCGGGGCCGGCGCAGCGCCGCTGGACCTACTTCTTCGAGGTGTTCGGCAGGAACACGCTGTTCATCTATCTGCTCAGCGAACTGCTGATGAGCGTGTCGTGGCTCGCCCACGTCGGCGACAAGGCGCTGTTCACCTGGCTCTATGAGTCCGGCTTCCAGAGCTGGGCCGGCAACAAGCCCGGTTCGCTGCTGTTCGCCCTGGCCTTCATGCTGTCCTGCTGGCTGATCGGCTATGCGATGGACCGGAAGAAGATCTACATCAAACTCTGAATGGTGAAACCCTCATGAAGCTCTCCCGCCTCTGCCTTGCCATCGCCACCACCGCGGCTGCCCTGTGCCTTGCCCAGGCCAATGCCGCCGACCAACCCAATCGCGACTGGCCCAATCTGGCGCGCTACCGCGCCGAAAACGTCCAGGCCGGCTGGCCGGCCAAAGACGAGAACCGCGTCGTCTTCATGGGCGATTCGATCACCGAATTCTGGGACCGTTCACCATCCGGGCTGTTCGCCAACAAGACCTATATCAACCGCGGCATCAGCGGCCAAACCACGCCGCAGATGCTGATCCGCTTCCGCCCCGACGTGATCGAACTCCACCCCAGGCTGGTCGTCATCCTGGCCGGCACCAACGACATCGCCGGCAATACCGGGCCGGTCGGCGTCGAGACCATCGCCGGCAACATCGAATCGATGGCCGAACTGGCCCGCGCCCACGGCATCAAGGTGATCCTGGCCTCAGTGCTGCCCGCAGATCGCTACCCGTGGATTCCGGCGATAAAGCCGGCGCAGCAGATCGTCGCCCTGAACAAACTCATCAAGGCCTACGCCGAGGGCCACGGGCTGGTCTACCTCGACTACCACACGCTAATGGCGAATGAAGGGTTGGGCCTGAAGAAGGAATATTCCACCGACGGCGTCCATCCCGTCGCGGCCGGCTACAAGCTGATGACCGAGTTGGTCGAGCAGGCGATTCAGACTGCCTTGAGGCAGAGGTGAGGGATCGCCGAAGTGCCTGATTGATGCCGGGAGCCCATGCGTAGCACACCAGGGCGGAGATAGACGAAAACCGCGGCCGGTAGGGCAACTTTTCTCTTACCTACTGAGGCGGGTTGTATTTCTTCAGGAAGTTTTCTATCGCGCCAAAGACACGATAGCGGGTCTCTTCTTTGGCGATACCGTGCTCTTCCTTCTCCAGCTCCGTGTACTCGACAACTTTGCCATTCTTCTTCAGCCCGTCGCGCATCTCCTCACCGTGCACCAGCGGTACGCGGTAGTCCTTCTCGCCATAGGCCATAAAGACCGGTGCCTTGATTTTGTCGGCGTGTTTGGCGGGTGAAGTGGCGTTGAACTGGTCGCGCAACTTGTCTGGGTCACCCAGCGTCTTGTTCAGGCTGTAGGTGGCGGCACGGTCGCCCCAGGTGCCTGAAGATGAGATGTAAAACAGATTGGTCACGCCCAACAGATTGATGCCACAGCGGTACAAGTCAGGATCCTTGACCAAACCCATCATCACCGCATAGCCGCCATAGCTGGCGCCCATGATGCAAATGCGTTGCGGATCCACAACTCCTTGCTTGACCAGGCTATTCACGCCATCGGTAATATCGTCTTGCATGGACAAGCCCCACTGAGCAAACGACTTCTTGAAATGCAGGTCACCAAATCCAGTTGAGCCACGAAACTGAGGTTGTAGCACCGCATAGCCCATACCCGCCAGGAATTGGACCTCGGAGTTGTAGCCCCAGTGGTCCCGTGCCCAGGGGCCACCGTGCACGTTCACAACCAGGGGCAAGGCCTTCGCTTCTCTACCCAACGGCAGCGTCAGGTATGAAAGAATAGGCAGACCGTCGCGCGCGACATAGTCATACGCCAGCTGAGGCGACATCTTCTTGGGATCGATCCACGGGCGAGTGGCAAACAGGTTTTGCAACTTCTTCTTGTCCGGGTAGTAGAGGGAATACTGGCCCGGTTGGGTCGACGAGTATGAATGGATCAGCATCGCCGCACGCGCATTGCCGGGATGAATGACGTTCACCAGACCCGGAAACGCCTTGTCGACGGCCACCTGCAAACTGACCATGCCTTTGTCAAACCAGAGCGTCTTGGGTGGCTCGGTTTGCATCCGCAGACCCAGAAGTTTTCCCGAATCCGGGGTGAAGACCAGCCCACCATCAACGTTCACCATCTTGTCCGATGCCAACAATTCACCGGGTCTGTTATTGACAAAATCATATTTGTAGACGCCCCAGCGGCCTTCGTCCATGGGCGCGGTGACGATCATGGTGGTGTCGTCAGCATCAAAGTCCAGGACGCGGAACTTCGGTTCAAACGTCGAATGTTCCGACAGCTTGCGCCAAGCCTGGTCAACCTGGTCGCGGTACCACACCACCATCTGGCTTTGCTCCGCGTTGGTGGTGATCACGACCCGTAAGCGGTTCTTCTTGTCGATCACAAAGCCACGGGCCAGGCCATTGACATCAAAGTCAATGGCCTGGCGTTTGCCCGTCAGGCTGTCCACGCGGTATGGCACGGCGTTATTGTTCGGAAAATGCCCCACGGCAATGACGGCATTCGGGTCCTCATTAACCGCACGGCCCAGCATCGACATCCAGCGGGGCTCGGACGCCCAGATCCCGTAATCCATGCGGCCTCGGATCAGTTCGGGTGATTCCATCAAAATGGCCGACTTGGTTCCATCGCGGTTGATGGCATAAAGACCTCCGGCGGAGGAGGTCTGTTCGCCATCGCGGTTGATAATTCTGAAAGCGATGCGCTCATCATTGATCCACTGGATGCCGGTCACGTCCAGTTGGTCGTAACCCGCGACATTCTTGGCGGCACCCGTTTCAAGCTCAACAACCGCCAATTGAATCCGTCCCTCGATATTGGCCGTCGTGGCCAGGTATTTGCCGTTGGGGGACAGGGTAGCCGACGTGAATCTGGAATTTCTGAAGAGATCTTCCAGACTGGTCTGGGCCGTCGCAGTCCCGGCGCAGACCGCCAATAACAGTGACGCTGCAAGGGAGCACGATCTTTTGCTGAGTACGCGGATCATCTTATTTCCTGGTTGAATTGCTGATTGAGAAACTGCCGAGATTCGATTTCCGAGCATTTGGCAGGGCAAGACCCCGCTGAAGTGGCAAAGGGGTGGATTGGGCGAAATCCAGGGGGAATATTAGGGCCCGTGGTGGCGAATTGATATACCTAAAAACCAATAGTTTTATGGGCGGAGATGAGGTGAGCGTTCGGTTCATGATTATGCTCCATGAAAGTCGATGAAGTCAGCCATTTGTCATTTCGGCTGTCAGTCTGGCGACTCCACACTTGATTTCCGAACACTGTCCATGCCCATGTGGCATCGCCCTGGCCATTCACCTTGCGTATCGGGCCGATCCAGTTCTGGCCCAATTGGGAGAGTGGACGCGAAGTCTTGCCGTCACTTCCGTGGTTGAAAAATTCGCACCATGTTTCGCCCCAGAGCCTTGGCTTGATACATGGCATCGTCAGCATTCTTCGAGAGTTCGATGACATCAGTTCCATGATCCGGATAAATGGCAATGCCTGCGCTTGAAGAAATATTCAGGCTTTGATAACCGGGTAACTCGAAGGGTTGATTGAGTGCAGATCGGATTTTTTCAGCAACCATCACCGCGTCCTGTGCGTAAAAGCCATTTTGCGATTCAAAATGCCTTGAGGCGGATGTGACGGATAGCCGTGGTGCCTGATCGGCCATGCGCGACTGGCATGGCCAATGACTGCTCTACCATTGCGGATTCAATCGGATAGAGGAGCCCCACCCGATGCCGCGGCCGGCGGCAGCGAGAAGTAGAACGTCGCGCCGTCGCCTGCCTTGCCCTCGGCCCATACCCGCCCGCCGTGGCGCTCGACGATGCGCTTGACGATGGCAAGGCCGATGCCGGTGCCCCGAAATTCATTGGCCGCATGCAGGCGCTGGAAGACGCAAAAGAGCTTGTCCGCATATTGCATATCGAAGCCTACGCCGTTGTCCTTCACACCGTAGATGTTCTCGTTACCGTCGGTAACACCGGTCACTTCGACGACTGCCTCGGTCTGTTGGGCGGTGAACTTGACGGCATTGGCGAGCAGGTTGACTAATACTTGGCGAATCATCGCCTCATCGCCGCGGGCGGGTGGCAAGTCGCCCAGACTCAGGACAATGTTCCTTTCCGACGCTGCGCCGCGAACTTCCTCGAAGACTTCCCTCGCCAGGGCAGTCATGTCTACCGATGCCAACGCGATCTCGCGCCGGGACATGCGCGAGAATTCGAGGAGGTCACTGATCAGATCTCCCATGCGTACGGCATTGCGACTGATCAAATCCAGGTAACGTCGCCCCTCTTCGTCGAACCGGCTGCCATACTCCTCTGTCAGAAGGTGCGAGAAACCGTCAATAGCCCGCAGCGGCGCCCGCAAGTCGTGGGAAACGGAAGAAGAGAAGGCTTCCAGTTCCTTGTTGGCGGCTTCCAGCTGGGCGGTCCGTTCCCGAACGCGCTCCTCCAGCTCCTGGTTGAGCGCGCGGACCTGCTCCTCGGCGCGGCGGCGCCGGCGCACCGAGAGGATCAGCGAGGTACTCACGCCGAGCAGCACGGCGAACGACACCGCGGCGATCCAGGCCGCGTCGCGCGAGATCCGGAGGGTGCGCTCCGGCGCGAACAGGACCATGGCCCCCGGCGGCAGCCGCGACGCCGGGATTCCGAACCGGGCCAGCTGCCGGTGGTCGAAGAGGAAAGTCTTCCCGGCCCCGCGATGCACCGGGATGGACTCCGGGCGCTCGCCACGGAGGATGCGAACCGCAATCTCCGCGGCCAGACGCCCCTGCTCGACGCCGCTGATGACGCTCCCCCCCACGGCACCCTGGCCGACCGCAAAGTCCCAGTTCGTGAACACCGGGACGGGCGCCGCGGCGGAGACGAGTTCGACGACGCGCTGGCTGCTGATCCCCTCGCCGTCGCGCGTGCGCATGTTGGCCATGACGATGATCGCCGAATCGGGCGGGAGCGTTCGGAGGGCGTCGAGGGCCGCGTCCACGTCGGGATACTCGGGGAACTCGGTGGCGACCTGCGCAGGGAACGCCGCCAGCGCCTTGAGGGCCGTGGCGCGGTTGGCAGGATAGGTGAGGTCTTCCGCCATTCCTGGGAAAACGATGCGTTTCGTCTCCGGCACGAGCTGCTGTAGCACCTGTAGCGTGCCGAGCATGTCGGGATCCTCGGCCACACCGGTGATACCCGTCTCGCCGCGGCGCATCGAATCCGCGTAGCCGTTCAATCCCATGAACACGATGGGCACACCCGGGAAGAGCTCGGCGCGGTGCGCGCGGGCGAAGTCGAACGCGGCGTTATCCGATGTCAGCACCACCCGGAACCGCTGATCCGCGAGCTTGGTGCGGAGGAGTTCGAGGACCAGCGGCGCCTTCAGCAGCTCCGGGTGGTGCACCGCGTCCAGATACTCGATCCGCACGTCATACGTGGCGGCGAGAGGCCCGAAGACGGTGTCGACACCGTCCTGCTGCGAACGCGTCCACACGTAGTCCGGGCTGTAGGAATGAAGGACGAGGACGTTGTCACGCCCATGAACCGGCGACCCGGCACGGGCCACCGCCGGGGCCAACGCGAGGAGCATAGCCAACGCCAGGAGCACGGCCAGCGCCGCGGCGAAGCGGCTCAGCGAGCCCGTGTGGCGCAAGCTCGCGAGGCAGCGCGACCGTTCCTCACGATTCGAGGTCATTGCGTGGGTCGTTCCCTGCGTTTGGACGGGAAACGATAGTCTATCCAAAGGGCCATTATTCAGTATGGCTGACGCCGGCCACCGCAGTCAATCTGGGATTTCACGCCTGGATGCTTCACGATTTTCACGCTTCGCAGAGGTGGCCTTCCGAATTTCACCTCAAGCACTCTCCGAGAACCCGAGACGGCGGTGCGAGTCACACCATGACGAGGAACGGCTCATCTCGTTTTCGCCCGCTATACTGCGCCCGAGGGCGGCAGCCGCGACGCCGCATAGTAGAATTCGACGCGTCGAGCCTGGGCCATCAAGAGCCAGTCGCCACGCCACGGAATCTGCCATGTCGCCTGCCCTGCTGCTGTTCTTCGTCTTCGCCTATTTCGCCCTGCTGCTGGGCGTGGCCTGGGCGACTTCGCGCAATTCGAACAACGAGAGCTTTTTCATCGGCAACCACGGCAGCAACTGGATGTTGGTGTCGTTCGGCATGATCGGGACTTCCTTGAGCGGGGTCACCTTCATCAGCGTCCCCGGCGCGGTGGGCATGGACGGTTTCGGTTATTTGCAGGTAACCTTCGGCTATGTCCTCGGCTACCTGGTGGTGGCTTTCGTCCTGCTGCCGCGGTACTACCGGCACCGGCTCACCTCGATTTACCGCTATCTGGACACGCGCCTTGGCAGCGGCGCCTATCTGACCGGCGCCGGTTTCTTCATCCTGTCGCGCACCCTGGGGGCGACGGCTCGCTTATATCTGGTCGTCAGGATCTTGCAGGATGTGATCCTGGACGGCTTCCACGTGCCGTTCTGGCTGACCGCACTGGTGATTCTCGCCATGATCCTGCTGTATACCTACGAAGGCGGCGTCAAGACCATCGTGTGGACCGACACCCTGCAAACCAGCTGCATGCTGCTCGGTCTCGTCATCTGCGTGCTCTATATCCTCGACAGCCTGCATCTGTCGCTGGCCGACAGCCTGCTACAGATGCAGCAGCGCGGCCTGGCGACGGTGTGGTCGCTGGACATCGACAGCAAGCAATATTTCCTCAAGCAGGTGCTGGCGGGGATGTTCATCGCCATCGCCATGACCGGCATGGACCAGGAGATGATGCAGAAGACCATCTCGGTCAAGACCCTGGCCGACTCCCGCAAGAACATCCTCGTCCTGAGCCTGGTCATCACCGCGGTGATAGCGCTGTTCCTGTTCCTGGGAGGATTGCTGTACTTGTATGCGCCGGTCGTCGGCGTCACCGCGAGCGGCGACCGGATATTCCCGGCCATCGTGTTGGGGCATCTGCCGGTCCTGGTGCAGATGATTTTCATCATCGCCCTGATATCGGCGTTATTCCCCAGCGCCGACGGCGCGATTACGGCCCTCACCTCGTCGTTCTGCATCGACATCCTGAAATTCGAGCGTCGCCAGGACATGGGCGAAGCGGATCGCAAGCGCCTGCGCCAGCGTGTCCATCTGTGCTTTGCCCTGCTGTTCCTGGGCTTGGTGATACTGTTCAGGTGGGCCGACAGTCCCAGTATGATAGGCATCATCCTGAAACTCGCCGGCTATACCTACGGCCCGCTGCTGGGTCTGTTCGCCTTCGGCGTATTGACCCGCCGCGCGGTCAGGAACGCCTGGGTTCCAGGCATCGCGGTGCTGGCCCCGCTGCTGTGTTACTTGCTGGATATGTATCAGGCCGCGTTGTTTGGCGCTTACCGGATCGGCCTGGAACTGCTGCTCATCAACGGCCTGCTGACCTTCGCCGGCTTGTGGGCGATATCCAGGCCGGCGGAGGCGTTGGCGACCAAGGCCGCGCCAGTCGCCGCCGCCCGTGCCTGAGACGGATCCATGCGGGCGCGGGCACAACGGACTTTTTTTGCGGCGCTATTTGCCGCGGGGATCCTCCTGGTGAATCCGGACAGCACCGCGACAGAACCCTTTGCAACCTTGGACGCGGAGCTTGGCGCGGTGGTCAACGATCCCGCCCATCCGCTCGCCAGCCTGTCGGTGCTGGCAATACGCGACGGCGCGGTGGTCTATCAGAGGCAATTCGGCTACCGCCATATCGATCCCGCCATCTCGGCCAACAACCTGCCCGCCGACCCGGATACGCTGTATCGCGTCGCCTCGATATCCAAGCTGGTGACCGCCCTGGGCGCCATGAAGCTGGTCGAGCAAGGCAAGTTGTCGCTCGATGCCGACGTCGGCCCGCTGCTCGGCTATCCGCTGCGCAACCCGCATTTTCCGTCCCGAGCGATCACCTTGCGGATGCTGTTGTCCCACACCTCGTCGCTGCGCGATGACGCCGGCTACTTCTGGGATGCACGGCATGCCCTGAAAGACCTGCTGTCGCCGGGCGGCTCCCTCTACGGCAGCGGCGCGATGTGGGCCCGCAACGCCCCGCCTGGCGGCTATTTCAGCTACACCAACCTGAATTCCGCGATCGTTGCGGCGCTGATGGAACGCGCCGGCGGGGAGCGCTTCGACCGCTTGATGCAACGCCTGATCCTGGTACCGATGGGCTTGCGCGGCGGATTCAATCCTGCGGAATTTTCCGCCGCCGAGCTGAACAACCTCGCCGCCCTCTACCGCAAGCGCAGCGAAATCAACGGCAAGGAAATCTGGAATTCAACCGGGCCATGGGTGCCCCAGGTGGACGACTACAGCCGTAACCCGCCGCTGCCTCGCGCCGGGCCGGATTACGTCCTGGGCAGCAACGGCACCCTGCAGAGTCCGCAGGGTGGCTTGAGGATTTCGGCGGCCGATCTGGGAAAGATCATGCTGATGCTGATCAACCAAGGCAAGCATGAGGGCCGGCAGATCCTCAAGGCCGCAAGCCTCGCCGCCATGTTTGCCGAACAATGGCGCCATGACGGCAAGAGCGGCAATGGCGATACTTACCGGGGACTGTTCCATGCCTGGGGGCTCGGCAATCAGCACTTCCTCGACTTGAGCGCCCCAGGCAGCGGCGACCGGCTGGTCGAGGGCGGCGGGTTCACCGGCGTCGGCCATCTGGGCGACGCCTGGGGGCTGACCGCGGCCTTCGTCTTCGACCCGGCCGCTCGCAACGGAGCGATCTACCTCATCGGCGGGCCGGGCACGGACCCGGAGACCTACAAGGGACACTATTCCTCAAGATCCCGCTATGAGGAAAAGATCATGACCGCCTTATACCGGCGGGCAATTTTGAATACCGACCAGCATGAGAGATAGGACCAGGAATATGCACATACGCATGATTGCAGCGCTGTCGATTGTTGCCTGGGCGCTGTACGGCAGTGGGTCGCTGGCGGCACCCTCAGCGTCAACTTCGGGCACTCAACCCTATACCCTGGAGCGCTTCAGCCTTCCCGGGCCGGTCAATGGCGTGCTGGCCAGAACCGATCTGGGCAACAAACGCGTGCGTGTCGAAGTGGCCCTGGCCGACGATCGCGATCCCGACGGCGCAGGCCCATGCGTCGGGCAAATGGAGACAACCAGTATCGCGGCGCGCAAGCATGGCTATCAGATCGCCATCAACGCGAGCTTCTTCGCCACACCTCAGGTGAAGGAGGTGGATGGCAGGAAGATATCCTACTTCGTCGGCAATTGCGGCTACCCGGAAGGCTGGCATTTCTCGGCAGGCCGGCTGATCTCGTCGCCGCTCAAGGAGAATTTGCGCGCCACCATGATCGTGCACCGCGACGGCCACGTGACCCTCAAGGACGGAGTGACGGAATTGCCGGGCGACACGGCCTTTGCCGTCAGCGGCAACGCCATGGTGCTGGCGAATGGCGAACCGACCCGCTCGGCCACCGACGTCATGCGGCATCCGCGCAGCGCGGTGGGTCTCAGCGCCGACGGCAGGACGCTGCTCATTCTGGCGATCGACGGCCGCCAGGAAGGCCACAGCCGGGGCGTGACGCTAGCAGAACTGGCGCGGATATTTCTATCGTTCGGCGCCCACAGCGCCATCAACCTCGATGGCGGCGGCAGCAGTTCCATGGTCGTGCGGGATCCGGCCACGGGAGTGCATGCCATCGTCAATCAGCCCTCGGAACCCTCCTCGACCGGACTGCCGATGCGCGTCGAGCGGCCGGTGATCGATATCGTCGGAGTAACCGTGGAATGAGCGCCCGCCATTCGGGGCTGCGGCCAATCACGCCAGGTGCCACCATCGGCGTGATTGCACCGGCGGGGCCGGCCAGCGCCGAGGCGGTCGACGCGATTGCGCCTTGGCTGGCAGCCCGAGGGTTCAGCGCCCGCATATTTCCGGGCTGCCGGGCGCGGCGCGCCCATCTTGCCGGCGAAGACCACGAGCGGCTGGCTGACCTGCATGCGGCGTTTTCCGATCCCGCAATCGCCGCCATCATCTGCATGCGCGGCGGCTACGGCAGCGCGCGCCTGCTCGACCAGATCGACTACCCGCTGATCCGGCGGCATGCCAAGCCTTTCGTCGGCTACAGCGACATCACCGCATTGCACACGGCCTTCGCCCAGGACGCCGGCATGGCCAGCATCCATGGGCCGATGCTGACTTCCGACCTGGTCGGCGCCGTCGACGGAACTTCGGCCGATGCGCTGTTCGACATGTTGTGCAACGGGCTTGACTCCGGCACCGACCTGCCCTGCGGCGATGCCAAACTGGTGAGCCTGGCCGGCGGCAGGGCGCAGGGCCGTCTGGTCGGGGGCAATCTCAGCGTGCTGTGCTCGCTGCTCGGCACGCCGTGGGCGGTGGAAACCCGCGATACCCTGCTGTTCGTCGAAGAGTGCAACGAACCCAGCTATCGTGTCGATCGCCTGCTGACGCAGCTGCGCCTGGCCGGCAAGCTCGCCGGCGTCGCCGGATTCCTGGTCGGCAGCTTCAGCGACGCCGACGATCCCGGCGCGGTGATCGAAGAACTCCTGGCCCCTTTCGGCAAACCCATCCTGTGCGGTTGGCCGGCCGGCCATTGCCAGCCGAATTACCCGCTGCCGCTGAATGTGCCGATGATCCTCGACGCCGATGCACGGCGCCTCATGCTGGTCTAGGCCGATACCGCGGGCTCCAGCAGGGTCAGGGTCTGCTGCTGCGAATCGAGCCGCGCCTTCAAGCCCATGGGCAGGGTGAACTGGTGGGCGATATGGCCGAAGGAATAGCCATATACCGCGGGGACGGTTGAAGCGCCCAGGTGATCGTCGATGGTCTCGTCGAGGCTCAGCGACGGATCGCTGTCCGGTGGACCGCATTTCTCGAAGACGCCCAGCATCGTCGCCGCCGCCTGCCGGAGACCCTGGCTCAACTCGAGTTGCGTCAGCATGCGGTCGATGCGGTAAGGTGCCTCGCCGATCTCCTCCAGGAAGACGATGGCGTTGTTGAAATCCGCGGCGTAGGGCGTCCCCACCAGGGCCGCGAGGAGGCTGAGATTCCCGCCGACCAGCGTCCCCTCGGCGACGCCTGGACGCAGCGTGCGCAGCGCGAAATTCGGCGCATCCGCCGCCTTCAGACGGTTTTCCTCGGCCATGGATATGACATATTCCGGCCGCGGCGCCATCAGCACCGAACGCAGATGGGAAACCGAATATTCGGAAAAAGTCGACGAAGCCACCGGTCCGTGAAAAGTCACCAGACCGGTGCGGCGCAAGATCGCCAGATGCAGCGCCGTGATGTCGGAGTAACCGACGAATACCTTGGGGTTGCGGCGGATCAACTCGTAATCGAGCGCTCCCAGCAAGCCGATGGCACCGGAACCGCCGTGCGCCGCCCAGATACCCTTGACCTCGGGATCGGCGAACATGCCGTGCAAATCCTCAAGGCGCTGCCTGGTCGTCCCGGCAAAGTTTCCGCGCTGGGCGCGAATGTTCTTGCCCAGTTTCACCCTGAGGTCCAGGGATTGCAGGTTGGCGACGCACTTGTCGATTTTTTCCTGGTCGGCATGGCCGCTGGGGGTGAGCAGACCAACCGTGTCGCCGGGCTTGAGCCGCGGAGGCTTGATGAGGCGCGGCTTGGCGGCCGGCAACCCAACCGACGCGACAGCGGGCAAGGCCGACGCACCGATGCCGAGGCCGATCAATTGGCCGAACCGGCGCCTGCCCAGGGGCTTCTTTTCAAGATTGGCCACGCGTGCGGGCT
>Ga0172379_10003943_pt1 | contig 22758 bp, 35 predicted proteins | sample GrowelOW334metaG_FD_119756 | JGI IMG/M metagenome (GOLD analysis project Ga0172379, IMG submission 119756) | Groundwater microbial communities from an aquifer near a municipal landfill in Southern Ontario, Canada - Groundwater well OW334 metaG | ecosystem: Environmental > Aquatic > Deep... | reverse complement strand
TTGTCACCGTAGAAACGAATATCATTTCCGTTTGGTTCGAATGTAAACTCCTTTAGTTTTTTAAAGTTTCTGAGTGTTGATTTAAGTAACCTCATGTTCTTCCTCCTAATTTTTAGTTTCTTCCGGCGACCAACCGGCCTTACCATCTTTGTCAGCACACTTCTTACAATGCTTAGGTGACCACTTACCTGAGCCCATTTTATATGCGCAGTTATCGCATACCCTGGCTTCTGGGATAATCTCTACCACTGTCAATCCTCCCATCTAGCTGGCACCCGTCTGATCACTGCTGAGTTTCGGGATATTTCACTATCCCAATGATCAACTTTTTTCTTAGGACGGTACACAATGGCAATTAATATGAGCAAAGGTATAAACATTGTTAATGCTATGTCCACATTATGATAGAGCAAAAATTCTTTCATACTATCTCACTCCTTGCAAATTAGATTTTACTAAGCATTGTTGCCCTCTTTATTTTCGTTGTAGTTTTTGCAGTCTTGTACGGTGTTCATATCAAAGTTAAATGGGAACATTCCTGAACCGGGCCAAGTCCTCGGTCTTTCTTCCCCTCCTGGATTGTTACATGATATATGACAATCTCCCGATATATTTACACGGTGAACGCATTTAATACACTTTGCCAACCTATCTCACTCCTTGCTATTGTGGCTTTACTTTGATATAATAGAGAAAAGTTAATCTTTACACACTAACAGACTTTATTGCTTGTCGAGGGCGGTTGGTCTGTTATTTCATTTGGAAACCTTGTTTCGATGTTAACTACAAATTCTGCTATCCGCTGCTTGGCGGTTTTAAGTCTGGACATTATTTCAATGGTCCGGCTTTTTTCATCTTCTGCAATAATCCCATCATCCAGGATTAAGGCCATGTCTTTGCAATCTACGTCTATTCCTACTACTGAATTGTTTAATCTCATTAGTGCATCAGTCAGGTGCTTCTCTGCGACCTCTGGGTGGATTTTCTGGCCTATTACGCAGTAACCGCAGTATAAGTACCGTAGTATTGGTTTACGGAAGAGCGTTGCCATCCTATCCATAATGTCCGGTGGTGCTGTACCTTTGGCTTCGTAATCCCTTAACGTCCTCTCTGCCACATTTAGCTTTTCTGCGGCATCAGCTATGTTAGGAAACATGGATTTTCGGCAAGTTCTCAGCATTGTTTCATCCCTCCTTTCGGTTTAGAATATAGTCATAAGGGTTAACCACATGTGGTTGAATTGCTCCAAGAAGTGTATAAAAAATAACTCCCGGTGCTATTGCTTTTGTTGTATATGGTCCATGTACTACTTTGTGTCCATGAGGCATACTGCACTTGATAAGTGTTTCCGTTTCTTTGGTCCCATCTATCGCCAGTTATCTTGCCATCTTTCACTACGCGGCAATGTTCATGCCCACAATTGGGACATTTTAAAATATGGTTTCCGTTTAATTCGGTGTCAACTTCAAACTGAATATACTTATCGCAATTATGGCAATGCAGTTCTTGTTTTTCAACCGCCATTCTTCCCTTACCCCCATTCCTCATTCACTTTATAGTCACAAGGGTTAGACATCCTTAATCACGGATAAAATTTCCAAAAACATTTTGTTATAACTCGAAGCATAGTCGTTAAGGTTAATTATTTCGTAGTGCCCACAATCTGAACAAGCAATCTTGATTGAATTATTATATTCTCGTCTGTAGTGGCTAATTAGCGTTCCTCCGCACTTATCGCAGCGGTAAATTACTTCTATCAACCCCTCACCCCCCCCTTCCTTATCTGACCGTCAACCTTGGCGGTCAGGCCACCTTTTTAAAATCTAGCCAGTAATGCGGCTTTACATATTGCTTCAGGTGCAGTTTTTAAATCTACGACACTGCCTTTGTAATTCCAACCTATGCTCCATTTGCCATGATGCCGTCCAATATTGAAATCGTGCCACTTTTGGGCAATCTTCTCTACTACTTCCCATGCCGTGGCTATATCGGTGGAATATCGGGGAAGAAGCGGATATCCTTTTATGTTTGGTGCTTCCCATGCGTTTTCTCCAACCTTAGTCCATCCCATCACCTTTTCAGCCACCAGAGCATCCAACTCTCGTCCCGGCTCCATGGCTAATATTTCATCCCTCGTCAACTTTCTCACCCCACTTTCTTTTCCTCTGCCGGTATTGGGTCAACCTTGGCGGTCAGGCCACCTTTTTAAACTGCTTTAATCGTTTTTTCACAGTCACTACAGATATTCTTGCCGTGGATAGTTTTAGTGGTATTGTCAACATTTCCGCAAATAATACAGCCGGGTTGGTATTTCCGCAAAATTACTTCTCCTACTTCGTTAACAAAAATTTCTAGTGGATCACCGTCTTTAATGTCAAAAGTATTTCTTACTTCTTTAGGGATAACCACCCTGCCCAACTCGTCAATCTTCCTTACAATTCCCGTTGCCCTCATTTTCTCACCCCGATTTCTTCTCTTCCTTCGGTATTGGGTCACACTTGCGGATTGCCTCAAGCAGTTTGGGTAGGCGTTGTTTGATGCTCATGTTGTCACCCCCATTAGCCTTGCATGTTTACCAAGTCAATCAAGATTTCATCCTTCCAGGCATCTTCTTCTTCCGGTGTCAACTCGACGATCACGCCGTTTCTGCTGTATTTGTGAGTTATCATTTGCCAACTCATTTCTTAACCGGTTTTAACTTCTAATAGAAGTGGCTTGTCTTTCAACTTTTCATAGAAATACTTTACGGCTTTAACACACCGGACGCCGGGGGCCCTCAATTCCCACGGACCACTCCAGAGCCGCTATTTTTGCCTCTAATACCCTTTTCGCCAGAAGATTGCTGAGAGGCAAAGCCAAGCACTCCTTGAAAAAATCGATTTCACTCAAGATTCCTTCACGTGTGGGTGATGTCGGAAGGTTAGATGATTCCTTGATGGTTGGTAATTGCCCGTCCTTTGGGAATTTTTTCTTTGCACAATCATCACAATAAATACAGGTTCCGGCAAGGTCGCCTTCTTCCAATACGTGTATTAGCTCATCTACTTCGACCGGCATTTCTTTACCACATTCGCCGCACTTAGTAAAAAATTCATCCTCGAAGATGTCAATATTTACTTCGATATCGCTGCCAATGTTCTTTTTGAGATAAAACATTTTCATCAGTCCTTCCTTTTCTTTAAATTAACTCGCCTGATCCCGCTCGACAAGCTGTTTTTACCTGATGCGTATCAAGTAATCACTTGTTAATAACCCAACTAAACAGCCTCAATTTCCTTCACCGTCTCAACTTCATCCATTGCCTTTAGTAGAGCGGGAACCGTTACTTTTTTGAAATGCTCTGGATCATAGATGTAGTTTCGATGTATTGTGGGAGTATCGCGGAAACTGGTTTCTGCCTCGGTAACTGACAATTTAATCACCCCCCTTCTAACCGACCTTGGTTTCTAATAGAAGTGGCTTGCCTTTTAGCTTTTCAAAGTAATCAGTTAACAACTTTTTGCGCTGTTGGAAATCCGAAACCCCGATGCTTGCATAGATACAAATATTCGCATAAATGCCTTGAATTCAGATTCATTGCCATCTTCATCGGAAATAAGTATTTCGTTGGTGGTTTTGCAGTAAGAAATACTTAGTCCATGCTCGTCTAGATATTTTTTGATAATAGGGTTTTCTTCTAAGACATTTTCAAGGTGGTGTTTTGCGAAGGCTTCAATGTTAAAGTCGTTGGTATGATAAATATTGTGCTTAGGGGCCGAAAAACTATATTCACTTAATTCCGATACCGACTTTTCGAATTCTAAATTGAACCATTCCCCAAAGATTGAAAGATGCCTAAATTTCTTGTGTAAACTGTTTTCAATTTCGTGATAATTACCACATTCCGGTGATATACAGAACCGCACTATATGTTTGCCAGACAATTGCTGTATTTCTTTGAACCGCCTTTTGACGTTTTTGGACTTCCCAATCTTTATCCGGTTTCCTAGGTCAACGATATAAACATATCCACCGTCATTGCTTTCGCTGGGCAAATCTTTAATGTCGCTACCAACTACCGGAACACCATTCTTTTCTGTTACACCATACATGTCATTGGGAATAAGTAATTTGGTCATAATCCGTCTCCTTAAACTGCCGCAGACTTTGAAACACTTGTCTTTCTGTGAACATCAGCCAATAAAATATCATCCAGAGATAACTTGAATTCCCCTTTTATTTTAAGGGCCAACGGCTTAGATATATTTCTCACTCCGTTAATTTGCATTGAATAATAAGCCTCGGTAATCCCTAGCCTTTGCGCCATATCAGCCTTAGTCAGATTATGTTCTTCGCGAATTTTCTCCAAGACGTTCACCGCCATTCCTCCTTTGTTTTAATTTAACGCTCTGTTAATCCTAGTATAATTAACGTTGTGTTAAAAGTCAATAGGTTTTTTGTCTTTTTGTTAACTTTTATTTATAACTTAACATTCTGTTATATAATACAAATTACAGTAACGTGAAAGAGGGAGTTTAACATGCTAGGCAAAAGATTAGAGGAATTATTTGAAGACTCTGGCAAACAACAGTCTGCGTTGGCAACTTATTTAAATGTCAGCGACCCTACGGTAAGTCAATGGAAAACTGACAAAAGGCAACCAGACTTACCGACTTTAAAAAAAATATCTATATTTTTCGATTGTTCGACCGACTTCTTGCTTGGCCTCACTGACATAAAAAAAGCCCATGTTGACGATGCGGCAGCCAACCGTATCCCCCCTGATTTAAGTCCAGAAACGTATGATATTATCCAAGAGGCAGTGCAGTACGCCTTACGGAAATATGGGAAAACGGAGACGGTTACCGGTGCAAACTCTGATAAATCTGGCTGAACAACAGAAGATAATAATTGACGAGTATCCGCTGGGAGAAGAATTAAGAGCTATTTACCTTAAAATAAGAGAACTAGAAAACCCGATAATATTTCTGAATAAGAACTTATCCTATTATTCACCCGAGACACGTTGTGTTCTAGCAGAGGAATTGGGGCATTATTTTACTACGATAGGGAATGCGCTATATCAGCATAGAAATTATTCGGATGTTCTAATGGTCAATAAAATAGAAAAAGCCGCCATCAGGTGGGCGGGTCACTTCTTAATACCAAACGAAGAGTTGTATCAGGCTTTACAACATGGACAACCTTCATTGTATGAATTGGCGCAAAAGTTTAATGTGACAGAGGGATTTGCGAAAGCCAGATTGCAGATATTTAAAGAAGAAGAATACGCACTAAGGCACGGGACACTGTACCAAAGATTAAAGACTACCGCCTATTTGGCAGGTAGTTTTAGTACTTTTAAAGGGCGTTCGACATAATATGACTTTTTTCTACATTTACATAAAATGTGAAGTTAGTTTGAGGAGGACAGGGTATAATATGAAAACAAAAATAATTTTGGGCCTGTTAGTAATACTTCTTCTATCTGCATGGGTTTTTCGGTGGGAAACTATAGACATTCGCGAGGATGGCACCTTAACAAGATACAAGATTGACAGGTGGACAGGTCAAAAATGGATAGAAATATTCGGAGGAGAGTTTTCTGCAACAGAAGATCCACAATTTGACTTGAATATCCAGAAAAATAAACTCGTTCAATGGGAATATGAAAAAAAGTTAGGCATGTTAAAGTTATTAAAGGATAGGGAAAATTTAAAAATCGAAACGCAAAAGACGGTCACTCAATCAAATGTAGATAGTTCTCCTTCTGTATATGACCAATGGAAAACAAAACAAGGAAACCTTCGTGCTGAATTAAGAAAGCAAGGAAGTTTTCGTGCTGAATTGCAACCATATCTTAGTGCAGAAGAGTGGGAAAAATCACCAGAAGGTCGATTGTCAGCTATCAATGAAAATATAGTTTCAACAAGCAAAAAAGCACAAGAAATGGCAATAACCCATTTATCTGATGAAGCTCGCCGAACTCGGCAATTGGCGACTTATATTTGGGCATCCCTAATCGGGGCATTTAGTGTCATTTTTCTTATCGTAACATTAAATTTAAAGGTGAAAATATGCAAATTGACAACGTAATTATATATCCACGTAAATCTAGGGAAGATTTAGAGCGCGAGAAAGAAACGGGCGAGGATAGCTTGGCATTAATGACAGAACTATTGGTGAAAACCTGTCAACGAATGGGCATTTCCAGTTTTGATGTATTGCCCGAAATTGGTTCGGCAGACACCATCGACGGTAGGCCGGTGTTCTCGGATATAATGACCAATCTTATTCCATCTGGGAAGTACCAGGGAATTGTGGTTAGGGAAATATCCAGACTAGGACGGGGTAATTTTGCCGATGCCGGAAGAATCTATGAAGCGATAATCACGCACAAGTTTTATATCATTACGACAAACAGAGTTTACGATCCGACCAATAAGGCTGATCTCCGTTCTTTGCGTATGGAACTTTTCATGGCTCGTGAAGAGTACGAAATGACAAAGGAGAGACTTTGGTACGGTCGTGACGAGAGAGCCAAACAAGGATATGCTGGAGGTTATCTGCCGGTGTTGGGACTAACATCTTACCGAGGAAAATTTAGCCTTGTTCCTGATGAATTGGAAGTGCTTAAAAGAATCTTTACAATGCGAGCCGAAGAGAATTCGTGTAATGTTATCGCAGATGTTTTGAACAGTGAGGGTCGATTAAGCAAGAAGGGGAAAAAGTGGGACCCAACTTCAATATGGCAAATACTGCGGAATAAACGCTATATAGGCATAGCAAAATGGGGTGGGCAGGAAATCCCTGCCAAACACCCACCGTTAGTAGACCTCGATTTATGGGAAGCAGCTCAGCGGGTTAATAAAGATAAGGCTAATCCTAACAACTGGGTCGAGAGTCCGTATATTGTTAGATTGCATTGCCACGAGTGCGGTTCTCGTATGTATGGAAGTACGGATAGCGCCAAAACAAAGATTAACGGAACTTGGAAATACTATAACAAAAAGCCCTTCTACGTATGTAATGGCAGAAGGACTAATATATGTTCCCACCGAGTCAGGGCTGAAAAGGTGCATGACGTTATTATGGGCGAACTCAGAAAAATGTTCATCGAAGAGAACTGGAAGAAGTTAGTTGATGAGCGAAACGCCACCCGCAAAAAAGAAAACTTGGGGTATTTGATAAAGGAAAAAGAAAAAGCTCTAAAAGTTCAAGAGTCGTTTTTAGTTAAACTAGACTTAGATTATAAAAACGGACTTAAACCGGCTCTTTATTCCAGACACTACGAACAGACGGAAAACGCTATTAACACATTGAAGCATGAAATTCGCGAGCTAGAAAAGAGGGCAAAAAAAAGAAAAGCTACCCCTCCATCCAACATCAAAAAGCAACTTTTGGACTTATTGGATAAGTGGGATTCACTAACAAACAAACGTAAAAAAGAGGTAATTCGTGCCATATTCCCCCGCATTGAATTGGCTAAGAATGGCGAATACCACATAGATATCGAACTTCCGGAGAAAGTCTAATTACTACCGGGAACTCTTTTAACCATTTCAATGGTAATAAGTTTGTACGGTAGTAATGCTACCGCCTGCGAAATCCGAACAGATAGTAGCATACCACAAGCAACGGAGTTAACACCAGGACTTTGATGAGTGACACATGACCACTTCCTTAAGGTATTTGTATTACTTGTACATTTTACCGGCTTTGAGGATTAAATATATGGGTGTTGTACATGTGTTCAATATGTCTTAATCTTTTAATCTCTTCGTCACTTATCAGGTTTAAATGTAAAGTGTGTTCCTCTGCCCCTTGGAAATGAGTATTTTCTTTTTCTACTTTATAAGTTGCTGGCAATTCGCTCATATGTTCAATGATAAAATTTGCTATCCAGTGTGCTAGTTCGCGCTTGGTCTTTTTCTGCAATTCGTATTTCGAAATACGAAGCATCGTTTGTTGGTCTACCGTCGTTACGGCAAACACTTGCTCGAAGTCTTTGTTAATCACGATTATTCCTCCTCTCTATTTCTTTTTCTTTAACACTTTACCGTTTCGCATTTCAACCGATTTCCTGACATACTCGCTTAAGTTCTCCTGCTCAATCTCTGCCGCCTGTATAACTTCCTTCTTTAGCTTTTGCGATACCCTTACATCGGGTAGCTTTGTGTTTTTGGTTACAGGAGTCATTAAATGGCCTCCTTCGTAACTGTCATTGCCGCAAAATAAGGTTTTTGTGCGATATAACCATTGTAAGCTACTTTAACCAAGTCGCTCAACCTATCGCTTTTATTTTCACCAACATGCAAAACGGTTGTACAGTGGAACTCGTTATCTGTTTCCGTTGGCTCTCTCAAATAGAAATCTGCAAACATCTTAATGTCATTCTCTTTACAAATCTTTATTATCTCTGTCATTAACGGAGAAACCTTTTCATCGTAAACAATTTCCTTGTCATACATATAAGTACCTCCTAAATATTATTTGATACTTATATTATACTACAATTGTCGGACATATACAAGACAAATAAACAAATAAAAGGGCAAAAAATACTCCTTATTAAAGTAACGTCCATTAAATTTTAATAACAATTTTGTTATTATTGCTGACTTTAATAAGGAAGATTATCTGTCCGATATTAATGTCGGGAACATAAAAGGGCAAAAAGAAAAGCCCTCTTTCGAAGGCTTTTCTCTAGGCTCGTTTTTTATCAGCGCAATATGATTCAGTACAGGGCAAAACTAAAGACTAGACAATTCTAGTCTCAATGCGCCTTCTGCTTATGATATGGAATTACCTCGTGTTCTCTATCAAACCATAATATTCTAAAAACATTGTTTGTCCTATATCCCCACAAGCGCTTTTTATTCCCATCTACCTTTACTCTGCAAACATCAACATCCTGGGAAACCACTGGTGGTAATGGTTTTGTATACTCCTCTTCCTTACGGTAGTCTAGGCCTCTGTGACGTTTTAAAACAAGATCATTCCACGTTAAAGATTCCATGGTTTTAAAGGTAGATATTAATTCTAGTAGTTCCTGCCCCTGCCATGCCGAGAGCAAACAATGGTTGTCGCATACATGCAGAAACGAAAACACCGGATTCTCCTTCCCGGCGTTTTCCGAGTGTCTTATTATTGCCTTTTCATTTATTTTGCTTTTCTTGGGTTTAGGTTTTACTATATCTTTTTTAACCATTTTCCTGCAACCTTGTATAAAACTCTTTCATCGTTTCCCATGTAATAACGTTATCACATGCTTCTCCTGGAGGGCAACTTCCCCTGGCTATTACCCAAGGGGCTTCCTCGTGCGTTAAGTCTTCCAGGTATCTACCATCAAATTGGCTATAAGCATCCCATACAGCTTCTAACGTTTCGACCTCAGCGTCTTTAAAAACCTTCCCATCAAATTCTTCAGGACTAGGAATGGAGTGCCATTTGTATTCTTTGTATTTATTCCAAAGATCCGGACATACTGGTCCATGAGCCCAAGCCTGGAATGTTTGTTTAAACATTGGATCATTATCAAACACCAAATGCCAAGCTTGCGCATAGTAACACATTTTTTGTAACTTTAAATGGGTCATCAGGCTGCCCGTTTCAAAATCGACGCGCGAAAGAAAATAATCAGCTACATCAAATACCGTTATCATTCTACGCCCCTCCTTGCCTACAAACGTATAAACTTTTGCCATCTGATTCACCACCTTTACCTATAATATTCTAATAGGCAACACTGGGTTTCTGTCTGACAACAAAAGTTCTGTTCACAGAAATATTATAACATATAACCCGTGTAATTTATGTCGAATATTGTCGAACAGTTCTTTGTTTTGGCAAAACACCCAGTTGCTTACAGTGATACACATTCTATCCTAGATATTAACCAAATTTCTCAAAAATTATAAAACTTTTTTCTTCATCATAATAATTTTATTAGACAAAATGACTATTAGGACAAAAAAATAAGCCCTCCGAAGAGGGCCAGAGGAGAACTATTTTTTAGATTGAACGCCAAAATAAAAAGAGGCAATATTTGTGATGCCTCCGACAATGACCATTATAATATCCTTGGATAACTGCCCTTTAAAAGCGAGCAAGTACACTAACCCGAAAAAGAGTACGGCGATTAATGCCCTTACGCCAAAATCGTCTGCCAGTTTCATCTTTTTCACCTCCGGTTCTCCATAATCTGCCGTCCTGCCCGGCCTACACTCTTCATTTATATTTCACCTAACTTTTTAGCAACTGCCTTGATTAATACTGCAGCATTTGGGCCGTCTATTTTTCCGCCGGGCACCGCATTCTTTAGCCAGTAATCCGGACTGTTGATTAACCCAGCTCGTACCCCTACGCCTATAGCTTCCGCTAACTCATCTTTTGGCGGCATTTCCGGAATGTACTTAACGCCCAGGTATTCGCAGATACCCTGCGCGGCTTGCTCCCCGGTTTCCTTCTGGAAGGCTGTTGTTAACATTAGTTCGGCTTCTTTATGTACATCCATAAACCCGCCTTCAATTAATGCTGCTGGCATTTTTGTTTCCCGGGTGACAGCCAAATTCTCAGGCACGATTCCCCTGTTAATCTGTGGCGTTCCCTGGACCATGTATTTTTGAATACAGGCTGCCAACCTTTGCCCGTTCACACTACCCGGTTGATAACAAGTCTGTACGCCACCCTGAGTTTGGTCCCATATGCCCCTGAATGCGTTATAGTGGAAACTCACAAATACATCTGCCTTGGCATCGTTAGCCCTCTTAATGCGGGTAGCCAGTGGAACATCGGTGTCCTCGGGGGCCGCTAGCATTATTTTAACCCCGCTACGGACCAAGGCCGCGGCGCAGAAGTTCATAGTCGGTTTATTAAACTGGTTTTCATGGATTACTGTACCGTTGGGCATAGTCGGTGTTCGCTTGCCGCTTGTTTCTAAGCCGTGACCATCATCGAGAGCTACGAGTTTAGTCATAATCTCACGTTCCTTTCTCAATAGTGCTAAAATCAAATACTTATTCCCAAACTAACCACCGCCTTTAATGCGTTAGGCCCCAGGTGGCCACAGATGACAGGGAGGCAATTAAAAAAGTTGCCCATAAAGGCAACCTGTTTTGTAATGCTAGAAGGGTTTTGTTTAGTGGTTCATGCACCTCTTTCATATGATTGTCTTGCCTCTTTTCTAAACCTTCTATCCGTACAGCGTGATCTACTACCTTGTCATTAATCTCGGCCATCTCCATTGTCATCACTCTCGCTTTCCTCATGTTGTCTATTATGGTAAAATAAGTTTACCCTTTGATTCCTGTCCTCATGGGAATCGTTGGGGAGAGGGCCGGTTAGTTTTAGTCGGCTGCCGGTCCTCGTTAGCTTTAAATATAAATTTTTTATAATAAAAAAGACACCTGTTTAGATGTCTTTATATTTATTATGTGGTATAATTTTGTCAAAATCTAAAAATAAAGGGGTGTTTTAATGCCTATATTCGGTAAAAAAGATAAACAAGGAAATCTTGCTTGTAATTTTTCTCATGCAGATGGCATTGCAAGTATGCCGCAAGGTATAGCTGTTTGCGTAACTCAGGAAGATTCAGAGTCGCGCCTTTCTGTTTCTATGCGTTTTTCAAAACAACCGCCAATATACATTAAATATGACCAGATATCCAATGTAGATTTTATTGATGAAAAACAAATTAAAGAATCCAGCAAAAGCGTTATCGGCCGCGCTACCATTGGAGGCTTATTCCTTGGACCGTTAGGTGCAATTGTAGGCGGTATGTCAGGAACTGGAACCAAGAAAAAAGTTGAAACTAAATATTTTTTTATAATTAACTACCATCCAACAAATGAACCTGATGAAACAAAAATAATATCGTTTGAAATAGTCGGAGCATCATTGCATTGGTCAAATTTCATTAAAGAACTCCGCTCAAAAATTCATACACTAGAAACACATCAACCACAATACCTTTAAAGTTTATTCCATTAAAAAGCACCCGAAGGTGCTAATATCTTATAAAATTTTACAATTCCTGCTAAAGTTTGCAGGAAATTTTTATTATATGGCGAAAATATTGCCAAAAAGAATTATAAAGGAGCGATAGTATGAAAATACTTAAATGGGTTGGAATTATTTTCATTGGACTTATCGTGTTGGGAATTATGTTTGGTGATGACGATTCAAAAACGAAACAAACTACTCCAACATCAAGTGCGAACCAAGAGAAAGAACAGTCGGCGGCAAAACCAGCGGAAGAAAAACAAACTACCACTCCAGCAAAACCAACACCTGAGAAACCACCAGAAAAGAAACTTAATGTGACAACAATGGCAATAACAAAAGATAATCTAAAAGAAGTCCTCAAAGATGTGATCCCTAGTGATAAATTTGTAAAAGTAGATGTTTCAAAAGAAAAATCGAAGTGTACAGTAGACATATATTTTAATCCGGGAGATGTTTGGGATGAAAAGGCTTTAGTTAAACAGTCCGCGATAACGGCCACCGATTCCTACGAAGTTTTATTCAAAAACCCTAAAATTGATAAAGTATGGTTTTGGACTCAAACCAAAATGACAGATGCTAAAGGTAATTCTTCGATAGATAATGTTGTTAACATATCACTCACCAAAGAAAATGCCAAAGGCATCAACTGGCCTGAATTCAAGGATATGGTTCTATTAGACTATAATGCACTGTTTCGCATAGTTGACTCTTATTATATTCACCCAGGCGTATTAAAAAATTTAAAATAACATTTCAAATTTAAAAACACCCTAAACGGGTGTTAATTTTTGTTCAATCTTTATAAGCCGTTCTTCCAGCGATTTAATTTTGTCATCTTTTTCTTTATGTTTGGCCTCACTATCAACTAATCTTTTTTTCAGATTCGGGACCACTTGGCTTTCCGGTTCCGCATCATTCAACAGGTGCTCAATCGCTTCTGTCCGTGAAGCATACTTAATCCCTTGTGACTTTGGTTTGTGTTGTTCGTAATCTAACGGTTCAATGGCATAAGAAATGCCTAGTTCCATTAATTTGGATTCGGCTTTATTTTTTTCTTCTTCTGAATAGATAACTACGCCGTCTTTTTCCAATTGAAAAGGAGCTAGATTATCTCTAGCCCCTTCGGGGTTGCACTTAATAAAATGAGTGGCGAATATCACCACTCCATCATTTACACTTATGTACAATTGCCATTACCTACCATCAATTCGTTACCTTCTCCATATTTACAACCAAATCTTAACCAATAACCTTTAATCATTGTCTATGTATGGGTTTTTATCTCCTTTATAGAAAATTGATGTTAATATTAAAAATGTTCCTAAACCGGCAAGAAAGAATATAGCGACCTCGCCAGGTTTAGGATTAAAGATTGAGAAATAAATAAGGATACTCCAATATATTTGCAAGGAATTAGATATTTCCATAAATTACCCCTCATTTACAAATATTTTTGATAATCTCATTTTACCATATTGTAACAATTTATTCAATCTAATTTTTTTGTCAAGAATAAACACTTTATTCATTATATCCTATTTTTAACCTTGTTGTACAATATGGTTGTGTGAAAACCCACCGGAGGCATTAAGTGTGATTGTCCTCGTAATGTTTGTAATACTGTACCATCTGGCATGGGATGGTACAGTATTACTATGACAATTACAGCCCCTTGGTTGTCATTTTATGAACAGAATAATTCCGCAGACTAAAAATTATTAATGCAACAAGATTTATGGTGCAGAAGTTACTATATGGGCATGACCGCCTGATTCCGCCCAAGTAATTGTTCCGGTGACTGTTTGTAATACTGTTCCGTTAGGTATGCCGTGGTTATGGTCGGATACTGAAGTAGTTAACAGTGCATTAATGATAGCGCTGTTAAAGCTTAATGTAGCACTGTTAAAATTACATATGCTAGTACCAAGATATACATTGCTATTATCCTCAAAATATATACCTTGTCCCGCACCTGTACCGGCTCCAAAAATAAGACGGTCGGTCCCTCCTACACTAAATACGGTATGCCCTGAGCCAACTGCACCGGAAAGAGTTCCTGCCTGAGTTCCATTTTCATCCCTAAACCATTGCTCGTAATAATTAAAGGTAGCATGAGGGAAAAACTCTATTCTTGCATACCCATTAGAATCATAGGCGTATAAATGATTCCCGCTTAACTCTATTCGCCCCCCAGATGCAGCACTTCTTATTGTTCCGCCGGTTATAGTTGCATCAGTAACCGTCATGGCACCAGACAAAGTAACACTAAACGGGGCTGTGGCAAAGGCTGTATCGCCGAGCCATATTCCATTTGTACCGTTAGCATTAAATGTATTGCTACCAGAACCGATTACTATACTCCCACCTATTAACTGACTCGCCAGAATAAATCCTGTAAATGTCCCATTACCACTTGTATCAAGGTAAATAACATCTGTCCATGTTCCTGTAGCCGTATCGCCTTTTTGAATTTTAATACCGTCCGTTGCATTCATTATAGCACGGGCTAAATTATCAGACCTTGTGGCAACAAAACCAAGTTCAGGGCCAATAGAACAACCATTATATACATTGTCCTTTGATACGGAAGTTGTTTGTATTGTGGTCAATGTATCAGCCAAGTCGTCAACAAAATTACTTATTTCCACCTGCCCTTGCATACGTTGGTTTACGTCATGTGATTCTTTGACTATTCTTAGAGATGTGTCAAGGTTTAAATCATCGTCAATTGTTTTTACCGTATCACCTAACTCATGGTGTTCTAAGGCACTTACCCCAGCATTAATATATCCCTGTTCGAATTCAAGTTCTGCGGCGGATACTTGGTAAGATGTTGCAGGCAATCCCTCCACCTTTTTGCGGTTGTCAATTATCCGTTTTACACCTACCAGATTTTTACGGTAGCGGAATTGTACTCCACGATTTGTCCCACGTTGGGTATAAAGCGAAATTACATACTTATCAAACTTTAATTCTCCACTATATAAAGCGGCTAATTGCATTAGAACATACCGTTTATTCGTGGATTCATTGACGCTTATCGTCTGTGAGGCAGTTATTTGTATCGTGCCAAGGGTAAAGTCTGTTCCGGATAATAGAGTAGTCGCTACGGCTGAAAATGGGCCTGTTGCGGTGAATCCTGACGTGAGTGTAGCAGAAATAAGTTCATAAGAAACGTGCTCACATTGGGCATTGATAAATATGCCATCTTGAGTTCTTTCTTCTTCCGTATAAACAATATTAAAATAATTGTCTTCCACTTCAACCTTATGCTGGTAGTTGACATAGTTAGATTTATCATTGTCAATTACAGTTGCAAAACTGAAGGTAAATTCCCGGTTTATTTCTTCGGAAATAATTGGGTTTGTCACATTTTGTAGTATTGCCATTGTCTCGTTAGAAGAGTTAAGTATTTTGATTAAAATATCTTCTTCTGAAGGTTCTTCTTCCTCTAAAAAAATTGGTTGAGACCAAGCAATAGTAGAATCTGAATCTTTTACCGATTTTATTCTAACATATAATTCATCCCCTCTTACGGTGTAGCTTGCGGAAGTTACACTATAGCAGGTTCTTAGAACATTGCCCTCCGCACCTATAAAAGAAAAGGTGCTCGCATTTGTGCTGAATGCTTTTATTTTTTTGTCTTCCACAACAATACTTATATCGTTCCCTGTACTGGCATAAAAGTTACCGTTTCTCAGAGAGTCCCTTATTTCTCGGGCATCGTTTGAATCTACATTAACAATTACCCATCCTGCATTAAATGAACTTGAGGCACTAACAGCATGACAATCATCAACTGCCATCCCGAAAATTCTTTTACCTGCACTTAGTACATAGTCCCAATGTCTCTCGCTGTTTTTATCTTCAACAACGGCATTGAAAACTTCAATAAATTTATAGTCGTAATAGCTTACCATTTCAGTTTTTGGAATATTATATATTTTTCTCCAATATGGGTGTGGAAGTGATATTAAATCAGTATGTTCTAAGTGATAATCTATGGCATCTTGGGTTCCAGTTGCGGTTGCTTCGCCTATAACATTGTAAGCCGCTATATGTCTTGTGGTGATTTCTTCTATACTGTCAGCTAACCAAGTAATACCTGCACTATTGGCCGGAAAAGGATTTGAGGTAACATAATTATGGTCTGTTATGGTTATAAAATCATAACCAGCATCTTTATAAGCTGTAACCAGCACCGCAGGGGAATCAGCACCATCACTATTAGTCGTATGACAATGTAATTGACCCTTTAAGTTTAATGTTCCGCCATTTTCGTAGGGATTAATAAGTTTCAAATCATCACCCTCTAACTAATTTCAGCATCAAAATTCAAATATGCAGTCGTATCGTTCATTGCATTTAGAGAGGTAGCGTTTCCGGCAGTTAAAACCGCTGAAACCGTTGTAGTTAACCAAACACCATCAATCCCGGTATTATCTATCGTTATCGCTGCGGTTATCTGTTGATACGTACCATCTGATTTGGTAAGACAAAAGGTTCCGCTTGACGATAACGTTGGCGTTGTCCGCACTTGAACACCAAAAGGCATGAATATTTTTGCTGCTGTGGTCGAAATAGCTTGGCCGGTTCCAAAACAATAGTAAGCAGAGTTCGCTGTCAATCTCCTGTTGAAACGTCTGCACAAATTCAATTCGTCCTGGTATCTTTTTGGAACAAAAGGTAACACTGTATCGCCTACACATAATTGAACTTGAGCTATATCTATGTTGCCTGATCCTACGAACGTTTCTGCGGTTGGGGTTCCCCCAAATTGTGCGGTTCCATAAGCGGACGACCATACATATTCAAAACGTAGTTGTAAATAATCGTTATTGGCAGTTCCAAACGTTTTTCCCGTTAGCGTATTTGTCGTCCAAGCATATGTATGGTAAGTCCAGTTTGCAGTTAAATTACATATTGTACCCAATAGATTTTCAGTAGAAGTTGGTGTTCCTCCGCTTCCATATCTCTGGCTTAAATTCATTCCTAGCCGCTTATTAGTTATACTGGACTTAGCATAAAAATTAAGAGTAACTTTTTTATTTGCACCGCACAAATATCTTGTCCCATGCTCTACTCGGTGGTATAAACAATAACTTGTAGTTGCACCCAAAACCACACTGCCTGCACCATCAGGGTTTATTCTATAAAAATAATAAGAATTAGACATGTCGCCCGGTGTTAATTCCTGTCTCGAATGAATTATATTTGCGGGAAACGTCCATCCGTCAGTTGCAGAAGCAATACCAAATTTATCAGTTAAAAAAGTGCCTGTAGCAGTAGGATTAGTAATGCTTGTTCCCCTCTGCCATATATCGAAATTACCATTGATTACGGCCTGACGCGGCATGTTTTCATATATACTGTTTAATAGATAACTAAAGTTATCATTCAGGGGTTGAGCTTGAATTTCGCCAGTTATCGTTGTTAATGCCATATTTCTGCCTCCTTTTATAAAAATCTATGTTTCCATGTATAGGTAACGCTTGCACTTGGATTGTCACCCCGAAAAACCAAACTATTATTGCCTATTCCTAGTTCTATAAAATCACCTGAAAAATAGTTGAGTGAATTTACATCATCAATAGTAACTGTAAAATGTTCTGTGTCGATTACTAGTGTCTGACTCGATAAAGCAGTCGAAAGAAGCATTTCCTGTTCGGTATCAGAATTTATTATCTTTGGATAAGTGACGCTCCCGCTTATAGTTATTTTAAAATCAGTCTTAATTGTTCCAAAATTGTAGATTCCGCTTAGTTGATATGGCAAGTTCCATGTAAACCCGGATTCATTAGGGTAATATAAACCACTATCGTATTGTAAGCTGGAATCATAATAATAGGTTTCGTCATATTCATCATAATCAGCATAAGCAAATGGTTCACATTCGAATAAGACTTTACATTCGCCTAATTTGAAAAGATTTGCCAAGCCTATCTCGGAATATATTTTCCCTACATACCATTTATCCGGCTCATCACTGAACACAAGATTCTTCGTTCCTGAATATCCACTCAACCAATAGGCTATCGTCCGGGCGCGGGTTCGTAGTTCGGCAAAACTTGTACCGACATATTTTAATTCAACCTCAATTATTCTATTTTCAAATGTGTTATCACTAAAGTCATAAGAACCGTGTTTGCCCGGGACTACAAGTTCACGTTTCCGTAAAACGGGCAACAACGGCCTGTTAACACTTTTTGCCACTATACCATAGATGCTACTTTTTATATTGTTGTACGTGAAACCTATCATGTTCCATACACCACCCCGCTACTTCTGCCCCTGCTGGTTTGTAAATTATATATCTCTCTAGCAATTAATTTAGTATCGTTGTCTGACCGCACATTGAAAATAGCCCCGGCAAACATCCCTTCAAAATTTAATGTCTGTCCCATCATAGCCTCGGTTTGTTTGTTGGGTATTACTTGGCTCCCCCGGGGCAGGTTCAATAATTCCGGACCTCGTTCCCCAACTATTGCCATGCCTCCCCTGAAATTATTTATCCCTCGGGCAAAACCGGGTACCCCCCGCGGTGAAGTCCCTGATTTACCGGCCTCATAGCCACTTTCAACACTACCTACTACGCTTGAAATGGTATCTTTTATTTTTTTCACAAACCTTTTTGCCGCATCTAATATCCCGGTAAAAATTTTAGCAATTTTGTCGGGGATGCTTGTAACAAAATCAACAATTCCGTCAAAAATTGCTTTGCCAATGTCTTTGGCTGTTGTTTTCGCGCTTGTTAAGAAAGCAGCAAGTTTTTGACCGGCGGTAACCAATAGATTCCATAGATTTGAAGGTAAATTCTTCACGAAACTTATAATATTATCTAGTATGCTTTTGCCTGTTTCTGTTGCTTTTGTCTTTATATCTGTTGCCCAAGTGACAAATTTTAATATGGTAGCTTGAAGCCATACCCAAATTTTGCCCGGGAGGTCGGCAAACCATTGGATTAATTTCGGGATTCCTTCAGATACCGTCTTTATCATCCACCCAATTCCATAACCAATGGCATAGGGTATTTTCACCATAAACAAGTCGTATAAAAATATTTGTACTCTATCCGGTAGTTTTGCAAAAAAATCAACAAATTTATTAAAAGCATTAGGTACGTCAACGGTGAAAAAATTAGTTATGGAGTTCCATATTTCAATAGTTTTTAATTTAACAACATCCCAGTTTTTATATAAAGCAATTCCTGCGGCTATTAATCCACCAATTGGGCCTGCGACTAAAGCTAAAAGTGGATTATCTTTTAGCGTTTGCCATAATTCCAGCACTTTTGCTTTTACCGTGTCCCAATTCCTATAAAGGACAACTCCAGCGGCTACCAATAAGCCTATGGCAGCGGCAACTAGTCCAATAGGGTTTGCATCCATCGCTATATTTAAAAGCCACTGTGCAGTTGTTTGGGCCACTGTAGCAAGTTGCCAAGCTTTATATAGTTTTGTAACACTGCTTATAACACTTTGCGCTAAAATTGCTGTCGTAAGTCCTGTGACAACGGGCAGGAGTATATCGGCATTGTCTTTAAGGAATCCAATGGCATTTTTAATGCCGTTAAAAGCTTTTGTCGTCATAGTTTGTATTCGTGGCATACTACCACTAATAAAATTGGCAAATTTAGTTAATGACGGTAAAAGTTTTACTGCTATACTCAAAACAATCTGATCAAAATTATTCTTTATTATTCTTAATTGGTTAGCAAATCCTGTTTGGGTTTTCGTAAAGTCACCTTGAGCATCTTTAGTAGCATTAAGTATGAAATTATATCTCAAAGTTGCTTGTTCTGCTTGAGACATTTCCGTCCAGGATTTATTTATACCTTGGGATAATGCAAAAGCTTCGAGGTTTGCGCTAGACATATTTATACCTAGTTGCTTCAGTGGTTCTGTTTCTCCGGAAATACCAGCCCTTATTTTATCCCAAACAACTTGATGTGGTAAATTATAAAAAGATGACATATCGCCAGTAAGTTCAGTTAACTTCATTGACATAGTATTAACTTGGTCCCCGGCTAACCCAGTGCTCGTGAGCATAGCTCCCATTGTTCCGGAAAACTGTTTGGCCTGAAGTTCAGATAAGCCAAAAGCGTTCATCGTAGTTTTGGACCACGCATTTATTATCCCTGCGCCTTGTTTAAAAGTAGTATCGACTACGTTTTGTACTTCCTGTAAGTCAGAGGCCAGCATTATCCCTCTTTTGCCAACATTAATTAATGCAGAGCCAGCGTTTTCTAAGGCGGTTACGATACCTAACCCACCGGCAAATGATAAAGTATTACTGATAATGCCACCCGCCTTGGTTGTTTTTTTACTTAAATCATCTACCACTTTTCCGGCTTTATTTATGTTCTTTTCAAGGCCGTCTATTTTGGCTTCTATGCGTACCACCAATTCGCCAATATCCATATCCTCACCACCTTAAAAAAATCCTGCTTGGTCCGCATATAAACCACCCTGGGCTTCTTCTTCCTGCTCTTGTTCTCCCTGTTGCTTGGCTATGGCCAGCATATCCTCGTATGAAACAAAAGTATCCTCAGTCATGTGAGGATACTTTACAAGCCAAAACTCCCATACTCTTTGTTCAAGTTCTTTTTCTTTCAACTTCGAAAACTGGTTAGCAAAATCAGATATTTCCATATTTAGGACAAAATTTATATCATGGTAATTCCGTAAAATAGAATCGTATAGTTCCGCTGCGTCTATTGCACAGCAGACTTGAAAAAAGGGAAATTTTCACCACTGAACAGTTCAGTCATAAGATTGATAAAGTCAGCAGCAGGCAGTTCGGCGATTTCTTCCGCTGTCTTGCCTTCCAATCCAGCCAAAAAAGCAAAGAAATCGTTTTCAGCTTTAGGATAATTTTCAAGGATAAGCCAGACTAAATCTGTTGCAACTTCGCCAGGTTCCTTTGCTTTTTTATCTTTGGTTTTATCCCTAAAAAACTCTTTTAATGATTCCTTGAGTTCCATTTTGACCAGCACTTTAGTGAATGGTCCTATATCTTTTGCCAATAATTTTCTCATGCTAAAAACGCTCCTCTCAATTTTTGAAAAAGGGGAAAGGGACCGTTAAAGGCCCCCTTACGCCGACATGGTGAAATATAATGTTTTTGCTGCTGACAAACTGTTTCCGGCAAGGTCTTTAACGCCTGTGCCAATTATAATGTCATATGTTGCAACAGCCGTGAGTTGAGCCGACAATGTCATTGTCACAATTGCTGTATCGCCAGAAGTCGTTTGGGTAAATGTTGCAGACAGTGTTGTTCCTGCAGTACGCATACTGACAATGAAATTTGCCATTGTTAAAGTGCTTGTAAGTAGTGACTCATTGAACAGTAATGTAATAACACTACTGTTGTATACTGTCTGTACACAAGTTGTAAGACCTGCGGATGGGTTGCTCCCGGTGAATCCCGGTGCAGTGGTATCAGCAGTTGCACCATAGACCGCACTAAACCAACCTGTTCCGGTGGCGGCAGTATAATCGTCCGCATCATCCCGGGTGGAATATTTGAATCTGCTGTCGTAAACCCTCGCAACGCCTTTCCATGTCATTACAGGAGTTTGCCATGACAACTTATCCCCTTTGGTTTCGTGGTCTGTTTTTGGCTTGCTAAATTTACCTTTTAGGAACCAAAAATAAGAATAGCTTCCATTGCTCCTCTTGGCCCTAAATCCAAAGGCACAATCGACGGGTTGGTCGGTAACAAGTTCCTCCATGACACCGCCGGAAATCGTGTGCCCTTGAAGTGCGGCATAATCCTCCTGCGAAATGTCAGCGACACCAACCTCCAATTCAATTTCCCCCATGCTCTCTGCGGTGTCAAAAGCTCCATCATCTGCAAACAGGGTTGATATTTCTGAATTCGGGTTATAGGCAACCGACATTGCACCCTTGAGCGCAACGGGGGTTTGATATGATACCCCTGCGGTTGTGTCCGAGTTCAGAAGTGCATAGTAAAGCTTATCCAAGCCTATGAGTGGTTTTTTGCTCAATTTGCTTACCTCCTTCGTTAATTTTTTGCATTAAAAAAGCACCAGTTACGGTGCATAATTTTTAAAAACTTGGGTCGCTATAATTTCGTCGATAGCGCATAGACTTATGAAAAATCTTTGTTTCATTTTCATACAGGTCAGGTGCCGATATACGCACAAAATCTATCCCCGTCATTGCAGTATCAACCGCCAATGCATAAGTAGATAGGCTTGTTTTCCCCCACAAATCAATTTGGAAAACTATCTCGCTGCCTATTTCCTGGTCATCTGCGTACAAACTCCCAGTATTGTCTAGTTCGAAATAACTGCCGCAGGGTAGACTTGTGAAGTCGGGCGGGTAGAAATAGTAAAAGGTCAATGTGGATAATGCTGAAGCAGTCTGTAGTGCGGTTAATACATTCGTTTTCAGGTTCTGCACTATAAACCACACCCTTTCTTAAAAGCAGCGGCAAGGTCTTTGAGTATTTTATCTTTGTTCTGGTTGTAGGCCGGAAATAGAAATGGTTGGGCAGGAATTCCTTTACTACTGCCATACTCGTAATCAGCAGGAGTAGGTACGCCGCTTCCCTTACCCCTTTGTCCCGTGCCATATTCTTGAAATTTTCCATAAGTTACATTGGTGCCGACCTCAGCCATTGGTCCATTTGGACCATCAGTTAAACGATGCGTTATCGAGGCTCGGAGCCTTCCGCCCAATCCTACCTGTTTATTTACTGGAGCATTGATTTTCGCTTGACGTTCAACTCTGAGCGCACCTTTAACCA
>Ga0172379_10003942_pt1 | contig 22762 bp, 15 predicted proteins | sample GrowelOW334metaG_FD_119756 | JGI IMG/M metagenome (GOLD analysis project Ga0172379, IMG submission 119756) | Groundwater microbial communities from an aquifer near a municipal landfill in Southern Ontario, Canada - Groundwater well OW334 metaG | ecosystem: Environmental > Aquatic > Deep... | reverse complement strand
TCGACCTCACCCAGTTTTTCTGGCGGGTCCTGGAGCAGAGGGGAAACACCCTCCCTTCCCCCGGCGCCCCTGGGAACAAGTTCCCCCCAAGCTACGGGGCCCCCTTCACGGGAGCGGGAGGGTATTTCCCCTCTGCTCCACCCGCCGTTTCTTAGGGTGATGTCGAGTTTTAACGTGTGAAGCGGACTCAAGGAAAGCCGTTGATGAAACTTCCGTATCCCCGGGTGCTGAAAACGGCTTGACTGAGGCTTTCCTCAACGAACAGTCCTATCTCCGTACTCGACCTCACCCTGAAGAGCGAAAGGAGCGCAGGGGAGACTCTCTCCCGCTCCCGTAGAAGGGGGCCCCGCCATCGCCCGCATTACCCACGCCGCGGGTTTGGGGGGAACTGGTTCCTAGGGGCGCGGGGGAAGGGAGAAAGTCTCCCCTGCGCGACTGTTCTGAAAAGTGGGTGAGGTCAAGCAAAGCCGCGGCTTACCGCGCGCGCAGGAACTGCGGCAGAGCGGCGTAGAACGAGGCGGCCTTGAGCAGATGATCCACGGGCATGCGCTCCTTGACCGTGTGCGCGAGCACCTCGTCGCCGGGGCCGAAGCCCACGGTGGGGATGCCCAAACGCCCGGCGCTGGCCACGCCGTTGGTCGAGAAGACCCACCGATCGACGACCGGCGTCTTCTCCAGCGCCACGCGCCCGGCCTTCACCGCAGCCTGCACGAGCGCGTGCTTCTCCGGCAAGACCCAGGTCGGGAAGTACTTCTCCTGCCCGACCTTGAGCCCGGTCCAGCACACGGCCTCATATTGGAGGACTTCCACGCGCGCTTGCGCCTTGCGCACGGACTTTAAGCGCTGTATCTCGGCTACGGCGCTCTTGAGGGTCTCGCCCGCGGTCAGTCGGCGGTCCAGATAGATCGTGCACTCATCGGGCACCGCATTGAGCGAGGGCGTCTTGCACTCGATGCAGGTGACCGCCACGGTCCCATCTCCCAGAAACTTGTCCTTCTTCAGGCGCGGCCGCAAGGCCTCGATCTCGGAGACGATGGGCGACATCTTGGCCACGGCATTGTCCCCGCGCGAAGGAGCGGACGCATGACAAGAGCGACCCTTGACCACGACCTTCATCTCCATGCGCCCGCGATGGCCGCGATAGACCTTGAGGTCGGTGGGCTCGGTGATGACCACGAAGTCCGGCTTGTAGCCTTCCTTTTTAATGAGGTGGAGAAGCGGCAACCCGTCGCAGTCCTCTTCCAGGCAGGAGCCCACGACCCAGAGCGTGTAGTCTCCGCCCAAACCCAGTTCCTTGATCGCCTTGCCCGCGTAGACCATGGAGGCCATGGAGAGCTTCTGGTCCACGGCGCCGCGGCCGTAGACCGCGCGTCCGTCGTACTTGCCCTTGAAGGGGTCCCACTTCCACGCGGAGCGGTCGCCGATGCCCACGGTGTCGATATGGGCGTCCATCATGATCTTGGTCCTGCCGGAGCCGATGCGGCCGATGACGTTGCCCATGCCGTCGATCTTCACGGCATCGAAGCCGACCTTGCGCATCTCCTTGGAGATGAGGCGCACGAGCGCGCCTTCCTTTCCTGAAAAACTGGGGGTCGCGACGATCGCGCGCGCGAAACGCACGATGTCCTTCTCGTAGCTGCGGATCTTGCGCCGAAGGTTCTCTGGGTTCATAGTCCCGTTATTCTATATTATCGGATGAGGCAAGATTACGGGATGAAGCAGGGCGGCCGCGCGTACATTTCACTTTAATTTTCGCTATGCTATCCTGCGAAGATCGCATATTTTTCGGAGGCACCATGCGCGCACCCGTCATCCTGAGCATCCTCTTGCTGGCCGCCGCACAAGTCCAAGCCGCGGAGACTCTGCAGAAACTCGCGGGCCGTCTCGGAAAAGCCCTGAAGGCCGAGCCCGCCCGAAAGATCGCGGTGCTCGCCTTCCCCTATCCGGACGGGACCAGCAACAACGGTTCGACCATCATCCAGGAACGCCTGACCACCTTCCTCGTGGAAGGCGGCAAGGTGGAGGTCATCGAACGCAATCTGCTCAAGAAGGTCCTGGAGGAGAAGAAACTCGAGGCCTCGGGACTGCTCGATCCCAAGACCACCCAGGAACTCGGCAAGGTCCTGGGCGTGAGCGCCGTGGTCACGGGCACGCTCAACGACCTGCCCAAGAATCGCGCCGAGATCAACGCCCGCGTCATTGCGACCGAGACCGGGAAGATCCTCGCGGCCGGACGCGCCGACATCGAGCGCACTTGGGCGGATTCGCCCGCGCATCCCTCAGGCCCGGTCCCCCCTCAGCCGCCCAAAGGAGCGTTCCTCGGCAGGCCGCTGGTGCAGCTGGCCATCCTGCTCGACACCAGCAGCAGCATGGACGGGCTCATCAATCAGGCCCGCGCCCAGCTCTGGAAGATCGTCAACGAACTCGCGCGCGCGGAGAAGTCCGGCGATAATCCCGAAGTGCAGGTGGCGCTCTACGAGTACGGCAACGACGGTCTCGGCCAAGGAACGAACTGGATCCGCCAGGCCCTGCCCTTCACCAAGGACCTCGACTTGGTCTCCGAGAAACTCTTCGCGCTCAAGACCAACGGCGGCCAGGAGTTCTGCGGCGCAGTGATCCGCCATGCCGTCGAGAATCTGGCTTGGGACAAGCACGACGACGTCTATAAGGCGGTGTTCATCGCGGGCAACGAGCCCTTCACGCAAGGCCCCGTGGATTTCCGGGAAGCCGCGGACGAGGCCCGCAAGAAAGGGATCGCGATCAATACCGTGTTCTGCGGAGGCCGCATGCAGGGAGAGGCCACCCAGTGGCTGGCCGGCGCGCAGGCAGGAAGCGGAGAGTTCTCCAACATCGACCAGCAGGCTCAGCTCGCACAGGTGCAGGCGCCGCAGGATGATGAGATGATGCGCTTGAACAACGAGATGAACTCCACCTACATCCCCTACGGAGCCGGCGGAGCCGGCGGGAAAGCCAAGCAGGAAGCGCAGGACAACATGGCCGCTTCCGCGGCCCCGGGCGCGGGCGTGGCCGCCGAGCGCGTCATGTTCAAGGCCAGCCGACAGTACGCGGCTGCGGCCTCCTCCTGGGACCTGGCCTCCGCCGTCGAGAGCGGACAGGTCAAGGAATCCGATATCAAGACCGATAACCTCCCCGAAAATATGCGCGGGATGACCGCGGCCCAGCGCCAGGACTATATCCGCAAGCAGTCCTCCGAGCGCAAGCGCATCCAGACGCGCCTTCAGCAGCTGGGCGAGGAGCGCCGCAAGTACGTGGCCTCGCAGTCCGTCCAGGGCAGCGCCACGCTGGATGCCGCCGTCTTGTCCGCCGTCCGCGGCCAAGCCGCCAAGAAGGGCTATAGTTTTAAATAAGGATTCGTAACGCAATAATACGGCTGATCTTCCTGGGTGATGCTGGAGCAAAAGGAGAGAATAATGAAGCGCTATTGGTCTTCCATCGTGTTATCCGCCTGCGTGCTGGTCCCCGGCATCCATGCCGAGGAGCGAGCGAACGTCCCTGAAAAATACAAGTGGAACACCTCCGATCTCTATCCGAGCGAAGAGGCCTGGGTCCAGGCCAAGGACGACATCCTTGCCCGCATCCCGAACATCGCGAAGCTGCAAGGCACGCTCGGCGCTTCCGCGGACGGCTTCTACTCCGCACTCTCCATGGTCATGGACCTCGACAAGGACCTCTCTCGTCTGGCGACCTACGCCGGCATGCGCAGCGACGAGGACACGCGCGTGAGCAAGACCCTCGAAATGAAGCAGTCCGCCGAGGAGCTCGCGGTCAAGTTCTCAGCGGCCACCTCCTTCATCCGGCCCGAGATCCTCGCCTTGGGCAGCGCCAAGGTCCTCTCCTTCGTGAACGCGGACGCCCGGCTCGCGCCCTACAAGGTCTGGCTCGACGACATCCTGCGCTACGAGCAGCACACGCTCTCGGCACCCGAGGAAAAGATCGCGGCGCAAGCCGGCATGCTGGCCTCCGCCGGAGAGAACATCCGAGATATCTTCTCGAACGCGGACCTGCCCTATCCCGAGACGACGCTCTCCTCGGGAGAGAAGGTCCGGCTCGACGCCCAGGGCTACACGAAGCATCGGGCGAGCCAGAACCGCGAGGACCGCGACAAGGTCTTCAACGCCTTCTTCTCGAAGTACAAGGAGTTCGAGCGCACCCTGGGCACCACGCTCAACGCCAACGTGAAGGCTCATCTCTTCAACAAGGAAGTCCATAAGTTCGACTCCTGCCTGGACGCCGCGCTCTTCGGCTCGAACGTGCCGACGACCGTCTACAAGCAGCTCATCTCGGACGTACGCGCGAACCTGCCGACGCTCCACCGCTACCTTCAGCTGCGCCGCCGCATGATGGGCCTCGACGCGTTGCGCTATGAAGACCTCTACGCGCCCATCGTCAAAAAAGTGGAACTGTTCTACACCCCCGAACAGGCGCAGGAACTCACCACCAAGGCCGTGGCGCCGCTGGGACCGCAATACGTCGCGGACCTCAAGACAAGCTTCGACAAGCGCTGGGTGGACTTCCTGCCCACCACCGGCAAGCGCTCCGGCGCCTACAGCACCGGGGTTTACGGCGTTCACCCCTACCAGTTGCAGAACTTCACGGGCCTCTACGATGAGGTCTCGACCTTGGCCCATGAGTCCGGCCATTCCATGCACACGTTCCTCTCGGATAAGAATCAGCCCTATGTGAGCCACGACTACAAGATCTTCGTGGCCGAGGTGGCCTCCACGCTCAACGAGAACCTCCTGCTGCGCCACATGCTCACCCAGACCAAGGACAAGGACGCGCGACTCTCCCTCCTGGGCAGCCATCTCGACGGACTGCGCACCACGCTCTTCCGCCAGACCCTCTTCGCGGAGTTCGAGCTGCGCATCCACGAGCTGGCCGAGAAGGGCGAACAGCTCACCGGCGAGAAGATGACCGCGCTCTATCTCAGCCTGGTCAAGGAGTACTACGGAGATGCCGCCGGCACATGCAAGGTAGCGGACCTCTACGGCATAGAATGGGCCTACATCCCCCACTTCTATTACAACTTCTACGTCTACCAGTACGCCACGAGCATCGTGGCCTCCTCGAAGATCGCCGCGGACATCCGCGCCGAGGCTGCGGCCAAGAAGCCCTCGACGAAGAGCCGCGACGCTTATCTGCGGATGCTCTCCTCGGGCTCCTCAAAATATCCCATCGACCTGCTCAAGGACGCGGGCGTGGACATGACGACCTCCGAGCCGTTCAAGGCCGCCATCCAAGAGATGAACGACGTCATGGACGAAATGGAAAAACTCCTGGCTCAGACGCCGACAGAGAAAAAGCAGTAGCGACATGACGCAGGCCCGAGGAATCGGAGGCGCGCTCACCTCCATCCTGGCGCTTGCCGTGGCCGGGCTTTGCCTGGCCGCCTCGGCGCTCATCGCGAGGTTCCCCCCGCCCGGGACATTCACGACTCTCGTGAGCGCGGAGAATCCCTGGTTGAGAGAGGCCCTGTTCCAGCGCACGGACTGCAACGGCGTGAGCTGCGGGCTCTGTCCCTGGCAATGCTTCCTGCCCGAGGGCGCGCGCGGGCGCTGCAAAGTGCGAATGAACGTGGGCGGTCGCTTAAAAACCCTGGTCTACGGCAAGCCGGTCTCGGCGCACGTCGATCCCATCGAGAAGAAGCCCGTGTTCCACATGCTGCCCGACTCCTGGATATACTCGCTCGCCACGGCCGGCTGCAATCTTCACTGCACGGGCTGCCAGAACTGGGAGATCTCCCAGGCATTCCCGGAGCAATCTCCCGAGAAGACCGTCATCCCCTCGGGCATCGACATCTTCCCAGGACCCGACGGACGGCTCTACGGCCGAGTGCGGCAAAAGGAAGCATCCTTCCTCTCCCCGCAAGACATCGTGGACGCGGCCCTGGCCACGCGCTCGAAAGCCGTCGCCTACACCTATTCCGAGCCCGCGATTTTCTACGAGTACATGCTGGACATCGCCAAGCTCGCGCACGAGCGCGGCCTGCGCAACGTGATGGTCAGCGGAGGCTACATCACGCCCGAAGCCTTGAAGGCGCTGGCGCCCTTCATGGACGTGGTGAAGATCGACCTGAAGGGATTCGACGAGGGCTTCTACCGCAGCTTCACCGGCGGAGAACTGCGCTTCGTGCTGCGCACGCTGACGGAGCTCAAGAAGCTCGGCGTGCTCACCGAGGCCGTCAATCTCGTGGTCCCGGGACTCAACGACCGGACTTCGGACCTCCAAGCGCTCTGCGCCTGGGTGCATTCCTCGCTGGGGCCCGACACGCCGCTCTTCTTCTCCCGCTTCACCCCGAACTACCGTTTGCAGAACCTCCCCCAAACCCCGGAGGAGACGCTCACGCGCGCGCGGGACATCGCGCTCAAGCAGGGCCTGCGCTACGTCTATGTCGGCAATGTCTCCGGACATCCCGGAGAGAATACTTTCTGCCCCCGCTGCGGCCGCGTCCTGGTGCGGCGCTCGGGCTTCGCGGTCCAGGAGGACCTCTTGGCCGCGTCGAAGGGCCGCTGTCCGTTCGACGGGACGCGCATCCCCGGAATATGGAACGATGACGACAGGAGGACGATCCGATGAACATCCCGCGAAAGCCTTTCTTCCCCATCCTCTTCTCGACTTTCTGCCTCTTGCCGACATTCGTACCGGAAGCCGCGCTCGGCGCGGTCCGCCGCTGCGCGGTCGCCGGACAATTCTATCCCTTGGACCCGGAAGAACTCCGAAAGACCGTCGACGCCGCTCTTGCGAAGGCTCCGGAACCCAAGCCCCTCCCTTCCGCCCCGCTGGCCCTGCTCGTGCCGCACGCGGGCTATGCGTTCTCCGCGCCCGTGGCCGCGGCAGGCTACAAAGCCGTCTCCGGCCGCTACGACACCGTCGTCATCCTCGGCGCGGCCCATACCGTGCAGGTCCCCGGCGCGGGACTTTACGCGGGCGGCGCCTTCCAGACCCCGCTCGGAGAGCTCCCGCTCGACGAGGCCGTGATCAAGCAGCTGCTCAAGGACGAGCTCTTCCAGGATATCCCCCTGGCGCATCTGCGCGAGCATTCCATCGAGGTCCAACTCCCCTTCCTCATGCGCCGCCTTGAGCCCGGCTTCAAGATCGTGCCCATCGTCATGAACACCGAGGACCCGGCCGTTTCCGCGCGCGTAGGAAAGACCCTCGGTCTGGCGCTCAAGGGACGCAAAGCCCTGATCATCATCTCCTCGGACCTTTCCCACTATCCCGACGAGAAGACGGCGCGGAAAGTCGACCAGACGACCCTGCTCGCGCTTGAACGAATGGACCCGGACTATTTCTGGCTCGCCAACAGGATACTCCTCGGCCATAGGGAACAGGGCCTCGAATGCACCTATTGCGGCGAAGCCGGACTTCTGGCGGGGCTCGCGGCCGCGCGGATGCTGGGCGCGGACCGCGCCGAACTCCTTCTCTACGGGAACTCCGCGCAGGCGCCCGGAGGAGAGCCCGGCCGCGCCGTCGGCTACGCCGCCATGGCCTTCGTGCGTTCCGGCAAGCCTGCAAGTCCGGAGATCCCCTTGGACGCGGCTCGCAAGCGCGCCCTTCTTAAGACCGCGCGCTCGACCATCGCCGATGCGTTGGCCGGGAAGAACCCGCCCGCGGTCCTCTCCGAGGACCCCCTGCTCAATCTGCCCTCGGCCGTTTTCGTGACCCTCACCGAGAAAGGCGCCCTGCGCGGCTGCATCGGGACCACCGAACCGCGAATGCCTCTTCTGGACGCCGTGAAGTACGGCGCTTATTCCGCGGCTTTTCAGGACTCGCGCTTCACTCCCATGACCAAGAAGGAACTCCCCTCGATACGCATCGAGATCTCCCTGCTCTCCATGCCGGAGCGCATCCCGAACCATGAAGGCATCGAGCCCAAGAAGCACGGCGTCATCGTGACGCAAGGCGATCATTCCGGGCTCTTCCTCCCACAGGTCTGGGAGCAGATCCCGGACAAGGCCGAGTTCCTCGACGAGCTCTGCGCGCAGAAAGCCGGGCTCCCGCGCGAGTGCTGGAAGGACCCCAAGACCGAACTCCGGGTCTTCACCGTTAACGCCTTCAAGGAATAACCCGCCAAAGGACCCTGCCGCGGCTAGGCCCAACGCCTCTGCCCGATATCCGCCGGACATCCTATGCTATCGATGCCTGCATAAGTTATTCAGGCGCTAATATGAGAAAAACATCCCTTTGCTTCTCTATTTTCACCGCGGCGCTCCTTTCCGCGGCCCTCGCCGACGCCTCCGTCTCCTACGATCTCAAGGCCCGGCCGCTCGCCAAGGAAACGCGCGCGCAATTGGAGTTCCTGGGCTACCGCATCGACGACGGCCGCGCCGTCCTGATCGATCCCTCCGGCAGCGCGGTCTCCGAAGAGAGGCTTGCGCAATACCAGCAGCCCTTCAGCGGCAAGGATCGATCGGTCCGGGACGATATCCGCATGAGCATCATCTCCCTGGGACTGCGCTTCGACGAAGCCGGAGACCGCGTCATCCACCCCTACACGCAGGCTCCCCTCTCCAAGTTGGAAGTGGAATACCTGCTCGCCTATGCCGCGGCCGAAGCCCGCCCGCTCGTCTTGGAGCGAATGCTCGACCTGCTCTCCGGGCAGGATCCCTCGAAGCCTTTGCCCCGCTCGGTCCGGGAGCAGCTCTCTACGCTCAAGAACGCGGAGGCGGGTCTCATCCCGGAGACGCTCATGAAGCTGCTTGCCTCCAGGGACATCTCGGGCAAGGAAGCCTTGCGCGGAGTGGATCAAGCCTACTCCGAAGCGATGAGGGTCTGGGACAACACGCGCTCAATGGAAGATCTCCAAGCCGCGGCGATCCCGGCGGACATGGGCCGTCTTTCCTTCGCGACTCCCGTCAACGTCCAAGGATGGGACCGCCGCCGCACGCCTTCGGCCCTCATTAATGACGCGGAACGAAGACTCTCCACGCTCCTTCAGGCGCGGATCCATGACCAGCTCATGTCCAATCCCGTGGGAAAGGAGATTTGGAATCACTTCCTCGGCAAGAATGGGAAGACCTCGCTCCCGCAGTTCGTGCTCGTGGACCTCGACGACCACGTGATGGCCTGCTACAACCCGGCCGCGGACGCGATCATGGTCAACATCCGCTCCATGCGCAAGTCCGCACAAGACGCGGCGCCCTCGGCCAAGGAGCTTCTCGCCCATCCGGACGCCATCCTCTCCTTCGTCAAGCGCTATGACGCCGAACTGTCCCATGAACTGACGCATGCCTGGCAGGCGCATCGCTCCCCCTTGATACAGGAACAGTCCCGCGGGAACACGCCCATGGGGAACTACCTCGAACATGAGCATGAGGCCTTCCTCAACCATGCCCGTTATCTCCATGCGCAATTGCTCCTGGACCCCGTCGCGGCCCAGGACAAGGCGCGCTTCGACGACTATCTCCAGTTCCTTGCGGGACTGGACTCCTACCGCGACGGGATCACCCGCAGATACCTGGCCACCTGGCCCATCGATGCCTTCTCCATGCAGACGGCCCTCTCCATACAAAAGATCCGCGCCGAAGCCGCGCAGCGCCGAATCTCCGAAGATCCGCGGCAGGGCCTGCGTCTCAAAGGACTCGCCTTGGGCATGAGCGCGATGCAGAAGGACCTCGAAGAGCATGAGAAGAGAATGGCGGCCTTCGCGTCGGAAGAATATCCGCGCATGAAAGCCGAAGCGCTCTCGGCGATGCGCAAGCTGGTCCTTATGCGCGGCCAAAAGAACCAGTGGGGCCAAGCCTTGCGCGCCCAGCGCACGGTCATCGCCTTGGCCTCGCAGGCCTCGGAAGAAGAGAAGAAGAAGGCCGCCGCCGAGCAGGACCTCCTCATCGAGAAAGCTCAAGCCTGGTTCCTGTCCTCCAAGCCCCAAGCGCCTTTCGAAGACTGGATGGCCGCGATCGGAGCCTTGGAGACGCATTACTCGGCCGAAGGGATCCCCCTCCCGCAGCCGCTCATGGATGCGCGCCGCTCGCTCCAAGAGCAGATCGCGCGCTGGTATCTTGAACAAGCTCGAAAAGAGACGGACCCCTCTCTGCGGGGAAAAGCCCTGAACTCGGCGAGATTCTGGGCCTCCTCAGCCAAGGATGCCTCGCTCACCCAAGAGATCGATCAAGAGCGCGCGGCACAGCCCCCAGCCGCGAAATGAACCGCCCTCTCAGAGTTCCGGGAGCGAGCGGCCGCTTGAGCGCCGCTGCTCTGCTCCTATTCTGCCTGGCCTGCGGAAAAAAGAATCCTGAAACGCCTGCCCTGGCCGGCCAGATCCTCTATCAAGACTCTGCATCGGGATTTTCCTGCGACATTCCCGGAGATTGGAGAGTGCTCCCCTCCGAGAACGGCTCGCCCGGGACAGCCTTCTTCGGTCCGAGCGCCGGGACTCGCCCTTACTCCGCGGCCATCACGATCCGCTATTACAAGAACGGCTCCGAGTTCCTCTCCCCGGAAGCCTTCGCGGACGCGCGCAGGGGCTTAGCCGTCTATAGCCTGCCCTTGCAGCCCTTGGCAAGCGCCTGTCAGGACCCGCGATCGTCCGCGACTCGGAGTTTGGAATTCACGCTGATCCGGGAAGAATCCCCTCTTCACGGCGATGGGCCCAAGGAAGAGGTCCAGGAACACGGCTGCCTGTTCCCGGGAAAGGACGGGTTCTTCGCGCTCCTGCACACGGCCCCGAAATCCTCGGCGCAGGAGACCGCGCCTGTCTTCCAATCCCTGGTCGCGAGCTTCCGGACTCAGGGTTCGAAGACGTAATCCACGCGGCGGCCTACGAATGCGCCGACGGCGCCGCCGATCTTGTAGCCGGTGTAAAGGATGCCGCTGCCGACCGCGGCGCCGGCCAAGGCTCCGGCAGGCAGACCGACCACGGGCGATGCCGTCGCTGAAACGCCGGTCGCCACCAAGCCGAAAGTGATGAAGCCCAGCCACCCCGCGGGAGCCGCGGTCACCACGAGGCCCGCGACGTTCCCGATCATTCTCCCGGCTTTTTCCCCGGGCCCGGGCCGATTCCCCCGCGGAGCAGGAAGCATCGGGACAGGAATGATGATGATGCGATCATGACTCGAGTACGCGGGCTCATCCCCATCGGAGTGAGCGATCATCGAAGCGCTTTTCCCAGTCCGCTCCTCGGAGAGGAAGCCTTTGACCGCGCCGTCGTTCTTGCCGGCTGCCTGCAAAGACTCAAAAGCCTTTTGACTGACCTGATGCGCCTGGGCGAAATCCCCGGAATCCAGGGCTTTGACCGCCTGCGCGGAGAATTCGGCGCCGTTGGAAAGGCGCTCCACGCTCCCGACGCCCGCGGCCGCAAGAGCCGCTGATGCCGCACCCACGCAGATGCACGCGACAAGAAGACCCGCCAACTCTTTTTTCATATCCGACCTCCAAAAATCAGCGTCATTTCTTGAGCTGCACGAAAATAATGAAACATTGCCCCATTACTTTTGCGCAACGCAGTAAGTGCATTGTATGCAGTTCCACAGACGAGATACAACAGGGCTCACTGAATGAGAGCAGGTATAAAAAAACGGGATGCTCGTTTGCTCCTTATCTCCCCGGTGAAAGCCTATCGTGTCGTCATCCCGGCGGAAGCCGGGACCCAGGAGTGGCTGGACCCCGGCTTCCGCCGGGGTGACGAAGAGAAATTTTCCGCAAGACAAAAGAGAACGCGAGAGCGACGGCGCAGGGAACGGCCGCGAAGAGGAAGGTCCACGCGAAGCCGAATCCCGGTACGAGCAAGGCGCCGCAAAGAAATCCCCCCAAGCTCGCCCCGAAAAGATCCGCGCTGTAGAGTTCCGTGGGAAGGGCTTGCCCTGAATCCAGCGCGACAGGGAAGGCCGCGCCGGTCAAGAACCCGGCCGCGGATTCCAACGCAAGGAAGATCGCGAGCCCTGAAAGCCCGCCCAGGCGCAGGAGCGCGGGGACCTCGCGCGACAAGAGCAGCGACACCGCGGCCGCTGCAAGCAGAAGCGCGCGGCTCCAAAACACGCTGTTCCTGCCGCGCGCTCCGAAAGCCGCGCCCGCGGCAAGCCCCAGCATGAACGCGGCGAACACCGCGGCCAATATCCGATGCAGGCTCCCCAGCGCGGACTGCGCCAGAAGCGCGAGCGCGATCTGCGCGGACATGCCCCAAAACCCGAGAGCAAATATCCGATAAAACGCGGGACGCTGCGACCACTCCCGTCTGCGCGTCCATATCTTTCCCAGAGCCCAAAGCAGGAGCATGACCGAGGCGGCCGCGCCCAGCAGATGGACCGGCTCCACGAATTTTGAAAGCCATACCCGCCAGAGATAGAAATAGGCGGCCGGGAAGCTGTCCAGGTTCAGTTTCCCCCCTGTGCGCAGGTCCTCCAGGCCGCGCGCAAGCCAGGCGCGCCTTTCCGGATGAAGGAGCACGGCCAGATTCCCCGCCGAAAGAGCCCGCAGCGCGATCTTGCGCCGAGCCGCTCTCCCATCCAAGACCTGCGGTGAAAGCTCGATGGGAGAATCCGAAGCCAGCACGGTGAGCCTTCGGCCCGGCACGAGCTCCACGAACTTGAACGCGCTGCGCGCGGTCAGCACGATGCTCGCGTCCAGATAAGCGGACTCCGGCGCGAGATAATTCTCGGAGAACGGCAGAGAGAGCGCCAACAGTCCCTTCGGCCGCAGGGCGGCTTGGGCCTCCTTAAAGAATCCGTCGGTGAAAAATCGGTTGGCGGCCGCATTCACGGGCTCGGGCACGGTCTGAAGGATCACGTCGTAGCGGCCCTTGGATGCCCGCAAAAGCCTGCGCGGGTCCTCTTCACGCAAGCTCGGCCCTTCGTCCGAGACCTCCGACGTCGGCAAGGCGCCTTGCCGCGAGCCGGAATGCCGGGAGAACTCCGAGCTGCCGGCGAGCGCCAAGCGCGCCTTTTGCGCATCCGGCTCCGCGAGTTCCACGAGCGCGGGCTTGTGCGCAAGGATCTCCCGCAGAGCGAAGATTCCGCGCGCCCCGATCATGAGCACTCGCTCGGGCTTTGGATGCGCGAGCAAAGGCAGATGCGCCAGTTCCTCCCGGCCGGAAGGGTCAGGGATGTCCGCCGTGATGAAGCCGTCCTCCAGGTAGACGCGGCTTTCCTGTCCCGTTGGGACAGAACCCCGCGCACGCGCGAAGGCCGCGCGCATATAGGGCGTCTCAACCTCGCGTTCCAGCACGAGCCCCTGGTAGCGCCAAGCGCGGCTCGCGCCATCCAGGCTCAAGGCCGCGAAGAGAAGACCCAGCGCGGCCAGGACCGCTGCCGCGGACCCGCGCGAAAGCTCCTTTCTCAAGCAGAAGGCCCCGGCGCAGAGCACTGCCGCGGCCGCGCCGTACAAAAGCGGCCCGGAATCCACGCGGCCCGCGAGGAAGAAGGCATGGACTGCTCCCGCGAGCGCCGCTCCCAAGGCCTCTAAAATGTAGAATGCCCGAGGCCGCTCCCGCAAAGCGCAGGCGCTGAACACGCCCGCGAAGAGCCCGGCCGGAGCCGAAAGCAGAGCGCTGAACACGATCAGCGCGAAGAGTCCGGGCAGGCTCCCGACGGGCAAGAGCATCGCGGCCGCACGAGCGGCAAGCAGGCTGAGTCCGCAGACCGCGCAGAAAGCCGCGAGCGCATAGAGCGGCGCGACTTGCAGTTTTAAGCGCGCGCCCAGTCCGGACCACAAGGTCCAGGCAGCAAGGGCCAAGGCCAAGGAAAGCTCCTGGCCCAAGAGCAGGGAGGAGACCTCGCGCAGGATCAGCGCCTGCGCGAGCAAGGACAGGAAGCCGAAAGCCGCAAAGACCAGCGCCATGCACCGAGCATATAAAAAATATCCCTGGGGACCCTGCCTCGCGTTCGCGTTCCTCATATTCCTGCCGGTCTTCTTCTTCTCGCGCAAGATCCTGGGCGCGCAAAATTGGACGTCGGCCGCGCTCTGGTCCCTGTTCACCGCGAGCATCGGCGCGGGCATCCTGCGCACGGGCCGCGTCTCGCCCTGGCGGGCCCTCTTTTTCATCACGATGACAGCCGGCTTCCTGATCCGCTTCAAGTCCGACCTGCTCGGTTCGAGCGGCCGCCTCTTCACGACGGAAAGCCTCCAAGAAGTCCCCTATTGCCACATCGCGGCGGCCGCAAGCGCGCTCAACGCCCTCTACTCGCAGTACCTGGCGTTCATGAGCGGGCATTGGCGCGCCTGGGGGCCGCTCTCGCTGGGAATACTCTGGCTCGTTTTCACGCTCGTGCTGGGACAGGCTTGGTGCTCCTGGGTCTGCTTCTACGGCGGGATCGACGAGGCCTTCAGCCGCCTCTGGCCGCGCCCGCCCCTGCGCGGACTGCGCGTGCCCCGGCGCCTAAGGGACTTCCCCACCGCGCTCCTCATCTTCCTCCTGCTCGTCTCCCTCTCCACGCTGCTGCCCGTGTTCTGCCTCTGGCTCTGCCCCTTGAAGCTGACCACCGCGTTCCTAGCCCCCTTCGACGCGACTCGCAAGCTCCAACTGGCGCTCATGCTCCTGACAGGACTCGTCTTCCTCGTGGGACTGCCCTTGCTCACGGGCAAGCGCGCCTTCTGCGGGCTCCTCTGCCCCTTCGGCGCGTGGCAGGCCTTCTTCGGACGGATCAATCCCTTCCGCGTGAGCCCGCTTCACGAGTCCTGCATCGCCTGCGGAGATTGCGTGCAGGCCTGCCCCACGTTCTCCATCCAGCAAGACGAGAAAGGCCGGCCTGAAGTGCTCTCCTATTGCTGCCGGTGCGGGACCTGCATGGATGCCTGCACGCATGAGAGCCTGCGCTACACGCTGCTGGGCAAAGATCTGGGTTCCGGCTCGACGGCAGGAGGCGAAAGCCTGACGTCTTTATGGAGCGTGCGCACGGTCTTCCTTTTTTGCAGCCTCACCGTCGCCGGAACCCTGGGCAGCCTCTTCATCCCGGCCGCGATCAAAGCGCTCTGGAGACTTTTGTGAACCATCCGACGAAAAGACCCGCCCGCGCTTCCTTTATAAAACGCCTGCTGAGCGCATGCTTCGCCTTCGGGCTGCTCGCGACAAGCGCCTTCGCGGCATTCACCGTCCCGGGCTTCGAGCTGGTCTCTTCCTGGCCCGTGGAAACGAGCCTTGAACCCGCGGGCCTGCGCACCGCGGCCCAGGTCTGGCCGGAGATGATCGCCTCGTCGAAAAAGACCTTGGACATCGCCCAGTTCTACGTCACGAACAAGCTCGGAGAGCCCTTGGAACCGGTCATCTCGCAGCTGCGCAAGGCCGGAGAGCGCGGAGTGCGCATCCGCTTCATCGCGGAGCGCAAGATGTCCCCATCCTCCATGGAAGGCTTCGAGCTCCTGCGAACGATCCCGAACCTCGAACTGCGGGTCATCGACTTCTCGGCCATCAAAAAGGACGGCATTCATCATGCGAAGTACTTCATCGTGGACGGCCGCGAAGCCTATATGGGAAGCCAGAACTTCGACTGGCGCTCGCTCAAGCACATACACGAACTCGGCCTGCGCGTGGAGGAGCCCGCGATCGCCGCGCAGATGTCCGCGATCTTCGAACAGGACTGGAAAGCCTGCGGGCTCTCGCGTATGGGCCGCCCTGTCGCGCGCCTCAACCGCAGCCGCCCCAAGGCGCGCGCGGATCAGCGCGCCTATATGGTCGCAAGCCCCTGGGCCTTCAACCCGCCCGGCGTCGGAGATTCCGAGTCCGAACTCGTGCGCCTGCTGGGCACAGCCAAGAGCGAGGTCCTCATACAGCTCCTGGATTACGCGCCCTTAACCCGCAAGAAGAAGCCCTATCTTCCCATCGACACAGCCTTGCGGGCCGCGGCCGCGCGCGGAGTGCGGGTGCGCCTTATGGTGTCTCACTGGAACACCGAATCCCCGGCCGTGGACCATCTAAAGAATCTGTCACGGGTCCCGAACGCAGAGGTGCGCATCGTCACCATCCCGGAAGCCAAGGAAGGAAGAATCCCCTTCTCGCGCGTCATCCACTCCAAATACATGGTACTGGACCAAAAGCTGCTCTGGCTGGGCACGAGCAACTGGAGCGGAGGCTATATGGATAATTCCCGCAACCTGGAACTGATCGTCAAGGACGATGCCCTGGCCAAGCGAGCCCGGGACATCCATGCCCAACTCTGGGACTCGCCGTACGCGGAGCCCATCGAAATGTCGCGGAAGTATCCCAAGCCCCGGCGATGATCCCAACAGCGCACGAATAGGCCTATTGTCCGGGCGAGGTCGAGTGCCGCAGGTCCCTTGACAGCCCTTATACTCCTGATACTATAGTATCTCTATATGAAGAAGAAAGAGTCGGAGTACCGCTGGATTTTTTTCATCGTTTTGGCGTTCCTTGCCCCCATATTCCTCATCCCCAATGAGATCTGGTACAGAATCCCGGGCGTGCGCCGCCTCCTAACGGCTATGGCCGACAAAAACAACACCGGCCTGTGGAACGGCCTCAATTCCGCGGATGCGTCGCGCTCTTCGAATAATGGGAACCCGCGGGGCTGGATGCCTTTGATAGCGAAGTCCTCGCGCACTTATGGAACGGAAGGCGGCCTCATCGGGGAGAAGCACGGCGCGGATTATGGAGAGGAAACGGACGGCGTAGCCGCTGAAAAGGACACGGACGCGGACGCCGTCGATCAACAGCCCGTCGGAGAGGACGAAAGAATCGCAGGCGCCGGCGGAACGGATGGGAACGCCGGCTACGCGAGCGGGATCTCCGGAATAGGCATGGGCATGGGCGCCGGAGGACAAAGCGGCGGAGGCATGTCCTCCTCGTCCGCCGGAGGCTCCTCAGGCGCTTCCACAAACGCCGGCAAGCTTGCCTCGAAGGGAAGCACGGCATCACGCCCCTTGAAGCGCGGCCAAAGTCTCCTCGCGAAACGTTTAGGCAGGAGCGGCACGAAGGCTCAGGACATAACGACATCCAGCAAGACCCTCGGCACCGCCTTCGCAGCAGGCTCGCAAGGACAGACCCCCGGAGACACCAACGGGATACCCCCCGGCCAAACCCCGATCGGCCCAGGCGGGAACCCCAACCCCAATCCAGGCGGAGGAGGCATCGGAGGCCCGATCGTTGCCCCGCCGCCCGGACCCGGAAAACCCGCGGACCCGCATGACGACGATAAGCCGGACAAATGCAAGGCGCTCTACGACAAGTGCCTCCAGATCGCCGGCGACTACGACCGCAAGATCCAGAGCAAAGAGGCGGAGTTCCAGACTTGCACCACATGGGTCAATATGGGCAAATCCGGCTGGGTGCAAGTCATAGACCAAGCCTGCTTCAACCGCGTGAACGCCGATCTGCTGGACCTGCGGAAAGAACGCGACCTCGCCGTCGCGAAATGCCAGCAGGGACAAGACAATTGCAAAAAATAGTCCGCTCCTAAAACGACCGCTTTAAAAAGGCGCCTTGGGGACCCTCTCCCGCGGGCAAACCGCCCAGGACCAAAGGCCTGCCGCGCAGGAACACGTCGCGGATTCGGCCATGCACGAGCCGGCCTTCATAAGCGCTGTAGTCCGCGTTCATGAACTGAGTCTTGGCGCTGATGCGCGTCTTCCTTCTCGGATCGAGGATCACTATGTCCGCGTCCGCTCCGGGGACAAGAATGCCTTTGCGGCCGGCCAAGCCGAAGATGCGCGCGGGCTGCGAGGCCGTGAGCTCCACGAACCGGCCCGCGCTCAAGCGTCCGCGCGCCACCGCGTCCCACATCAGGAGCATGCGCGTCTCCACTCCCGGCACGCCGTTGGGTATCCTGGTGAAATCCCGGCAGCCCAACTGCTTGCTGGCCCCGCGGCCCGTCCGATAATTGAACGAGCAGTGGTCCGTTGAAACGACCTGCAGTTCGCCCCGGCGCAATCCCAGCCAAAGCTTCTCCTGCTCCGAGCGCGGCCGCAGCGGCGGAGAGAGCACGAACTTGGCCGCCTCGAAGCCCGGCCGAGAATATTCCCGATCGTCGAGATAAAGATATTGCGGGCAGGTCTCGCCGAAGACCGGCAGGCCTCTTTGCCGCGCGGAACGGATCGCTTCCAGCGCGCCGGAACAAGTCACGTGCACGATGTAGAGCGGGACTCCGGCGGACTCAGCCAGAGCCGCGGCCCTGTGCGCGGCCTCTTCCTCGGCGAGCATGGGATGCGCCCAGGGATGCCAGGCCGGAGACCGAAGCCGCTTGGCGCGGGCCTGATCCAGGAAAGAGGATATCATGGCGCCGTTCTCCGCATGCACCATGGCCAAGCCGCCCTCCTCGGCCAATCGGCGAAACCCCTTGAAAAGGTCCTTGTCGCCCAGCATGAGCGCGGGATAGGCCATGTAGAACTTGAAGCTGGGCAAGCCCTGAGCGATGATGCGCCGGAATTCGCGCAGACTCTTGGCTGTGATGTCCGTGACCGCCATGTGGAAAGCGTAATCCGTGAAGCAGCGGCCGTCCGCTTTCTCATGCCAAAGGTCCAATGCTCCTTGAAGCGAACGGCCCTTCTCCTGAGTGGCGAAGTCAATGATCGTGGTGGTCCCGCCCATGGCCGCGGCCAAGGTGCCGGTGGAGAAATCATCGGCCGTGGTGGTGCGGCCGTAGGGCAGGTCCATGTGCGTGTGCGCGTCCACACCGCCGGGAAGGACCATGCAGCCCCGCGCATCGAGCACCACGGACGCGCCGGCACTAGAGAGATTCGCTCCGAGCGCGGCCACACGGCCTCCCAGCACGCCCACGTCCGCGCGCGCTTTCCCCTTCGGAGAAAGCACGGTCCCGCCCTTGATCAGCAGATCGAATCTCATGATGCGCTCATTGTAGCACTCTGCGGCATCCGCCATCCCGGCGGAAGCCGCCTTTCCGTCGACCCGGGGAAAGCGATAGTGTCGTCACCCCGGCGAAAGCCGGGGCCCAGCAATTGCCGTTGAATCGTATCTCTGGATTCCGGCTTTCGCCGGAATGACGAGATGGACGATCACTGTCAAAGGGCCTAATTAGGAATAGGCCTACTGGGATAGCCTCGTTGGGACTAAAGACAGACGTCGAATCACACTCTTTCTCAATACAATCATCTGTCTTCATTCAATCTGACCGCAACGGAGCACTCTCAATGAAGCTCTTCAAACAGATCTCCTCGATATTCATCACCGCCAGCCTCCTGCACTCCTCCGTGGGACCGGCATGGGCCGCAGAACTCCGGCGCCCGGTCAGCGTCCTGCCTTCCCTGCAAAAACAGGCTCATTGCGCGCCCGGCGCGCTCCCGACCGCCTCGTCCACGCTGAAGACCACTGCGCAGAACCCCTGCGCCGTTCATAATGCGAACGTTGTGCGGACCGTCACCCTTCCCGCAAAAGCCAAGGCCCTGCCCGCGCTCAAGAAGACCGCGCTGGGACTTCAAAACGCCGGCGATGATGCCGCCCCGGTCCTGAACCTCCGCTACGACAACGCAGCGTCCCTTTCCGCCGAGCAGACCCCGGTCCTCGCGTCCGCCTCGGCGCCCCTGGCCCAAAAGGCTCCTGTTAAAGCCGCGCTCAAGAAAGGCGGCCCTCTCCCCAAGCTTCGCCCCATCTGGTCGGACCTCCCCCTGCCCGCGGCCATGCAGAGCGCTTTCGGCGAAGGCGGTTCTCCTTCAACGGTCTATTGGATCGCGGGCGTCGTCGCCGCCGCCGTACTCTCAGGCCTCGGCTACGCCTATGTGAAAGGTTCCGCCAAGCAGGAACAGTGGGAGAAGTCCAAGAGCAATCAGGACGTGCTCGCCGTGGAATCCGCCCGCCGCAGCGAGGATACGGCGACGCTCCAGCAGATCGCGATCGAATCCCGCGCGCGGCAGAGCCGCATGCGCGAGCGCATCGCCGCGGCCAAAAGCAGCGGCACGAAGAAAGTCGAAGACGCCACCCAGGACCCCTTGAAGGTCGCCGAAGCCTACCTGGCTTTCGACGGTCTGGCCGCGGCCCGCGCCGAGCTCAACCTCAACGCGGTCTCCAAGGACCCGGTCAAGCGCATCGGCATGGCGCCCCCGGAGAGCTGGAAGCAGCGGCTCTCCATCGAGGAAGCCGCCGCGAAGAATTCCGGCTCCGAAGGCATACTCGCTCTCCAGCTCAAAGGCCTGTCCTCCGAGCTCAAGGTCCAGGACTCCGCGGTCGCGCGCCTCCAAAAAGACTTCGCGTCCTTCGACGAGGCCGTGCCCTCGGTGTTCAAGGGCCGCTTGGCGGAGATGTCCGAACACGGCAAGAAAGACCTTGCAGCATTCAAGGATTCTGAAGTCGAGTCCGAACGCGGCCTCCATGCGCAGACGAACGCGGCCATGCGGGGCAGGGTCTCCGAAAGCCTCACCCAGAAGAATACGGAGTACCGGAATCATCGCTCGCGCATGGAGCGACTGGCCGCCACGGCCGCGGGAACCCTCAAGGCCGCGGTGGAACTGGCCCAGACCGCGGACCAGAGAATGGCGGACATGGCCAGCCATGAATCTTCGCGCCTGATCTATCTCGGGCTGGCCGCGGCCAACGAAAGCGTCCCGGTCACCGTGGACGACTCCTATACCGACGACGACGGGAACTACCATTCCGCCAGCCATACCGTGTATGAGGACCACAGCGGCCCCTATAAAATGATGGCCGCCAGCGAGGCATCGGCCGCGCATTCCGCGGCCTCCGAGGCCCGGGCCAACATGGAGGCCTTAAGCAAAATACTTCCCCTCGTGAACAATGACCCGGTACTGATACAGGAACAGCTGGCCGACACCCTGCCTGCCGCGGACCATATGTCGCAGAAGCCTTCCGCGCACGGAGGGATCTTCTTCGACTTCTTCCTCCCCGCGTCCTGGAGCTTCTTCGGCGGACTCTTCTCAGCCGGAGACGCTTCAAAAGCCCGGGCGAACTTCTCGCCGATCCTGAACTCTCTGCAAAGCGTGTTCAAAGCCGTGCAGTCGCGCAGAGACTCTGAGAACTCGTGGATGGACAAACGCATCGACCGGGATCTCAACGAGCAGATGTCCAGCGTCATCGAACAGCGCTAAGGCTCATTAGCGAGCCCTGAACTCTCCGGGAAATTCCCGGCGGGCGTTCAATACTGTGGTAGAATCGGCGGATTGAGCCTGCCCATGCCATCGACCAATCCGCCTGCGCACAGCGAGTCCGCTCGACGCTGCTACTATACCTGGGACATCCATTACGATTGCAATTACCGCTGCAGCTACTGCTATTTCCATGACACCTGGGACGCGCAGCAGAAGCTCAACCGCTATCCCGGGATAGAGCATTGGAAAGCGGTCTGGGACGGGGTCTTCGCCCGCTACGGCGAAGGGCATCTGCATGTCTCCGGCGGAGAGCCGTTCACTTACCCCGGGATCATCGACCTCATCGAAGCCCTCCTGCCGAAGTTCACGATGGAGTTCGACACGAACCTCTCTTTCGATGCCGCGGGATTCATGCGCCGAATACCGCCCGGCCGGGTGAAGTTCTGCGCCACCTATCATCCCGAGTTCGTCGAGCGCGGCGCATTCCTGCGCAAGGTGCGGGCCTTGTGGCTGGCGCGCTATGATATCGGGGTCAGCTGCGTGGCATTCCCCGAGCATTATGAGGAGCTGCGCAAGCTCCATGCGGACACGAAAGCATTGCGCCTGCCGCTGACCATCATGCCCTTTCGCGGAACGCATCAAGGCAAGACCTATCCTGCCGCCTACACCGAGGACGAGTCCCGCATGCTCTGCTCGCTGGACGCGCAGAACGCCCCGCGCAGCATGGCTTTCTATGGGAAGAAGAGCTGACCCCGCAAGGCCGTCCTCGTGCGAGACCGCCTGCTCCTGCGGGCCGTCGAACACGAACCCCCACTACCGAAAAACCTGCGGCATGGGCTACCGCTACGCGAAGATCCATCCCAATGGGAACGCCTACCGATGCTGCATCATCCAGGATGACGGCTATCTGGGCAATCTTCTGGACGGGACGTTCTCATTCCACGATGCGCCCGCGCCCTGCACCTACAGCCAATGCTCCTGCTGGGCCGCCATGATCCTCGGCGAGGAAGACCGCTGGGGCGGCCATTGGCGCAAGCCGGAGATGAGAGATCCTCTATGCCTGCCGCTCCCGGCTGATGATGCGCGGCGCCTGGATCTGGCGCAGCAGCTGCAGGCCCAAGGCTCTCATGCGCAGGCCGGAGAGATCCTGAAGGGACTCCAAGAACTCTATCCGAGCGACATTCAGGTATTGGGCGCGCTGGCGGCCGCGCGCCGGGAAGAAGGCCGCATCGAGGAAGCGTTCGAACTCGCCGGCAGTGCGATGCGCCTGAGCCCGGGAAATCCCTGGCTGCGGCGCCTGCTGGCCCATATCCTTTGCGCGATGCAGCGCTTTACGGAAGCCGAAGAGCACTATCGGAAAGCCCTGGCCGACGAAAAGGAAGACGCTGCGTCGCGGGCCTGCTCAGCCCGCGGCCTCGCCCACATCTGCCTCATGACCGAGCGGCCAAAAGATGCACTCTCCTTCATCGAGCAGGCCCGCAAGCTCGATCCCGGCATGGAACTGGACTCCCTGCCCTTGCCTCCAGCCGCGGAGGAACGCCTCGCGCTTGCCCGCAAGCTAAGAAGCGAGGACCGATCAGACGAGGCTATCCGTATCCTGGGTGAACTGCGCGCGAGCTATCCGCAGGACGCCCGCATACTCGGAGAGATCAGCGAGATACGCTTCAGCCGGGGAGAACTCGACTCCGCGCTCGCCGAGGCCTCAGAAGCAGTCCGACTGCATCCCGGAAACTCCTGCCTGCGGCGCATCATCGCCGAGGTCTTTCTCGCGATGAAGCGCTTTGCGCAAGCGGAAGAGCAC
>Ga0172379_10003941_pt1 | contig 22765 bp, 24 predicted proteins | sample GrowelOW334metaG_FD_119756 | JGI IMG/M metagenome (GOLD analysis project Ga0172379, IMG submission 119756) | Groundwater microbial communities from an aquifer near a municipal landfill in Southern Ontario, Canada - Groundwater well OW334 metaG | ecosystem: Environmental > Aquatic > Deep... | reverse complement strand
TCAATGTTGCCGTGAAGCCGATTCCGTGCTCCGGCTGTGCATGAAATGTTGATAAGAAAATAAAAAAACAAAATTGCGCTTTTCAGAAAGGTGTGTTAGGGTGAAGGGGAAAAAAAGAAGCCATGAGTTTCACCTATCAGCCGAAAAAGAAGAAAAGAAGGAACACACACGGGTTTTTAAGGAGGAAAGTCACTCCAGGGGGCCGCGCTGCGGTTCGTCGCAGAAGGCAGAAGGGGCGGAAACGCCTCTCGGTGTAACTTCCCGCATGAATCCGACGGAATCACCTCTCTTTTCCGTTCGTACCGCGCCCCGCGGCTTCCACAAGAGGCCGCTTGTCGTTTTTGTGGGCAAGAAAGCGGCAAAACAGGCGGCGGTCCGCAACCTCATCAAGCGGAGGATTGTCGCGGCATTCAAGAAAACCTTCCCGACCGCGCCTGCGCGCGACATCCTTCTCAATGCTAAGCCGGCAATCGGCAAAGCGACCTATGCGGACATCGAACGCGAGATAAAAAGGATATTCGGATCTCTCTGAGCGACAATTGCGGATAAGCGCAAAACCACCTACAATGGGGGCATGGGTGCTTTTTTCCACACATTCCTCTACGAACCGATCCTCTCGGTCCTCTTTTTTATTTACCAGAACCTCGCGTTCGGGGATTTCGGCGTTGCCATCGTTATTCTCACCATTGTTGTGCGCGTCGTGCTTTTCCCCATCTTCTACAAGAGTGCAAAAGACCAGGCGCTCATGCAGCGCATCCAGCCGCACATAAAGAAGATCCAGCTCGACCACAAAGACGATAAGGAGCGCCAAGCAAAAGAACTCCTCGCACTGTATAAGAAGCACAAACTGAATCCCTTTTCCGGTATTTTCCTTCTTCTCCTCCAGCTTCCCGTGTTCATCATCCTTTTTCAGATTTTTTCAAAGGAGATATCGACCGGTACATTCGCGAACACGACGCTTCTCGGCCTCATCGACCTCCAGACGAAAGGATATATTCTTCCTATTATCGCGGCTGCGGCGCAATACATCCAAGGGAAACTCTCCCTCCCTCCGAAGACGGCAAAAAAAGACGACAACCCACTCGCCTCCATGGGAAAAACGATGGTCGTCATGGGTCCCCTTTTCACTTTTTTCATCCTTTTCAACCTCCCTTCCGCGCTTAGCATCTACTGGATTGTTTCGACTGTGTTCTCGATATTCCAGCAGATGTATATCAATAAGCGATTGCCAAAGTTCGAAGATGAGTAGTATACTGTAGGACGAATCATGAACCAGATAATCGAGACTACCAAACAACTTTTAGCGCTCATGGGCTTTCCGGAAGCCGAGGTGGCGGTTGATGAGGAGCGGAGAAAGATAATCCTCCTCATTCAGAACCGTTTCATCGAGGAGAATGTGGAGACCGTGCTTCCCGCATTCGATCATCTGATCAATCTGATGCTGAAGAAAAGCGGCATTATTCCTCACGTCATCGACCTTAATTACTACCGGAAGGAGCGTGAACGGCTCATTGTGGAGCTTGCGCGCGCCGCGGCACGGAAGGCGAGCGTCATGAAGCAGGAAGTCGAGCTCCCCCCCATGAACGGATATGAGCGCCGTCTCGTGCATATGGAACTCGCTGCGCATCCGGAACTGAAAACAGAAAGCACGGGGATCGGCAAGGATCGCCGCGTCATCATCAAGCAGGTACAATAACACCCCGTTACGGGGTGTTATTCTTCGAGGGAAGCACTATCTCATATAGTCCGTTGTCGTACCGATTGAGGAAGTAGAGCGCCCCATCCGTTACTCCCATACTGTACGCATCGATTGCGGGGAGGCCCCCACCTCCTCCCATCACTTTTTCCACGGAGTCGGCCTCAAGGTCGAGATAATAGAGATCGTCGACTGTGAAGAGTTTATTTTGAAGGTAGTCGTCCGGAAGGACCGCATTCGAAAGTGTCGCCGCTTTCGGGACGAAGCAGTACGCGGTGCTGGTCGAATTCGCTACGCACTTATTAGGGAAGGTGGAGAAAAAGAGAGGAACGATTTCCCGCATGTTCCTGTCAATAATCGAAAATCCGTCGCGCGTGGTGTAAAGGAAGCCGAGGTTTCCCTTACGCGACCAATCAAGCCAGAATCCGTTCTGAAGCGAGGAAAGGAGGGAGAGCCGCGCAGTTTTCAGATCGAGTTGCCAAAGGCGCCCCGGATATGCGGCAGACGTCCTTTCCCAGAAAAGAAGTTCGTTGGGCGCTCGGAACGAAAGGACCACATCCTCGAACGAGAAACTTTTAAGAAGCGTTTTATAGGCGAACGGCGTTTTCGAGAAATCGACGGATACGAGACTCTTCTTACCATTCAATTCCGAGATGGCCAGAAGCTCCGAATCGCTTGCTCCCCATGCCGCATTCCTCACGTCTCTCGGGAGCGGGCGCCACACTTTATCGATGGTGTCGAATACGCCCCATTGCGGGGAAAGGGGGTTTCCGAACGAAGCGAGAACCCTCTCCCCTTTAGGGGAAGGGACAATCGCGTTCAGGGCATCGATGGTCTGTCCGAGTATCTCCACATCGGGACCCTCCTTTGCGCCGAACACCTTTCCGTCGAGGCCGAGATACATGACTTCTTTAGTGTCCTGGGAGACGGAAAAATCGAACACGGGATATTCGGATATTTTTCGCGCCGTAAGTACCGCTCCCTCGCCGCCCGCGGGAGGATTCCCGGCTTCTCCCGGTTCTTTCACTCCTCCTTCGCCCACAGGCAGAGAGCTTGTCCCTGTTTCTCCTCCCGTCGATACGGGAAGTTCGGAGCCGGGTTCCGGAGAGGCGGTATCCACGAAAGAATTCCATATGAAAAACACGATTGCTCCCACGAGAATCGTGATACCCACGATGATGGCGATTTTATAAAGAGGCTTCATGGGTTAACAGGGTTTGATTCCCGAAGGGAGGGGGTTCTTAATGGTCGATGATGCGGTTGATTGTTTATAGGCGTATATGACGCACTGAATGGTTATACTCCCATCATTTTCTTCCGCATAGTACGGATGTTGCCACTTCGTTCCCGTTATATGCGTGGTTCCCGTGTGGATCCATCCGAGCCACTCCTGACCCAAAGGATATGTGGGAACATCGAACGATGTGTTTTTAATAACCCTCGGTCTGCAGCTCGCAAGCGCGGCTTCGGGACAGACAAAACCCGTGTTTATATTCACAGAATTCGTGGAAGTCGCCGCCAAAGGATTCACCCCCGGGATATCGAGATTTTCCACAAGCCGCGTATTCACGGTGCTGAGGATAAGCCAGGAGCCGAGAAGAAGCGCCATGCCGAAAAGCGCCGAGGTGATCATATCCTTCCCCTCACTCTTCTTATCGACGCTTCCCGAAATGGTAATGAAAATACCGCCCGTCACGATCATGGCGACCGCGACAATGCCCGAAACGCCCACCATGAACTGATAGAGATTAATGATATACGCGGGAATCGAGGTCCCCACCGCGGGACAGGTGAAGCCCGCCACGCCGCTCAAAAGGCAAGGAAAGGCGATGGTCGGGGTCGGCGCCTCTTCTGCGAGCGCGAGAAAAGGGAAAAAGAAGGAGGAAAAAATAAGGAAAAAGCGCTTCATGGGGATATGGTCAGTGTCTTTCTCGTAATCATTATCTCATAATCCTTCAGGCTGTTCTGCGTGTAGGAGGTGATATCCACTTCCTTCGCGGTGTTCCGGTTCGGGTCTCCCACGTCGAATGAAAGGACATTGTCCTGCTTCGTATTTGCTTTGAAATCGTTCATCTGCCATCCGAAGAGGAGGTCCTGAAGCGATGATACGTTGAAAAAATAGGGAACGGCGCGGATGGACACTCTCGCATTCTTCGGGATGCTGTTGAACGGGAAGGGCGTCTCTATCACCGAGAAAGGAGTGACGACAGGGACATTGATGGAGCTGTTCACCGATTCGGATCCGGTCTCGGCCGTCACGCGTACAAAATGCGCGTTATCGGCGTTCTTTTCCGCTGAAAAGGTAAATCTGTTCTTTCCTATCCCCTCGACGACATTTCTCCCGTCAACCGCCCACGTGAAGAGCGTTTTGGCCGGGTCGGCGATAATGCCGTTTTTCGCCATTTCAACCGAAACATCGATGGAGGTTCCGGGAGAAGGAAGCGCCTTTCCCTGGAAATTAGAGGGGAAAAGATTATTCGCCTTCCATGTGACAAAAAGAGAACTTCCCGTGTCTGCTCCGGCAGCAAACGGAATCGCGAAAAAGAGGAAAAGAAGAAAGTATGTTTTTTTCATTTTTTGGCGGGTGTCGATACGGCTTTTTCCAATAAACCGAATTTTTCCGGATGATTTTCGATATACACGGTTACGAGAAACGTCGCGGCCGTCGTAGGAATGACCGGGATGAGCTGTACCGCGATGGGAATAACGAATCGTTTCGCAAGCGTTGCGGTCGCCTTGACTCCTTTTATTTTAAACCAAAACGCGAAGACAAGCCACGAAAGCATCTGTGAAAAGAAGCCCACAATGCCGAATGTGAAGAAGTCGGCGACAGCGGCAAGGAGGTCGATAATAAGGCACACGAGGGACCCCAGGATCGTTTCGGCCATCGAAAACCGAGGATTTTCCTGTTCCATGGAGAACTATTTCTTAAGCCCCTTTATTTCGAGCATCTGCTCGGGATTCGTGGTGATAATCTGGTCCTCGGTGTAGGAGGCGATGATTTTAATAGCAACATGCTTCATGCCGGCGAAAAAGAGGCCCTCTCCCACCCCCGCCTCCAGAAGGAACGCCCGCTCCCCCTCGGTCAGATCGAACGCTTTCGCAATCGCTTCAATCGAGGTGGGAGACTGCTTCATGAGTATCTGCATCGACGAGTTCGTCACAATGGGTTTTCCGTATTCCGATTTGAGGAAATCCTCCACGTCCTGGGTGATGGTCGTGATGCCGAGGAAATATTTGCGTGCGCGCTTCACCAGGCCGAAAAGGAAAGTCGCGCTGTCCTTGTATTTCATCATGATCCACGCCTCGTCGATCATGAGAAGACGCGGCCGCAGTTCCGAGCGGATAAGGCTCCAGACGAAATTCAGAACGATGTACATGGCGATGGGGCGGAGCTCTTCTTCCAGGTCGCGGATGGAAAAGACGATAAGGCGGTTCTTGATATCCACATTGGTCGGCGCGTTCGTGAAACCGGCATACGATCCGTGCGTGAACTTGTCGAGGCGCTGGGCGAGCTGTTGCCCCCCCGATGTGTTCTGGAGAATGACCTGGAGATCCTCGAGGAGCGGCGCCGCGATATCCTTCGTGGTCCCGAAATTTTCCGCGGTGATGTCACGCGACGCGTAGGTATCGGTGATGGCCTTATCGAGCAGCGAGTCCTCCTCGAGGGAGACCGAACCGAGCATGAGCTTGATGAGGCCGGTGAGGTTCAGAATATGCGATTTGAACACGTCGGAGGGCTCTTCTCCTTCCGGAATGAGCGGAATATCGAACGGGTTGATGTGGTTCGGCGAGGTGAGCGATATCTTGAAATAACTTCCCCCGATAGCGTTTGCGAGGTTCTGATACTCGTTTTCCGGATCGATGACGATAACATTCGATCCCACCATGAGGGAGCGGAGTATCTGCAGCTTCGTGGTATACGATTTTCCCGCGCCGGATTTCGCGAAGATGACCTGATTCGCGTTTTCGAGCGAAAAGCGGTCGAAAATGATAAGACTGTTATTATGCATGTTCACTCCGTACATGATTCCCTTTTCCGAGGAAAGATCCGGGGAGACGAACGGGAAAAGCGAAGACACCGGCCCCGAGTTAAGGGGAGTGTGGATGAGCAGCTGGTCTTCGCAGAGCGGGAGCGAGGAATTCAGGCCTTCCATCTGTTTGAAAAGCGAGGGCTTGATATAAACGAGCTTCCCCTCGAGCATGTTTTCCACCTGGTTCTCGAGTTTGTTCAACGCTTCGAGACTCTGTCCGTAAATGGTGATATACACCCCCACCTTGAAGAGCCGCTCGCGCGCCTGGAGGAGCGAGTCGCGGAGACTCTCGATGTCCTGATAGGCGGTTTCGAGCATCGGGTCGCGGACGAGGCCCTTTTCCTGCTTTTCCGAAATCTCCGCCTCGATGAATGCCACTTTCTTCCGCAAGTTGCGGAGCGCAAGGCCGGTGTCCATCGGATGCACGAAAATGGATATATCCATCATCTCCGAAAGGTTGATAATAGGAGAAAACCAGCCGCTCGAGATGTAACGGGGATAGGTGAAGATGAAGAGCGTCTTTACGAAATAATCCCCGAGTTTCAGATAATTCGCGTTTATTTCGAGTCCCGAGGGAGCGATGATGTTCGGAAGATCCTCGGCCGAAGGCTTATAGAGTTGGGGTATTTTTATCTTCATGCGGATTGCTTTTTGGTTATCTCAAGCCCCTTCTTTTCGATGAGCTGCGGATTATAGAGGTTATAGAACAACTCGACTGTCTCCTCGTCTCCCAACTCGGTGACGCGGAGCCCTATCTGTTCCAGACCGTCACGCGTCTGCGTGACGCGATGATTAAGCTGTTCGAGGTTCGCCTGCTCGTTCTGCTGTTTTTCCGACACCGTCGTTTTCTTGAAGAATGAAAAAGGCCCGCTTGAATGCACGGCGGCGAGCACGGGATCGTAGGGAACGACAACAAAAAAGGTCTTGTTGATGATCGCATTCTGTTCCACAAACGATTTGATGAATTCTATATAATCGTTTATCTGTATCTTAAGGAGCTGGTTCGTTTCCTCGGCAAAGCGCTCCCGCATGCGCTGGAGATAACTATCCACATTCACCTTGCGGGAATGGATGAAGAATTGGATTCCGAAATCAAGCGTATTCAGGAAATTCTGGAACGTGTTCAGGATGAGATTCTGCTCATCCTCGGATTTAAGGTCGAAATTGACGCCGCTCACGATGAGGATTTTCCTCATGCCGCCGCGTTTCAGATAGATGACGCCTCCCCGCACCTCCTTCACATCAACGAAATTTTGCGTTGGTTGGCTTACTTCCGGCATGTCCTTATTCTACCGCATTTGGCGCGGAAACTCACCCTATTTTTTCCCGTCGGAGTAGTCCACGCGCCGTGCCATCTTCTTTTCTCCCGTAAGGAATGAAACCACCTGGAATTGCTCATTCCCGTCCCCATTGCCGGAATGTTCGCGGAAGGGGTTCAATTTTCCCGTCATGACGTTCGCTGCGAGGGACTTCAGTTTGTCCTGAAAACTCATGCTTTTCCGTATCGTTTCGAGTTTTTCGACATCGGCGACATCGAGCGTCGTTTCGGCCATTGCGCGCTGCCACGTGTACTGATGCGGCCTCCAGAGGAATGCGAATCCCGCAGCCAATACGCTGGGTAACGGCATGCCGTTCACTTTCACGAAGGCGACCGCGACCGCTATGCCGACCACGATGACGCTCGTCATGACCCAAAGAAAGAATGAAAAAAGATAGAATCCGATGAACACAAGCGCGCCGCCGACCGCAAGATAGCCGAATTGGGCGAGTGTGAGTACGCCTACGATTTTCGATTTTTCCTCTATGAATTGGGGGACCTGGAATGTTGCCATGGAGGTAGCCCTATTTGAGGCGTATCGTATTCCCGTCGATTTCGGGATCCTTCCGTTGTGGGTCGAGTGCGGCGCCTATGTCGATGGAAAGCATCTCTCCGTTCCCTGTCCCCTGTTTTTCCGGGACCGGCTCTACGGGAAGCACCGACGGCTTTTCTTCGGTAACGGACGGTTGCGGAACGTTTTCCGCGGCGCGCGCCTTCTCAAGCGCTTCAAGATTGATGAACGATTCGGAAAGCGGCGCCGCAGGCGCGATAGAAGAACGAAGTTCGCTGTAATGGACCACCTTCTTCTCGTCTTCCTTGGGTTTTCCCGCGAAAAACGAAGCAAGGGGCGTTTCGATTTTCGCCCGTACCTGCGGTTTCATTTCCGACTCCGGCGAAGTCGCAAAAAAGGGAAGAAAAGGTTTTTTCGGTTTTTCCGAACGTTCCGCGAAAAACGAGGGCTCTTCATGGAGCACGAGCGGCGCTCCCTCTTTCATGGAAATAGTGACAGGCGATTCCCCCCCTTCTTCGCGCGCCTCTATTTTTATCTCCCCGTCTTCCTCGGTTTCTTCAAGCGGGTGGTAGAATTCCTCGATTTCCCCGGCAATAGGCTCGAGAACCCTGTTGTGCACCTCGTTTGCGAGCACGCGCGCATGCTCGTGGTTCAGAAAGAGATGTTCCGCGATTTCGCGCGTAAGATCGCGCGGAGACACGTAACCGAGCAGTACGAAGCCGGTAAGGCGCTCGAGCATTTCCGCTTTCTCCGGAGTGAGATAATGCGATTGCGAGAGCTGGACGAGCGAATTCCGCGCCTCTTCGGAATCCAACGCATCGCGGATTTCGTCTGGTGCGGTTTCATACCGGTTCAGGAAAGATTGTTCGGTGATGAGAGAAAGATTCATAGAGTGTCGGGTCTAACTGTGTCCTAACGATTCATCTTCCTCGTCCGTGGCTTGTGTTCCGGCGACCGGTCCCGCAGGAGGAACCGCATTCGGTGCCGGAGGAACGGGTGCGGCGGCCTGTGCGGGCTGAGGTGCGGGCTGCTGTGCTGTGTTTCTCCCCGCAAGTACACGGGTCGCTTCCGTATGCATGCCCTCCAGTTCCGCCGCAAGCGCGGTCATATTGTTCGTAACAGCGGACTGTATGGCGCTCTCAAGCGCGGATATATGGCGCACGAGTTCGGGGCCGCGCATCTTCTCGGGATCGCGTTCGGTCGCCTTATCGAATCCTTTCTCGAGTGTGGTAATGCGGTCGGTATAATACGAAAGATCGTCCTCTCCGATACCCTTCTCTATGAGTTCCTCCTTTTTCTTGTTGAGTTCCGCGATCTGGTCGACGAATTCGCCGATAGTTTCGGGTTTTTCGTGTTCTTTATGCATTGCCCCTTCTATTTTCTCTATCTCGTCGTTTACCCCCTTCAACTCTCCTTCCTGCATGCCCGCGTTCTTCAGATTCTGCTTTTCCTGAAGCGCTTTTTCATGGTCCTTCTGGAGCTCCTCATAGGTTTTCTCCTTCTTTTCTTCTTTTTCCTCCTTTCCGGTATATCCCTGCTTTATGGATTTCCACATCGTGTCGCCGATGCTCTTCGGTTTTATCTGCGGAGATCCCGCCGTTTTCTTTGCTATCTTACCGCCTTTTTCGAGCGTGCCGCCCACTACGCTTGCATTCATGCGTACGCCGGAAACGCCCGTGACGAGATTCGCCGCCCGCTTCGCGAGATTCTCTCCGCTGTACCATTTCTTATTCCTGTTGATTTCGAAGCCCTTACCCACCTTCCCGATTCCCGTACCCGCAGCGGTAACGCCCGAAGCGAGCCCGCGGCCCATTTTGGTCTGTGTGAATTTCTGGCCGAGCAGGGCAGCGCGGTTCTTCGCAATTCCCTTCGCACCGTTCAGAACGCCGAGTGCCGCGCCCTTCGCGCCCTTCGCACCGTGTATCCCCATGCTTTCCGCGGCGATGAGACTGAGGATGAGCATGAACGCGACCACTACCATCTGTGCGGCCACATTCACTATATTGCCGATAGTCCCGGAATTCTTGAAGAAGGCCTCGGCCCCCTGTATCTTCTGGATGCCGTCGATGCTCACGAGCGATATATAGAGACAGAACGAGACGGCGGGTGCGAAGAACACCCACTTCATGAATGCATCCCACCACTTACTATAAAGGCCTTGTAGGCCGGGGAAGACCCAGAAAAGCCAGACGAGCGGCGCAGCGGCAAGGAGAAGCGAGAGATAGACATAGCGCACGAGAAGCATGGCCGCAAGCGCGAGAAGGACGATGGTCGCAATCAGCGTGAACACCACCGAGAAGGTGAGTCCTGCGAGCGAAGTGAGGAATGCCGTTCCTATTTCGGTAAGGAGTCCCGACTCCTCTTCCGGGTTAGGGGGGAGCGGATCGTCCTCGCCGAGGATGAAGCGCTGGGGACCGAATGCACCCGCAAGGCGCTCGGTCATGCCGAATATGTTATTGCCCGGATCTATCTTATCCAGGAAGAAGCCCGCGGTGATGTTGCCGAAATCGATGAATACGGCGGCGATGGTAAAGCTGAAATTGACGATGATGGCGGCGGCGATGAGTTTCGGGAGGAGTTTTTTCGCACCGTACGATTCAACGCGTATGATGGTCATGAATGCCACAATAATCATCGTGAGCACGAAGCCGAGGTTCGCGACATCGCGCGAAATCTGCCAGCCAACGTGGGCAATCGCATTCGCTTCATCGAGTACGTGGAAATTCAAATCATACAGCGCGATTTTCACGAGATAGTTCGCGAATGTGAATGCGATGCCGCCGATGAAGTTGAATATGTAGGCGACCATCTTGAACGCCCACGAAATCATCTCGGGGATGGTGGGGAGTCCGAGCGGCCCGTCGCCCGCGCTCGCGATATGCGGCGAAACGGCGAGAACGACGAGGAACGCGATGAGGAAGAAGGCCTTGTTTTTATGTAGTGTGAAGAAGCGCATAGGGTGCGGTTAGGGACAGTCGGCAGGAACGGCGGATATCTTGCATTTCGAGAAGAGCGCCTGTGCGGTATCGAATTCGGTCTGTATCTCGCTTGCCAGGGTTTCCGCCTCAGTCGCTTTTTCCGACGCGGCGATAGCGAGTGCGTTTATTTCCTGGGTGAGCGCTGCAAGCGTCGTACCCGTCACGGTCTCGATCTGCGATTCGAGCGAGATGATCTGGTTCCGCAGCGTATTCATTTCCGCAATTCTGTTCTGAAGGAGGTTGATTCTCTGCTCGGCGCGTGTGATAAGGTCGTTGTTCGAATACGGCACGCAGGAGAGCGGATGGACGGTCATGTTGGAGCCCGTCTTGCACCACTGCTGGAATGCGATATGAAGGTCCTTGGTGCTCGAGGCGAATGCGAGCGAGAACGTGTAATTCGCTTTCGCTTCAGACACGGAAGACGATGCATTCGTCGTCTGGGCGAAAAGATTGGTCTTCGAAGTGCTGTAGCGCCAATCCTGCTGGGCCCGTATGTAGTCGGCGCCGAGCCCTCCGGAGTTGCCCGCGGTGAATACACCGCCCTGACCCGAGCCGCCGCCCGTCTGCTGCCAGCTGTCCGTCGGTTTGCCGGAGACGCTCTTCAATCCGTTCACGATGGCGCGGTTGATGAGCGCATCGGTAATGACCGCAAGATAGTCGCTCAGATCGTCCGCATTCACGATATAGTCGAAGCTCGCTCCGCTCGCTTTCTGGAGCGTATCGGCGAGGAATCTTCCCGGAGTGGATGTCTTCACACTGGCGCATTTCCAATATGCGCCGTACTTCGCATCCCGATATGATGCCGGAACCACGATAGCCGCATCCGGGTCCTTGTGGTCTCCTCCTCCCAAAAGGGCGTCGTTCGGCGCCACATTCTGATATGCCATTTCATACCGCCCGTTAATCTGCGATTTCGCATAGAGCGTCCATGCGATGCATTCCTTCACGCCGAGGAAACCGGAACCGCTCAACACCTCGTACTGCTTCGATTCTTTCTGCTGAGCTTGCCGCTTCTCGAGTTCCGATTTTGCCATGATTTCGAGTCCCCACTTGTTGTTCTGCGGTTTCAAGGACTCGTTGTAGCCGTACCAGCTTCCGCTCCGGAAATCCTTGTTGAAATTCTCAAGGTTATTCTGTATGTCCTTTATCGTGCAACGGACGTTATTCTGGAATCCCGTCGTCTGGAGGTTTAATCCGAGCCGTATCTTCAGATTGGGGCTGCAGAGGTCGCCGAGGCCGAGCTCGGTCACCACGTCTCCCACCGCCACATCGAAAGCATTATTCAGGAAGCCGCCGAAGTCGTCGACGAAGCGCGGATTCCCCTTGAAGTCGTTATTGATCCACTGCACTACTTGATCCACCATTGCATCGAGGATGCGGCGTTTCAGGACCTGGCGCGCCGCTCGGAGCGCCACATTCTTCAATTCTCTTACGAAGACGTCGCACGCACCCTTTTTGATGGCGGCCTGTGTCGCATCATCGTTTACGGGAATTTTCTGTCCGGTCACCGTGTTTACATTGAACCCTCCCGTGATGGTCGCGGTGTCGATGCCGAGCTTTCCTGCAGCACAATCGAGTCCCGCCGCCCAGAGGTCCTCGTCCGCCGCGCGTGCCTCGAGAAGAGGATAAAACGTCGCGGTTATCACGAAGATAAGGCATACGGTTCCTGAAACGATTGGTCGGAAGAGGGAGGTCATCGGTTAGATTCTATTCTTTATTTCGGTGATGATGGTATTCATCTCCTCGGCGACCGAGGGGATTTCCTCTATCGCGATGAACGTCTTCACCGGGTCGGATTCCATTTCGGCGATCGCGGCGAACACGGAATATTTTTTCTGGAATGCGTTGAGCGCCTGGAGATGGAAGCGCTTCAGATCGGAAGGAGCGGCGATTTTAAGAAGTTCCCCCACCTTTCTGTTGAGCTCACTGACCACGAGCGAAAGTTCTTCGGTTTTCTGTTTTTCGAAAAAAAGATTCAACGCGGTTATCTCCTTCTGCACGCCCTTCATGGTCGGTGCGGTGAGCGTCTGGAGGAGGAGGAAGTATGTCTTCTTCGCCTCAGGCGAATTATCTCTCGATATCAGGATGTCCTTCTCGACGAAGGGAACGAATGAGAACTTATCTTCGAGCGCCTTATCGAAGAGCCCCTCGAATTTTTCCTGCGTGGGAAGGGAAAGGGCGCCACCTTCCTTTATCGCGGTTCCGTCCCCGTTCATTTTTATGATTTCCTCCGCATAGCGCGTGGCGACGCGGTTCGTAAGATTGGCATCGAGCGCCCGTACCGCGGATGTTTCAGAAGAGGTGGAAAACTCCCTTTTTCCGAACTGGAAACGAGGGTCCGCACCCTCCTGCGCGGTAAGCGCGGAAGGAAGAAAACCGCCCGAAGGGGACGCAAAGAAGAACGCATAGGAAGAAAAGCCTATACCGAGCGCCAAAACAAGAAAAGCGATGACCTTTCTTTTCCTCATCATCGTTTATTATACATTATTTTATGCGCACAAATGAGTGTTAGAGCGAAGGAAGGGACGAACCGAACCGTATGACGGTGAATGCGGGAACGGGCACCGGAGGAACGCTCGTTGTATCGCACGTGCCGGGCACGGGAACGGTGGAATAGAACCCCACAATCCACGAACCGGGAGATACCGTGAAGTGGCTGTAACGCCGCGTAACGGGGGTGATGACATAAGGGCCGGCCGGCGAAAGGGCGATAGGCCGTATAGTGATCGGTCCTTCTCCTATGCATACGACGCCGGGGGTGAGAACCGTGAGCACCTTTCCCGCGAACGGAAGCCATATCGCGTGCGCGTCCGAAACGGGAGCAAGGAATCCGATAGCGAGCAGAACGAATGCGAAGAAGAAAAGAATCCTCATACAGATTCAGTATACAACAACGAAGAAAGACGTTTAATGGACTGAACGGAGAGGGTTTGGGCGCGATTATCCGACGGTATGCCGCACGAGGCGAGGATTTCCTTCATCGTATTTTTTGCGATGCCGCGCTCGTCCGCAAAAGCATTCATATTGTTGATTATCGTCTTCCTCGGCTGTTTGAAAAGCGCCCGCACGGTCGCAAAATAAGCGTCCGCATCGAATGCCGCATCCTCAGGGTGCGTCACAAGAAGAACGGTGGCCGAATCGACTTTCGGCGGAGGGGAGAAATCGTGTTTCGGGACCGATGCGACAACGGAGGCATCCGCCCAGCTCTGGACGCTTGCGGCGAGGAGATTCATATGCGGAGGCTTGGCTGCAACGCGTTCCGCCACCTCTCTCTGAATGGTGAATATGCAGCGTTCCGGCTTCGGCGCGAGGGATCCGACGATGCGGAAAAGGAAGCTTGTCAGATAATACGGTATGTTGCCCGTGACCGCGTATTCCTTTCCGCGGAGCGAAGCGACGATGCGAGGGAGTTCCGTGCGCACATCCCCCTCCTCCACGCGGAGTATCCCCTCTCCGAACTCCTTCGGAAACGAGGAAGGGAGCGCGCTTGCAAGCTCCGTATCCTTCTCTATCAGAATGAGCGAACGCGGCGTCGGAAGGGCGAGAAGCGAGCGGGTGAGTTCTCCGTGTCCCGGCCCTATTTCAATGACGGTTTTCGCGGGCGAGTGTTCAAGGAAGCCGGCGATACGGGAAAGTATCTCCTTATTCGTCAGAAAATGTTGTCCGAGACGCTGTCGCATGGGTTATAAAGCGCTCTCACTATACCACGGAGCGGTGTGCGTCGGACATTGAAACAGCCCGTTTTTCTGCTAAACTGAAGCTATTCCCCATAAGAACGTAATTATAGCGAATATAAGGCCTTTTTTGTTTGCTGTTTCCCGCACGACGAGCGTGTGGTCGCTTCTTTTCATCGTGGGTATGCTCGGCCTTCATTTTCTTCCCGAATCGCACATTTATGCGATTTTTTATTCCGGCGACGGCGAACCGTGGAGTAAAGGGGGACCCGCGGAATCCGTAGCGGACTCCTCTCTTCTTTCGGGACTTCCTCTCCGTCCCTTCGGCGGTACCGAGGCATATCAGATGAACCTGAACGAGGAAGGGGGGTTCGTCCAGGCATCTTCCGATCCGCTTACTAATCTTCTCCCCGCCCGCGACGGACTGAAGCGGTATAAGGTGCGTTCCGGAGATACGCTCCCCAGCATCGCCGCGCAGTTCGGTATTACCGCGAATACGGTGAAATGGGCGAACCAGGGTGTTTCCCTTCTGAGGGTCGGCCAGGAACTTATTATCCTTCCCGTATCAGGTATTCTCTATTCGGTGAACGAGAATGATTCATTGGAAACAATCGCCGATCGTTATCAGATCGAGGGAGATACCATTAAAAAGCAGAACCCCGATTACCAGAAGGTTATTGCGGGCGGAAAGGGAAATCTCATCCTTCCGGACGCGAAACCGCTTTCCAAGAATGCTTATACGCAGTCGGCGCAGAAACTTCCGGACCTCAGGAATTATTTCACCCTTCCGGTTGCGGGATACAACTGGGCCGAACTCCATGCCGAAAACGCGGTTGATATCGCCAATGCATGCGGTACGCCCGTATATGCGGCTGCGGAGGGTCTTGTGGTGGTGGACAGCGAATGGGGAGACGGTTCGGGAGAGTGGAACAACGGATACGGACACTTCGTTCTATTGGAACATTCGAACGGAACGAAAACGAGGTACGCGCATCTTTCGAAGATAGGGGTGGCTATCGGTGACCAGGTCGGTCGCGGCGCGGAAATCGGAACGATGGGGAATTCCGGAAATACCGACGGACCCACTGGATGTCATCTCCATTTCGAGGTGTACGGCGCGAAGAATCCCTTCGCAACGCGATAGATACAACCGCCTTTCGGGCGGTTTTTTTGCGTCATGCGCGGAGACGGTATTGGAACGCTTCCGCGATATGATCCTTCCTGATTTCTTCGGACCCCTCGATATCCGCGACGGTTCTCGCGACCTTCAGCGTCCGGTAGTAGCCGCGCGTGGAAAGGAACTGTTTTTCCAGAATCTGCTTGAGGAACGGCTCCGCATCAGGACCGAGGCACGCGAATTGTTCCACATCCTTCGAGGTCATTTCCGCATTCGCATGTATGCGCGGGGAAAGGGAACGGAAGCGGTGTTCTTGGCGGTCCCGCGCCGCGCGTACGGCCGCGCGGAACTCTTCGTCGTTTTCAGGGGCGCGTGTGCCGCGCAGGTCCTCAATCGGTATTTTTCGGACTTCGATCTGTATGTCGAAGCGGTCGAGAAGGGGCCCGGACAGCTTCCTCTGATAGCGGAATATCTCGTGCGCCGAGCAGGTGCACTCCTTGTCGGCGCTGCCGTAGTAACCGCACGGACAAGGGTTCATGGCGGCGGCGAGCATGAATCGCGCGGGGAACGAGAGGGAGCGTTTGGCGCGCGCGACATGTACCGAACCGCTTTCGAGGGGCTGACGGAGCCCCTCGAGGATATCGCGATGGAATTCAGGCAGTTCGTCCAAGAAAAGGACTCCGCGATGAGCGAGACTTATTTCTCCCGGTTTCGGGTTCTGTCCGCCGCCCAGAATCGAGGCGAGCGAGGCGCTATGGTGGGGTGTCCGGAACGGCCGCCATTCCATGAATGCGGATCCTCCCATCATTCCGGCCGCACTGTAGATGCGCGTGAGTTCTATCGATTCTTCGACGGAAGGAAGCGGCAGTATGGAAGGAATGGCTTCGGCGAGCATTGTTTTTCCGGTTCCGGGGGGTCCTGACATGAGTATGTTGTGTCCTCCCGCGGCTGCGATGACAAGCGCCCGCTTCGCGGCGGCCTGTCCGCGTATTTCGCTCATAGAAACGCGCGAAGGCGCGAATGAAGGAATAATGCGTGTGTGCGGCTGGGGCGGTATGAGTGCTATCCCCTCGAGGTGCCTTATCACATGGAGGATGGAGGTTACGGGAATCACTTCGACATCTCTGACTACCGCGGCTTCCGGTGCGTTCGCCGAAGGAACAAAGAGCGTCCGTATCCCCTTCTTTTTCGCAAGCATGGCAATATTCAGTACGCCGTTCACGGAGCGAAGCGATCCATCGAGCGAGAGTTCGCCGATGAAAAGCTTGTCGTGCACCGGAAACGGTTTCAACTGATTGCTTGCGAGAAGGTAGGCGATTGCGATAGGGAGATCGAACCGCGACCCCGCTTTTTTCGTGTCGGCGGGCGCGAGGTTCACGGTAATTTTCCTGTTTTCCTGCGTCGGCGGTTTGATACCCGAATTCTTGAGTGCGGAACTTACCCGTTCTTTCGCCTCACTCACCGCCTTGTCGGCAAGACCCACGATATTAAAAGAATGGAGGCCGACATTCAAGTCAGCCTCCACTTCGATGAGTTCCGCATCGATTCCTTCCAATTCTGCCGAAAAGAGCTTGGGAACCGCACTCATACGCCTATTTCGCTTTGCAGGCTTTACAGAGTCGCGATTCGGGGTTTATGGAAAGCAGTTCGTAGGCGATGGGCGTTCCGCATTTCTCGCACGGACCATACGCATTCTTTTCCATCTTCTGCAGCGCATGCTCTATGTTCTCCAATTTCTCCTCTATCAGCTGCTCGATACCGAGCTTGTTCGAGAACTCTTCCGCTTCATCCGATTCCTCCTCGAAACTGTCGACGTCGCTTCCGAAATCGGTCCGCGATCTCGATTCTTTGAGACGCGCTACGAGTTTTTCCTTCTCTTCATCAAGAAGCAGGTGGAGTGTGTGCAGTTGTTCCTTCGTGAGCATATTCAAAAAGTAGTGGAACCCCCCCTCTTTGTCAATTACGGTTTTGCACACCGCCTGGCGCGTACGAGGAGGAAAGGGGGTATTTCGGCAAGAAGCTTCATTGCATTGCTCTTTCCCGAGAGAGCGCGCGCATCGAAGACCGGTTCCCGCACGTCTTCGATATGGAACGACGCATCACGGAGCATGCGCGCATAGGATTCGAACGGACGGTGGTATGCGTCGGTATCGTGCGAAGTGCCCGGGATGCGCCACGACCGTGCGAATGCCGTATGGTAGCGGGAAAGAGAGAGATGCGGAAGCCTGTATAAAATCTTCTCCATGAACGATTTTTCCGTTTTCCCCGCAATGAAGAAGGGGTGCAGTATCGAAAAGGCGAGAAAGCCTTCGGGATTCAGCACGCGCGAGAATTCGGAAAACGCGCGGTCGATCGGATCGAAATCCATAAGCACCATATGCGCGACGACGCCGTCGAATGAGCCATCCCCGTACGGGAGCGGATCTTTCAGGTTTCCCGCCATGAAGCGGAGTGATGGGGATTCCGGGAAGCGCTCCTTCGCGCATGCAATGAGCTCATCCGATCCGTCGATGGCGGTGACGTTTGCCCCGCTCTTCGAAAGCCTCGCTGAAAAATAGCCCTGGCCGCACCCCGCATCGAGGATGCGCCGCGAAGACACGCCGCCTACGAGGTCCGCAAAGGCATCGTCGAGCAGATGAGTGCGAAAAAAATCGCCGCGAGCGATGAGGGCATCGTATTCGCGGGCGATAGTGTTCCAGGATCCGGTCTCTGGGATGCTCATCACTCTCAGAATTTCTTTGCGGCGGCCTGTGCGCCTGCATAACTCGTGCTTACGACGAGGGTCCGGTCAAACCATGCATAATTGAATGCGACGCCCTGAACAGAGAAGGGAATATAGCGGGCTGCGGCATCATTCACCTTTCCGTCCTTCCATGTCGTGGGAGTGCCGGGGCTTGTGAGGAAGAGAGAGGCGAATTCATTGTTCATTTCCATCGTCTGGATCGCCGTTTTTGCCGCAGCAAGATCAGCATCGGAAGCGAGTTTCAGGGCGAATCCTGGCCACACCCCCTTACTGTCGGTATAGGAGAAGAAAGTCGCATCGGAACTGAAGAGCGCACTCGTCGTCGAAGAGAACGTGCCGGGGACGAAAAGCGGAACGATATTCTCGAATGCAAGAACCTTTCCGTCCGATCCCTTGAATACCATTTCCCGGAGCACGGGCACTTCCACAAGACTTGCCTCAAAAGCCTTTTTGACCGCATCGACGGTCACTTCGCCGAGTGTCGCTTCTGCCGAAAGATCGGCGGGCGTCGCGAAGAGAGAGGCGTGCACTTCCACTACCGGCATTTTCGGCAATCCGGCTTCGGGGCCTCCTTCTGTCGAAGTCGCAGCAGGGAGTTCGGCGGGCGGTACAACCGGCTCTTCTGCGGGCGGGACCACCTGTTCCTGCGCCGGGGGCGTCCCTTCGTCTACCGGACCACTATTATCCGAAAGGAACATCGGGAGCACGAAGAAGTATACGACGGCGGCAAGACCGATAAGCGTCACAAAGACCGCCACGCCGACGAATATGCCGGAGTTCGATTTCTTTTTCTCAGGCGCCCCTTGAATGCCGCCTTCGGGCATCATAGGGGATGCCGCATCGGGTTGCGGAGGAACGACAGGGGGGATAATCGGGGGAACCACCACTTCCTTCCGCGCGGGCATCGGGGATGCCGGCATCTCCTTCGGCGCGTACGGACGCGGGTCTCCTCCGCCCATCTCCTTTATCGAGGAGACATCGGAAGCCATGGTGCGCATGTTCACGTCCGGCATCTGCTTCGCGAGCGGCACCTCTCCTTCTCCCGTACCTAACACAGGGTTTTTGTCCGACCACTGTTGACCCTGGAATTGAAAATCAGCCATTACCTATAGTATACAATATCGGTAAAAAAAATCCCCCCGAACGGGGGATTATTCCATGCGTCTTACGAGAGGGAGAGATTCTTCATCGCCTTCAGGGAAAGGCCTATCCTTCCTTCTTCTACCCTCACCACTTTCGCGGTGACTCTGTCTCCCAGCTTCACCACGTCTTCCACGCTCTTTACGAAGCCCTCTTTCAGCTCAGAGACATGGATCATTCCGTCTTTCCCGCCGCCCAAGTCGACGATAGCGCCGAATTCGAGGATCTTGACGATGGGGCCTTCCACCACCTCGCCTACTTTAACTTCACGGACAAGATTTTCCACTATTTCATATGCCTTCCGCACGAGTGCAGCATCGGTTCCGGAGACGAACACCCGCCCTTCTTCTTCGATGTCGATAGCAACCTTTTCGTTGCACTCCGCGATGATGCCGTTGATCGTCTTGCCACCGGGGCCGATCACTAATCCGATTTTCGAGGGATCGATATCGAGTGTGAGAATGAGCGGCGCGTAGGGAGAAAGGGACGTGCGCGGTGCGGGAAGCGTGCGGGTGATTATGTCGAGAATCCGCATGCGCGCTTTTTCTCCCGCTTTTACCGCGTTTACGAATATATCCTTCGTGATGCCTCCGATTTTCACATCCATCTGAATGGCGGCGATGCCGTCCTTCGTGCCCGCTACTTTGAAATCCATATCTCCGTAATGATCCTCCGGTCCCTGGATGTCGGTAAGGATCTTATACTCCCCGTTTTCTCCCGTCATGAGGCCGATTGCGATGCCCGCCACGGGTTTCGTGATGGGAACGCCCGCATCCATGAGCGAGAGCGATGCGGCACAGATGGAAGCCTGAGAGGACGAACCGTTCGAAGAAAGCGTTTCCGCAACCACGCGTATCGCGTACGGGAACGATTCCTTGTCCGGAATGACCTGGGCGACCGCCTTTGCGGCAAGCGCACCATGTCCTATCTCTCTGCGGCCCGGACCGCGCGAAGACCTTCCTACTTCTCCCGTCGAGTATTTGGGGAAGTTGTAGTGGAGCATAAAGCGCTTTTTCGTGGTACCTTCCATATTTTCCACGAGCTGTTCTCCTGCGGGGGATGCAAGCGTGGTCACCGCAAGCACCTGCGTGTCGCCGCGCACGAAGAGACCCGACCCATGGGTCCGCTCGAGGAGCTTCACTTCGGCATAGAGGTCGCGCACTTCGTCGAGTTTCCTTCCGTCAACGCGCTTCCCCTCCTTCAGCGCATATGCATGCACGAACGCGTCGGTTTCCGATTCGAATACATGTTCCGCATAGCGGAACGCCTCTTCAGCCTTGTCGGTCGTGCGGAGGTATTCGATGAGCGCGTCTTTCAATGCTCCGATAGTGCGGTTTACGAGCGCTTCTTCGAGTTTCCCGTGAAGGAAACGAGTGATGAGTTCTTTCACTTCCGGAGAGGGTTCCGGAATCATGACATCCGCCTTCTTCTTGCCGATTTCCTTGATGATGTTCTTCTGGAACGACACCAGCTGCTTTATCTTCTCATGCGAATCGGAGAACACCTTCGTCGCTACGGATTCCGCTATCTCCCTGCCCTCGAATTCGATCATATTGACGAACTCGTCCGTACCCGCGAAGAAGGCAAGGTAGGTTTTTCCGTCGGCCGCCTCCTTCACTTCGGTGCGGACACCCGCTACGGGGCCTCCCCACGGAATGTCGGATATGCCGAGCGCGGTCGAGGCCGCAAGGAGCGAGATGGTGTCGGGAGCGTGTGCTTCGTCATACGCAAGCACGGTTACTACGAGCTGCACTTCGCGGCGAAGACGCTGGTCGAAAAGCGGCCGTACGGTTCTGTCTATCACACGTCCGGAAAGAACGGCATCGTCGGAGGGCCTTCCCTCGCGGCGCACGAAACGGCTTCCGAGGATTTTCCCTGCCGCATAAAACCTTTCCTCGTAATCGACGGTGAGAGGGAAATAATCGAGCGAAGCCTCCTTATCCCCCATGACGACCGTGGCGAGCACGACCGTGTCTCCGTGGCGTCCGATGACCGAAGCGTTCGCCTGATGAGCGAGCGCGGAAACTTCTATTTCGAGTTTCGCTCCCTCGTACTCCATCGCATATTTTTTTCTATTGAGATCCATGATGAAAATGTGTTGTTATTGTTTGATTGTTATTGGGGCAGCCGACCTTCGCTGCGTCCGCGGGGCACTCTCATATTCCGTTCCCTCGGGGGCCGTAACCGTATGGGAATGAGCAGTTTCGGGATGCTTTCGAGGTCGGTGAAAAGTTCCGTCGATTCCTTGAGACGGAGGGAGGAAGTCCTTCCGAATCCGGCAACCTCCACATGTTTCCCGAGGCCGACGCGGAGATATTCGACGAGCGGAACGAAATCGCCGTCCCCTGTCACCAAAATCAGAGTGTCGAGCGAATGCGCGGCGCGTATGGAGTCCACCGCCATGCCGATGTCCCAATCCGCTTTTTTCGATCCGTCCGGATATATCTGCAGGTCCTTCGAACGGAGCTCGAATCCGGTTTTGCGGAGAGCATCGAAAAAGGATTCTTCTCCGAGCGCGGTTTCGCTTTTCACCACGTATGCGATGGCACGGACGAGAATCCGATCGCGGACGAGGAATTTCACCAGTTCCTGAAAATTCACCCGCGCATGATGCAGGTTTTTTGCCGAATGATAGACGTTTTGAATGTCGAGGAAGATGCCGACGCGCTGGTTGCTGAATGCGCGGGGTACTTCCGGTTCTTCGCTACGCTTCGATTTCGAGTTTCTTGACCAGCTTCTCATATTTCTTTTCATCCTCGCGCTTCATGTACTGGAGGAAGCGGCGGCGCTTTCCTACCATCATCAAAAGCCCGCGGCGCGAATGATGATCCTTTGCGTGCGTCTTCAGGTGGTCTGCAAGGGCCTTTATTTGCTTAGTGAGAAGACCGATCTGCACTTCCGCCGAACCCGTGTCCGTCGCGTGCGTCTGGAATTCCTTGATAGCCGACTGTTTCTTTCGCTTCGTAAGCATATGGACGCATGTTACTACGAAACGTCCGAACTGTCAAAAAATAAGGGATTTTTTCATGTCGCACAATATTACGCGTGGTACAATGACGGTATATGAAAGATGCGGGTGAGCTCGTGAAAGAATATCTGGATTATCTCGAAATCGAGAAGAACCGGTCGGGCAAGACGCGCGAGAACTACGCGCGATATCTTTCGGTCTTTCTGAAGGAAACCGGCGTGCGGACGCCCGAAGACATCACCGACGGAGTCGTGCGGAGTTTCCGTGTCGTGCTCGCCCGGCGCGACATGAAGAAAATAACGCAGAGCTACTACGTGATTGCCGTACGGAACTTCCTCAAGTACCTCGCGAAGCGGAACATACGCTCGCTTGCACCCGACACGATCGAACTGCCAAAAATCGCCCGACGGGACATCGAAGTACTCGAATACCGCGAGCTCGAACGTCTTCTTGCGGCGCCCAAAGGCGACTCGCTCCGCGCGACGCGCGACCGGGCGATCCTCGAAGTGCTGTTCTCCACCGGACTGCGCGTTTCGGAGATATGCAATCTTCCGCGCCGCATCGATCTCGAGCGCGGTGAACTCTC
>Ga0172379_10003940_pt1 | contig 22769 bp, 11 predicted proteins | sample GrowelOW334metaG_FD_119756 | JGI IMG/M metagenome (GOLD analysis project Ga0172379, IMG submission 119756) | Groundwater microbial communities from an aquifer near a municipal landfill in Southern Ontario, Canada - Groundwater well OW334 metaG | ecosystem: Environmental > Aquatic > Deep... | reverse complement strand
TCTCACTGAACGATATCGCTAATGCGTATCTGATCGCTTCTGGTTCGACTATCCTTTTCCGAATTAATTACTAAAATACAAAATCAGTAGTAATCGGCTCTTTTTTCTCCACAAACATACGAGGTCGCTCCGCTTAGTTCCCCCAGGGGGATACTTCCTCCGTAGCCGCATTTGCTACCAAACCTACTCCACTATAATTGCAATTCAATGGCATTATTCTGTTTATTTAACAAACTTAAAAACTGATTAATCGGAATTATGGCTCCGCCCTTGCGGTATTTGTTTTCCTGATTGTGGAAAGTTATGGCATTTCCATTAGCAAATATAGCTTTAGGACTGAAACTGTCCTCATTTATTTTATATTTCAACGTTAAAGAGTGTCCCATAAAATCAATGGAAGCTGTAAGTCCATCCATCGATTTAGGAATAACGGGGTCAAAAATTACATTTTCAAATTCAATTCGTATGCCAAGCAAGCGGGTAACAATCATGCTAACATAAATTCCCGGACCGCTGCTATAAACACGCCAACCGCCTTTTAACATTATGTTGCCTGTTTTTATTTCATCACAGCGTTCATCGGCTTCGTAGCGGCTTTTAAAGGTAACGTCGGAACTGCTATAATAGCAATTGGCCTGGCGGATATCCCCACAAGGGACAATATCGTTGTAACCAACCGGGATGGCTTGCCGAAGGGCTTCAATAAAAGAATCAGCATTACCAAGACGTGCCTGTGATTCGGCATAACGGATGTGTTCGTGTACATACATGAGGCCGATTTCACGCCCAAAAAAAGTGCTGCTTTCTGCCCGCTGGAAAATAGTTTGGATACCACCGTTGTATTTTAGGGGACGATCCATTAACCTGGCGCCATCGGGCCCTTTAAGGTGGTTGTTAATAATGCCTTGATGGAATTGCGCTTGTTCCGGGGTAAATATTTCACTGATGATGCCTCTGTTCATTGGCAGTATGCTGTATTGTATTCCAGTTTTGGTATCACTTGGGTGAAGCAACACACTGATACTTTTATCGGCTTCAACCAAGCCATAACCGGCCACAATTCCATCTTTAACCAGGTATTTGTTGAAATCGGATTTTATTTTTTCACAAATTTCGTTCATTTCATTGGCTTTTGCGGCATCGGTTTTCTCAAAAACCTTGCTGTATTGCCTGAAAGCTTGGTAATTCATTTCAACGGTCCAGGAGGAAATCATGCGTTCGGCCAGTTCCTTATTTACCGGTTGCAGGGAATCGTTCCAATCGCCACCGCCAAAAGGTACCAACGAAGTTCCCGGAATGAATGAACCAACAATCATTTGAATGAGCCGGTCAATGTGTTCGCTAATGGGTTTTACTTCAATATTTTTGTTACCGGTTTCATGGTAAAATGGCAATGTTTCATCAAGAATCAGAATGTCACCCGTAACTTTTATGTAGTCGCTCAAAGATATCATAACCCAATAAAAAACATCGCCATGAGAATCGTGGGCGCGGATATTTGAATAGCTATCGAACATCCACCACTGAGGCCAGCCACCATCGGGATTTTGATTTGAGAATATGGTGCATAATATTTGCTTGGCTTCCTTATATTTTTCCATGGTGAGCAACAAATCAATGGGTCCCTGCGACACATCGCGGGTTCCCCAGGCAGCACCGCTGAATTGTTCCAACCCGTATGGGGTCAAATAGTGAGTCAATGCATTCATGCCGTACCAAGGGAGAATTTCCTGTATGGCAGCCACATCCTTTGATGCACTTTTAAGTGATAAGTTTAAACTGAGGTTTTGCCAATTGGATAGTGCTGTTTGAGTTTCAGAAATCCAGTTTTGATCGATATTTTCAATTTTAGGGGAATTGATTTTGGTATTGACTTCACCAATAATACTCAGGCAAAAAGCGGTAGTTTCTTCTACTTTAATGGTAAATAAAGAACTGTCATTCACCGATGAATTGCCAAAATAGGGCATTTCATTGGAATGTGTGCTGTAATTGATGTGTGAACTATTTACCAAAAACCGGAATTGCGCCTTTGGAAATTTATCATGAATCATGCTTCCAACCTTGGGAGTGGCTATACTTTCATGCGAAACTTCACTTTTAGAAATATGCCAGTTGTTCAAGCCATCAAAATGGTGGGTAATGATAAGTTTTACTTTCTTGCCGCTCAAAACTTTAAAATCAAGGTGTACTACCGGAGCCGATTTGGAGGTCCAAGTTCGTACTTGAAAGCAATAATTCCCCAATTTATATATCCACCGGCAATGATTTAACCCCATCTCAAATGCTGATGGAACGCCTAATAGAAAGGGTTTACCATCAATTTCGATAAAAATTCGTTGTCCCGATTCGGTGGATAGGTTGAACTGGCTGGTGCAGACAGAAAGTAATACATTGAAATTGGTATTGCCTTGCGAAATATGGGAGTTAAAAACCCCAAAAGCAAACGATGTGGTGGAAACAATATCTTCGTTAGGTGCAAATCCGGCTTGGGCTTGCATAATATGCCCATGAGGACGATCGGCCATGACTTCTTTTGAGCGTAAAACCACATGGTTGTTTCGCTCGCAGAAAAACGACAACAACTCTCCGTTTTCCATTTCAATATGGCGCCTTTCTTTCCCAAAGAATTCATTCAATTCTTGGTTGTTCAAATCATCAACGGGTAGGAAGGGAGCGATATTGAAGATATTTTGGGTCGTGGTAACCGGTTTATCAAACTCCGGATGCAAAACCTCATTACCGAATTCATGAAAAAGGTTGAGTAGCTGTTTCAAATCATCTACTGAAGATGCTTTTGGGTGATTGGGCAGGTAGGTTGCTGCAAAGACCGTGGTATGTTTAGCTCCCGCACTTAATGTGAAGGGTTTTTCCTGCAATGCAACAATGGATGATTCGCCGGCATAATTTCCGCCCAAAGTATCGGAAAGTAAACCTTCGGGAATTCCGGTTTCCCGATAGGTTTTGCCATAAAACTGCATCCCATCGGTGCTTCCTGCTATTGCACGGTTTTTACATGCTAACATCAACCAAGAGTTACCAACCGATTCTTTCATGTTTTGCCGGCAATAAATAACTGAACCGAAGTTTTGGTCTTCAGCAACCAATCGTTCCAAATACTGACTTACATAATATTCGTTGGTTAATCCGTTGGTTATGGGTTTTAAGCCAACATCTTGCAAATAAATTAAATCGAGCTCAATATTATGGGCTGATGAATTCATAATATCAATACTCCATTGCCAGCTCAAGCTTTTGGGCGAAAGTTGCAGTATACAGGTATAATCAAGTCCGTCCCAATTGCCTTTGGAAATAAATGTATTATCCTTTATTTGGAAAACGCTGTTGCTTTCCGGGCCTAAAAGTTCTTTGTAGTCAATGTAATTTGACCTTTTCCTGATAAACAAGTTGGTTCCCGGTTTTGAAAAAGGGGTTGCCGATTTCAGGCTTATCCGGATTGGATCCACTTCGATATGTTTAATGGTGCCATTTTCGAGGAACTCGATGGAAAGGCCGGAAGAATTTTTGATTTTCATTTGTTTATAATTTTTAACCACGAATGACACTAATCCACGAGGTTTCGGGACAGGTTAACACGAATGGTTGATTATCAATTAATAACAATTTACACATTGCCAAAATTTGTAATTTTTGCCTTGTGTGTTTAATGCCAAACATGCATGTTTCATTTAGCTAATTTTGATATGTAAAGCCATTTCTGCTTTATGTTTATGCTGATATGCAATGGCAATCCTTTTTTCAATAATAATTATTTTAATTGCTTCACCATCTAGGATAGCAGCATGAATATTCTTTACGCTGGGACCTTCGAAAACCAGTTCGCCTACCAAATCGCGATCACCGTATAGGGTAATCTCAAGTTGGTCTTTCATCAATTCAACATGGAGCAAATCAGAAGTGCTGTGGAGTATCTTTAATCCGGGAGCAACTTCCATACTTATGGGAGTTAGGATGCTGTATAATGCGGGCACTAACATCGAATTCTGTGAATACGGAATAGCTATGGTTTCACCGGTTGAGGGATGGGTGTAATTGACCTGGCAACTTTGTTCCTCGTTGTAATAATTTGCCACAAAAAGTACAGCGGCATTATCGCCGGTAAAGCGTTCACGCACGGCTATGTATTGGTTATTGGAGGATGCTTGCCTTAGCTTGGCATCCGATGTATTTAATATGGCTTCATAAACCGGTATCTGTCCCTCGGTGTCGAATCCAATCCAGGCTCCAAGATGAGTGAGTGAGCCGCTACCCATTTTTTTTACAAATCCGCAAGCTGAACCACGGATGGTGCGGGCAATGATTTCGGCACCAGCGAGCGATTTTTCGGAAAATATGCTTTGCGGATTCGCGAATTTGATGTCTTTTAAGTCAAATACATCGAGCAATGGCGAATCGGTGTTTTCTATTCCCGATGGATGTATTGCTAGTGCATCGCGCAAGATGGTGCAAGGTTTTTGCGACATTTCGCGATCGGGGAGGTATGGAAAAGTTACCAGATTTCCGCCAGTCTTGGTATAATTAGCAAGGGTTTGCTGGTCGGTGGCATTCATTTCATCGGTGCTGAAAGCCCAGACTTGTTTGTAGTTTTTTAGGGTGTCGGCAGACGATTTCGTTAAGTCCACCATATCGTAGTCGATATTCAGAATCTGCAGCACTTTTAACAATCCATCGAAATAGGCAGGACGACGGATGGCGGAATAATTGAAAGTGAGTTTGCAAGCTTCCGATACAGGCCGTTCCAGTTCTGTGGCATAATAAGGTGGATAGAAAAGTACGCAGACTTCCGCCTTGCGTTTGGCATCCACAATAAGGCTTTCCGATGTTTTAATGATTTTGTTCATGCGCTTAACCAATGGGAAAGCACTGGTACGCTTGCCTTCGGGTGTGAGCGGGTTGAACCAGTAAAAGGTAGCACCCGAATAGCCGGTATGCCTATTGTTGCTGCCTTGCGAGAACATGTAATAATTCCATCCGGTAAGTCCATTGGCTATACTGGCTTTGTAGAAGAGTTCCATTTCGCGTGGATTGGTGACCACATGGTATTCGCGAGACCCACATTGGAATTCGGCGGCAAACAACGGCTTATTTCCTTGCATGGCATAAGTAATGTCGTTGATGATCCTATCGTCGTGCATGTTCCGGTACGACAGAAATTCGGGGATATGATCGACCCCAAAAATGATTTCGCTTTTATCGTCAAACAAATCTTCGTACATGGTAATGTTTACGGGGAATTCGTATCCACTTCCATAAATCCAGCCCGGAAGGTTGTGGTACAACGGAACGGTAACTCCCCTTTCCCGTGCCATTTTGGTAAGCATCCTGAGGTAATCGGCATAATAAGTCCGCCAGAACTGGTGCCATTCATAATCGCGGCCACGGTCGTGTTTTGATGCATAAGGGAGCTTTCCGTCAGGCGGAAGTTCCACATCGGCAAAGCCTTGGTAATGGGTTCCCCAAAGGTTGTTGATGGTATTAATGTTGGTAAATTTTTTCATTAAATAAGCAAGAAACATTTCTTTGGTGTTTTGGCAATAATCGGCTTGGTGTGCCAACCAAGGAAAAACCCCAATCTCGTTACATATTTGCATCATGATGATTGGGCCACCCGTTGAAAGTTGGCGTTGGCTGATGAATGGCATGATTTGATTGTACCAAAGCGTTACTTTTTCAAGATATTTTTGATTAAAAAGGCTGATACCATCGCTGGGGAAAATTTCGCCTTTGCTGTTGCGCATTTTGGCATTGGTCCCGTATTTTTCCATAAACCAGTCGGGCAATCCGGCACCACGGTATTCTGCCAAAATAAATGGGCCCGGTTTTACAATGCAATGCAATCCGCGCAATTGGCAGCATTCCAGCCATCCTTTCAGGTCGCGTTCGGGCAGCGATGTACCATCAAAATCAAAAATGCCCTCCACCGATTCGTGGAATGCCCAGGGAACATAAGTGCTCACGGTGGTTAAGCCGGCCTCTTTGGCGGCATCCAAGTGTAAATCCCATAACTCCCGTTTGATTCTAAAGTAGTGGATTTCACCTGAATTGAGGAACACTTTTTTATTGTCGAGGTAAAAGTTGTTTTCTTTGATATGGAATGTCATTTTTAAATGCTTTTAAAATATTTATAATTATCTCATTCATCAGGGTAACCACATTTAAGAACCGAAATTTGAATTTCCCATTTTCAGCGCATGGTTTCCTCAAAATTTCAATTAAATGGTAGTGCTTGCGCCGATTTTATACTGCAAATTCACATACCCCGGGTTGTGCTTCGACAAGCTCAGCAACCACCCGGGGCTATTCATATTAAATCCCTACGGGATTTTAAATGCGTTTGACTTGTCATATTACCATGATATTAGTGTTTTTTACTAATCTTTTAGTATTATCTCATTCATTTTTTTGTTCCAAATTCCGTTGTTTCAGTAGGTCTTTAATTTCGTGTGAACGCTTCTCAGTTAAGGAATATCGTAGGATGAAGAAAATTGAAAAGATGCTCAGCAATAAGGGCAATCCAATCTCAACCACCCGCATCATTAACAAGGTATATGGCGATTGTTGGGTGAGTTGCACCATTTCGGTTTCAATTAGGGCAAGTTCTTTATCCAGGATTTCTAAAGGTATCGTTGTGCTAATGTTTGCAAGCTTTTTGTCAACCTCTTCACTGTTTTGGATTAGTTCCCTATAATGCTCCCCACTTTTTTTCGATTCCAGCGATTTACCTTCCAAGTGCGCTAAAAGCTCAAATGAATTCATCCGTGCTTTTTCCAGTTTAGGTTCAAGAATCAATGGAATGGCTTCAGCAATAATGGTTTTAGTTAATGAATCGGTTGAAGAGACATCTATATTTGTCAATTTCTGATTCAGGTATTCCAATTTGATCCTTGTTGAATCGGTAGTTGCCATTACTTCAAAAAACTTACTTTTCCTCTGGCTAATGTATTTAGCTTCATTTTGATAATCTTTTTCCTGCTTTTTAGCCGATTCTTTTTCCAGGACGGTAAAATACAGTTTCGACTCATCAATCGCTTTTGTTACCTGTTCCTTTGTATTATCGAGCAAGGATGTGTTTGTTTTGGATAAATCCTGATTGCCCTGCCAGTATTGGATTTCACTCCTAAATTCCCGAACAGTTCCCTGTAAACTATCCACTTTTGTACCCTGAAACTGGTCAAACATGGTAAATACTATGAGTGCACCTCCAACTAAGCTGGCGAGTGCAGTTCCCAATTTCATAAACCACCAGAAGATGGCGTAAAAACTTCCTTCTGTGCGACGGCCTGATTTTAGTTCTTCTTCGTCACAAATATCGCCCACCATCGAAGCCCCCAGGGTAAAGAAAAATAGCATACCGGTAGAAAGGAGAATAGTTGGAATAATGAGCAGGTAAGGATATGCAGGGTTGTAGCAAACAATCTTGGAAAGTTGCGCCAGGCACATGAGCAAAATGGAAATAATAAGGGTATTGCGTTTGCCCAATTTTGGGCTTATCCAATTTAAGGGGAAAACGGCCAGTACCCCGGAGATGGCCCAGATAGAGCCTATAATTGCAGAAAGACTGCTACCTGCAACTATATCACCCCCACAAACATAATAAATAGCAATGTAATATGACCCAATCAGCTGGACAAAATTAAAACCCATGGCCAGTGTAAAGACAGTCAACGTCAACATTATAAAGTTTTTATTGGTAGTTGTAAGTTTCATATCTTCCCAGAAGGGTGTTTTTTGCTGCTTTGCAACTTTCACAAACCCCGGTTCACGCAATTTGAAAAACCACCAGAGAGAAAGTGGGATCAATATTACTGGAATGATTAAAGAGACATATCGCATACCATCGACCGCATTACCTCCCGGGCCTTTGAAAACTTCCATATTGGCTAGTGCGAAAAGCCAGGGCGTGCTCATCGCAAAAATGTTGCCTGTAAAACTCTTGGCACTGAAAAGACGTGTACGCGCATGGTAATCAGTGGTCATCTCCATACCGAGGGCACCGTGGGGTATCTCAAAAATATTAAAAGCTGTGTAAAATAACAGAAGGGTAAAAAGTATGTAAGAAAGCTGGAACCATTGAAAGCCCGATTCGGAAGGGAACCAGGCATGCACCATTTCGCCTTTGGGGATCCACCACATAACAACGAAAGTTATGGAAACAAAAAGCCCTCCTATCAAAATAAAAGGACGCCGACGTCCCCAACGGGACCTGGTATTATCAGAAAGGTGGCCGATAATGGGATCAGAAAAAGCATCCCACAAACGGGGGATAATCATAATAACCCCCAGCCAGAATGCACTAAGCCCCAAGCTTATATTGCCCATCAATCCGAAAGCGTTCCGGCAGTGTAATAGAGGGCAATTGAAATAATACCACCTGAGCCATAGGCAGCTAATTGCGAAAAATGGATTTTATCTTCTGTTTTTGTGCTTCGGTCAACTTTAATTTTTTCTTCCATGTAGAGTTGTTATTAGTAAAATATTAATATATCTGCGGGCATTTCTTTAACAGAAATTTCCTTTTCAGTAAAGTCATTTATTTCATTCCCGTTTACCGTCACTTTTTTCGGGGGTTTTGAACCGTTGAAGTTTTTGATTTTTATTCCGTTTTCAGGAAGTTTTACATTGCCCGAAATTGCGAAGCGATATCCGGCACCTTCTTTTTTGATGGAATAGGAAATCTCGCCGTAATAGGTTGGCAGATTTTCAACGGACATTCCCTGGGGTGTATCAATCCAATCCTGATAAAGTGCAGCTCCAAGAACTAGCGATTGGTCCAACTCATTTTCATACACAAATAGGGAACGGATGGCATTGATGAAATCGCTACCAACCCAGGTATGTGGCATATCGCCAATAAAACCCGGCGAACGGGAATCGTTCCAAACCACTTCGGCCCAGTGGTTCCATCCTTGCGGACGTTGATTGTTTAAGAAAAACTCAATCAATTCGTGGGCCCTTTCTGGTTGGTCCAAAATTATAAATGAACCAATCAACCGGTTTTCGTAAGGTGTGTAATTTACCCAATCTATTTTGTTGTCGCGCCTGTTTTTGAAAAATTCGTAATATCGGTCAAATGTATTGTAAACCTCTGGTTTTGGTAAGTTTTTTAGCTCGTTGCATGGGGTTAGGGCAATGGTGGTGGATGTGGCATCAAAATCGCCAAGCTCCACGCAACCGGGAATGTAGTTGATATTTCTGGTTTGCATGGCAAGCTGCAACGAGTTGTAAAGGTTTTCCTTAAACGTATCGCGAATCTTTGATATTCTTTCATAATTAGCGGTTTCGCCCAGTATTTTTTGAATCTCGGCGGCGTCTTTCAACCCTTTCATTGTAAAAAAGATATCCCAGTACGAGTGCATCGGTTTTGCCGAATATCCTTCGTGACTGATTGATTCCGTAACTAGGCCGTAGTAAGCACGAACGCTGTCGTTCCCGTTTTTAAAGTGGTCGGTGGAACGTTCGGCAATGAGCGATTCAATATAATCCACCGCTTTTAACACATTCGGGTTTTTTGATCGGAGGAAAGCGGTATCCTGTGTGAAGTTGAAATATTCGCGGATTAAGTAGATTAATTCGCCATGGCTGTCGTTTTCGGGAACCGGATCAGGCCCTCTGAAATCAACCACACAGGGAACTTTGCCATTTTCATATTGATGGGATGCATACCAATCGATAAAATCTTTTACTTCCTGAACGATACCTGATTTTAAAAGGGCTGAAGAAGTTAATGCGCCGTCGCGTATCCAGCTTCGTTCATACGAGCGGGAACCGGGTTGAATGCCCACTTTGTCGCGGTTAACCAATATGTATGCCAGGTTCGATTTATAGGTGTCAATAATACGGTCGGCCGATGGAGGTAAATTGAATTTGATATGGCTTGTTTTTGCTTTCCAGAATTCCGATGATTGGGCAAATTCAGCGGCAACATTTTCTGTACCCGGTTTTTGGTTACCCGATTCGTTGCCATAAAAGGGGACAGTAACATACAATACAGTGCTCTGGCTTGCATCAAGGTGCAACCTATACTTAACAGCACCGGTTGCCAAGCCATTTTTATCGGTAGTTGAGTGGGCCAAAGGCATTTTTTCTTGGCCGATAAGTTCCACCGGATTTCCTTCATCGGAATTGATGGCCCCAAATGAGTCGTACTTTTTTGGAACAATACTGTTTTATCATCAACAACCAAATAATTGCCATCGCCTTCGGTAATGGATTTGATTTTGCCTACACCTCCCGGATAATTCAGAAACTGGTAATAGGGATTCACTTGGTAAGGCCTGATTAGTAAGTAAAACTCAAAATCATTGGCCACATTCGAGCGATTTTTAAGTTTATACCGGATATTTAATTTTGAATTTTTATTTGCCTCACCAATGGCGGTAACACCGGTTTCCAATGTTAACTGGTTCAATTGCCAGGTAACGGTTGGCACAAAATCAAATTCCTTTTTAACCCCAAGTTCACCCATAGAATGAATTGAGGCGACATTACTCCAATTAAAAAGGGAATCGCCTATTTTTATCAGTGGTTCAATGGAGAAAAGGCCTTTATCAACTTCAACCATTCCATCCTCGTTAATTAGTGCTTCCTTGGTGTCGTTATTAACTCCGGTAATGGTCCAAAACGATGCCTGTTTTGAAAAATATCTGGGGTAATTCCCTTTCGGCGAATTGGAGGCGGTATAAATCAGAAAATCATTTTGTGTTAATGATTCTTTGGTACTTAAAAATTTGATTTCACGGATTCCAACAACGTTTGAACCACTGTTTTCAATAACATCTATCCTAACATAGTGAGCTTCAGCTTCGGGAAGCCTTATAAAACTGATATTGCTCTGGTTTGACTGAACAGTATAGGCTTTCTCCCAGGTTTTTGAATCTGCCGAAAGGAGTATATCAAAACTCTTGGCGGAATTATTTTCCAGCCAATTAATCTGCAAACCGCCGAATTCCCTGCGGGTTTTAAAATCAATAACCAAATGTTGATTAGTTGCTTCGGTGCTTTGCCAGTATGTTTCTGAGGAACCATCGGTTATAAAATCAGTTGAGTGATTTTTTGCAGATGAGGTAGCTGTGATTGTTGGCTGAGGATAAGTTGAGGTTTCCGCCGGAAGGGGTTCAAACTTGAAATTGTCGAGCCACACGGTTCCTTTTCCCCCAATAAACGATGCAATGGTAAATTCTATACGGTCAATTCGTTTTAAGTTCTGGTCGGTTGTTGGTCCCCAAGCAAAATTTATATGCCTTTTTTTGATGGTTACTTTTTTCCATTCCGTTGGAAAATCGTAGTTCCGGTTGCTTACCCACCATACGTTGTCGCCGGTTTTATCAATAAATTTTATCTCAAAATTATTGGCGGGCGATTCGGCCTTTACATAAAAAGTGAATTCATAGTTTTCCGGAAGGTCTATTGGGAAGAGTTTCTGAATTCCCCCATAACCCGTGCCTTTGGTGAAATCGTAATCGAATCGGATGGCATTTCCGGTTAAGCCTTTTTCGTTGGTCAAGTTTAGGCTAACTCCATCGGATTTGATGAAATTCCAGCCGGTTTTGTTCTCGAAATCATCGAGTGTTTTGGTTTGAGCCGAAATGATTGTTGTTTGAATTATGAGGGTTGCTATTGTGCTTATTTTTATAAAAAGTTTGTTCATTTTTATTGTTTTTATAGATGTCGGTAGTTAATTCAATATACGTTTTTCTTTATCTTCCCCCTCCGCCCCGAGTGCTCGGGGCACCTCCCCCAAGGGAGGACTAGCTCCGATTTAGATTTGCGAAGGACTGGTACAAATACTACAAGAACCATGCAACGGAGTAAGTTCTCCCCTTTGGGGAGATGGCCTTTAGGCCAGAGGGGGGATAGGTTATGTCTAATCCTAAATATCATTGTTTTGTGTTATGAATTTATCTACTGACCTCAGAAAAATTATTTCAAGTATTCAAAACCAAGTGTTTCCAACCCTTTTTGAATTATCGGATCTTTCATCACATATTTCCAAACCAGTCCGGTTCTGAAATTTTCAATCATTATCAACATCGGGCCTTGGTCGATACCAATAAAATCGGCATCAACCCACTTAGCGGTACTGTTAAACGAATCGTAATAGCCATATTTGCCCCATATTTTGCTACCATATTTAGCGTTCATCGATTTTATGGTTGGCAATACAATTTCAGGTGCAAAGGGCAACGACGACATGGATCCGTAAGGTGCGATGGTTCCATCCTCAGCAACAGTAAAATCCTTGCCACTGGTTCCTCTTCCGGCATAGCCCTCAAATTTTTTATTTCCGAAATTGTATTTGTCGCCGCGACCGTCACAGGCAGAAATTCCCCAGCAAAGTGAGTCATATCCGGTCCAACCCTTGGGGTTTTCAATGGCATATTCACGTTGAACATAAGTGGCACGGCGGGAATTTTCAAAGTAGTCAATCCCTTTTTCTTTCATGTATTTATCGCCCAATCCGCGAAAATCGATGAATGCATGGGGAAACTGATGGCCAAAAAATGGCGGAAAAGCTACATGCGAAAGACCTTTGTATGGAGTATTCCATTGGTAAGTGGCTAACCATGCATTGTAACTTTTTTCTGCGTTTTCCAATCCGGTACCGGCGGCTAAAACATATAGAAACAAGGCTTCGTTGTAACCGAACCAGCCAAAATCGAGCAACCCTTCCTCGGGCGACCATCCCATGGAAATGGTATTTGCATATTTACTGGATGATGGCAATACCATGAAACTCCAATCTATTTTGGATAGTAAAGCTGCTGAAAGCTGACGGATCTGTTTTTGAGCCTCATTGTCCAAGTTGTAGTAGTTCCGGGCAAATAGGAAACCCATCATCAATAATCCGGTATCAACGGATGATAGTTCGCATTTCCATTCGCGGGTACCGGAATTCATTCGCAAGAAATGGTAATAAAAGCCTTTGTACCCGGTGGCATTGGTATCGGCACTCTGAACCGAATTGGTGAAGAACCTGAGAATATCCAGGGTAATTTCTGCTGACTGTTCACGGGTTATCCATTTCCGCTCGGCACCTATGGCAAAGCATGGAATACCAAAACCGGTTGATGCAATACTGGCCGGGGCCCAAGCAGCGGCACGGTCTTTTACAATACCCTTTTCGGGATGGTGTTCATTTAAAAAGAACTGAAATGTTTTGTACTGAATGGAATCGAGCATGGCAACATCGTCGGTGGTTGCCGGATAGTTTACTTTGCCAAATGATTTATAGGCTGTTTGCTTTGGCTGTTCGCACCCTGGAGTGCTAATAAGTATTGCCAGCAAAAGTACTAAGCTCATTTTTATCGGATTTTTCATTTTTCGGTCTGTTTTAAATTTGGTTCGTGTATGGATTTCAATCAATTTTTACGGGTTCTGTTTTTGCTGAAATCCCTTTTTCATTCAATGCTTCAATACTGAAGTAATAGGTTGTACCAATGTCCATCCCACGAAAGTTATACTGGCTTTCGCCATTAACAGTAATGCAGCTATAGAGTTTATTAGGGGCCACCCCAAAAAATATTTGGTAGCTATATGCTCCTTTAACCGGGTTCCATTTAATTTGGGCGTTTCGGGGGTCATCCTTTTGCCTATCCACAGTGAATTGCTCTACCTTTTCAGGGATGGCTTGAGCAAGGTCGGTTCCAAATACCCGCAAATCGGCTATGGCAAAAAGGCCGGTAGCATTATGAATGTTTATAAGTTTAATAAACCGGAATTCAGCCGGGCTTGAAAGTTCAACGTAATCATGTGGAATGTCTTTATCGTTATAGCTTTTATCAACCAACAAATCCCAATTAACTTCATCGTTTGAACCCAATAGTTGATACTGGTGATATAAATCCATGGCTTTGTTGTGTTGGTTGGTTTTATGGTCGGCATAGTTGATTTGAAATGCCCATATTTGTTTCTTGCTGCCTAAATCAACCTTGAGCCATTCACCCGTTTTTTCGGAATTTGCGCTCCAATAAGTGCTAATATCTTCATCAAAAGCTTTGGCTGCATTATGCTCCCCATCTCTGGATGAGGCTGTGGCCTGTTTATTGGCCGAAAGCAGCATCCAACCGGTAAACCCGCTGGTAAGCTGATTTTTTTTTTGCGTAGGTAATTTACAAGGATAGTCGCCATAAGAGGTATTCACATACATAACCCCATCATCGTCGAAACCAGCCGGGTAAAGCCCAATCCGCCGTTCAAATTTGTGTTTAACCGAAATCATGCACGTTCCCGTATGCCAATAGTTTCCGTAGGTATCGGCAAAGGTGTTGCCATGCCCGCACCCTTTTATAAAACCGCCCGGTTTATAGGCAACCGGATTGTGTTTTTGGTAGGTAAACGGCCCCATCGGGTTATCCGATACATAAGTTCCATCGGCATAAACCTTGAATTCAGTGCCGGGAGCAGCATACTGTAAATAGTAAGTGTTGTTGAATTTGTTCATCCAGGCGCCCTCAATAAAGTTTCCCCAAGGGGCTGCCGGGTCATCGTTGTTCATCCCAAAGCGTTCCCAGCCATGTATGGCAGGGTTTAGGGCAATAACTTCCTTAACACTGCCCACGGCTTTTTGTTTGGTAATTAAATCGGTGGCTTGGTAAATTTCCTGATAAATAGATTGGTCTCCTTTCGGGAGAAAGGTACGTTTATCGAGCTCAACACCTTTTAAAGGCAAAGTGCCGCTGGAGCCATAGTAGAGATATGTACGTTTATCATCGTCCACAAATATCCCAGGATCCCAAGCCGGCAAGCGGGTTGAATCAACCGAATGCTGCCATCGGCCCAGTTTTGGGTTGGTACTGAACCATACCGGTAAACTTTCATAGGTAGAACCCATGTAAAACAGGGTATCGCCTTCAACCCAAGCGGCAGGTGCGCATTGGTCGTCGTCGGCAGGAAGGCGCTGAAACCCGGAATAAACAAAATGCCATTCACCTAAATCGGTCGACCAATAAAAACCAGACTGGTTGGTGGCAAACAGGTAATATTCACCTTTGAAGGTAACAATTACGGGGTCGGCGGTTGAGCGGAACCCTTCTGTGGCTGAATTTTCATCGAATACGGCAAAATTGTAATCAATATTTATGAGGTTGCAATAAGTAAGGTTTTTTGAATTTGGATCGAACCAAGGTGTTTTGTATTTGAGGTTGATTTGGGCGAATGCCAAAACCCCGGTTATTGAAAATGCAATAACCAAAAGCTCTTTTTTGAATTTAAATATGTATTTGAAAGCAACCATTAATACATTTTTAGTAGGTAAATCCTAGCTTTGTTAATCCATTTTGAACCTCGGTATTTCCCATAAAAAGATTCCATAATAAGGCACTCCGATAATTTTCAATCATGCAAATTTCTGGACCTTGATCAATGGCAAGGTATGATCGGGCCCACCAATTATTAGTAACATCAAAGGAATCGTAGAACCCATATTCACCCCATAATTTGTCGCCCAATACATAATAGAAAAACTGTAAGGCATCCAATGATTCTTCGGGTGTGTATGCAATTGAAGAAATTGCTGCAGTAGGCGCAATTACCCCTTTATCGTTGTTTGGTTCGCAAGCGGCATATCCATTGGGAATATCGCAAGCGGTTAATCCCCAGCAATCGGCGCTGTAACTAACATATTTTTTGGGATTGCTTTTGCAATGCTCAAAATTGATTGAACTATGAGCTACATTTTGTTCCCAATAATTGGCATACTGGTCCTGTAGGTTTCTGGGGTCTAATCCCAAAAAGGAGTAATGAGCCCAGAACAATGGGCCGCCGTAATCCCAACTGAGCGGTAAGGTAATTCCGTAAAACGATTTGCCGTTTTTCATGGGGAAAGCCCCATTACGTGCCCAGCCGTTGGTATAGACTTCCTTTGGAATTCCGAATGTTGGCGAGCTGGCTGCCATCACATAAACAATGAGGCATTCGCTCCAGCCCTGTATTTGCATGTTCATATCCCAACCGTAATTAGGCGACCAATGCCAATACAGCACATTTTGTGTACCTCGGCGGAACCAGCTCCATTCCACATTTTCCCACAATTGGGTAATGGAATCGCATAATTGCTGTTCCTGAGTAGAACCGTTTTTGAAATATTCACGCACGGTTAACAGCCCTTGCATGAGGTAGGAAGTTTCCACTAAATCGGCTCCGTTATCTTTGGTGCTAAATGGAATAACTTTTCCGGTGGAACCGTTCAACCAATGGGGAAAAGCTCCATGAAATTTGTCGGTTTGGGGGTTGTTCAAAAAAGTCACAATTTTATCAAGCCGTTCGTACCCTTCCTGGCGAGTTATAAAACCACGTTCCAGTCCAACCAGTATGGCCATAAGCCCAAATCCGCTGCCACCGGAAGTCACCACATCGCCGGAACCGGTTCGTTCCCGCGCAAGACCGCTAACCGGATGGCCATAATCCCAAAAGAATTTGAAAGTTTGCTTTTGGATTAGGGTAAGCAATTCATCATCTGAAATTATTGAGAATTTTGGAGTGGAATCAGCAGTGGTATAAAAATAATTGGAGAAACCGGAAAAGGTAAATCCATCTTGTGAGGTAAGACTATTTGAAATATTAAAGGTATATTTTTTAAAACCAGTCAATTCGCTGGTAACTATGGTTGTCAATTGTTTGTTTTCATCAGAAAGTGAATAGCTTAAACCAGTTACACCGGATAAAGAAATACTATTTTGATAGGTTGAAGGGTTTAATGGAGCTGAGAATTGTATAGTAATAGTGTCGTTTTGACGGCTAATATTTTGCAATATGTTTGGTTTTTGAAAATTATAGCCATTTAGAGTTATGGTTTGAATTTCTAAAATTCCAATTTCAGTAATCAGTGTATAGTTTATACCAGGAAAAGTTTCACCCAATGAACCTTTAATTCCTGAAAGAATTTGAATAGTATAGGTAGTTTGATAATTAAGGTCTTGTAAAGGTTGCAACCGAATGGTTGTGTTATTTTCTTCAAATTTGAATAAACAAAGAGTAGGTTCGTTCATCTGGTTAATTAGAACGATATTTAGTTTAGCTGAATTAGTGTCAATGGGGCTATTGAATTCTATTGTAAACTCAGAAGTAACAAGAATATTAGTATTGTTTTCAGTTGAGCTCAAAGGAATTGAGTTTGCTTTTACTTGCGATAGTTGCAGCGTTCCTGCATTTGGGTTATTAGGGTCATTATCGTTACATGAACTAAATCCTGCGATAATTAAAAAAAAAGAAATAAGATAGGTAAGAATATTTTTCACTGTATTATGATTTTAAAGTTTAAAAAAGGGAGGGTTCAGGAATTGAACCCTCCCCAAGAATATGTCAAAAATAACAATTATGGTTTTTCAGAATTGTACATTAACAAAATTTCAGCTTGAGTAATAGCTTTATGGAAAATACGTACATCGTCAAGTTGACCTTTGAAATGATTAGCACCTGGTAAAGTATAACCACCCCATGGTTCGTTAGCCCACATGGTTCCAGCCCTTGATTGTACAAAACCAAAAGCCAATTCGTTTTTCACGTCAGGTTCAATACCAGCATATTTTAAGCCAACAGAGGTTGCTACTAGCTCGGGTACTCCCAGATCGTTTGCAAAAAGGTCATGATCTTGACTTTTAACAAGTTCCCCGTTCAGATAAAAGCTTCTTTCTCGTGTTGTATTGTTATATACGTAGATGAAATGAGCCCATTGATCTTTTAGTAGAGCATCTATAGTTGCATTTTCTTTGGAAAAAGTTGTTCCTACATATCCTCCATTGTCTTTGGTTTTACCATCTCCATTATAAACAAGATCACCACCCGTAGCGCTTGTTCCATCACCTAAATCAAATTGGACAGGCATTTTGAACTCTTTAAAATTGCCATTCATTTCAAATTGAAAGCCAAAAAAAGCTCCCAATCCGATTATAAAATGTCCATGTCCAGCTTCAGTCGCTTTAACCCAGAAACTTAAGCTAAAGTCTTGGGTATTTATTAGAAGATCGCCATTGGCATATTCAATAATACTGGTAGTACCGTTGAATTCGGCAGCTTTACCTGCTGATGTTTTGCGACCAGCTGTGTAAGCAACTTCAATTTCTGCACTTGGAACATAACTACCTACCTGATCGTTAGCGTTATCCTCAAAAGTCCAATGGGCTACCATTCCTGAAGGAGCAAAAAAACCATCGGTTGAAAAAGTTCTGACTACTGCTGTTGTCAGTATTTCACCTTCGGTTGATTTTAAACCAGATGCAAATTTTAATTCATGTAATGCACCACTGGCAAGAGTTTCGGTTGGAACAATTGTGATTGTTGCGCCAGAAACAGTTATGGTAGTTGCAATAGCGGAATCGTCATAGTCGCGTTTTAATGTTATGTTTGCAGCAGTTGCTGTGGTGGCATCGACGTTGGTTGAGAATGTAGCCACAATAGTAGGTTCAACCGCTACATTATTTGGAGCTGTTGATCCATTTAGGTCAATATCACCAGCCACCAAAGTTGATAAAGTTAACGCTGTTGGGGCATCATCTTCGGAGCAACTGTTCATTGTTAATGTAATACCCACTGTCAAAAACAGTGCACAAAGAAAGAAAATTTGTTTTTTCATAATTCTTAAGTTTTAGTTAATAATTGATTGTATTTGAATTGTTATTATTCCCATAAAGGGTTTTGTGTTAACATTCCTTGTGATAAGTCAATTTCGGATTGCGGAATGGGAAAAAGTTCATTTTTGCCAGGTGCAAAACCTAATGGACCTAATACTTCATCTGCTTTTCCAGTACGTACCAAGTCCCAAAACCGGTGACCCTCTAAAGCCAATTCATGTCTGCGTTCGGTAAAGATTATTTCGCGTAAAGCTGTTTTGTCAGTAGTAGTAATGTCTAATAAAATGGAAGCATTCCCTTCGCGGGCACGCTCTCTGACTTTATTCAAGTGGTTTAATGCTTGATCAGGCTTATCGTTTTCGTTTAAACATTCGGCAGCCATCAGCAAAACTTCGGCATATCGTATTAATCTTCGATTATGGCCAAATTGGGTGGGCACAGTATTACCAGGTGTCCATACTTTTCGGTTATAACATTCGGTTTCAATAAGGTTACCTTCATCGTCTTTTGTTTCATCGGGGGTTTGGCTATATCCGGCTATGGTAACTCCATCTAATACATCGCCCAAATCAATTATGGTTCCCTTTAATCTTGGGTCGTTGGGTTCAAACGAGTTCCTTAAGTCTATGGTTGGCCTGTTAAAGCCCCAACCACGGTTTGGAGTACCCCGTACCCCTTGCACATTGGCATATTGGTCACCCGATTCGGCTTCAACACCTTCGGCCCCAATTTCAAATACCGATTCAATTCCATGTTCCCCGTTTACACCATTGGCATCAGTAAATACAGGTTCCAACCCATATTCTAACGATTCAACTACTTCCATTGAATATATTTCGGCATTTACAAAATCACCCCTAAACAGGTACATTTTAGCCAATAACGAATTTGCCGCCCCTTTTGTAGCACGCCCTAGTTCAGCTGCGGCCACTTCACTTTTTTCTGGTAGGTTTTGTATGGCAAAAAGTAAATCACTTTCAATAAAAGTAAATACAGCTTCTTTTGTTGCACGTTCCATAACCAATGCTGGGGTTGTACTGGTTACAATCGGTACGCCTCCCCAAGCACGCACCAAATCGAAATAATATAGGGCACGTAAAAAACTGGCTTCACCCAAATAGGTATTTTTAAGGTTTGCGTCCATTTCAATAGATGGAACTTTCTCCAAAACTACATTGGTACGTTTAACACCTTCGTATAAAGTGGCCCACCAGCTTCCCAAATATTCGCCAGTTACCGTAAAAGTGAAATTATCGTATGGATTTACCCCAGATGCAGCATCGCCCGGATTGCTGCCTTTACGGCCATCATCCGACATAATATCGGTTAATGGGAATAGGCCACAGTGATAGGCATTGTTTCGCAAGGTTGCATAACATGCATTGGTTGCTAACAAAGCATCAGAGGCCGTAACTGGGAATGTGGTTTGGGTGAGCTTTCCTTGCGGATTTTTTTCAAGAAAATCCTCGCATCCTGAAATGGTTGCAGAAAGTAGAATAATTCCAACCACAAAGTATTTAAAAAGGTTTTTCATAATTATTAAAATGTTAAATTAATACCAAATGAATAAATGGCGCAAACGGGATAAACACCCTTGTCAATGGAGTTTTCCAAAACATTGGAGCTTGCAATTTCGGGAGTGTACCCTGTAAATTTTGTCCAAGTATGTATGTTATCGCCTTTTGCATAAACCCGCAGTTTATCAATTTTTATTTTCGAACTCCAGGAACTAGGTAAGGTATAACCAATAACCAAATTACGCACACGAATAAACGATCCATCTTGTATGTATTTGTCCGATGGTTCATAATTATAACCACCCCACGATGGTGCCGGTTCAGAATTTGAGGTACCAGGACCTGTCCAAGCATCCAACACATGGTTTTCAAAATTGTACTTGTCAGGACGGACTATCTCTTTTGAATTGAATATTTTATTTCCGGTTTGACCTTGAATATTCATGGAAAAATCGAAGTCTTTGTATTCCAAATCAAAGTTAAGCCCAAAAATAAGTGTTGGAATTGGAGAACCGAGGTTTGTTCTATCCAATCCATTAATAACTCCATCGTTATTTATATCAACTCGGCGTAAAGATCCCACAGTGGCAAGACCGTCGTGAGGATAAGCCGCTAATTCATCGGCGGTTTGAAACAAACCATCGGTTTTGTAACCATAAAAAGAACCTATTGGCAATCCTTTGCGGGTTTGGGTAAGAAATCCTTTAAAATCGGCACCCCATAATAGTGAATCAACGCCACTATTTCCGCCTACGCTCAATACCTCGTTGTGTACGGTGGTGGCAAGTACCCCAAAACCATACTTTAAATCGCCCAATTGGTCGCGCCAACTTATGTTTGCTTCAAAGCCCCGGTTTAAAACACTCCCAGCATTGTAGCGCACTTTTTGTCCTTGCCCATTGCCAACATGGCCGGGTGTTGACAGTTCAACCAGTATTTCATCAGTTACCCTATTATAATAATCGAACTCGCCATTAAGTTTTCCATTTAACACGCCAACTTCTAACCCAATATCGGTTTGGGTGGTAGTTTCCCAGGTTAAATCGGGGTTACCATTTTTGGCGTAGGATACTCCCGGAAAGGAGGCATCATTTTTACCAAATACTGCAATTAGTGGTTGAGTTAAGGAGAACCGGTAGGAATAGGCTATTTTCTCGTTACCTATTTTCCCCCAACTGGCCCGTAGTTTTAAATTCGAGAGCCATTCGGATCCGATTAGGAACTCTTCTTGCGAAACATTCCACCCTGCTGCAAATGATGGGAAGTAACTATATCGGTTTTCTTTTTCAAATTTTGAAGAACCATCTCTTCGGAAAGTCGCTGTAAGTATATATTTTCTATCGTAAGTATAATTTGCCCTGAACAAATACGAAATCATAGAATAATTCTTGTCTACATCAACTTCATTTTTAAAGTCATTTATATTCAACTTAGCTGATGTGATATTGGGGTATTCAAGATACCAAAAGTCTTCACCATTGCGTAAAATGTTCTCGCCTGAAATCTTGGTTTTTTCAGAACTTGAATTTTGCATGGTATAACCTATAACCGCATTCAGGGAATGTTTTTCAAAATCACGGTTATAATTCAAGGTATTTTCCCAAAGCCAAGTAAAATTTTCGGTTGATTCTTTTGATATGTCGTTGCCTGGGTTACTTTGCATTGATTGTGTTCCATCATAATATAAAATATTAAAAGCTGGGGTATAGTTGGTTGCTTTGTTTAATTGCCCGTCTATCCCAAAACTTGTTTTGAAGGTGAATGCGTTCAAAAATTGGGCTTCTGTATATAGGTTTCCTACGGCCCGTATCCCTTTATTAAAACTGTTTGAGTTTGACAAATCAGCTAATGGGTTTCCTACTCCAATAACTCCTGCATAACTACCATCGGCCCGGTATGGCTCAACTACTGGACTTGCACGGTACACTTGGTAAGTAACATCGGGAGCATTTTGTTGATTGTAGGGCGAAAACGTTAAGTTATTCCCTGCTTTTATAAAATCAGTTAGCTGATAGGAGTTATTTACCTTGAATGAGAAGCGTTCGTAGCTCGACTTATCCACAATACCTTCTTGCTTGAAGTAACCCAGTCCAAGATAGTATTGCATTTTTTCAGTACTTCCTGATGCCGATAGCTGATGGTTTGAAATTGGAGCGGAGTGAAATACCAAATCCTGCCAATCGGTATTGGGAACAACATCTACATTATTATAACTGCCATTTTGAATCTGATTTGAAACGATTGCATATTCCCTACCAGATAGCAGGTCAATTTTTTTTGCTAGATTTTGTATCCCATATTCACCCGAATAGTTAAAAGTAGCTTTACCTTTATTGCCGCTTCCTGTTTTGGTAGAAACCAAAATTACTCCATTCGATCCTCGTGAACCATATATAGCTGTTGCTGATGCATCTTTTAGTACCTCCATTGATGAAATATCAGATGAATTAAGAAATGAAATATCATCAAGTATAACCCCATCAACTACATATATAGGTGATGAATTATTGAAAGTACCCACCCCACGAATCCGTACTATGGGAACAGCACCTGGCGCTCCTGATGTGCTGGTTACTTGAACTCCACTTACTTTGCCTTGCAAACTTTGTTCCGGATTCAGTGAAGTGATTTTTACCAAATCCTTTGCTTTTACTGAACCTACAGC
>Ga0172379_10003939_pt1 | contig 22775 bp, 11 predicted proteins | sample GrowelOW334metaG_FD_119756 | JGI IMG/M metagenome (GOLD analysis project Ga0172379, IMG submission 119756) | Groundwater microbial communities from an aquifer near a municipal landfill in Southern Ontario, Canada - Groundwater well OW334 metaG | ecosystem: Environmental > Aquatic > Deep... | reverse complement strand
CGTTATTGGTAAGGACAACGCCAATGACACTTAATAGCGTTGCGTTAGTCAATGTTCCATTATTTGTTGAAGCTATCGAAAATGTTGCTGTAGGAATGGAAAATGTTCCATTGAGCTCTTGCACATTCGTTGTAAACGTATAGGCTCCCGTACCTGCCGTAAATGTGCCGCCGTTGTTAGTAATACCGCCGCGGAAATTCACTGCCTCATTAATCGCATTGTTCCATGTAGCACCGGAATTAATGGTGACAAGTCCTGTAAATTGTTTTGTACCAGTCGCTGAAGCAAACGTTAAAGTACCGCTTGTTCCGCCTCCAATAGTTGTCGTGCCGTTGACGGTTAAATTAAATGCTCCTACAGATAATGTGATACCGTCATTAATTATAAGATCGCCGGTTACCGTGGTGACACCGACTGTCGTCTTCGTGCCGCTACCGGCAAGCGTTAAACTGCCTGGGTGAGTTGCCACTAAAATATTCTGTGCGGCGCCGTTATACACAACATTGCCGGACGTTAACGTTCTTGTAGTGGAAACAGTCGGCGTTATGGTAAAGTAGAGCGTTGTGGCAGATTTCGCCATGGTAAACACACGGCAAGAAAGCGCACCCGATATTGTTTGATCAGTTGTTGTGCTCGTGAAATTTACGGTAAGGCGCGATCCCGCAAATGCACCCGAAAAACTCCAATCGCCGGATGTTAAAGTAATGGTGTTAGTTGTACCACCGGTGTTCGAAGCAGTAATTGTTCCGGTGCCGCCAACAGTTCCATAGGTCAGCGGCGTCCCCGATCCGCCGGTCACGGTCAACACGACGCCGGTTGTCGTAATTGTTAAACCGCCAACTACATTCACAGCACCGACTGTTGTACTTGCTCCAACTGTAACCGTAATGCCTAATGGAATGATACAGGAATCTCCTACAACCGGTGCGGTTCCTCCCCACGTCGCTGGCGTTGCCCATGTGCCGGTCACGGTCGCAGTTCGTATTGTCGCCGTCGCTGTGAACGACAACAGTACTCCAAGGACTGATATGATCAGCAACCTGTTAAATGATTTGGGCAATATGTGAGAGAAGAACTTCAACGTTTAATTACATGCAATTGCAAATTTCTTTTCTTGTGCATCTCTTAAGTTAAATAGTTACAGTTACTGCTGATTTTTCTCCATGGAACAATTGTTCGATAATTTCCGAGAATGAATGCATCAGCTTGGAATTTGTCTGTGCCGCCTCTTCCGAGTGCTGTTCTTCAAAAAAGTTCGATGTATAAACGTTTCCACCGTACGAGCTCACTCCAGTGACAAGGGAATCGAATTGTTGAATAACTTCGTCCGAGGAATGGTCGAGAGAGAGTACAACGAACACGTCGTCCGGTTTGCATTGATTGATGATATCGTGAGCAGAATATTTCGTCAAAACGGTACCAAGGTTATAGACCGTCATTCCGGCATTATCCAGCATCAACTCTACTGCTTTCAGTTCCACTTCATTCATTCCTTCTTGCACGGAAAGACAGTACAATTCCAGTTCATTCTTTTCTGTTTTTGGAATCTGTTCTGCGAAATTGATCAACGCATGAACCAGAGTGTTTTTTGCGATTTGAAATTCAACCGAGGTGACCTGGTGATGAATGTGACGATTATGCACAAGGCGGATAATCGGAGTTAGTAAGGTGTCAAAAATTACCGGGAGTGTCTTCCCTTGTGAAAATAGTGAGAGGAAGGATTGTTCAATCAGCTGTCGTCTTCCTTTGATCGCATTGGTAAAGCAAAGTTCGATGGAAGATTCACCTTCGATCATCATTCCATTTGCAGAGATCTGCTCGGATGTCCGTGAAAACGGCAGCAATGGAGTGACGATCTCATAGTGATACTGCTTGATGAATTCGTGGACATTGGACGGTTTGAATTTCCGGTGTCCTCCCGGTGTCTTAAAACATTGAAGCTTCCCCTCATCTGTCCACCGTTTGATCGTTGACTTGCCAACTCGGAACATGTGGGACAGATCTTCGGTGGTATAGAGTACTTCGTTCATAGTACCTCCTGTTGATTGATGATTGTTGTAATTATTATTTGTTAAACTCTTTTTCATGGTCGCAATGGGCGGTTTGGTCGTTTTGGTCTGTTTCAAAATACTATTTCTCAAAGAAAGATGTGCAGATTGAATCACATATTAGAAAATTCTATAAATTCGATGATTTTCTGAGTTTTTTTTAATATTTTCAAAGAAAAATTGCTGTTTTTAACGTTTATTCGCCAAGAGAAAAAGGTCCAAAATCACGATGAAAACTACGAAAATCCTGTTTATCTGTCTCGGCAACATTTGTCGCTCCCCAGCAGCTGAGGGGGTGATGAAAAAATTAGTAGAAGGGCTTCCATATGAAATTGCTTCTGCAGGAACCGCTGGATACCACGTTGGAGACTTGCCGGATTCCAGGATGCGTGTGCACGCGGGAAAGCGAGGATATCATCTGGTTAGTCGAGCACGGCAATTCGATCCATCCCAAGATTTCGAGAAGTTTGATATGATCATTGCCATGGATGGAAGCAATTTGAATGATCTGAAAGTGATGGATCGGAAACATCAATACGGTCACAAACTTAGCATGATGACACAGTATTGCAGAGTGTTGAAAGAAAATGAAGTGCCAGATCCTTATTATGGTGGGCCGGAAGGCTTTGACCGCGTGCTGGATATACTGGAAGATGCATGCGCCGGTTTATTGCACACATTGCAGCATCGTTAGTCCCCTCTTCCTGAATTCTTTCGTACCTTTGAACGTGGTAAACGTTTTCTGCCCAATGACGAATTGAACAATAGCCGTATCATATCTCATATCAGAACTGCTCTGCATTTCAACGTGCAGAGCCTCTCTCCTCTTTCGGGCGGATCTATTGCCTCGGTCTATCGCGCCGAATTGGAGAATGGTTCTTCCGTGTTTGTCAAGGAATCACCGCAGCATGACGATATGTTTTTGAAAGAAGCAAATGGTTTACGCGAATTGAAAAAGGCAAATGCTCTTCGTGTACCGGAAGTATTGTTCGCCGATGAAGAGTTGTTAATCCTCGAACTGCTGCCGGTGACCGCTCCTATAGACCGGACGAAGTTTTTTGAAACGTTCGGAGCACAGTTCGCCGCACTTCACCGTTTTACAACTAGTCTCTATGGACTTGGCGAGGATAATTACATCGGATCAACTCTGCAAAAGAATCTGCCTCGCAATAATTCGTGGAGGGAATTTTATTTCGTCAACCGGCTCGAATTCCAATTCCGGCTTGCGGAACAGAATGGATTTGCAGGAAAAGAGATTACGACACTCTTTCACAAACTGGAGAGATCGATCGACCGTTTAATCCCGAACGATGGTGAACTGCCCGCGCTGCTGCACGGCGATCTGTGGAGCGGGAATTTCCTTTGCGTTGAAAACAATCACCCGGCGATCATTGACCCAGCCGTCTATTACGGACACAGGGAAGCGGATCTTGCAATGACGTTGCTGTTTGGAGGGTTCTCCGATGCTTTTTACCGGGCATACAATGAAGCGTATCCGTTAAACGAAGAATGGGAACGGAGAATGGAGTTATACAAACTGTATCACCTATTCAATCATCTGAATCTGTTCGGAGAAGGATATTCATCTCAGGTGTATCACACGCTAAAGAGACTGCTCGCATAAGAGATCCAACCACAACGCTTTCATCTCTGTTCTTTGCATGCTGTGCTGAAAAACGTTTGCGGCCATTTCAAGCAATAAAAAATCCTGCTGATAGTATGCAGGATTTTTTAAATCAACGATGACTTCACTCTTAACGCATTAAAATCATCTTCTTCGTATTGGCAAAGAGTTTATCGCCATTGTTCAGTACCGTCACTTTATAGAAATACACGCCGGACGCGACGGCTTGACCTTCATCGTCCTTCCCGTCCCACTCGGCAGTATATGAACCGATCGCCTGGTTTTCATTCTTCAACTGTCGCACTTTCTGTCCCAGCACGTTAAAGATCTCCAGCTGCACGGTACCGCTGTGTCCAATAGAATAATGAATAAATGTGTTAGGATTAAACGGATTCGGGAAATTCTGCTGCAATTCATATTCGATTGCTACCAGCGGAATACCATTGGTGTGTTGTTCGATAAATTCCTGTGTTCCTGCCAGTAGACGGAAAGCGCGTCGTTTTTCACTTTTTTGCATGGTAAATTCATACTGGAACGCTTTATCCATACGGATCACTTGTTCCTGTACACCATCCACAAGATACAGAGAGAAGTTACCTGGGAAATCCCCGCCTCGATCAAACGATAATTGCACTTTGGCTTGCGCCTTTGCCGAGGTCACATCAAATTCCCACACGATACCATCCGGATTTGCAGGACGAATATCAACTGCATACGAACCAGCATGCCTGCTCCATCCAGGATTCGTGAACCGAACGGTGATATAATCTGTCGGCGTTGTCGGGGGTTCGGCAACATCTAACCGGTCCAGTTCAACGCGGGCATTCGGCGAAACTCCAGCGATATTTTCTGCATCCATCGCTTTGCCGGATGAAGCCTTCACCTTCACCTGCCATTCGTATTCAACCGTCTGCGAACTTCCATCCTGTTTTCCCAGTCCATCACTTGTAGGATTAATAAAGATCGTTACACTGTCGGTGGAAAGATTCTTTACAAAATATCCGACAAACGGCTCCAATGCGGAGGTCTCGCTGACAAAATCGTTGATATGCGGGTCAAACCGCCACAACACAGTTTGCACGGAATCGCCAATCCTTGAATTCTTCCAGCTGACCCTGTACGGGAAAGGATTCCCGATCATGGAATAACCAGGCCCGATCCTGATCGAATAATAATCTTGCGCCGGCAGGATTGTTGCTGTGCCGAAATTCAGGTTGAATTCTCCGCGTGTAATCAGCCAATATGCTTCGCCGCGAGCAAAAGAAGTAAAACCGGCGCTGGGAAATTCACGATACTTTTTCGCAACCGGGTCATACTTCCCGAAGAGCCGCCATTTCAGCGGATTGATTTCGCCAAGACTGTTCTTCAACACGGAAAGGATGTCCAGATTTTCCAGATCGAATGGAATACTGATAAGCTGATAGACTTCGTTTGGTGTTTTTTCCGGCATCTTTGCTTCGTAATGCTCGGTAACACTGAACACGTTTAATGCAAACGTGAAGTTATCGTTTGCAGAAATATTGACTGGCTGTTGCAGATCGAACGCAGCAGAATTTTGCCACAGTGTTGCATCACTCAATAGTACGACTGTTCCGTTTCCGACTTTCGCCATGCCGATGGCTGCGTTTGATTTCCCCGGAACCGGTACAGTAACAGTCGGCGAAGAAATCGTGACAAACGGTACCGAAGCACTATCAGTTAAAACGATTGTAGCGCCGAATAATACAAGTGTGTCCACTCCCCGCAGGTAGGGATGAGCAGTATCTGCAAATTGAGTTACTTGAATGAATGCGGGATTTCCCGCATACGTATGTGACGAGTCCAGAACAAGCGTGTCGGCGAGCGCCATTCCGCCCGACAACAGCGAATCGCGGAGAATATCCTGCAGGACGCTATTGCCGGATTCCGTAGAAGCATTTCCCATCATGACCGCAAGTCCGCCGTTCCGCACAAACGATCGCAGCGCTTCCTTTTCTTCAACAGAAAATTCCTTCTGCGGAGTAACAATCAATACAGCATCATAACCGGACGGAGCCAATGATGTCTCGGCGACAGTAACGGTAATTCCGCTATTGCGGAGAGCGCCGAACAATTGCGTCATTCCTCCAAGTGAATCATTCAGCGGAACGGTAGAGCGATGCGTCCCATCCACCAGTAATCGACGTTTCAACGGCGCAACGGATATCGCCGTTCCCTTTACTGCAAATCCGAAATACTCATGCGCAGGATCGTTCGTCCGGAATGCGATACCGCTCGAGTGCGAGCCGATCTGTTGCGGTGTGTACGTAATGGGAATGTTAATTGTCTGCCCAGCGCTGATATTGAGAGAATCAGGAAATCCCATCGTAAAATGCTGCTCGTTCGGAAGTCCGGTGACCCTGTTCAATATCAGTGGTACTCGCCCGACATTCTGCAGTAAAGCATTCTGTGTTGGCCGCGACCCGTACACGGTTGTTCCAAAATCAAGCTCCGTAACGGACGACACCAGTTTTGGGAATCCGCTTACAGAAATGACAGTTGTATCAAGAACAGAAACTATTCCGTCGGATAACGCCACTATCAACGTTTCACGCTGAACCGCAATCGGAGTCCATGAAAACACTCCTGCCGTTGAGATGACCGCCCCCTCGGGCTTTTGTATGAGTGAGAATGAAACCGCGTCACTGTCTTCATCGGTGCCTCGATACGTGAAGATAAAGATGCTGTCGAGTTCGATTATTGTATCTGGAAGAACCGTGGTGAACCGAGGAGCATGATTTGTATTTGCAACTGTGACTAACGCAGTGTCGAACACGGAGAACTGTTTATCCTGCACAGAAACGATGATTGTAAATTTCCCCGACTGGGAAAAATCCGGACTCCAGGACAGAACTCCTTCACCAGTGATGGCGACACCTTTGGGAATATTGGGACCGAGTTTCCAGGTGAGCGAATCGTTTTCCGCGTCCGAAGCTTTATAGGTAAATGTGAGTGTTTCTCCTTCCGCAATAACTGTATCCGGCAGTGAAGTAGTAATCGTCGGAGGTGTATTGTTTATCAATACGCGAAAATGTATTGTATCAACCGCCGTGGCGATATTATCCGTCACTGAAATGATGATGTCCTGCGGCCCTGCCTGATCTGCAATCGGCATCCATGTGAAAAGTCCGGTGTTCATATCTATTGACGCACCGGCAGGATGCTGCACAAAGCCAAATGTCAATTGATCATTATCCGGATCACTCGCTGTGAAGATTTTTGAATATGTCTGTGCTGCAGGAATAACCGTTGTCTCAGGCATTGACGTTGTAAAAACCGGAGCACGATTGACATTGATAACGGTGAATTTTATCGAATCTTCTGCAAACCCTCCTTTGCCGTCTTTTGCGATAAGGATTAAAGGATACACACCCGACTGAGTAAATGTCGGTTTCCAAGTAATTGTACCATTGATCGAATCGACGGTCATGCCTGGTTGAATGGTTGAGATATAGTATCGCACAACATCGCCATCCGGATCAACTGCATCGGCGTCCAGCGTCAACAACTGATCTTCACTGACCGTTGTGTCGTTAACCAGTTTGACGAACTGCGGCGGCTGATTCACATTTATCACAGTAATCACAGCACTATCTCGTACGACACCGTCCGGGTGATAATCGCCTACATCGTACACAACTTTATGGTTACCCGACTGTGCAAAGCCGGGTTTCCAGGAGAACTGCCCCTTCCCTGTCATCGTCATGCCAGGTGAACCGCTGAAGATGCCGAACAGCAACGAATCGCCATCTGCGTCGGCTGCCTGTACTTGAAATTGATACAAACTGTTTTCCGAAATTGTTGTACTTGGAATTTTCGCAGTAAAGACCGGAGCGGTGTTGGCAGCAACAACAGTAAGATGTCCTGTGTTCTGCACAAATGTCCTGTTCGTAAATCCGGTTTCATTCAATATCATTTGAGAAAGTGTAATCGGCTGAACACCATTATTTTTAGCTTTAAACCGAAGTTTAATGAATGTCCCTTTGCCGGTAAACGGTGTTGGAGTGGAAAGTGCAACTCGAAGTCCGGCGGAGTCCTTTTGTTGAACCTCTGCACCATTGGCAACCGTTCCTGCTGTGCTCACACCAATGAATTGCAGCTTTGTGGTATCATAATGTACGGTGAACTGTGCAGCGATGATCGACTGTCCCGTTAACGAACTCACGCTGATCGGATAATCGATCGAATCCTTTGCAACTATGGTCGTATCCGGCATCGTGAATCGAACGTCGTGCACCAGCACGCTATCGATGCCGTCGAAACCGTTCACATCCGTCGCCGAATAGGCTGCATACCCCGAAGTCTTTGCAAAAAGAGTTCCGGTAATCGTATCGAGCAAAGCAATGGATGTATCCGATAATAATTTCCATCGATATGGTGAGGTTCCTCCGGATGCAATAAGGTTTGCCGTTTCGTTGCGAATAAAGGTTGAAGGTTTACCTGCAATGGTAATTATTGGTCCAATAATAGGTGTGAATCTTCCGCTTTGGAGGTTCGCATTCAGATTCTCATTGAACAATACATTCGTTAATGTCATCCAATCGGAAAAATTGGCAAACCGTTTTACTTTGAACTGAACGAAAACGAATGTGCCGCTGTCCTGTAATGCCGTTGCACCGGCCATGGCTACATTGATATAACTCGCGGTGAGCGACACTTCCGGTGTTCCCCATGCCTGCGACAAAGTGCCGTTTTGTACAACTCCGAGAGGAATCAGAAGAGATGAATTGAAATTCAATCTGAATTGCGCCGAAGTGATTCCAAGACCTGTTACGCTGGAAATACGCACCGGAAGGTTGAATGTAAGATTTTGCATTACGGAAGTATCCGTAATACTCACGGTCAACGATCGAAGCGATGCAGGATGGAACGGCAGTAAGTTCGACTGATCTGTGAGTCCAAGATTATCAGAGATTGAAACAGTTGTTTGTCCAACATTTTTTCCGATTACTCGTCCGTTGATATCTATCGATGCGATGTGTGTATCCGCAACGGCCCAGGTTACCGGCATATGGACATCACCCGTTACGGTGAATTGAACAGTATCTCCTACGATTCTGTCCTGCGGCGGGTTTTTGGGAGTGATAAAAATATCCATTGGCCGCATCGATCCGGATGCGACAATAGCAGTAATACTCCCTTCATTCAACAGGAAATTTTGCAGCGAGGTGGTAGTTGTTCCCGAAGCACCTGCTTTGATCGTGATCAGAAGATCCAGGAAGAGACCTTTTCCGGTGATCGGTTTCGTATGAGCAAAAGTGATTTTTCCGGTGGCCGCGTTGAACAAGCAGGTAGCAGAATCCAGAAGACTTCCGGTCTTTTGGATACCGACAACGTCGAACACTGTACCATTATGAACAATAGTGAATTCACCGGCAAGCAGTGAATCGGCGGCCGTCAATGAGTCGTTCAAAAACACCGGATAAGCGTACGTCACACCCCGTTTTCCCAGACCGTTCGTCAAAGAAAAATGGAGCGAACTGGTCTGCGCGGGAAGGAGATTCCCTCCGCAGATCAATCCAAAAACAATCATCAATATGGTGTGACGCCGTAACAAACGAATCATCAAATACCTGGTGTTATTTTACGAACATCATTTTTTTTGTGCTGACAAATTTCTGTTTGTCAGAAGCTACTACTTCGATTCTGTACATGTACATTCCGCTTGAAACACCCTGTCCATTGTCATCGGTACCGTTCCACTGCAATGTATAAAATCCCGCTGACATGTGTTCATTCACCAGCGTGTGAACACGTTGACCGAGGATATTATAAACGGTGATGGACACCGCACTCTCATGCGGCAGCTGATAATTGATGGTTGTCGTTGGATTGAACGGATTCGGATAGTTCTGATCCAGTGCAAATACTGTCGGCACCTTCATAACATCTTTCACATTCAGTGTGATCGTGCCGCCATCCTTTGTGACATCCATTTCATTCAGTATGAATTTTGTTACTGTGAACAGGATTGATTCCTTTGCTTTTCCTTCATCAGACACAGCAAATGTAAACCGGGCAATATCTCCCGGGGTGCTCAGGGGATACACTCCAGCAAGTGCGACATTCGCTTTGCCGGATGGAATATACTGTGCCAACGACATGCTATCTGACGCTGTTCCCCGTGCCATGGAGACAGGTCTGACCAGAGCTGTATCAAACTGTAATCCGAACGAGGCGGCATACACATTCACCGGTTTATTCAACTTGATAATCAGATCGAACTCACCCTCCTTCACACTTTTTTCGATCGCAAAACTGAATGCTGTTTGCGCATCCGTTTCGATGGACTGCTTCCCCAATCCGGGGAATCCCGAGATGAGTCCCACAACATACCGCAGAATGTACGATGCATCCAGAGCGCTGATCGTCGTATCCCCGCTGACATTTGCCGCGATCTTCTGAATAGGATTCAGTGTGATAATGCCAACGTCATGCTGCAGCACCAGCGATGCGTCGTATGCGGCAATCTGTCCGTTGCCGCTCACGTCTCCGGGCAAAATTCCAGAACGTGTAAATAAAAATGGACGATAATTGACCGAGCCGCTTCCGGAAATATAGATCTGATTCCCTGTGCCGGCCAAATTTTGGTCGGCTCCTTGATTGACCAACGGTCCCAGGTTGCTCCCCCAATAATTACTATCTGCATCGGTTGTTGTGCCGGTCGATGACGAATACATTCCGTAGAGCGAATTCTTATAAATATTGTTGTTACTGATACTTGGAACAGTTGAACCAGCGACAAAAACACCTGTTTCGTTATCATGAATTTCACTTCCAAAGATTCTGGAAGCACTGTTCGTCGTATAAATGCCGCGGTTCCGTGCATACGATACAAAACTTGATTCAACAACTGCGGTTGTTTGATCAAAATCCAACATCCCGTTACCGTTCACATCACCACCATATCGGACGATACATTGGAAAAATCTGGATGCATTGGTCACAGCACCATTTAATTGAATTCTGTTCCAATCGCCGGGAATCGGTAGCGCTTTCGCAGTGTCCTGATTTGTATCCCCGCCGTAGGTGTCGTCCTTCCATGACGTAAAGGCGATTTTATTATTAAGTGTCCCTTCGGCTAGAATTGTGCCTTCAACCAGGAAGTATCCTGTGCCGTATTCTTTAGAAAACTTCAGGATGCTGCCGGAGGCGATCCTGAGGGTGGTCGACGTCGGGACATACAGATCGCCCCGCACGGAGATAACTTTCGAGTATGCAGGAGGCAATGAAGTTCCGAGTTCTCCAAAGATAGTTTCCTGTGTGACAAGAACATCATTATATTTATTCGCCGTGATGATATTGTTCTGATAAAAGTTCCCATTCTCCGTTCCGGTTCCGGCCAACGAAAGCTGTCCAACAACTCCAAGGGCATATCGGTTGCCGGTGATCGAATCATCAATAACATATGCCCGGGAAGTAAAAATTCCTGTGTTGCCGTTATTCCGCACAGCATTGCCGGCAATCATCAACAGAGTATCTACCGCATCGTTTCGGGCAACCACATACAATCCGTGATCGCCATTGTTCATTATAGCATTGCCGAACACCGATAGTGGAATTGTGTTATTTTCAACATAGAGTCCTGTAAGCGCATTATAGGAAATTTCATTATTGAGAGAGACAGACACTTTTGAAGGGTTTTGCGCCCATATGCCGTAGCTGCCGTTTCGGGAAATTTTAGAATATCGCAATGATAGATTGTTAACACTTCCATTGGTGGAAAGACGGATACCGGAAGAGGCGCAACTGTCGACAATAGTGCTGTCAATCAGCACAGGAGTATTGTTTACATAGATACCGGATGACGATGAACGCCGAACGATGTTATTAGAAAAGACAATTGATCCGACATTGGTTTCAAAATAAACCGTTTGTTGTCCATCCCTGCCGCCGTATTTGAATTGACAGTACCGTACCACCGACGCTCCGCTGCCGTCTCGGAATGCGATATAATTCCAGTCACCGGGTGCAGGCGGCGCAAAGTCCGTTAACGATGTCGTCTTGCCTCCTGCAAGACTATCTCGCCACGAGGTAAAGATAATCGGTTTCGCCGGTGTTCCGTTTGCGATCAAAGTACCTTTAACATTGAACTGCTGCCAATTGTTTGCTGGAATCTGTTGAAATTTAATCGTGACTCCCGGTTCAATGACAAGTGTAGTTCCTGATGATACTTCAAAATCGTAGATGGCAACATATGTTTTGGACGAAATAGCCAGCGGAAATGCCGCTTTCAACGTATCAGAAATATTCAGATCCCAAATGGCAATGGCATTATAGAGGTTGTTCGAAATAATATTTCCGTCCGCACCGCTCGGATCAGTATAGACATTTCCCGTTTTTCTCCACACTGCAAGCGGAAATCGATTTCGCTGGATAGTATTATCGATGAACGTTGCACAGCTGCTTAAAATACCTTCACCGGAATGATCCGTTATAGTATTTCCTACAAACCGAAGATTAGCCACAAGGATCGGCGGACTGTTTGTGTACACCCCACCTGAAGCGTTAAAGGAAATAGTATTTCCCTGATAGACCTGGTCCAATGTTCCGTTATCAGTACCAATACCCCATCCATTGTTGCGACGGATAAAACAGTTTGAAACTTCGCGGAATGCTGAGGTATTTACCGCCTGCAGTCCGGTATTGTTATTGTCCTGAATTGTACTGTTCCGCACTGTTATATCGGATGGCCGGTTCCCCGACATATACATGCCGTAACTGGCATTGCTGTCTAATACCGCATTATCGAAGGTCAACTGACAATCGCTGATGTATATTCCCATTGAACCCGATTTCCGGCTAATGATATTTGTGATCGGATTTGTCAGTACCACGTTATTGCTGAGATATAAATTGCCAGTACCACCCTGTCCGCCATATTTGAATATGCAGTAATTAAGAAGCGAATTATTTGTCGAATTGGTATAAAGACGAACATACTGCCAGTCATTCGGCGCTGGCGGAATGTTGTCCGAAAGCAGATTTGTTTTGCCGCCATAGAACGCATCACGGTACGATGTGAAGACGATTGGATTTACTGCAGTTCCGTTCGCGATCAATGTACCATCAACCCTAAAATATTGTCCTGCGGCAATTTTTATTACCGCTCCTGGTTGAATTACTAGCGTTGTACCGCTGCTGACGGCAACATTGGAACTGTTGTCTATATACACATACGTCTTGGAAGTAATTCCCGCGGGGAAGATTGTGCTCAATGTATCCTGTAGACTCTCTTGTGAACGGTTTGAACGAAGACCTAATGCTTTGTCATAGAGATTACCTATTATAGTATTTCCGCTATAGGTGCTGTTCACCCGGCCTATCAGCGTAATCGGATAACTATTTCCCTGTATGAGATTGTTGGTGATTACTGCCTTCGAGGTGATAATTCCTTCCTGACCATGATTCAGAATGATATTGCTGTCGATCGTTACCACATTGTCGACATTAAAGCACCATATGCCATACCCGGTTCCGTTCCCTTCTATGCGATTATATGAAATGTTCTGCGGTCCGGTACCATACCACAAATACATTCCGGCAGTCGTATTGAATGAAATAGTTGAACTATCCAATGAAAGCAAAGTTGCGCTCGATGTTCCTCCATCGGCCACAATTCCATACGTATTTCCTGTAACGGTTGTCTTGCGGACCGTAAACCGGGAATTCCCGTTGGCATTAATGCCGTACGATCCGTTACTGGTCACTGTCGATCCGTAAATGTTCGCATTGGAGCTTGAAAGCAAAATTCCATACGAATTGTTTGAACCGAATATGGAATTGGAGACTGTGGAATTAGCGCCGTTGTTCAGATACAGTCCATAGTTGGAACTTTGCGTACTGAAAATGTTGCTAATGGCCGGCGTAGCTCCGTCCACGCGAAGATTGCCGTTGCTGGAAGAGCCACCCCACTTAAAGACACAGTTGTTTACTATACTGGTGCTGTTTTGATTAAAATAGAGATACAACATATCCCACAATCCTCTTGTAGCAAGCGTTGTAGTACTGTCTCCATTGGTATCGCCGCCGTACGAATCGTCCTTTTCGGAAGTAAAAATAATCAAACTGTCCGGTGTTCCGTTTGCAGTGATCGATCCATTCACAGTTAACCGAGCGCTGTTTGCAAATTTTACGATGACTCCGGGTTTAATGGTGAGTCGGAATCCAGTGTTAACGGCAATCGAGTTTTTCACCCAGAAAATTCCGCTGGGCCACGTTGAATCTTTCGTGATATTTCCGGTAACTGCGATATACGGCAGATTCGGTACAAGTATGATCCATGGTTGGAAATCGACAAAATTGCTGACGTTGTCTCCTAAACCTGTCGGATTGCTGCTTGGATTAAAAGGTCCTGAATCGTCCCCCCAATAATTTTTGCGTGCGATTACAGTAGCAGAAGTATTGGTATTAAGAAATCCCCACGTTGAATTGTGTACAATCGTATCCTGAGTGATGGTCGGTTGTGTCGCCCCCACCCCGGTAAATTGAATGCCGATGGAATTGTACCGGATGTTATTCCTGGTAATTATCGGAGCAGCACTATTGCTGATGAAAATACCTGTTCCATTGGAATCGATGGTAGAGTTGAGAATGGATGCTGTCGAATTAACGCCGATCAATACTCCGCCAGTCGTGTTGCCGGCGACCGAACAAGAATCGACGCTGAACGTTAGGGAGAGGTCTGCAAATATTCCATAACCGGCATTTTGCCGGACGATCGTGTTAGCGATACGGGGTGATGACGATCTGACATTGATTCCGTGCGATGAACTGTACCGAATAATTGAATTGGTAATACCTACTGCTGCTGCACCTGTTTTATAGAAAATACTTCCAGAATTTGGTCCAGCACCGGCATATTCAATAACGCAATAATTCATCACCGACGAAACGAGGACGGAGTTCTGCAATTCAATACCTTTCCAATCTCCCGGAGCAGGTATCCCCGTATTGACGGTAAAGGTTATGAGACTGTCCGGTGTTCCGCTGGCTATGATCTTGCCTGCTACTGCTAGCATCTTTCCCGGATTGAACTTCACCGTCGTTCCCGGTTGAAGAGTCAGGATTCGGCCGACAGGAACAAACACTGAATCGGCAACAACCGTCCCCGACCATGTCGTATCCGATGTAATCGCACCGGATATCTGCATGGCATTTGCCAGGGTTGAAATGAGGAGAACGGAAAATATGGTAAACGGTATCAAACGATTCATGCAATCGTCCTTTCAAACTATCATGATCTTATTTTTATCGAAAAAAGTAAGAGAATAGTTGTTATGATACTGTTAGTGCAATCACACGCTGTGATTATTGAACCGTTTCAATACAACCAGGATGAGGAAGGTCTTCTTGACCGTAAACTGACAATTTTACGGGAATAATGCAATTACCGGTAGGTAAAATCTTTTTCTATCTCAGAAAACAGAGGCGCAATCAGGTCTTTTGGCGAAACGAGCGGCTGTAGAACATTCCATTCGATATTCAATGAAGGATCGTTGAACCGGATCGCCCGTTCATGTTCTTTAGAATAATAGTTTGTGCATTTATAATGGAATATGGCCCTTTCTGAAAGAACAGAAAATCCATGAGCAAAACCGGGAGGAATCCATAATTGAGCACTGTTTTCATCAGACAGTTCCACAGCAAAATACTTACCGAAAGTGGGTGACCCGAAACGGATATCGACCGCAACGTCGATTACCTTTCCGGAAAGTACTTTACAGAGTTTTCCCTGAGCGAATTCTCCCACCTGATAATGTAATCCTCTGATCGTACCTTTTTTGGATTCAGAGACATTATCCTGAACAAATTCAACATCTCCGCACACTTCGGCATGCCGTTTCTTGTTGAATGCTTCAAAAAAATACCCGCGTTCATCGCGGAGAACATTTGGATAAATAACGGCGACGCCTTGCAATGGACTCTGCTGATATTTCATAATCACTCTTCGTGTAAAATTCGTTCAAGGTACGTTCTGTACGCAGATCGGGGAATGTTGTTGATGGCCTTTTCGAACTGTTCGTGCGAGATGAATTTCATCAGATACGCAATTTCCTCAAGGCATGCCACTTTCAATCCCTGTCGGTCTTCAATAACACCGAAGAAATTTGACGCCTGCAGCAGAGCTTCCGGAGTACCGGTATCCAGCCATGCCACTCCGCGGCCGATCTTTTCTACTTGCAGTTTGCTGCTGCGCAGATACGTATTGTTCACATCGGTAATTTCCAACTCTCCCCGCGGCGACGGTTTGATATTTTTGGAGATCTCTACCACGTTATTGTCATACACATACAGTCCCGGAACTGCGTAACTCGATTTCGGTTTTGCCGGCTTTTCCTCGATCGATATTGCTTTCCCTGCCTTATCAAACTCTACAACTCCGTACCGTTCCGGATCGTTGACCCGGTATCCGAAAATCGTCGCCCCTTCTTTCCGTTGTAATGCATTATAGAAGAAATCCAGCTGGCCATAAAAAATGTTGTCCCCAAGAATGAGCGTAACAGGATCCCTGCCGATAAATTGTTCACCAAGGATGAATGATTCTGCAATCCCGTTCGGTGCAGACTGCAGCACATAACTGATCGATATTCCAAGGTGCGATCCGTCGCCGAACAATTGCTGATACATTGGGATCGTCTCTTTATTGGAAACAATCAGAATATCCTTGATGCCACCGAGCATTAAAATAGAGACAGGATAATAAATCAGCGGTTTATCATAAATAATCGTCAGTTGTTTGCTGTACACTTTCGTGATAGGATACAACCGCGTACCGGAGCCGCCGGCAAGAACAATACCTTTCATTACAACCTCGCAGGGAAAAAATGTGTGAATGAATATACGTATCTTTTTCGAGGAAGAAAAAGAGGGATGTTAAAAATATGTTTTTAGAATGTGATCCCGGACCTGGTCTTTCAAACCATCCAATGCTGCACACTGCTGGACAACTGCTTCTTGCTGCTGTTCGCGAGCGCTTTGTTCGATGGAAGCACACCAGCTACGAAGCGATTCAATCCCCAAATTAGCAGATGAACCCTTTAATTTATGCGCGCATTCATACACAGTGCGCAAATCCTTTGCCTCTGTCCCTCGTGCAATCTCCACGGTACATTGTTCAAGATCCTGCAGGAAAAGTGTCAGCAGTTCTTGGACGAGACCATCACCGCCGATATCCCGAATTTCTTCCAATCGTTTAGGATCGATCAAGAACTGATTCCCGGTATCTTGATTGTTACTTCCAGATTTTTCCTGAGGCATAGATCCCAACCATTTTCCAATGATTGTGTTGATATCCGATTGCTTAATAGGCTTTGCCAGATAATCATCCATTCCAGCCTGAAGACACAGTTCGCGATCCCCTGCCATCGTGTTCGCAGTTAAAGCAATAATTGTTGTATGATGCTCAGGATCTTCCAATGTGCGGATTGTTTTTGTCGCTTCGAGACCGTCCATCACTGGCATTTGTACATCCATCAGGATCACATTATAGGTATGCTGTTTGAAGAGTGTTACGGCTTCCACACCATTCACCGCTGTATCCGAAAGGAAATTCAGTCTCTCCAGCATTTTCACCGCAACTTTTTGGTTGATGATATTATCATCAACTACCAGCGCTTTTCGTGGGAATCCGGTCATATTAGGATTGCATCCTTATTGTTCCTTACGTTCCAGTGCTTCATAATATTTGCGGATCAATTCAAGATAGTCTTTACTATATCCGGCTTCCATAGCGCGCTGCAGGTCAATCTGCAGTTGTGATCTGTTCTGCTGAACCGAAAGCGCTGCAGGACTTTTCCTTGAAGGAGTAATGCCGGATGTTCCCTTACGTTTCTGTTCATAGTCCCGTTCGCGCATGGAACGCTGCGCTTGCAGTAGCCGCGATAGAATTCGTTCTTGTTGCTGCATCGTGTTCGGATTCACCTGATTCTGCTGCAGCGTCTCCACAACTTCCTTCATTTCATCTGCAATCTTTTCCAAATCTCCCATGATCTTGTTCTTCTCCGGCGTCCCTTCCGATTCCCGCTGCAATTGTTCTAACGATTTGCGTACGGCATCCTGTTGCCGCGCTAACCGACCCATTTCCTGCATCTGCTGCTGCGACATCCCTCCTTGCCCACTCATCTGCTGCGTCTGTGCATTGATCTGCTGCTGTTGCATTGCCATGCTGCGCAATTGCTGCATCAGCGAACCGCCTCCCTGTCCTCCCTGCTGCTGCATTTGTTGCATAGCACCCTGCATCTGGGTCGCCGCTTTGTTCAACGATGCCATCGCTTCCCCCTGCATCGCACTGACGGATTGACTGTTCCGTTGTTCAATGCCGGACATTGCCTGCTGCATCTGCCCCATGGCGCGTCCGATCTGTTTTCCCATTTCTGGCGTTACGGCGAAGGACTGTTGGGAAAGTTCGGCAAGAGAATTCGCGACATTATTCAGATCACTTTGCAGATTTTGTTGCTGTTGCGCAATTTCCCGGAACTGCTGCGAGTTGGGATCGAGCGATTTTGACTGGTTCTTCAGTTTCTCCTGTTTTTGTGAGAGCTGCAGCAGGTCCTGCATTGCTTTGCGCAGTGCATTCATTGTTTGCTGCATTTGATTGTTGAGCAGCTGTTCCTGCAGTTCTGAAATCTTTTGCTGCGCTTCATTAAGGCCGCTGCTGGCCTGCTGCTGCGAAGATTTCGCCCGCTGCATCTGCAATGAACGCAGCTGTTGTGCGCTCTGCTTCATCGCTTCGTGCATGTCGCGGTCCTGCGCCGCCTGCTGTGCTTCCTCCAGTTTTTCCATCGGCATCTCTTTCGGGAACTCTTCCATCTTCGTCTGCAGCTTATTCAGTTCCTTCTGCAGTTGCTCTACCTGATGATCGATCTCATCCTGTTGTCGAGCGAGTTCTGTTGCCTTCTGTGTATCGTTGTCGGAGAGCGCTTCCGTCTGCTTATTTACATTTTCCTGTGCTTGTTGCATCTGTTCGGCGCGTTTCAGCAATTCATCCACTTTTTGTTCGATTTGGATTCGCTTGAGCAGATTCATGGTCCGTTCGATGCTCTGACGGAACTGTTCCTCATTAAATTGTGCCTGCTGCATCGCTTCACGCATCTGATCCGGTGAAACATTTTGCATTGCTTCTTGCATTCGTTTCATCGCTTTTTGGAATTCCGGCGAGTTCAATTCGCTCAACGTCTTCTGCAACTCCAGATATTTCTCCAGCGTCTCTTTGGAGAGCGTATTATTCCGCTGAAGGTTTTGCGTCATTTCATCAATCGTCTTGTTCACATTGTCGATCTTTTTCTGGATCTCCTCGTACTGTTGGATCACCTCTTCCGCTTTTTTCTGTTTTTGCCAGTCCATTTGCTGGTTGCGTTTCATATCATCCGAAAGTTCTTTCAGGTCCTTCTTCAGTTCCTGTGCCTGCTTCAGCGATTCCTCCAGTGTATTGGCAACATCATCATGCGATTTTTCCGCATCGGCGAAAACTTCCTCCAGCGACGGCAGACGGATCAAATACGTCTGGGATCTCGCCGATTTAGGACCGTTCACACGGTCATTATCCTGCACTTCGGCATAGTATTCCATAACATCTTCGGGCACAAGTCCGAGCAAGGACAGATCCCAGGAATATTCCAGCACCCCTTCTTTCACGGAAATTGTGTCGAAGGGCATGATTGTACCTGGTTCGGATTCAATGCTGGCGTATTTGGATTGGATCAACCGGAACTTGAGTTGCAGTTGATTCACACCGAAATCATCTTCCACCATGAACTCCATCGGCAGCATCATTGCTTCCGTTACATCCATGTTCTTTCCGGGAGACACGATGGAGACCGATGGATACTCATCTGTCAGCAGATCGATTTTATATTCAATGACATTCTGATTGGTGACTCCACCGGCATCCTGCAATTCGATATAATAGGACGTCGGATGCATCGCTGTGAACTCCGCAATATATCCGTCGGCAGATTTCCGGAACGGTATTTCTGCTCCGTCACGAAATACTACAGACGCATGTGCAATCTCTTTACTCGGATTGATATGCCATACAACAGTTGTTCCGGGAAGCGCAAGGACATCTCCAATGTTTTCTTCTAACGATTCACGGCGTAAACCTGTATATGCAGGCGGGAGAAGAGACACCTTCAGCGAGCGAAGAAACGGTCGGTCGATGACACTGATGGTGTATTGTTCGCTCATGATCTGTTCCGACTGCAGCCGATAATGTGTCGATTGTTTCATCGGCGGGAAAAGATACCGAAAGGTGCCGTTTGAATCTGCATGCACCACAACATTCTCTGTCGCTTCAACATCCACCTCGGAAAATGATAAGAGGATCTCCGTCGGCAGCGGTTCGGAACTTTCGCCTGCGGTCAGGCGCGCATCCATCGTGACCGTTTCCCCTTTTACCACGTCAACGTTTCCTGGTCGGACCGAGATATAATATGCCGCTGGTGGAATAAAGCTTTTATCGTACTGTACGATTCTGTACGCTGCATCATGAAACGGCGTGCCAGGTATCACCGCAAGGAGAACGATCGTTGTTCCTGTCGCTGCAACAGTTGCTGCCAACCGCCGAAGCCGGACGAATGGTACTGCTGCAGTAAAGCGTATGGTACTTGTGGTATGTTTGAAATGTTCCAGGGCAACTTCGATCAGCTCCGTTGACCCTCCGAAATCTCCTTTCACTACCATATCGGAGAGGTCGAGCATATTCTCCAAACGGTCGGCGATCGATCCAAATTTCGCGCCGATCAATCGCGCAACTTCCCTGTCCGTCGGCTGTTTCAGGAATCCTGCAATGCGCAAGAGCGGTCTCCCCAGTAACCATAGCGCGGCAATACCGATGCATGCCATGAAAAGGAAAAAAAGAATAGTTCTAATTTCTGTTATAAAACTTCCAATGGATTCAACACAGATAATCACCGTGCCTGACATTAATGCAACAGCAATGGTTTTTACCACACCGGAGAACAATTCACGGCGGAACAATGCCTGCCGCGTTTCATTAATCCGTTCCTTCATTTGAGCGATGATATGACGAGTTTCAGGTGTCACACAAGGGTGCTTTCTTCAAAGAGGTGTACTTGCGTCATTGTTGCAAACTCCAGACGATGATATTGGTGCCGAACTTCAACGCTTCCTCCCGTTTCTCCGGAGGATTATTATGGACATCTGCATCCGCCCAACCGTCGCTCGGATTGGATTCGAATGTATAATAAACAACGAGGCGCCCGTGATGAAGAATGCCAAATCCCTGGGGCGGTTTGTTATTATGCTCATGTGTCTTCGGCACACCGTTGGGAAATGAGTAGAGACAGGAATAGAGTCCGTAGGAATACGGCAATTCCACGAGATCGTATTCCGGAAATACTTTTTTCATCTCACGTCGGACTGCTTTGTCCATTCCATAATCATCATCAATGTAGAGAAATCCGCCGCTTTCAAGATAGGTCCGCAAGCGCCGGACTTCATAGCCGGAGAAATTGATATTTCCGTGCCCTGTCACGAAAATGAACGGATAAGAGAAGAAATTGTCATTCGCTATTTCTGTAAATTCATATTTGGGATCAGCATCGATGCCTGCATGCTGCCGGGCAAATGTCAGCAGATTTACTTCTGCAGATGGATCGTTATACCAATCCCCTCCACCGGAATATTTCAACCGGGCGATCCTGAATTGCGATTCGATGCGCTTGGTTTGTGCGGTGAGCTCCCCGGAATTCCAGAGTAGTACGCAGAAACAGACAAGAGTTATTCTGACCACTGATGCCATATGATGTAAAGATAGAAAAATAGAGAGGGAAAGACAATTGGAGTCTTCCGTACCACGGCCGATGACCTAAAAATTATGACGAAAGTGACCGCTCGGTAGTTCCTGCAACGAAAATCTTGACTATTTGCGATCCATTTCTTACCATATAGAGAGAAATACAACGTCTTCATTGTAAATTGTGAACAACTTTACTTCAACATATCGAATATCGGCTACACCAGACAGGATGAAATCTTGCACAGAGATCATTCCCGTTAATCCCGCGGAAATGCCGACCTACATTGCTCTTTCCCCGCGTTTCTAAGCGGACACTATATTACATACACTCGCCTGCTGGAACGACAGTCTAAACGTTCCTTAACTAGGATCATCATTGATCCCATTGTTTATTTTTATTTTTTTATTGTGGAGTATCGTATGAATACGAAAGAGTTTATTGAACTAGAAGATCAATTTGGGGCACATAATTATCATCCATTGGATGTCGTCATTACCAAAGCGGAAGGGGTGTGGGTCACCGACGTCGACGGAAATCGGTATCTTGACTGTCTCGCGGCGTATTCAGCCGTCAACCAGGGACATTGTCATCCAAAGATCTATCAAGCGTTCGTGGAACAGGCAAAAAAGGTAACACTCACCAGTCGCGCATTCCGAAATGACAAACTGTCGTTGCTGTATAAAAAATTGCATGACGTCACCGGTTATGATCTTTCCCTGCCGATGAATTCAGGCGCAGAAGCAGTTGAAACCGCTGTAAAAGCCGCTCGCAAATGGGGTTATACAATAAAGGGGATTCCTGACGGGAAGGCGGAGATCATCTGTGCTTCGAATAATTTTCACGGACGAACAACAACCATTGTCTCTTTTTCGACAGAAGAATCGTACCGTCATCATTTCGGTCCATTTACTCCCGGTTTCCGGATCGTTGAATTCGGCAATATCGATTCGCTCAAAGCTGCGATCAATGAAAATACCGCCGCATTTCTTGTGGAGCCGATCCAAGGTGAAGCAGGCATCATCATTCCACCAGACGGTTATTTGCGTGAAGCAGCACGGCTCTGCAAAGAGAACAATGTGTTGCTTATCGCAGACGAGATTCAATCGGGATTAGGCAGAAGCGGAAAACTGTTCGCGTTCGAATACGACGGGATTCGCCCGGACGCAGTCATCATCGGAAAAGCATTGAGCGGCGGATTCTATCCCGTGTCTGCAGTTTTGTCGCGGAAGGAAGTTCTCGGTGTGTTCAAACCAGGTGAACACGGTTCTACCTTCGGCGGCAATCCGCTCGCGGCGGCAACCGCAATTGCGTCGCTCGACGTAT
>Ga0172379_10003938_pt1 | contig 22778 bp, 15 predicted proteins | sample GrowelOW334metaG_FD_119756 | JGI IMG/M metagenome (GOLD analysis project Ga0172379, IMG submission 119756) | Groundwater microbial communities from an aquifer near a municipal landfill in Southern Ontario, Canada - Groundwater well OW334 metaG | ecosystem: Environmental > Aquatic > Deep... | reverse complement strand
TGAAGTCTTCTTCGAATGGTTGGAATATTGTGACACTCCGCAAACCGAAAGGGCGGAGATAACAGGGAATACAAAATAAACCTAAACGCAGAAGACCATATTATGTCTACTCGACCGGAGTGTTGTCCAAAATGGTTTTGGTGCAGTGCCGTCCGTGTCGGACGGCAATATCCCGGAATTCCCAGTCTTCTCAGAACTCCCAGATTACGAAAATCGTTGAGTAAAGCATGTGTCCAAAATGAGGGAGATGATTGTCCAGAATGGCTTTGGTGTAGTGCCGTCCGTCTCGGACGGGATTGTCCAAAATGAGGGAATGGTGTGTCCAAAATGGGCGGGCCGGGTGTCCAGGAAATCAGAAATGCTGAAAACACGCCCGTCCAGTTTGCATACTACCGGGTGAAATATATATTCTCGGACATCAGTTTGCACTTAACTAATTATTTATGGAATTAACGATATGGCTAAAACAGCAGATTCAACGGCGGGCAGGATTTTACGGGCCGCCGAAAAAGGTCTGGAGTTGTGCGGCGCTGACAGCGCCAGTCTGGATGACTATCTGGATTTTTATCTGGAAGATCCGGCGCTCCGGCGTTCGGTATCCAGCGTGCTGTTCACCTATTTCCGCAATAAAGCGCTGATAGACCGCACCATTGACTCCACGGCGGAGCGCGGCGTCAAGCCGCGCTACCGGCGTCTGCTGTCGGTCGTGATTACGCAGGGCTGGTTCCAGACCGGGATTCAGATGGAGTCCGCGGTAAATATTGCCGTCAGCTATGCCGCGGAGAAATACGGAAAAAGTCCGTCCGGATTCATTAATGCGCTGCTCCGGGCGGTGTTTCAAAACGGCATCGAGGCAGTGAGAGCGAAACTTTCCCCGGCGGAAAGGCTGAATCTGCCTTCCGGGGTTTATTCCCGCTGGAGTTCCCGCTGGAGCGAGGATGAAATCACGGCGATTGCAGAACAAATGCGCACCCAGCCATTGATTACTTTCCGCACCTGCGGCGCGTTTTCCCGGGAGGAGCTTGAAAGCGTGTCAGCGGTTCCCGTCGAAGGGCTGCCGTGGCTGGAGCGGTGGCATTTCTATGAGTCCGCCCAGCCCGGCGTGCTGTTCAGGACTGACTGGCTGGAGAAGGGCAGGATTTATATCCAGGACCCGGCGACGGCGTTTGCGCCGTCACTGCCTGAAATCAGCGGCGGCGAACGCATTGTCGATCTGTGCGCCGCCCCCGGCGGAAAAAGCCTGCTGCTGGCGGAACGGCTTGGCGGGAGCGGCGAACTGATCGCCGCCGATAAATCCGAACGCAGGCAGTTGCTGACCGCGGACAATTTTAAAAGGCATGGACTTGACTGTAAAATCGTCACCGCTTCCGCGACCGAGCCGCCGTTTGAGCGGAGCAGTTTTGACATAGTCCTGATCGATGTGCCGTGTTCGAATACCGGGGTGTTCAGGCGCCGTCCGGATGCGTTATGGCGGTTTTCCGGACAGAGTCTGGCGGATGTGGTGAAAGTTCAGAGGGCGATTTTCGACGCGGCCTCAACTCTGGTTAAACCCGGCGGGCAACTGGTCTACAGCACGTGCAGCCTTGAACTTGAAGAGAACGAATTGCAGGTGGCCGCTTTCGCCGCCGGCCATCAGGACTTCAAGCTGAAAACGCAGCAGTTGATCATGCCGTCCGGCAAAAATGACGGCGGGTTTGCCGCGCTGCTGGCGCGGACTTGAACTGCATAAGATGGATTTTTTCATTGAAAGAGGATTTTAAGTAAAACAGTGCTATATTAAAACTCCTAATCCGTTAACCGCTGATATGATTTTTGCGAAATTAAACGCAGGGGGATTTTAAATGCGGTTTCGATGTCAGTTTTGCCTTTCGTTGATTGAAACATTGCAGAAAAGTGGAACGCCGCTTGATTGTCAAAGTTGCGGCAGGAAAGCTTTTGTCCCGAAATCTCCTTTTGAACCGAACTGCGTCATTGATGATTTCGTCATTATTGAAAAAATCGGAAGCGGTTCCATCGGAACAGTTTACAAGGCAGTGCAGCTTTCGCTGGAACGCCAGGTGGCGCTGAAAATCCTGTCACCGGAGCTGACTAATCCCAAAGTTACCGCGGACTTTCTGCGCGAAGCCCGGGCCGCCGCGAAGCTGATCCACGCCAACCTGGTCCAGGCCTTTGCCGTCGGCGAGGAGAACGGCATCTGCTTCATGGCAATGAACTATATAAACGGCGAAAGCCTGAAAGCCAAACTGATGCGCGAAGGCAGGATCTCCGTGGACGAGGCGCTGCATATTATACAGCAGGTTGCGGAGGCGCTTTACTATGCCTGGCAGGAAGCCAGACTGGTCCATCGCGATGTAAAGCCGGACAATATCATGATTACAGCGGAAGGCGTTGTAAAGCTTACTGACCTGGGCCTGGCGATCAATCAGACTGAATGGTCGGAGGACATGGAGATTTCCGGCAGTCCCTCCTATATGAGCCCGGAGCAGTTTGCCGGAGAGAAGCTCGATCTGCGCAGCGATATTTACAGTCTCGGCGTCACCCTTTACCAGATGCTTTCCGGAGATCTGCCGTTCAAGGCGGAAACCTTCCAGGCAGTGGCGCAGCAGCATTTCAACGACACCGCGGTTCCGCTTCACCGGCTCGGCCTGGGTATTTCGCTCAGGGTATCGAATCTGGTAAAAAAGATGATGGAAAAGCTTCCGGATGACCGTTTTAAGGACACGGAAGCGCTGATCAAGGAGATCTGGCACGTCCGCCAGACGACCGCGCCCAATAAATATCTGGTGCCGGACGTGCATACCATTTCCATCGCCCGCCTCGACTATCAGCTTCAGAGCCAGTCGGTGCAAAACCGGGAGAAGGAACAATCCAAAAGCCAGCCCCAGATCAAGATAAACGAGAATGCCAAAAAACTGAAAAACCGCCGGGACTGGCTGTTCTGGAGCATGGTCACCATCTTCCCGATTCCGTTTATTGTTTTGATTGCGGCGGCCATCCTTCATGCTTCAAATAAAGAGCCGGATGAAACCGCTTTCATTGAGGACCGGGTCGGGATGCTGGAGAAAAAGCTTGCCAATCCCAATATGCCCCCGACCGCGCTTGCGGTGGAAGCCACGAGGATCATGGCGATCTTTCCGGAGGAACGCACCCAGAAGCAGGACGTTCTTTACTGGAAGCTGAAAAATTATATCACCAACCTGGAATCCACCAAAAAGGCGATTGAGTTTGAAGAAAAAGCCGATTATGTAAAAAGCCTGGAATTCCAGTTGAAAGAGCTGCTTTCCAGCAAAGCCGGAAATGATAACAAGATGTCCGGGGAAATTAAGAAATCCGAATCCAGAATCAAGGTCGCGGAAGGCGCGATTGCCGAAATGACCGGCAAAATTAAAGAGCTGGAAGACAAAATAAAAGAACAGGAAACCCAGAAGCTGAATCTGGCGACAGTGATCTCCAGACAGCAGGCTTCGCAGGAAAAATACTGGAAAGCCGACATCCTGAGCAATTTATACAAGCAGTTCAGAGCGGATGATTATGTCCGGGCTGAAGCATACCTGACGTATAAGCGTTCACTGCACATGAAGGAACATAACGCATGGTTCAATTCATATATAGAATGGATTAAACATCTTCGCGAGCTTGATGAGTATTTCGACACCGGAACTTCCAATGTCGTCGGAAAGAACATTGAAGGCCATAGAATCACCATGGTGAATTACGGCAATATTTATTTTGAGGAAAAAGGCGGCGTTATCAAATCCCGCAACTGGCATGATTTCTCCGCGCAGGGACTTTACGAACTGCTCCAGAAGGCCAAACCCGAACTGGCCGGCAGCCGGAAAGTCTTTGACGCCGATATCGCCTGTCTTAAAGGCAATATCTTCAGCCCGGAGGTAACCGAGGGCAGGCCGTACATCAAGGAATTGTGCCTGGCCGTAATCGACAGCACGGCGGAATCAATCTTTGTCATCGCCGTTTATGATAAACCCCAGGCGGCCGCGGCCGCCGACGCGTTGCTGAATATGTTTAAAAACACCGAATTCATGCCGGTCATCAAGGCCCGGCTTGGAACTCTTATCAATCAAAATTGATTCCGCAATTGCTTTCTTCTGATTTCTGTTATATAATTAAGTGTATTCATGTATTTTCGGAGTAAAGCAAATGTCAGAAAAATTAAACGATCTTCCGCGCGGAACGGAAACAATTCTTATCGTTGACGACCAGGAAACGATCTGGGACTTCCTCATTGAAGCCCTGCAGGAGCTGGGATATTCTGTTCTGCTGGCGGAAAACGGTCTGGATGCCGTCGAGATTTACAAAGCAAATCCGCGGGAAATAGACCTTGTGCTGCTGGACATGATTATGCCGAAACAAGGCGGACATCAGACTTTTTTCAAAATCAAAGCTATCGATCCGAATGCCAAAATCCTGCTTTCCAGCGGATATGTTTCCGAAGAGGAAGTCAAAGACCTGCTCAATCAGGGCGCTTGCGGCTTTATCCCCAAACCGCACCGGCTTGCCAACATGGCCGTGGATATCCGCAAAGTGCTTGACGTCCATAAACAATAAAATCCTGTTTCCCGCGTTCAAAAATCTATTTATCCGGTCTTCCGCCGCAGAGCGGAACACTATGTTTTCGGCAAATAAAGCAAACCCGGAGTTGAAAAACCGCGGGTTTGGAGCAATTTTATGGGTAATGTGGGAAAATATCAATTTTTTTGGAAATCCGATAAAACATAATGGAAATACCGTCATTAATAATTTTGCTTTTTGCAGTTTCTTTCAGCATTTTGATATTTTATTGCTTCTTCCTGAGCAATAAGAATTTCGGGCTTAGAAACCGGATCAAGGACGTAATGCACCAGAAAGCTGAAATCAGCAATTTTCTGAGCCTTTTCTCGCAAAGCCTGAAAGATATTGACGAAGTTGACAATTCCATGAATACGACGGCCAGGTATATCGCCGACCTGATCGAGGCCGAGTCCATCTGCATTTTTGAAGTCTCCGAAGATACTCTCCGCGCGGTCGGTATCTCCGGGGCGTTTCCGTTGATTCATAACGCCAACCAGTATGTGATGACCAAGCCGAAATACATTCTGGATATGCTGCGCCGGGAGAAATTTCATATCGGCGAAGGAATAATCGGGGAAGTCGCGGCGGCGCGGGAATCGCTTATGCTGGAAGACGCCACCGGCGATCCGCGGCTGGCCGAATTCGGCGGTTCCGCTAAAATTTCAACGATGATGATTGTGCCGATGGTCAGAGACGCCATTCTTACCGGGGTTATCTGCGCGGTTAACAACCGCCGCATCGGACCGTTTACGCCGGAACAGTTCAGTCGGCTCCGTTTTATCAGCGCCCAGGTCATCCTGGCCCAGAATCTGGTAAAAGTCTATACCAGTCTGAGCGAGCAGCAGCGGCTGAATCAGGAACTGGAGTTTGCCCGCCAGTTGCAGGCGTCGCTGCTGCCGGAATCGTTTCCGCCGTGGGACCAGTTTGTAGTCCATGCCGTCACCCGCTCGTCGAAAGAAGTCAGCGGGGACTTTTATGACTTCGTCGAGATAGATGAAAACCGGCTGCTGATTGTCGTCGCCGACGCCTGCGGCAAAGGCATTCCGGCATGTATGCTGATGGCGATGACCAGAAGCTTTATCCGTTCAATCGCGCCCAGATTCAGCTCCGTGGAAGACTTGCTGGATGAACTGAACACCAACCTTTTTCGCGATACCGATGAGGAGCGTTTTGTCACCCTGGCATGCTGCCTGGTGGATAAGAAAAACGACCTGATTGAATACGCACGGGCCGGCCATACCGAACTTATCACATTTGTGCGCGGCCATATCAGAAAGATTTACCCTGACGGCTCCGCGCTGGGGATTCTGCCGTCTGAAATGGCGAAGTTCGACTCCATCTGCTTTGAATGCGGCCAGGATATGACGCTGCTGCTGTTCACCGACGGCATCACCGAGGCAATCAGCAGCGAAGGCGAGGAATTCGGGCTTGAACGGCTCCAGGAAGGATTCAAGACATCGTTGTTGAACGGCGATTCGCTGGAGGAAACCATCAACAAGATACTGACGGCGGTAGACGATTTCGCCGCCGATCCTTCAAATCATATTGACGACCAGACGATGGTTATCATCCAGCACGTTTAAGCCGGATTTAATTACGCTTTCTCGATCGCCGCTTTCCTGCCCTGAATCCGTTTCAGACGCTTCACGTCGAATTTGGCTGACCGGTCGAAAAAGAAAATGCCGTTCTGTTCCTGAAACACATCGGTCAATTGAGTATAGCAATAGCCGAACATCAGCGGATTATCCAGCAGAACGCTGCACAAACCCTCAAATCTGGCGTAAAACTCCTCCAGCGATTTCGGGGTGTCGCCATATCCCCAGGACGCCTGGCTGTCGGAGAACGCCGGATTCCACTTGATTCCGCCGAATTCGCTGTTGAAAAACGGCTGCCCGCGATATGGAATGTTTATGCCGGGATTATTCTGAAACGGGCTGCCTTCGGCCAGCCCGGCATGGTTTTCCGCCTGCTTCTTCGGGTCCTGGCTGTAGTCGTGACAGTCATAAATATCCGCTTCCGGAACCCGGTGCGCATAGCCGGAAGTATCCAGCACCGGACGCGTCCGGTCCATGGCTTTGGTCGCCAGGAACAGGCCCCGCGTAATGTCGTCCAGCGACACGATCCGGTCCTCTATCGGCATCCTGCCGGTCTCGTTCAACGGGCACCAGCCGATAATGGACGGATGGGAATAATCGCGTTCCAGCACCTCCAGCCATTGGGTGATAATCGCGGCCCCCGGCTGGTAAATCAGCGGATCGGGGTAGGAATTCACTTTGGTGATCCATTTTTCAATGCCCCAGTCGCCGAATTCCCCCCAGACCAGATAGCCCAGCCGGTCGGCATGGTACAGGAAGCGTTCTTCAAAGACTTTCTGATGCAGCCGGGCGCCGTTGAACCCGGCCTGCATGGACAACTCAATATCCCGGATCAGCGCGGCTTCATCCGGCGCGGTCAGAATTCCGTCCTGATAATGGCCCTGATCCAGCACCAGCCGCTGGAAAACCGGCTTGCCGTTGATCTTGACTTTTTTGCCTTCAATGGTTATGCCGCGAAGCCCGGCGTAGCTGGCGGCGCGGTCAATGATCCGCCCGGACGCATCCAGCAGTTGCAGTTCAATATCATAGAGAAACGCCTTGCCCGGCTCCCACAGTTTCAGCCGGGACTCCGGAACCTGTAGTTCCAGCGACGGAACAAAGTCATGGCTGGCGGGAACTTCATCGCGGGAAACCTCCCCTTTGCCGTCCTTCAGTATCGCGACGATTTTATAGCCGGTCGCGTTGCTGGAAACCGGCTGTTCGACCCGGAAACATTTCCCGGCGACATCCGGCGTGATGCGGGGGCGGCGCAGATGCACCTCCGGAACAGGTTCCAGCCACACCGTCTGCCAGATCCCGGTGGTCCTGGTATAAAAGCAGCTATAGCTCTCGTAAAGATCGGACTGCTTGCCGGACGGCTTCATCCAGCCTTTCAAATCACGGCATCTTACCACAATCGCAAGCTTGTTTCCGGGGCCGGCCGCACTGCCGAGGTCAAAGGTGAAAGGTGAAAAGCCGCCGCGATGCCGCCCCGCCTCTTTGCCGTTGACCCATACTGTCGTGTCAAAATCCGCCGCCTGGAAGTGCAGCAGTATTTTACTTTTTCCCCAGGCTTTCGGAATCCTGATTTCCCGGCGGTACCAGACCGCATTCATGAAATCGGTATTGCCGATTCCGGACAGTACGGATTCCGGGCAGAATGGAACCGTGATGCGGTGGCTGAGTTCACGCTCTTTCAGTCCGCGCTCCATGCCGGAGTCGCCGGAATCAAGCTCAAACTGCCATTCGCCGTTCAGGCAAAGCCATTCCTTGCGGACAAATTGCGGACGCGGATATTCACTTCTCGGTATTGACATGATTTTATTCCTCGATAAATATTTTTCACCTGTTGCTTCTGCTGCTTAATTTAAATATATTATCATTATGCCGGTTTATGAATACACAAAATTCGCAAAATGATAAGGAATATTATCATGCATGAAGATATTTACACTTTGCCGGAGCCTTCCGTCTGGCTGCCGTTTAAAGTGTTCATGTGCGGGATATCCTACTGCGACGGCACTTACCGCATCCGCCGGACCGGTACGCCGATGTTTGTTTTTGAATATGTCCGGAAAGGCAAAGGCTGTCTGCGGGTCGGCAGCGATGTTTATGCGCCTGAAGCCGGCGACGTGTATATTGTTCCCGCCGGGTCTGACCATGAATACAGTTCCAGCGCGGAGGCCCCCTGGGAAAAACTGTGGTTCAACGTTTCCGGCGAACTGGTCTATGCGCTGCTCTCCGCCTACAAGCTGAACGGCATTTATCTGATCAAAAACTGTCCGCTGGAAAAACTTTTCCTGGAAGGCCTGGCTGTCGCCAGAAATAAGAATGAAAACAGCCATTTTGAAATCGCCGGAATTCTGCATAAAATCATCGCCGGGATTGCCGGAACGCTGGCCGGGCATCCGGGAACCGGCAAATCCGCCGCCGGGCTGGCCTTAAAAAAATATCTCGATGCCAGGATTGACCGGAATGTCGCATTGCACGAACTTTGCCGTCTGATCGGCAAGTCCCCGGCGCAGATGCTGCGGATTTTCCGCAAAGACTGGGGCGGCACTCCCTGCAACTATCTGCTGGAGCAGAAAATGAAGCTGGCTGCGCAATACCTGGAAAACACCTTCAAGCCGGTAAAGGAAATCGCCGCCGAGCTGGGCTTTGAAAACGAATATTATTTCTCCGCCATCTTCAAGCAAAAAACCGGACTCGCCCCCCGCAACTACCGCAATAAAGTCCGCGAAAAAGAGTGATCGTGAAACCGCGCATTCTGAACCGGTCTCTTTGTCAGGCTTGCCTGACTTTGGAGTGCGGCGATCCTGCGCCGCTTTGGTTCTCTTCGGCCCGGCCGGCTTTATGAATTAACAAGAATACACAGGATACGAGATAGAGCACAACCGGAAAATCCTGTCGCCGGAAACTATGTCCTGATCGGCACCGCCGTGTGTGAAATTTTACTGGAACGTGCGGCGTTGCCGTTTCGAGTCACACGGGATCTGGACATTGTGCTTTGTGTAGAAGCGCGTCTGTCCTCTGGCATGACTGCTCAACCGGCTTTATGATTTAACAGGGCTTGCCCGCCGGAGGCGTGGATGCACAGAATATGCAGCAGGATAAGACAGAAAACTCAAGTCAATAAACTTGCCTCAAAAAATTACTTTAAGCATGATTCTTGCTCGCTTTCTTTGCAACTTTATGCAAAAATTATTCTTTCCTGGGAGTCAGCTCCTGCACGGAAGAGATATTTCCCATGGAAACGGTTTTGCTTCCTTGCTCTTCTCATACGCTTGAATTGCGCCCTTATCATGAAATCTGTTCCTGAATGCTGCTGGCGTTATCCCGTTTAATTTTTTAAACACACGAATAAAATGCGTAGAGGATTTGAAGCCGCACAAGTTAGCAATTTCAGAAACGGCAAGGGGAGTTTTGTTCAGAAGTTCAATCGCGTGTTCAATTCTAATTTGATTCAACGCATTGCTGAAATCTGTGTTTGAGTGCATTTTAAATAATTTAGAAATATGGGACGGAGAAATTCCCAGTTCTTTTGCCATTTTTGCCCGGTCTATTTTTAGATACATATTATTTCTGATATAATTAATTATTGAATGGAAAGTACTGAAGGACTTGCCTTTTTTGATCGGAATGTCATTATTGATTTCATTCAATGAAATATGAATCAGCGCTTCGACTAGTTTTTTTCTGGCAAATGCAAAATCATTGCTGTCGCTGAATTCACAAAGCGCCTGTATGATATGTTTTCCGCCGGTACTCACAGGTTTTGAAGTGTGATACCATTGATATTTCGATGTGTCCCCAGTTTCATCTGTAATAAGATATCTAATCAAGTCATACCAGAATATCACGCTGATTGTTCTGTGTGGCGGCGTAAACTCATTAAACAGGAGTCCGCCATTGGCCATTGTGATTAATATATCGCCCTCGCCAAGCAATCCTTCTTTTAATCCTCCCGAGTAGTATTTGAATTTATAAGAGCCGGAAACGCCAATTATCAATCTGAAGTACGGATGAGTATACTGCTGCAGGTTGCTGTTAAAAGGCGGCAGCGTGGATACATAGAGTTTACCGTCAAGAGCTTGCCCGGCAAACTTCAGGAGAATATCTGATACGATATTCTTGTCTTTAATTTCCAAATCCATTAAAATGATACATCCAGTTGATTTATGATATATACAGGCTCTTTACAAAGCCTGTATTAGTAAGTATAATATAGTCAAGTAATAATTTCAAAGGAGTTTGTCATGAAAAACAAAAACAAAAACAAATCAATATCACTCAAGCCAATTGTTTCGACAGAACGATGCAAAATAAAAACTCAGCGGAAGCAAAATTTCACACTCATTGAACTCCTCGTGGTGATCGCCATCATCGCAATTTTAGCTTCAATGCTGCTTCCTGCATTGAACAAAGCGCGGGAAAAAGCTCGCGGCACACAGTGTGCCAACAACCTGAAACAGTGTGGCAGTGGATTGTTATTCTATGCCGAAGACTACAACCAGTATCTTCCTGCACCTAACGGCGGCTTGACCACCATCCCGAATTGGGCAAAATGGCAGGACATGATTTTCAAATATATCTATCCTATGCAAAAAGTATTGCCGAGTAACAATTTTTATCTAGATGGCAGTGTTCCAAAGGGAGTCTTCCGCTGTCCGTCCCAAACTAACCTTACTTCTTCCGGCATTTTTATGCATTATGGAATTAACTATTTTATGTCTACCGACTCATGGGGGTGCAAGCGCTCTTTGAAAATGGTGCAAAAACCAACTCTCAGGCTATTGGTAAGCGATTGCATTCGCGCAAGCAGCGGTGATCCTTATATATCAAATGGATACGACCAATTCGGATTCCGCCATACCGGCGCCGCCAATAATGTTTTTGTTGATGGCCATGTCGAACAGCGCAAGCCCGTCAATATTAGTCTCGACGGTAATGATTATTACTGGGGGCAATTCACCAGCAAATGATTATGTCCGGCTGCAAGTCATTATTTTAAATCAATCACCCAATAAATGAGCATGATTATGCGTAAAAGTCTTCTATGTTATCTACTGGTGACCGTAACTGTAACGACACTGGCTGCCGGATCTAATCTGATTCAGGAAGGAGACTTCGAAACCCTTCGGCCGGACAAGATGCCTAACGGTCCGACCTGGGCTTGGCGCAACAACGGCAGCAAACAATTGCAAATAGAATTGTCTTCTACAGAGAAACATTCCGGCAACAGTTCGCTTCATTTGACTGATGCAGACTGCGGCAACAGCAACGACGGCCTGATATGGATGATGGCTGGCAACGAACTGCCGCGCTGGGGGGGAAAGATGCTGCGATTGAGTTGTCAGATCAAGCAGGTAAGAGCCTCCTGCGCCAAGTCAGTTGGCATAGGTTACTGGATCAAACGGAAAGATGGCAAGTCCGATAGCGGTTTTGCCGGACCGGAAAGTACAGGGGAAACTGTCTGGACGGAATACAATCTTCCGATTACCGTTCCGGCCGATGCCGAACTTCTCTTTGTTTTTTTACATTGTGCTAACGGCTGGGGCAATGACGCGGAGGCTTTTTTCGACGATCTGACACTGATCCCCATGGAAACAACGGCGACTACTGTAACGAATGGCAGTCCATCCCCATTGATAACTTCTATTGTTAACGAGAAGGCATTTTATTTTTTTCACGACAGAATTCTTCCTTTGTGGGAGAAGCGCAATTGGGGCGGACTCTATCTGGAGCAGCAAGATTCCAGCGGGCAGAATAACGCAAAATTAAAGTGCGCGACGGTTAAAGGGTCTCAACCCTATGCCGGAGTCGGCCTGTTTTGTCCTTTTGCCAACCGGATGGCTGACTTATCTGCCGCCGCGCCTGTCGCAACATTTTTTTTCATGGTCAAACCTTTTTTCCCCATGCAGATTCAAATAGCGGATAAGACGGTTCCGGTTACCGACGAAATGAAGATATCCGGAGATAATGGCTGGACAATGATAAAAATACCACTGACTGCTTTCTATGGCAATCTTAAGTTCGGAGTGGTCGATGCCGTCAATTTTCAATTTATAGTTCCTCTTCCGGCGGGCAGTAGCGTACTATTCGACGAAATCGGTATTACCGGATTGGCGGGTCAGGTCGATTTGAACGCCGTTGATCCCGTTGTTCGCGACCGTGCCGAGCGGCTGTGCCAAGGACTAGACCGCGTTTGGACGACCGATCAGTACCAGCGGCCTGAGATACGTAACGGAACTTTTTATCTCCATGGCAAACCGGTATTCATGCTGGGCCCTTGGGTTGACGATATTTCGCTAACAGCCGATTTCGGCCCAGGCTCCACGCGCGAATGTATGCGTGGAACAATTTACGACCAGATGTTTGGTTCATCTGTAGCTGCTGAACTCGGCATGAATTCTCTACAGCTTTCCGCTGCCGCCCGCTACCCTTATCTCCGCAAACTGAATTTTCCATGGGGAAAACGCCAGTTGGAAGATGCTGAAGCTCTGGCGCAAATGTTCCGAGGGTTGAACGGAATGCCGTTCATCCAGGACTACGCCTGGATCAACGGTATCGCCGGAATGCTGAAGGCGGAAAATCCCGCCAGCGATGAACTCATGCAGAAGAACCCCGGCTGGCACGAATTCATCCCCCTATGTCCCGAACATCCGCGGGCAATTGAAATTTATTCAGCTTACTTCCGTACCGGTGCCGCGTTCGCCCTGGCTAACGGGGCCAACCCGTTTATTTACGAAATATTCAACGAATCCAGTTACCGCTGTTCCTGCAAGTTCAACCGGGAAAATTTTGCGCGGCAAATGGAGGAGAAATTCAAGGACATTAACACTGCCAACCGGCAGTGGAAGACCACATTTAATTCATTTGCAGAACTCGCCAGGCTGCCCAATTTCGAAACGTATTCGGCGATATGGGCTGAGTGGTGTAAGTTTCTGGCTCAACGCTATGCAGCCATTCTCCGCGATTTCGGACGTGAAATCAGAAAAGTCGATCAACGTCCTAATGTCTATTTGACGGAACAACTGTGGGTTTCGTCAATTCTTGGCTCTAACGGCGCGGGAATGGATTACCGGTTGATCGCAAAAGAACTGGATGTACTGACAACCGAAGGTGGCTGGCATTTTGGACGGGCAAAATCTGGAACAAGTAATCCGATGGAAGAGGCGATGATGTCTTGCGGCTACTCATTTGTAGCCGACTTCTTCGCCTCCTTGAGTCATGGCAGTAAACCCGTGAACAACGACGAACATTACTGCACCCGCTCCCTCTTCGGCAAACGTGTTCCCAGCAAAAAGGAAGATCTCTTGACTGCAATGTGGTCGGAAGTGTTTCACGGCCTGTCTGGCAGTTTCCCCTACGCGTGGTGCAAAAGAGTATGGGAATGGAAAGATTTTGCGGAGGCTAAAGCTATGGTTTACAACGGTGGTTACAAGGCTTCGCATATGCTAAATCCTTACTCATGGCCGCGCCAGGAACTGGACGGTTTCAAGCAATTCTCCGAAGAAGTAAACCTGCTTGCGGAAATCGTTCTGCCGCAACCGCGCCGTGTTCCCGCGAAAGTGGCGCTGGTCTACTCCTACCCGTCATTACGGATGAGCGCGATCAACCATGAAAATGTTGAAAAACAATTACTTAACTGTTATTTTGCTCTGTTGTATTCGCAATATCCGCCGGAGATCGTTTTTGCGGAAGAAATGACCGCTGACAACCTGCGCCGATTTGATGCCGTCGTCCTGCCTGCGATTCGCAATGCTGACCGGACGACTATTGCCGCGTTGCATGACTATGCTAAAGCCGGAGGCCTTGTGGTTTGTGCCGGCAATGCGTTGACAGAAAACGAATACGCCCAGCCGATCGACGCCTCCACCTTGCTTGGGCTGCGGCGCGACAAAGACAAAGTGCTGGCAAATGCGGCAAATGCCTCCGGCCAGGGATGGCATCACATACTCGGCAATGGACATGTTTATTATCTTGAAAAATCGTTCGATAACCCGGAAACAGCGGGTGCCATTCCAGAAATCCTGAAAACCCATCAGATCGGACGCTATTTCGTGTTACAGCCGCTGGATGGTAAACCGCTGGTTCAGGCGGAACTCCAGTTAATTGACCGGGGAGGCGTCAAATTGTTGTTGCTGATCAACTGGGAAGATCGCGGTAGTCGGCTGGTCCGATTGCAATATGCCGGAAAGGAACAGCTACCGGCGATGTATCTGTCGTCACCGGTAAAACGCGAATTGTATCTCAGCGGACGCGACAAACAGTGGACCGAAAAATCATTGCGAAATGGCGTAACCGTGCTACTGCCGCCGCAGACCCGTGTTCTGTTGCTGTTCAGTACAGTCAGTCCCGCAGATACCGACCAACCGGTCGATACCGAACAAGTGAATGGACAATTCAAGGCGGCGCTAGCGGCAGAAACCGGGGAACTGGTCGCCGTTAACCGTCAGGAAGCTGAATTGACCGTGGAAGATGCAAAAGCCCGGAATTTCTCCGGCGTTAAAACTGCATCCTGCGTCCCTCTTGACCTGGGGCGTCAAGCCAATGCCAGCTTCAGCGATGAACTGCCCGGAGACAAGCGCGGCGGCTGGTTTGATCAAGGGGTAAACGATTACCGGCAGATGCCACTCGGCCTGGTCAGGCTGGCAGGCGATATCCCGTTCAAAATCATCGATCCAGCAACTAATAATGATCATAGCGCGATTGTCCTGCGCGGCATCGAACGTCCGTATTTCGCCAAGAGCGTCAACGGCATTGAGGTAGGTATGAAAGTGACACATCTCTATGTGTTACATACTGCAGGCTGGGAGCAGAAACCGGGTGAACCGTGTTACTATTTGAAGGTCAATTATGCCGATGACACCATGGCTATGGTTCCAGTGCCATTCGAAGAAGCAATCAGCGGCTGGTGGAACCCGAAACCGATACCAGACGCGAAAATCGCCCACGAATCTGCAAATTCGGTTTGTCAGCAAATCGGACTGTATTGCTGGCGATGGACAAATCCCCATCCTGATAAGATGATCAAAACGTTAGACTTTGAATCAGGCAAGGACAATGCCGTTCCGGCCATCGTCGCTATCACAGCAGAAAAGTGATTTTTTCGACCGCCGCATACGTAAAAGTTCGCCCGTCATACCTTGTGTGCTTGCATCGAGGATAGGGATAACGAAAGCAAAATTTTATTAAGAATCGACAAATTACAACCAATATTTTGGGAGAACAAAAGTGCATTTTCAAGTAAAACGGGTGAGTAAGATTTTCTGTAATGGACTTCATAATGGGTTTCCCGGATTCTGCAAATTCGGGGATTCATATTATATTGCGTTCAGGACAGGAGACAATCATATGAGCTATAATGGCAGAATTACGCTGATTCGCTCAGAAAACCTGAAAGCCTGGGAAATTGCCGCAGAAATCAAACTTGAATCGGCGGATTTGCGAGATCCAAGACTTATCGTATTTGATGGACAATTATTAATGTATTGCGGAGCGAGGAAGCATAATATCTCCCCGCAATCTGTATTATTTATTTCTAAAGACGGCAGTAATTTTCATCAGGAGAATATCAATGGACTCGAAGGTTACTGGTTATGGTGCATAAAAAAGCGTGATGGGGTTTTATATGGCTCAGGATACAGAATGTCTGACGGAGAATATCAAGTAAGATTATATACCAGTTCCAATGGTATTCTCTGGCAAAAGCAGCTTGATTTGCCCGCTGGCAACGAAACATCGTTGGATTTTTCTGATGATGGGACATTATATGCTTTAATTCGTGATGATTGTCACGGTTCATGTCCTAAAATCGCCATAATCGACTCGCCGTATACCGCGATCCGTTCATGGGAAACACTGCCTGTCAGACTTCAAGGCCCAATGATTAAAAGGATGAATAACGGTTGTGTTATTATCGGCAGGCGCTGGGATTCTCCCGGTCGGTTTAATGTAAGAACCGATGTTTTATGGCTGGAGGATGAGCATGAAATCAAGTTTATCAGAACTCTGCCCAGTGGCGGTGACTGTTCTTATGCCGCATGGGTCGATATCGATGACCATTCTGCTGTTATTGCTTATTATTCCGCACATGAACATAAAATAGACGGAATAAATGAAAATAATATAATCAACGATCCTGCGGCGGCAGAGCATTCTACTCCGGCGGATATTTATCTTGCCGAAGTTTATCACTAAACTATTACGATTGTCATGATACTGGATAAATATGTATAAAACCAGTATCAAAAATAATAGAATGACAAACGCATGGAGTTGCCAAGTGCATTCTCCAAATATTTAATATGACGAATAAAGGAGATAATAGGTATAAACGTATTTGTATCGCCCTGGGATTAATTCAGCGGTTCAAGTGATCAAGGCATTAATTGTGCACTGCTGCTTTCAACTCAACCAGAAACTGCATTTGCAGAAAATAAGAATTTTGGCGTCATCGGAGTACAAAACTTTAGCTTTTGTGTTTTCGTGTAATAATTCATTGATTTATCGCCGGTTTTTTAATCGATACTCCCTTTAACCAGTCCGGCTTGCTTACTGCAACCGCCTCGCTTTAACATGCTTTATATTATCTATCCGGCTATTTTTCAGTTTGCTGTTTTGAGGGTGGAATTAAAAGAGCAAAAATAGACGTAAAATCAATCAATTATCGCATGAAAACACCCAAGCTAAAATGAATTGAACCCGATTGAATATACTGTCATCTGCTGCCGGTCCGGGGATATTCGAAGCATAGCGGATAGAGCGGTTCGGCGTCCTCGATGATTTCCGGGAATCGGCCTACTTTATCCAGAAAGAAATTATCGCAGCAGTCGTCGTTGGTTCTGGAAACCTCGCCAATCATCACGGTCCCGCCGTCACCGCAAAAGGTATGGTAAACATACGGCTCAAGCGTGATGCTTTCTCCAGGTTTAAGCCGGAGCTGCTCGCGCGGTTTCACCGTTCTGGTCACGCCGTCGCACTGGATGCGGACATCCGTGAGCAGCGGTGTGCCGGAGCGCGGATCGGCCATACGCAAACACATGACCAGGTCCGCTCCGCCGCGATTGATAATGTCCTCGGTTTTGCAGACATGATAATGCTCCAGAGTGTACTGCTCATGCTTGGCGATCATAATCTTCTCGCAGTAATTTTTTGAAGCGTCCGGATTTGATTCTCCGTTGCGCAAAGTAAACAGCAGCAGGCCATACTTATTGAATTCGCCTATCCCGAAGTCCGTGATATCCCAGCCCAGCCGTTTTGTCCTGATTTCGTCATATTCGCCGCCTTTGCTCTTCCATTCTTCCATGCTCCAGAAAGCCCATGGCGGCAGATGAAACTGACATTTATTAAAAAAGCTTACCGCATCAGACAATATCCGGTTAATCTCCGAACGCTTCATATATTATATCCCCGGTTTTTTATAATTGTAATGGTTTTACACTTCATTAAACTACAGCGTCATCTTTTAAATTTCTCTACTGCAAGTAGATTTTGCTAAAAAGTCTTTTTTCATCCGCGCCCGGCAATATCCGGACATCGCAAGCTATCAGAAAAGAATCCAGGATTTCCGCTTTCGGGTAATTTTTAGAAGAAAAGTTGGTGCCGAAGGTGGGAACACCTACCAATTGACGACAATCTAAGCTCAAAGCCATCTCCAATGATAGCTTTTTTTATTAAAAAACACGTTAAAAACACCTTCGTGTGTACTAGCTGTGTACAAGTACTCAATAGCATAACTTAAAGAACTGCTTTTTCAAGAAGCATTTTTGCCAACTATACTAATCGGTAAAAACATTCTCTCCAAATGGGTTAAAAACCCGCTTTTTTTCTAAAATCACGTCTTTTTATAAAAACCTGCCTCAAGACAGATGTTTTTGCACTTTTTACCAATAGCAAATATTAAAATTATGTTATGATAAATTTAATTTTATTGTCAAATATTTAACATAATTATGTTTATAATTAAGTATTTATATAATTTAGCTTTGGATAAAAAAGTAAACAATACTTCTGAGCATACTTTCGTCTCTTGCTAGACTAGCCGATAAGCGATTTTTTGTATTAATCAAATATTATAGTTATAGATGTACACTATTTAACCGCCTCGACTATAGGGCTTTCCACCTTACAGTAAAAATCACTTCTGGAATAACTCTTGGGGAGAATTTACGCTTACTTTGGGCTATGGTGTGTTCAACATTGCTTTCCAGTTCGGCAGAATCATTGCAGTATTGCTTCCACGCAAGGTCAAAACGCATTTGAGCCAACTTGATTGCCCGAACATCACCAGTCTCTTCAATGTCAGTCAACACTTGCTGAAGAGATTTTAGCTTGGTTCTCATGGATTCAAGCCGTTCTTCTTTGCCTGTTGTCAAGCGTTCCTGAATACTGGCAATATGGGCTTCGTATTGCTGTGCAACGGAGTTGCTCTCCTTGCGGATTCTTTCTCTGTCGCTTTTGCCGATAGTATCCAAGCCGTCAGTCTTTTTAGATTTAACAGTCGTAATTCTACAGGGATGCTCCAACAGCATTTTAACTGTATCCTCCGGCATCATGCTTACTTGTCCGTCAGAGATGAAACAGCCGGAGTATACCAGCGTTTCATACTCAAAATGGCATTTGCAACGAAGGATAGTTACCCTCAGCCAGCCTTTTTTGCCCTTTAATGAGCTATCCTTAGCTCTGGACAGGTTAAACCTCAGTTGAATATTTTCGATTCCATCAAGGATGTTTCCCTTACATTCCAGAAGTGCGTCCTTAACAACCGAATGCCCCAGAGTAAGGTGCTCAAAGCCCTTTCTTCTGGTATGGGGATTAAGTGCGTAATTTCCTTCTGGAAGCCTCTTAAAGTTGCGGGCAAAATATGACGTTATCCTGAAGGTCATGCTTTCATCGCTGAACTTGCCGTATTCCCCGTAAACCCTTTTGATAATCTGCCATAGCTTGTTCCTTTGCCGCTCAATTTCCAGTCTAAGCTCTTCAGGATGCCCCTTGAATGTATCTTTAATCCCATCCCAAAGCTTATCTCCCAGATGTTCCGGGGCTGTTTCGTGGTGCTTTGTTTTTAACTTGTCGAGTTCCGCTTCTTGCTTGTCGAATTCTGCCTTTATTTCATCTCTGTTTCTGCATTGGGTAAAGACCTGCCTTACCCACCGTTCAAAGTCTTTTCCATCAACCGGTGACTCAACGATTTTATTGCTCAAGCTGAATATGCCATCAAAGAGTTTGAGCTTATCCTTCAGTAGTTCCAAGAGGCGTTGTTCCGCCTGATTGTCCAGATTCATGAAGTTGACCACGACAACATCGCTTTCTTGTCCGTAACGGTGACATCTGCCGATTCGCTGTTCAATGCGCTGAGGGTTCCACGGCAGGTCATAATTTATGACCAGTGAACAGAATTGCAGATTAAGCCCTTCCGCAGCCGCTTCTGTGGCTATCAGTATCTCGCCGTGGTCTTTAAAATAGTCAATCAGTGCCGTCTTGCGGTCAATGTTGGGGCTGTTATGATAGCGAGGCGTGTTTCGGTATATCTTGAGCCAGTCTCTGTATATTTTCTCCGATTGCGGATTGAGATTAGCCCCGTTAATCTTGACAGTTTTAAACTCTGATTTGCTTTGTATAAGCCTGTCAAGGTGCTGCTGTGTTTGCAGAAATTCCGTAAAGATTACTGCTTTGCGATTACCGCCGTTTTTCTCTACCATCTCCAGTCCTTCTTCAAGGGCATAGAGCAAAGCTTCTGTCCTGTTACTGTCTTTTGCGGAAACCGCCAAATGATACAGCGTTTCCAGTTCGGTGACTTCGTTCCTGATTTCATCCAATTCTTGAGTGGAGAATTTGCGAGAAAGTCTTATTTTAAAAGTTTGGAGACGTTCCAAATCATCCAACTGTTCCTTGGACATTGATTTAACCGGCTTCGGCAATTCTCCCTGTACCGTCAGAGTGTCATTTAAACGTTGTTTCAGGCGTTTCAGGGTCTCTGCAAGGTTTAATGCGGATGAAGCCAGCAACCGGCGCAAAGTCATTTTTACGAGTGCTCTTTGGCTCCCTGCGAGGCAATGAAGATTGTCTCTACATATAAACTTCTCCATAGCTCCGTATAGACGCTTTTCGGAAGGGGTAAGCCTGAAATTTTTGGTTACGGAAATTCGATTGACAAATTTCTTGTCAGAGTCCTTTCGCAAAGTACGAACCATGATTGGGGCTAAGCGCCGCTTGACCTCATTGAAGTCTTCAGTCGTTTTCGGCTTCAGCAATCTCCGCTCCAAAAACTCTTTACTGCCGAAGAGATATTCGTTTATCATAGATGCGAGAGAATACAGTTCCGAAGCTGAATTCTGTAACGGGGTTGCAGTGACCAGTATTTTGGGGATATTGTTCAGAGTCTTCCTGATTGTGCTGGAAATGATGCCCTGCTGGTTACACAGATTATGGGCTTCGTCAATGACCACTAAATCCCAAGGGATTTCAGCGATGTATTTGGCTTTGTTTCTGGCGAAATGATATGAGCAGATAATTATATTGTTACTGAAGAAGGGATTGCCGGGATTCTTGCAACGGAATGCTTTGCCATCTATGGTCTCTGCCGGAAGCTGGAACTTGTCGCTCAGTTCACGACACCATTGTTCAATCAGGCTTGCCGGAGTAATGATGAGAATTTTCCTCTTGGAATGAAGCCATCTTTCGGAAATCACAATTCCTGTCTCTATGGTTTTACCAAGCCCCACCTCATCTGCAAGAATAACCCCGTCATGGTCACGGAGAGCCTTCAAGGCATGGCTTGTAGCTTCAAGCTGGTATGGCAGCATGTCTATCTTGGCATCATACAGGGCAGTAACCAAACCGCTGATATTTTTGTCGCAACTATTCAGCGTGAGTTGATATGCCCAATATTTTAAAAACAAAGGATGTGAATTCATTTTCCTTGACCTGCTTGAACTTTCCACAAAAGAATAATACATTTTATCTCACTTATCAAGCGTGGAGCATAATGGAAAATGAGTAAATGTGAATATAACCTGACGAGGCATCCCATTACCTTGCTTTTCCCTTGCCTTGACAAAGCAAGTCTGGACAAGATAAAACATTCGGTCTTCAAGAATGGAGGGGTGAAGGACGGCTCTATCGTTACGCTGGAAGGCAAAGTCGTTCAGGGCTGGGAGGCATATTCTGCCTGTATTGAATTTAAGCTCCCTTTTGTCGCCAAGGAATTTGATGAATCACCGGTAAAGCTTATAGTTAAGTTGCTGGCAGAGCATAAGACCCAACTGAGCAAGCAAAACAGAGCACTGATTGGAGCATATCTCAAAAGGTTTTACAGGTCACAAGCCAAAGCCAATCAATCCGCCGCAGGGCGAAAAGTCTCATTAATATCACCACTTCGAGCGAGAGATGTTGCCGCTGAAAAAGTTCAGCTTTCGCCCAAAATGATAAGTCAGGCAGAGAAAATAATTGATTCAGGCAGCGAACGGTTAAAGCGTTTAGTTCTGGATGGGTTCATAAGCATATCCTGTGGAGCCGAAATCGCCAGATTTGATGCAAAGAGAATGAAGGAGTTTTTTTACGAGGTTAATCAAGTAGAGTCAAAGTCCTCTACTGAAGCTTCTTCTCATTATGGTGCGCTTGACTCGAAAAAGAAAACTAAACTTGAAGAAGAACTACGCTCCATTGAGAGGATTTACAAAGAGAAGCGTCAGGTTTTCAATGCTGATATGCGCCAACGGCTGACATGCGCCGATTCACCGGAAGAAGAGGCAAAAATAAAGCAGGACATAATTACCGAACGGAAGAACCTGCAACATGCACAGCAAGTAAGAATAGAGCAAGCAAAACAAGCGTATGAAGAAGTAAGGCAAGACAATATCGTCAAATTCCTAACAAGGCAAAAACGGCTGACTAAGATTTATATCACTGAAGTCGTGCATAAATTTCTTTCTCCTCAAACGTACTACTTGGTTTATATGCGATGGGATTATGAGCTGGGGGAAATAAAACTGCGAGCCGTTGCGGAAAAGGTTATTGAGCCATCTCCAGAGGGGGATATTTATACCCTATCCTCCGGTCGGAAGGTGCATAGCGATGACCATATCGCCATCTATAATACCATGAGCAGTGCTGAGCTTCTCTGCCAGCAAATCAATGAGCAGAATTTCTGTAATGAATACAGAGTTCTTCGAGCCAATAGTAGACCCAAGCGACTTTTTGACTTTGTGGGCAAGAAATTCATGGAAAATGTTGAACAATATATCGAAGACAACCAATAAAGAATATTCTCGACCATTTACTGACCGGAGCCGTGTCTTTACCCATAAAGGCGGCTGACAGGAGCTTAAAATTGCTAGAATTTAATATTAAGGTAGTGTATGAATCCCAGATTAATGAAAAATTCAAATTTTTAAGGCTAGAATTTAATCCAAGACAAAAATTTAGATTTAGAAAGCATGTTTCCCGCAATTAACACAGTTATCTGCTTTTGTTCCAAATCCGCAATTGTCACAGAGTTTTGCTCTGATTTTGGCAAAAGGTTTTCCACAATTAACACAGTTATCTGCTTTTGTTCCAAACCCGCAATTATCACATAGCTTTGCTTGTATTTTGGCAAAAGGTTTTCCACAATTAACACAGTTATCTGCT